>Ga0315282_10003511_pt1 | contig 28052 bp, 20 predicted proteins | sample YL17G07_20_MG_FD_203693 | JGI IMG/M metagenome (GOLD analysis project Ga0315282, IMG submission 203693) | Sediment microbial communities from Yellowstone Lake, YNP, Wyoming, USA - YL17G07_20 | ecosystem: Environmental > Aquatic > Freshwater > Lake > Sediment | place: USA: Wyoming | collected...
GGGCCAAGGGGGGGCCCATTCTCGGCGCGGCCTCATGAAACAACCAAGAAAAAAACACCCCTTGACAACCGCCGCCTTTTCAGAGAGGGCCACCGGCGAGCTGCTCACCAGGCTCGACCCGGACTTTGCCGGCGCCCTGACCGTAACCGTCCTCCCCGGCACCCCCCTGGCCGACGAACTTGCGGCCGGACGGTACACGCCGCTCAGTCCGCCCGAGATTTTGACCGAGCTGGGCGAGATGGTGCGGGCCACGAACCTCTCCCGTGGTCTGTTCACCTCGAACCACGCCTCGAATTATCTTCCCCTGAGAATTCAATACCCCGACGACAAGGAAAGGGCCCTGGCAATCATCGACGCCGCCCTGGCCGGCCGGATCGGGCTGCGTCCGGAATGGCTGCGGGCCCTTTGATCCGGCAAAAGAGTACGTTTTCACTGCGATCATCGAAGGGAGGAGGAGATGAAACGTTACGTCATCGTGGGCAACGGCGTGGCCGGCGCCACCGCGGCCAAGAAAATCCGGGAAATGGACGGGGAGGGGAGCGTCGCCGTCTTTTCCAGCGAGACCGATCCCTTTTACTACCGGCCCCGCCTCCCGGACTATATCGCCGGCGCGGTGGATTTACCTAAGTTCACGCTCCAGGGGCCGGGCTGGTACGCGGCGCGGCGGATCAGCCTGCACTTGGGAGAGACCGTGAACGCCGTGGACCTGGCCAAGAGGGAAGCGGCCACGGACAAGGGGACCGTGGCGCCCTTTGACGCGCTGTTGCTCGCCGCAGGCGCGCGCAGCTTCATCCCGCCCGTGCCCGGCGCGGACAAGGCGGGCGTGTTCGCCCTGCGCTCGGCCGAGGACGCGCGGGCCATCGCCCAGAGGGCCGGCCAGGTGAAAAAGGCCGTGCTCATCGGCGGCGGCCTGCTCGGCCTGGAAGCCGGCTATGGGCTGACGCGGCTGGGGCTGAAGGTGCAGGTGGTGGAATTCTTCGACCGGCTATTGCCGCGCCAGATGGACCCGGCCGGGGCTTTGAAGCTTCAGCACATTCTCGAGGGCATGGGTTTTGTCTTTTACCTGGGCGCCCGAGCCAAGGAGATTTTTGGCGGAGCGGCGGCCGAAGGGCTGGCCCTCGAGGATGGACAGCGGATCGAAGGCGGTCTGGTGCTCTTTTCGGCCGGCATCCGCCCGAACCTGGACCTGGCCCGCCAGATGGGCCTGGAGGTGGACAAGGGGGTCAAGGTGGACGACCGCCTGGCTACCAGCCGGGACGGGGTGTGGGCGGCCGGGGACCTGATCGAGCATCAGGGCCGCGTCTACGGCATCTGGCCGGCGGCGCAGGCTCAGGGCGAAGTGGCCGGCACCAATATGGCCGGCGGGGAGGCGGTTTACCAAGGAACGGTCATGTCCAACTCCCTCAAGGTCGTGGGCGTGGACCTGACCTCGGCCGGCGAGATCGACCCGGACGGCAAGCTGGCCTCGGCCGTGTATGAAACCGAGACCGCCTACCGGAAGATCGTGGTCGATCAAGGCCGCATCGTGGGGCTCATCTTTTTCGGGCTGACCGAGGGGCTCAAGGCCTGCCAGGCGGCCATGTCCAAGGGCACGGACGTCAGCCGCCTGCTCGAGGACCTGCGCCGGGCGGACTTCGATTTCAACCGCCTCAACTGAGATACAACGTCATGAATGGTGGCGCCTGCAGAGCGTCAGAACAAAGCAGACCAAGGCGCGACGAAGGCGAGGAATGAGGCGTACCTTGTCAGTACGCCGCAACGACGAGCCGAGGAGCAACGCCGGTATGCGAAGTTATCACGCTCTGCATAAGAAAAAGGCGGGGGCGCCTGGATCTCCAGCCACCCCCGCCTCGAACATCTTGGCCGCGCACCCTTTCTCGAACCGATCTCGAAAGGTCTCCACCCCTGCGAAAGGGAGGCCCGAGGCATTTACGACACAAACCGCATTACTTACCGCTGCTTCCTCCCGGACCTGACGGGATTCGTAACCGTCTGTTGCGTAAAGTCAGACCTGTTTCAACAGCAGGCGAGCATCTCCTCCATCAAGCCCTCAAAAGGGAATTCAACCCCGCATAAGCGGATTTCGGGTTCAGGGCACCGCTAGCTCCCCGTCTAGCGCGGCCAAGCTGTGTCGTCTACAGCTTGGCGGCGAACTCCTTGGCCTGAATCTCCCACTCCTGGGTCTGAAGATCGATTCGGGTCTTCTTCTTTTCCGTGCAGACCGTGGCCCGGACATAGCCGCCGCCGCCCTCGAAATTGAAACAGCCGGGCGATTCTTCAGTGACTTTGAGTCCCAGGCCGCCTTCCCCAAAAAATGCCTTCACGCGCTTGGCCGCTTCTTTCTCGGACAGCTTGGTGGTCATTTCCAAATTGAGCATTCCTCGTTTCTCCCCTCTCTGGATGATGGCTCGTAAGGCGTTTCCGGCTTATATTCATGATAGCCGCAGCCGGCGGCGGTGTCAACCGGATGCGGCCTGATCGTGCTTCAGATTGCGAGGCCATGTCGGTCGTCGCCGCCTGGGTTAGGCGCCCTTGTAGGGGCGTCCGGCTGGACGCCCAGGTCACGCCCGAAGGCGTGATCGCCCCTACCCGTCGCACCTCGCACTTGCGCACTTTCGTACCACGCACAATACCGCCCGCCGAAATGGAATAGTGGTCATTGGCCTCCTCAGGCAGGAGTCTAGGCTTGCCCGGCAGGTTCCTCGGTCCTAACCGCCCGCTCTGTCCCGTCTTCGCTCCGCACCACCACGCCGGAATGGTGCAGGAGCTCCATGAGCCGGCGGCGCGTTTCCACGGGCCCGCTGCAGACCAGCAGGCAGTGGCAGCAGGTCGGGTTGGTGTCCTTGTGGGATCGATACAGGATGCCGGTCATCCGCCGGGCCGAGGCCATGCCCCAGGCCGATGGCTGACCGTTTTCGTCGCGTCCCACCTGGCAATACATGTACTTGGCATTCTTGTCCTGAAACGCCCGCGCGAACTGCTGGAGGAGCTGCTCGTCCCTTTCCGGAAATTCATAGTCGAGAGTGGCCCAGGAAGACCATTTTCGGTCGCGGCTCCGGCCGTTGAAGCCGCCGCAGGCCAGGCCGCAGCGCATATGGTTGGACCTGGCGCTGTAGGTGTACTCGCGGCCGCCCAGGCTGACGGTCTGGGTCTCGGTTTTTTTCACGAATTCGAGGGGGCAGACCTGGGTGCAGATTTTGCACTGGTCGCACAGGCTCTCTTCCAGGGGCGCGTCCGGCGGCAGCTCGGCCTCGGTCACGGTCGAGCCCAGAAACACGGCGGCCCAATGGTCCTTGACCAACACGTTCCCGCTCCAGCCAAAGGTGCCGATGCCGGAGGCCACAGCGGCATAGCGATGGGAAAAATCCGGGACCATGAAGCCCGGGGCCTGGCCTTCGGGCCTGGGCCGGTAGGCCCCGTTCGGGGAAAGGCTCTCGGCCATGAACCCGGCCTTCTGCAGACCCGCGGCCAGGGCGCTGCTGATGGCGCCCACGAGCAGGTACTTTCGGTACATGATCTCCTTGAAGACGTCCCGGGTCACCTTGCCGAAGTAATCGGGAATGAAATCGGTTCCAACCGGCACGGCAAAGGAGATGACGGATCGGGAGCCGGGCAGGATATATTCCGGATCGCTCGACGGCGGGCCGGCCAGCATCTCCTTGCTGGCCACGCGCGCGTCCAACGCGCCCATGGCCCGGGCCAATTGCACCAATTCATTTTTCAAGGCAGCCAAGCCTTCGGGCATATCCAACCTCCACGCAAAACTTCGGCTTCCGGCCGAACTCATTGTCGGGCTTCGTCTCGAAGTCCTCGAAATATAGTAATATTCCTGCGGCCCCTCGACTTCGCTCGGGGTCGTGAGCTTGTCGAACGACCCTTCGACTCCGCTCAGGGCCATGAGCCTGTCGAATGGCTTCGATCCTCGCCCTCCTCGATTTCGTCTCGGAATCCTGTGTTTTGCAACGGTCTCAATTTGTCCTTGAACAGAGTAGGGGCGGGTTTCAAACCCGCCCTCTTGGCCGTGGCCTCATCTTCCATCCATGCGATTGACCCGGCCTAAGGAAAAAACGCCGGCCGTTTATTTTTCAGGGCCGGCGGTTGTGAGCTGCACCGCAAAAATTTTATTTAAAAAATTAACTTTATGTTGTAACTATCTATTTTACAGGAACATGTTCCTCGGGGCGTGTCTCCTTCAGCGAAAGCGCGCCACTGGGGCAGGTCACCAGGCAAAGCCCGCAGCCCATGCAGGCCTCCGCGCTGACCTCGGCCGTGTCGTTTTCTCCGGTAAGCTGGATGGCGTCAAAAAAACACCGATCCAGGCAGGTCTCGCACGAGGTGCACAGGTCCTCATCTACCGCGGCCACGAAGCGGCTGGGCGCAACGAACTTGCGCGCCCCGCTCCTGACCGCCGGCGCCCAGGCCATGCAGCAGTCCTGGCAGCAGTTGCAGATGACGTGGCCGACCGAGCGGGAGTTGCTGCCCGTATGCACCAGGCCGGCCTCCTCGGCCTCCTTGAGCAGGCCGAGCGCCCCCTCCTTGGTCAGCTCCCGGCCCGTGCCCCGCTCGATGGCATAGTCGGCCGCCTTGTCGAGCTGTATGCAGACCTCGACGGGCTTGCCGCAGGAGCCGTCAATGACCCGGCAGGAACAGCGCGTCACGGCGATGCGCTCGGCGTTTTCGATATGGTTTTTCACGTCGTCGAAGACCAGGATCTGGGTGTCCGGCTCGATGGACACGTTCACCGGGATGACGCGCATGGCCGGCCTGGGCAGCATGTTCTTCACCCGGTCGAAATAGCCCACCCACTCGGTGTGCATGAACTCATTGAGCAGGTCCAGGACCTTTTGCGGCACGTCCAGGGCCACGGCCGTGGAGTCGTGGAACTGCATGAACTGCCGGACACGGTAATAGCGGGTGCCTTCCGGTTTTTTGGATTTGAAGAGGAGGCCCTTTTTGAAGAGGGGCTCGATCATCTGCTCGATTTCGTCCGCGGCGAGGCCGGTCTTCTGGGCGAGTTCCTCGAGGGTGGCCGGGGGGGCGGCGGCCATGAGCACCTTGGCCTGATTCTCGTCCGCGAGTCCCCGGAACATGCCGGCCACCAGAGCGGAGTTCGGGAGTCCGATGGAAGCGGCCAGTTCTTGGTAGAGGTCCGTGTCCGTCATTTTCATATCCTCCTGTGTCTGTTTCTGAAGGGTGGCGGGATTTTTTGTATGCAAGTAATTCTTCTGGTTAACATATCGCCAGGCGGCTGAAAGTCAAGCGAAAAGCGCCAGGCCCTTTTCCGGCGCGATTTTCCGGGGATGTGGTATGCTTTTGGGCGGACGGGGGGTGGCCTGCGTCCTCGGGAGAGAAGGTCATGGAAACGCGCCTCATTTCCATCGAGCGGCCGGCGGCCTGCGGGTTCGGGTTGGGGCGTCTGGGCGGCCAGGCCGTGCTCGTTTCCGGCGCGCTGCCCGGCGAGGAAATGGAGGTCGAGATTCTGACGCGCCGGGCCGGCACGGTCCTGGCCAGGCCGGTTCGGATTCTGGTCCCGCACCCAAAGCGGCAAGAGCCGGTCTGCCCGCGCTTTCTCGACTGCGGCGGCTGTCAGCTCATGCACCTGGCCGACCAGGCCCAGCCGGCGCTCAAGTTCGAGGTGCTGCAAGAGACGCTGGCCCGCGCCTCGCTGACTATACCCGACCGAATCGCTATCCGGCCTTCCCCCCGCCCGTTGTTCTACCGCAACCGGGTCCGCCTGAAGGCGGCCTCGCCTCAGGGCCGGCTCAAGCTCGGCTTCTTTGCCGCCCGTTCCCGGCGCCTGGTGCCGGTCGATTTTTGCCACCTGCTGACCCCGGGGATCAATGAGCTTCTGCCCTGCCTCTTGGCCTGGCTGGACGAGATCTCCGGGGAAGAGGGTCTGCCGGACCAGATCGAAATCGTGGCCGGTCTCCCTGAGGAGGGGTTCCTCGTGGTGGCGGACCTGCCGGCCCGGCCGTCGGCCAGGCTCGAGAAATGGCTTACAACCGGACCGGCTGCGCCCGCCCGGGCGAAGGTTTTTTATTCCGTTCAAGGCCGGCTGAAGGTCCCGGCCAAGCTCGATCCGTCCGCCGCTGTAACTATCCTGGAAGACCCGGCCTCCGGCCTCAGGCTCAAGGCCGGTCCGGGCGCCTTCACCCAGGTCAATCCCGAAGTGAACCTGAGCCTGGTCCGCGACGTGGCCCAAACGGCACGCGAGTTTGGCGCCGAGCAGGTCCTGGACCTCTACTGCGGCCTGGGCAATTTTACCCTGCCCCTGGCCCGGATCGTCCGTTACGCCGCCGGGTTCGACGAGAGCCACCACGCCCTGGCCAGCGCCCGCCTCAACCAAGAGGCCAACCATTTGACCAACGCGCGCTTCAGCCGGCAGAGAACCCAGGAGGCGGTAAAGGACCTGGCCGCCCAGGGCCGGACATTCGACCTGGTGGTGTTGGACCCGCCCCGCAGCGGGGCCCGGGGTCTGGCGCCCGACCTGGTCCGGCTCCGGCCCAGGCACATCCTGTATGTCTCCTGCCACCCGGCCGCTCTGGCCCGGGACCTGCTCGAGCTTCAATCCATGGGATTTTCTCTCAAGAGGCTGACGGCCTACGACATGTTCCCCCAGACATCGCACCTCGAGGTCCTGGCTTTGCTGGCCAGAAGCTAAAATTTTCGAAAATGCCGAGGAGGGGAGGGCGTCCTGGTCAGGGCGAGGTTTTTTCCGGGGGAACGATTCGCAGCACGCGCACCTTGGCCTTGGAGAGCAGACTCAAAAGCGGGTCCGGGACGTCGGTTCGAGTCAGGAAAAGGCGCTCGCCCTGGTGTGGGATCACCAGACCGGAGAAGACAAAGGCCGGGGACTGGTCAGCCGGCCGGTCCGAGGCGGGCAGGGTCAGGGTGCGTTGGAACTCCTGCTTCAAGGCCCGAAGCAGGACGCCGGCCTGGTCCAGGGGATCGCCGTCCGGGTTGATCTGCACGGCTCGGATCGCCTGCTTTTCCAGCGCTTCCGAGACCTGCTGGCTCAGGGGCTGGAGGCGCACCAGGTAATTGGTCTGATTGTGATTGAAGTACAGAGCGGCCTGCACGTTAAGCTCGAAATCCGTCTGGGATTTCTGCGCGATGGGCAGGGAGAGGTTGGCTTCGTATTTCAGGTCCAGCAGGTCCAGCACGGCCTTCAGCAGGTCCAGCACGGTTTCGGTCTGTACCTGCCGCACGGCGTTCTCCTCGGTGCGGGCTTGCGGCGTCCAGGGCGGCGGGCCGATCATGTTGCCCTTGGGGAAAAAGTCGATGGCGCGGACGTCCGTCTCGGCCAGATAGGCCGCGGCCTCGGGATAGGTGCCCAGGCGCGGGTCGGCCGGCAGGGTGATCAGCACGGCTCGTCCGGCGGAAAGGTCGGCTTCGCTGGGAAACAGAACAAAGTCGGCCCTGAGGATCAGCTTGATGGGACGATCCAGCGTATAGGCTTGGCCGCGTCCGATGAGCCGGAAGTAGCCGCAGGCCTTGAGCAGGCGTTCCAGAAGCCCACGGAAATCCTCGCCCGGCTGCGATTGAAACACGGAGTACTCGGCCCACTGCTGCCGGATCAGTTCGATCATCTTGTCGGGCAAGCGGTGGCTGAGATCGAGGACGATGCGATGGCCGCTGCGCAGCCTCAAGATGGGGAAGGTCGAGGCCTTGAGTGTGATCTGGTCGCCGGACTTCAGCGGCAGAAAATGCTGACCGGTGGCAATGAACCGTTCCCCGATCCGGGTGAAGATGATGCCTAGGGCCGCGTGCCTCGCCAGGGTCTCGGAATCCGGCGCCTCGGGCGGCGTCATCACCGAGGCCGCTTCTTTTTTCGCCTCCGGCTCGGCCACCTGTGTCTTGGCAACGTCGGGAGCCGGTGCCGCGGGCTTCTGGACCCGGGCCACGGGCGGCGCGGGTTGCGCCTGTGCCTGGACTTCCTCCGCTGCCTTCCCCGGCACCGGGATTCTCAGCTTTTGGTTCGGGTAAATCCAATGGACGTCCTTCAGGTCCGGGTTCAGTCTCTTGATGAGGTCGATATACCGCAGCATGGCCTGCTTGTCGGTCAGACCGTTTTTGGCCAGGATGGAGGTCAGGCTTTCTCCCGGGCTTACGCGATGTATCCGGAAGGGGACATCCGGCATGGCCGGCGCCGCCTTCTCCGTCGGGGGCGCGGCCGCCGCGGAAGGCGCAGCCCCGGCCGTCTCTCCGGCGGCCGTCGGCAGAAGAACCTTCTGCTGGGTCAGAATCAGGTTGAGGTCCTTGATCTTCGGGTTCAGGGCTCGGAGGAGTTCTCGGTTCGCGGGCGTCAGGTACAGCCGGTTGACCAGGCCCCGCTTGTTGAGCAACTGGATCAGGGTGTCTCCAGGCTGGACCACGTGCACCTCGGCCCGGATTTTCCCGCCCTTGTACTCGCGGATGACAATATTCTTAACCAGGGAGATGGTCGGCTCCTCCTCGGCCAGGACGCCGCGCGCCAAGAAAGCGACCCCCAGGAGAAAGCCCAGGATCAGCCATCTTCCGGCCGCGCGCCGAGGAGACGGCGCTTGAGGCGGTTTTATTGGAAAATCAGTTGGTTTGCTCATATGTGCCTCTTGGTATAGCATGACTCGTCCGCTTTTTCAAGAGAAGAGGGCAACCCTTTTTTCCCGCCCTGGGCACTGGCTAGTTGAAAGCCGCTGGAAGATAATATACAATATCTTGTGCCTGGTGGAGGAAAAAATACCCCTTATGGTATTTTCCGCTTTACAAACCGGGGAAAGGTTGGTATTCTTGCGGGAAAAAATCAGCGGCGCATTAAAGCGGGCTCAACCCTTTCGCGGCCGCCGGCCGATCGAGGAGTGATAAGAAGGGGTCCATGAGAATCAAATCAATTGACATCGTGGGGTTCAAGTCCTTCCCCGAGAGAACGCGGGTCATATTCCCCGAGGGGATCAGCGCCATCGTGGGGCCGAACGGCTGTGGCAAGAGCAACATCGTGGACGCTGTCCGCTGGGTGATGGGCGAACAGAGCCCGAAGCAGCTCCGCAGCCGCCAGATGGACGACGTGCTGTTCAGCGGCAGTGTGGCGCAGCGGCCGGCCGGTTTGGCCGAGGTGGCGCTCTGCCTGGCCAACGGCAACGGACACAGCCTGTCGGACCAGCCGGGGCCCAGCGAAATCACGGTCACCCGCCGGCTCTACCGCTCCGGAGACAGCGAGTATCTGATCAACAACATCCCCTGCCGGCTCAAAGACATCGCCCAGCTCCTCATGGACACGGGCATGGGCACCAAGGCCTATTCGACCATCGAACAGGGCCATATCGGCACCTTGGTGGACGCCAAACCCGAAGAGCGTCGGTTGCTCATCGACGAGGCCGCGGGCATCACGCGTTACAAGGCGCAAAAGCGCGAGGCCGAGCGGAAGATCGAGGCCACGCAGAATAACCTGGAAAGCATCGCCTCGGTCATGGCCGAGACCAAGCGGCAACTGGGCGCCCTGACCCGGGCCGCGCGCAAGGCGGAGCGATACCGGGAGCTGAAGAACGAGCTGAAGCTGCTCGACCTGAGCCTGGCCGTGCTTCAGATGCGGGACCTGGACGGGCGGCACGCGGCCCTGACCGCCGAGCGGAGCATTGCCCAGAACGACCTGACGGCCTGTCTGGCCGGCGTGGACCGTCTCGAGGTGCAGGTGGAGGAGACCCGGCTCCGGATCGTCGAGCACGAGAAACAGGTGGACGCGGCCACGGCCCGCTACCATGATCTCAAAAACGATTTCGGCCGTCTGGAACAGGAGCAGGCCTTTCTCGGCCGCCAGATCGAGGACCAGCAGAAGCGACGAAGCCTGATGGGCGATGAGCTGGCCCAGCTCGAAGGCCGCAGCCGGGAAATGACCGCCTCCCTGGCCGGCGCTCGAGAGGAAATGGAGCGGCTGGGCCGCGAGGTCAAAGAGGCGGAAGGAAGGCAGACCCAGTCGCGGTCCGACCTCGAACGCCTGAAACAGGAGAGCCGTGCGGCCCTGGCCCATCGCGACGGGCTCCGGCAGGAAGAGGCGGCGGTTCGCACCCGCCTGGGCCGCTCCGAGGAAATCCTCGCCGCCCACGAGCGCAGCGCCCAGGACCTTTTCCAGCGCCGCGAAGAAATGGAACAGGCGGCCGGCTCGCTGGCGGCCGAGGCCGGGCGACTTCAGGCCCAAACCGCGGCCCTGGGCGCGCAGGTCCAGGACCTGGTCCGGGCACAGGAGGCCAGGCAGACGCAACTCGCCGGCCGGCAGGAAGAACGCCGGGCTCACGAGGTCAAGCTCGAGGGCCTGAGGGACGAGGCCCGAAAAAGCGAGTCCCGCTTGGCTCAAACCGCGGCCCGTCTGGCGGCCTTGAAAGAGGTGCAAAACGCCTTTGGCTGGTATCCGGAAGGGGTCCAGGCCGTGATGGCCTCGCCCGACCTGAAAGCGGCCGGCGTGCTCGGTCCCCTGGCCGAAAATATCGTTGTGCCGAAAGGCTATGAGCAGGCCGTCGAGGCCGCCCTGGGCGACCGCCTGCAATACCTCCTGGTCCGCGACCGCTCCACCGCCGCCTCGGCCCTGGCCTTTTTGCAGGAGCGGGAGCTGGGCCGCTGCGGCTTCATCAGCCTGGCCGATCTGAACGCCGGGAACCCGCCGGATTTCCTCAAGGCCCTCCTGGGAGATTACAGGCTGCTCGAAGACGGCCCGGCGGCGCTGGGCGAAGCGCCGACCGTGCCGGTCCTCACCCGGGACGGGCTTTTCCTTCACCCGAACGGCCTGATTTCCGGAGGTGTGCCGCGGGATAATGAGCAGGGCCTGCTGGTGCGCCGCCAGGAGATCGAGAACCTGGCCGGTCAGGTAAACCGGCTCGAGGTCGAAGCCAGGGAATCTCTTGAACGCGTTCAGGCCAAAAAGGCCGAGGGCGAGGCCCTGGCCGAAAGGATCGCCCAGGACGAGGTCGAGCTGCGGACCGCTCAGACTGAACGGCTTGACGCGGAAAAGCGGCTCTCTCAAGCCCAGGCCCAGGAAAAGGAAAACCACAACCGCCAAGCCGAGGGACTCCGCGGCCGGGAACGGCTCGAGGGGGAAAGCCGGAAGCTCGAGCAGGACCGCGAGGCGGCCGAGGCCGAGCGGCTGCGGCTCGAGGACGAGGCCTTCGACTTCGAACAGAGGCTCGAAACCGCGGAGGCCGACATCCAGGCTGTAATGGACCGGCTCGAAAAGGCCCAGGAAAAGGACCGGCAGGACACCCTGGCCGCGAGCACCCTGGCCGGCCGCATCCGCACGCTCGAGCTGGACATGCAGAGGCAGACCGAATGGCTTGAAAACGTGCAAGCCTCGATGAAGGAAAAGCGGGAGGGGTTGGCCGCCTCCCAGGCGGATGAAGAGCGTCTCAGGGGGCGGCAACAGGAGGTCGGCCGGATACTGGACGGGTTCGAGCAGCGCTTGGTCCAGGCCGAACAAGAGATTCTCGAAATCAAAAAAAAGATCGACGGCTTCCGCGCCCTGGAAAACGCCCAGGCCAACGAACTGCGTCAGCAGAGACGGCGCCAGGAAGAACTGAACGGCCTTGTCGGACGGTTGGACCTGGACGTCCAGGAAGTGAGTTTCAAGCGGCAGGGGGTTATGGAGCGGATCGAAAACGACTATCATCTCGACCTCGGCGCCTTGCCCGAGGCGGAGCAAGGCCTGCTCGACCCCGCGCTCGACCCGGGAGAGGCCAAGACCAGGCGAGACGAACTCAAAGAGAAGATCGAAGCCTTGGGCGAGGTCAACCTGACCGCCATCAGCGAGGAGGAGGCCATCAAGGAACGGTACGATTTCTACAAGGTGCAGTACGACGACCTGGTGCGTTCCATCGAGAACCTCCAGGACTCCATTGCTCACATCAACCGCACCTGCCGGGTCCGCTTCCTGGACACGTTCCGGGCCGTGGACAGCAAGCTCAGGGAGGTCTTCCCCCTCCTGTTCGGCGGCGGCGAGGCCTGGCTGTCGCTCACGGACGAACAGAACCCGTTGGACTGCGGCGTCGAGATTCACGTGCATCCGCCGGGCAAGAAGCTGACGGTCATGAGCCTCCTGTCCGGCGGGGAAAAGGCCCTGGTGGCCCTGACCGTCATTTTTTCGCTGTATCTGATCAAGCCGAGTCCGTTCTGTCTCCTGGACGAGATCGACGCCCCCCTGGACGAGTCCAACATCGACCGCTTCAACAAGCTGCTGCAAAAACTCAGGCAGTCGTCGCAGTTCATCCTGATCACGCACAACAAGCGCACTATGGAGATCGCCCAGGTGATGTACGGGGTCACCATGGAAGAGCCGGGCGTCTCCAAGCTGGTCAGCGTCAATTTGACGGAGATCGAGGAAAAGCTGGAAAATGATCAGATGGTTTAAACGAAAGAAAACGGAAACCGAACCCCAAGCCGTCGAGCAGGAGGTCGAAAGAGCCGAACCAGCTATCACCGAGGACGAAGAACCCGGCCCATGGTCGGAGGAGGATTCGACCGAGCCCTTTAGCGACGAATCCTTTGGCGAGGAGATCGAGGAGCTTGGCGAAACGCCTGGAGATGCACCGCTAATGGAACCCGCCGCCACCCCGCCCGCTGAAATAAAAAACGATAAAAAAGGGTACTTCGCCAGGCTCAAGGAAAGGCTGGCCGAGACCCGGGCCGTGCTCACCACCCGCGTGGACCACCTTATCCTGGGCGTCAAGGAAATCGACGAGAACGTCCTCGAGGCGCTCGAGGAAATCCTGATCACCTCGGACCTGGGCGTGGCGACGACCGAGACCTTGATGGACGCCGTGCGGGAGAAGATCGCGCGGCGCGAACTCGGCTCCCCGGACCGGGTGCGGCAGATTCTCCGGGAAGAGATGCTGCGCCTCCTCTCCCTGCCGTGTCCGGACAAGACCGACGCCCGGCCTTACGTGGTCCTGGTGGTGGGCGTCAACGGCGTGGGCAAGACCACGACCATCGCCAAGCTGGCCAAGCGGTACGTCTCCGCAGGCAAGCAGGTCATGGTCGTGGCCGCGGACACCTTTCGGGCCGCGGCCGTGGAGCAACTTGCCATCTGGAGCGAGCGGGCCGGGGCCGAGATCGTCAAGCAGCAGACCGGCGCCGATCCCTCGGCCGTGGTCTTCGACGCCATGAGCGCGGCCCGGGCGCGGCGGACGGACGTGGTTCTCATCGACACGGCCGGCCGTCTGCACACCAAGGTCAACCTCATGGACGAGCTGAAAAAGGTCAAACGCATCGCCAGCCGGGAACTGCCGGGCGCTCCGCACGACGTGCTGCTGGTCCTGGACGCGACCACGGGCCAGAACGCGGTGAGCCAGGCCAGGCTCTTTCACGAGGCCGTCGAGGTGACGCAACTGGCCATGACCAAGCTGGACGGCACGGCCAAGGGCGGGATTCTGGTGGCCATCGCCCACGAGCTGGGCATCCCCATCCGCTACATCGGCCTGGGCGAGAAGATGGACGACCTGCGCGATTTCGAGGCCGCGGCCTTTGTTGAGGCGCTGTTCGAATAGGGGTTGACTGGTAGGGGCACGTTGCAACGTGCCCCTACTTGTCCCACACAATACGCCTATGCCGCCAACGGTAAGGGCCGTTCGCGAACGGCCCCTACAAATTACGTCCCGCCACCGATTTTTCCCCGTAGGGGCACGGCATGCCGTGCCCCTACCGCCTCCCGGTTGACGGGCGGTTAAGAATGGTTCTTACCACGTCCCAACCCTCCAACCCACAGCATCTTGAAATCCCTCTGCTGCTGGAGTAAGGTTTGATTTTCATCCGCCGGGACGCGGACGTCCGAACGTTTGTCTTGGAGGAATTCTCATGCCCAACCTGCCGCTTGAAGGCATCCTGGTGATCGACATGGCCACCTTGCTGGCCGGGCCGGTCTGCACCACCTTTCTCGGCGACTTCGGGGCCACGGTCATCAAGGTCGAACGGCCGGGCCTCGGCGACGCCATGCGGGCCGCCGGCGTGGTCCCGGACGGCCGCCACACCGCTTGGTTGAACGAGGGAAGGAACAAGAAGTCCATCACCCTGGATTTGCACACGGCCGAGGGCCAGGCCCTGGCGCACAAACTGGCCGCCAAGGCGGACGTGGTGGTGATGAATTTTCGGCCGGGCAAGGCCGAGTCCTGGGGCATCGGGCCCGAGGACCTGCACCGGACCAATCCCGATCTGATCCTGCTCCTGGTTTCCGCCTACGGTCAGACCGGACCCTACCGGAGAAGGGGCGGGTTCGACCGCACGGCCAGCGCCTTTGCGGGCCTGACCTATGTCACCGGGTTTCCGGACGGGCCGCCGGTCAGGTCCGGTTACGCCGTGATCGACTACATGACCGCGTATCTCGGCGCCTTCGGCGTGATGACCGCCCTGTACAACCGCGCGGTCAACAAGGCGGGCGGCGAGGTCATCGATCTCTCCCTGGTCGAGGCCGCCCTCCGGTCCTCGGAGTCGGCCCTGACCGACTATGGCATGACCGGCCAGGTACGGGGCCGCACCGGCAACCGGAACCCCGGGTTCGTGCCGGCGGACGATTTCGAGACCAAGGACGGCCGCACCCTGGTCATCAACGCCGCCGTGGAAAACCTGTGGCGCCGCCTGGCCAAGGCCATGAACATGCCTGAACTGCTCGAGGACCCAAGGTTCGCCGGCCGGCTGGCCCGCAACCAGAACCAGGAGGCCCTTTACCGGATCATCGCCGCCTGGGTGCACGAGCGGACGGCCGAGGAGGCCAGGCGCATTCTGGACGAGGCCGAGGTCCCGGCGGATTTCATCCAAAACATCGCCGAGGTGGCCCAGGACGCCCACATGCGCTTCCGAGAGGCCGTGCTCGAGGTGGACGATCCGGACAAGGGCAAGGTGCTCGTGCCGGGCGTCTTTCCCAAGCTCTTCAAACACCCGGGCCGCGTGCGACACCTGGGCCTCAGACTGGGCGAGCACAACCAGGAGATTTACGGCGGCCTGCTGGGCCTGGCGCCGGAGGAAATGGCCGCGCTCGAGGAAAAAGGGGCGATCTGACCGGCGACAGGGTTGCTCTTCTTTTAAAATCGTTTTACATTTCAGGGCGACGGGCGCATTCTCGTCAGCGGAAAGGGGAACCGGAAGCCATGACGGTCGTCGCGGATAAGATCGTGGGATTCATCGAGCGCTCCTCCTGGATTCGGGAGATGTTCGAGGCCGGGAACCGGCTTCGCGCCCAGATCGGGGCGGACAAGGTCTTTGATTTCACCCTGGGCAACCCGGACCTCGAGCCGCCGGCCGCCTTCAAGACCGTGCTCAAGGAACTGGCTGCGGACGAGACGCCGGGCCTGCACGGCTACCCCTCGAACGCCGGCATCCCCGAGGCCAGGTCCGCCGTGGCCGGATTTCTCAAGGCCGAATTCGGCCTCGGCTTCACCGCCGAGGACGTGATCATGACCGTGGGCGCGGGCGGCGGGCTGAACGTGGCCCTTAAAACCATCCTCAACCCGGGCGACGAGGTCATCGCGCCCAGCCCGTATTTCGTCGAGTACAACTTCTACGTGGACAACCATGGCGGCGTGCTCAAGCTGGCCGAGACCAACCCGGACTTCACCCTGAACCTGGCCAACATCGAGGCGGCCGCGACCGCCCGGACCCGGGCCGTGCTCATCAATTCGCCCAACAACCCCACGGGCGTGGTCTATCCGGAGAAGAACATCCAGGACCTCTCCGCGCTTCTGGATCGTATCGCCGCCCGCGTGGGGCGGCCGGTCTATCTCATCTCCGACGAGCCCTACCGCAAGCTCGTGTACGATGGCGTCGCCGTGCCCAGCGTCTTCGCCCACCGGGAGCACGTGATCTGCGTCACCTCCTACTCGAAAGACCTGTCCCTCCCCGGCGAACGCATCGGCTTCCTGGCCGTTCACCCCGAGGTCGCGGACAAGGAGACCCTGCTGTCCGGCCTGATCATGAGCAACCGCATCCTGGGCTATGTCAACGCCCCGATCCTGATGCAGCGGGCCGTGGCGCGCCTTCAGGGCGTCTCCGTGGACGCGCGCATTTACCAGCGCCGGCGGGACCTGTTCGTCTCCGGGCTCCGGGACGCCGGGTACGAGCTGACCATGCCCCAGGGCGCCTTTTATCTCTTCCCCAAGGCCCCCATCGCGGACGACGTGCGGTTCACCCGCGAGATGCAGTCCGAAAACATCCTTGTCGTCCCGGGCCGCGGGTTCGGCAAACCCGGCTATTTCCGGCTCATCTTCTGCATTCAAGAACGGGTCATCGAGAAGGCGCTGCCCGGTTTCAAGCGCGTGAGGGAAAAACTGGCATGATAGAGAACGCAACCCACCACCGGATGATCAGCCTGCGCTTTCCGCGGGTGATCGTGAACCAGCCTATCGTCTGCGAACTGGTCAGGCGCTTCAACCTGACCTTCAACATCCTGCGCGCCACCATCAGCCCGGCCCGGGAAGGCAAGCTGGTCATGGAGCTTTCCGGCACGGCGAAGGACATCCAGCAAGGCATCAAGTACCTGCGCGAGCTCGGGGTGAAGGTCGAGCGGGTCAGCCAGCACATCCGGCGGGACGAGGGGGTCTGCTACCAATGCGGCACCTGCACCGCGGTCTGTCCGACCGGGGCCTTGTGGATCAAGCGGCCCGAGATGGAAGTCGTGTTCGACGCGGACAAGTGCAGCGCCTGCGAGATGTGCGTGGCCGTTTGCCCGCCGCGGGCCATGGCCGTGCGCTACGACCTGCCCGCGGCCTGAGCCGCCGGGCCATACAGAGCGCCATAACTTCGCATCCCTGTGTTGCTCCTCGGCTCGTCACTGCGGCGTACCAAAGTGTACGCCTCATTCCTCGCCTTCGCCCAAGCCTTGGTCTGCTTTGTTCTGACGCTCTGTATGCGTATCGTATAATGACGTTGTTTAAAATTTTCATCGGCAGCGATAGGCAGGGGCGGACGCCCCTGCTTTTTTTCCTCCCGGGAAACGCGCATGTCCTCCCCTGACCCTTGGATCGAATCCGCCGAGCCGGTCCTGCCGCGGCCCGGAACCCGCGTGGCCGCAGCCCTGTCCGGCGGCATGGATTCGACCCTGGCCGCTAAGTTCCTGCTGGAGCACGGGTGCGACGTGTTGGCCTTTCACTTGTTGCTCAGCGGCGACGAGCGCTCGTCCGAGCCGGCGCAAGACGCGGCCCGGCTGCTCGGCCTCGACCTGGAAATCTTGGACCTCAGGTCGGATTTCGAGAAGCGGGTGGTCGAGCCGTTTGTTCAAGGCTATGCCCAGGGACGCACGCCCAACCCCTGCGTCCTCTGCAACCCGGCTATCAAGTTCGGCCTGCTGTGGGAACACGCGCGAAAGCGCGGGGCCGAGAGGCTGGCCACCGGCCATTACGCGCGCCGCCTGGTCCCGCCGGCCGAGGCGGGCGCCCATCTGGCCCGGGCCCGGGACCGCGTCAAGGACCAGTCCTATTTCCTCTGCCGGCTGCCCCGGACGGCGATCGCCGCGGCCTGCTTCCCCCTGGCCGAACTCAAGAAAGCCGAGGTCCTTAAGCAGGCCCTGGCGCTGGGATGGAAGCCCCAGGCGGAAAGCCAGGATGTCTGCTTCCTGGCCGGTCGCTCCTACGCCGACTTCGTGCTCTCGCGGCTTCCGGCCGAGGCGGTCCAGCCGGGCGAGATCGTGGATAGGCAAGGCCGGGTCCTGGGCCGGCATCGGGGCCTGATCCATTACACGGTCGGGCAGCGGCGCGGGCTTGGCCTGGCCGGACCCGAGCCCTATTACGTGTTTTCCCTTCAGCCCGAAACCAACCGCGTGGTCATCGGCGCCAAGGCCGAGGCGGTCTCGCCGGGTCTGGTCCTGAGCGACCTAGTCTTCAGCCGGAAGCCGCCTGAAAAAAAATTCGAGGCCCTGGTGCAGATCCGCTCCCGGCATCGGCCGGCCTTGGCCCGCGTGACCTTGGGGCCGAATAAGGGCCGGGCCGAGGCGGTCTTTCTTGAGCCGCAGCCGGCCGTGACGCCCGGCCAGGCGGCCGCGCTTTATGATGGGGACGTGCTCATGGGCGGGGGCTGGATCGAGGCGGCGCTCGGGGCATGAGGGAAAGCCGCCTACGAAGGAAAGCCTGCGGCTCCAAAAAACGCGGGCGTGGGCCATAAAAAAGGCGGTCCGGCGGGCACTCTCAGGGGTGCCGGCCGGGCCGCCTTATGGCCGTTTAAAAAATCGGCGAACTACGGTTTGAGGTTCAAGCTCTTGGAGATTTCATCGGGCTTGGCCAGGTCGCCCATGGTTGTAACACTTACCCCAATGAACTTACCTTCTTTCTCGGTGACAAACACCAGGGTCGTCAGCAGGGTCGAGCCGCCGTACATCCACTCGATCTCGGCCCGATAAGCCGGCGAGCCGTCTTTGGTCTTGGCCTCTTTGTTGCTCAGGATTTCCACGTCCGAGCCCAGCTTCTGCAAGGCGGGCTTAGTACCCTTCTCGGCATAATCTTTGAGGGCCACGTCTCCCTTGTCGGACACGGTAATCTGCAAGACAGGCAGCCCACTGGCAGGCTTGACGTTCAAGACCATGCCTGCGGAAAGGGGTTGAGGCTTGTAGTCGTCCGGGTAGGTAATGGAAAAGGCCGGCGCGGCGTTCTTGAATTCCGCGGCCATGGCGGACAAGGGCAGGAAAGCCAGGGCGAGAGCACACACTACCACCAGCATCATCAGCTTTTTCATCTTGTTGCTCCTTTCAGCGCGTTCTGCTTATGGTTCCGTTCGCGTATGGGTTTTTAAGCTTCCAAAACGGTAAAGAATGCAATCTGTACACCGGGGCCTCCTCCCACCTCCCTTCTTGCGGCCTTGCGATCCCAAAGACTGTGATATTGTAAAAGTAATGGACCATCACCCACGGGTTGTCAAGCTAAATATCGGCCGGGAAAGGCGGCTGGATGGCATTGCCCATGGCCCGAGCGTCTTCGCGGATGGGCCGCGGATAACCCTTGGAGCCGGAGCCCGCTTTTAGTATAATCCGTCCGGACCGTTCCACGAAACCACCTGGGAAGCGCGGGCAGCCAAAAGGCGCCAGAAACGGGGAAGGCCTCATGGACAACGATCGCTTGTACCGCAAGACCATCAACGCCTGGTGCATGTACGACTGGGCCAATTCCGCCTTTGTCACGACCATCATGGCGGCCGTTTTTCCGCCGTTCTACCGGACCCTGGTCACCTCCTCGGGCCTGGCCGAGAACACGGCCACGGCCTATTGGGGCTACACCACCTCGATCGCGCTCTTGATCGCGGCCCTGTCCGCGCCGGTGCTGGGCGCCATTGCGGATTACACCGGCGGGAAGAAGCGGTACATAGGGTTTTTCCTCGCCCTGGGCGTCCTGTGCACGGGCGCTTTCGTCTTTATCGGCACGGATACCTGGGTCCTGGCCTCCCTGCTTTTCATCGGAGGCAATATCGGCTTTGCCGGAGCCGAAACCTTTTACGAGTCGCTTCTGCCCCATATCGCCACGCGGGGGGACATCGATCGTGTTTCGACGCGGGGCTATGCCCTGGGATACATCGGCGGCGGGATTCTGCTGACCGTCAATGTCCTCTGGATCATGAAACCGGCCTGGTTCTGGATGCCGGACGCCGCTTTCGCCCTCCGGGCCTCCTTTTTCAGCGTGGCCGTGTGGTGGGCGGTTTTTTCCGTGCCCATGTTCCGCCGGGTGTCCGAACCGCCGGCGTTGAGGGGCAGCCAACCCGGCCTAAATCCCCTCCGGCAGGGGTTCGTGCAACTGGCCTCGACCTTCCGTGAGATCAAACGCTACAAGCAGCTCCTGCTTTTTCTGGCCGCTTTCTGGATCTACAACGACGGCATCGGCACCATCATCAAGATGGCCACGGCCTACGGCAGTGAAATCGGCATCGGCATGACCCACATGATCCTGGCCCTGATTATGACCCAGTTTGTGGGGATCCCTTTCGCCTTTCTGTTCGGCTGGCTGGCCGGCAGGCTGGGCACCAAGGCGTCCATTCTTCTCTCCCTGGTTGTCTATGCGGGCATCAGCATCGGCGGCTACTTCATGCAAAACGCGCTGCACTTCTTCATTCTGGCCTTCCTGGTGGGCATGGTCCAGGGCGGAAGCCAGGCCCTGAGCCGTTCCCTGTATGCCGTCATGGTTCCCAAACACCGGGCCGCGGAGTTTTTCGGTTTCTTCAGCACCAGCTCGAAGTTCGCCGGGATCGCCGGCCCGCTCTTGTTCGCCGTGGTCAGCCAGCTCGCCGGGCAGAGCCGGATCAGCATCGTGGCCCTGGTCGTCTTCTTCATTGTCGGCGGCATTCTGCTGGCGCTGGTGGACGTGGACGAGGGCATGCGCGTCGCCCGGGAGGTGGAACAAGAAAGCTCGGCCGCCGCCTAGAGCAACGGTTCGGTTCTTGGCTTGACGGCCCCCTGGACTTCAACCATTTTTATAAGCTGTGCCTTTTCTAAACACCTTTCTATAAGGAGAAGCCTTATGAAACTGTTCGAGCCGATCACGATTAAGAGCATGGAGCTGAAAAACCGCATCGGGCTGGCCCCGATGCTGAACATGCCGGGCGTGTACACCACCTTTGCCATCCAGCCCGCCACCATCGAGTGGTTCGAGGCACGGGCACGGGGCGGGGCCGGTTTCATCATGACCGGCACCTTTATGCCGCCCCTGGTCACGGCGCCCGGCGCCAAGGAGCGCTTCACCGCCCTGGTCAAGGCCGTGCACGCCCACGGCGCCAGGCTGGGCGTGCAGATCGGGGCCGGTGGCCCCATGCTGGGGACTGGACCGTCCACGCCGCCCTACCCGGATGAGCTCCACGCCAAAAAGACCACCTTCGAGGTCATTCCGCGGCAGATGAACCTGCCCGGCGTGCCGCCGCAGCCCGTGGCCCTCAAGAAGGAGGACATCGCGCTGCACATCGAGGCCTTTGCCGCGGCCGCGGCCGTGCTGAAAGAGGCCGGGGTGGACTGCGTCGAGCTGCATTGCGCCCACGGCGGGGCCACGCTCCTGTGTTCTTTCATCTCGCCGTTTTACAACCGCCGCGAGGACGAATACGGCGGGACCTGGGAGAACCGCCTGCGCTTCCCGACGGATGTAATCCGCCGCATGAGGCAGGCGGTCGGCGCGGACTACCCCCTGCTGGTCCGGCTCAGCGCGGACGAACTGTTGGGCGAACGGGGCATCACCCTCGAGGACACGACCCGCATGGTCGTCCCGGCCATGGAGGCGGCGGGCGTGGACTGTTTCGACGTGTCCCAGGGCTCGATCATCCACGCGCCAGAGGGCATCACCATCCCGCTCTACTACCCTCGCGGCTGCTACATCCACCACGCCGAGGCCGTGAAAAAGGCGACCAGCCGGCCGGTCATCGGCGTGGGCCGCATCGTGGACCTGGACATGGCCGAGCGGTTTCTCGAAGAGGGCAAGGCCGACATCATCTACATGGGACGCCAGCTCACCGCAGACCCGAATACGCCCAATAAATTCATCGCCGGACACCCCGAGGACATCCGCAAGTGCATCGGCTGCCTCGAGGGCTGCGGCACCCCGTGCCCCATCAATTACGACATTTTCCCCGACCACATCCCGCTCACCAAGGCCGAAAAGGTCAAAAAAGTGCTGGTCGTGGGCGGCGGCGTGGCCGGCATGGAGGCGGCCCGGGTCGCGGCCCTGCGCGGCCACGACGTAACCCTGGTGGAAAAGAGCGCGGCCCTGGGAGGCGTGGTCGAGGCCCTATCCAAGGACCCGCTCTACGCCGAGTTCGGGAATTTCGTCGAGTACCTGGGCGTCCAGATGCGTAAGCTTGGCGTGGACGTCAGGGTTTGCCAAACGGTGGACGCGGATTTTGTCAAAAAAATAGCCCCGGACGCGGTGATCCTGGCCACCGGCGCCGAGATGGTCGTGCCCGAGGTGGCCCTGGGAAAACCCGGCGTGATGGACCACGTGACCGCGCTCCGGGAGCGGCACGGGATTGGGAAGCGCGTGGTGGTCTGGGGCCATATTTACGGCGCGGAGCTGGCCATTTCGCTCGCCCAGGAGGGCAAGGAGGTCGTGCTCATCGGCGAGACCGGCGAGAACGCCCTGGCCAGCCACGCCTCGAACGACCGCAAGTACTGGGTCTTGCGCCGGTTAACCGACGTGAATGTGGCGCGGGCCCATCCGCTCTCGGCCCGCATGACCAACCCCCAGGTGTTTTATCATGTGCAGGTGCAGGAGATCACGCCGGAAGACGTGATCGTCGTTGACCAGCAAGGCAAGACCATTCGGCTGCCCTACGACACGCTGGTCGTCTCCCGCGGCCGGAAGTCGAACGACGCCCTGGTCAAGGAACTGGCCGGGCAGGGCAGGGAAGTTTTCCCCATCGGCGACTGCGCCGGCGCCGGCAACATCAACAAGGCCGTCTGGAACGCCAACGAGGTGGTGAGGAAACTGTAAAATTACTGGCTGCCCGTAATTGCGAGCGAAGCGTGGCAATCTCATTACTGGCTAAAAATGAACGAGATTGCCGCGTCGTCACGCCGTCACTGGCTCCGCCGGCTAAGGCGGACTCCTCGCAATGACAGCTTGGTGTCGCTTGGATTGCAACCAAGCCCTTAATCCGTCATTCTGGCGAAAACCAGAATCCAGTCTTTTTCTTTTTGGCCCGCCTTGGGCGCGCGGATTTCTGCTTCCTCAGGAATGACGGTGAGGAAGAAATATCGAGTTCAGGCGGTCTAACGGCGCTGGAAGCCGTTACGCCTGGATTCCTGCTTCCGCAGGAATGACTAGGGAAACGGCATCTTGGCGATGAAACGGATCGACACCATAATCAAAGACGGCCTCAAGAACCTGCTGCGCAAGGCGCCCATCGTTTTTGGGGGCGTCTTGCTGTTGGTCCTTGCTTTGGTTGTCATCTATGGCGTGCCAAAGCTGTACTTCCACTACCTGGAGCCAACGGCTTCTTTTGTCAGCGACAAAGAACGAATTGAAACCGAAGATCAGCTTCGCCGGACCGTGCTGCAAATTCTCGGCGGCGTGGTCGTGGTCATTGGGCTGTATCTGACCTACCGCCGCATCAAGGCCTCGGAAAGGCAGGTCGAAGCATTTCGAAAACAGATTACGGTGGCCGAAGACGGCCAGATCACCGAGAGATTTACCCGGGCCGTTGAACAGCTCGGGAACGAAAACATTCACATCCGCCTGGGCGGCATCTACGCCCTGGAGCGCCTGGCCAATGACTCGGATCGTGACCACACCACCATCATGGAAATTCTAGCCGCATTTGTCAGGGAGCGGAGGCCGCTCAAGTCGCAAATCGAGCTTGGCCGGACCAACGAGAGGTCAGATGAATGGCTTGACCTGGAAGAAGATATCTATGCTGTTTTAACAGTTCTCGGAAGAAGGAGGATAATTGCAGGGGAGGAACCTCCTAATCTGAATAAAACTAATTTTCAACGCGTGATGTTGGAAGGGCTAAGGTTGCCAGGTGTTTCGCTGATAGAGGCAGATCTTCGTCTTGCTCTTCTCGAAAGAGCAACTCTCGCGGGAGCTAACCTTTGGCAAGCTAACCTGGAGGGTGCTTGGCTTGGATTAACGGACTTCCAAGGGGCTGAGTTTTCATGGGCTGAACTTACCGACGCTAGATTGCCTCAAGCAAATCTCCAAGAGGCGACATTTTATGGGACGATCCTCGAAAGGGCTCATTTAGCTACAGCCCAGCTCCAACGAGCTCAATTTGAAGCAGCCGATCTTCAAGGAGCTATTCTCACTGGAGCTAACTTCGAACAAGTTACTTTCCATGGTTCCTGGCTCTCTGCCGCTGACTTCAGAGCCGCTGTCCATTTAACAGCCGAGCAGCTTTCACAAGCTACAACACTGTTCGAGGCAAAGTTGGACCCGGAATTGGAAACAGAACTCCGCGAAACGCACCCGCATCTTTTCGAAAAGCCAGAGGAGGATGAGGAGGACGACGAGGAAAAGAACGACGAAGAAACGGACTAATCTTCGTTTCATCGTTTAATACCAGTAGTGAACTACAATTTCAACGCTTCGCGGACGATGTGGATGACTTCGCGGGGTTTGAAAGGTTTGGTGATATAGATGTCGGCGCCGACCTTGTCGGCCCGGGCCCGGTCAAAAACCTGTCCCTTGGAGGTGAGCATGATGACGTACACGCGGCCGAGACCGAGGTCATGCTTCACCTGCTCGCAGACCTCGTAGCCGTCCTGGCGGGGCATCATCACGTCCAGGATGGCCAGGTCGGGCGCTTCCTCCTGAACCAGTTTCAGGGCCTGGTCGCCGTCCTCGGCGAAAATCAGTTCCATGCCTTCCTGCTCGAGGTCCTCGAGGGCCTGTTCGAGAGCATTGCCGGTTCGAGAATCCTCTTCATCTTCACCTACCGGCCCGAGTTCGTGCACACCTGGGGGACAAAGACCTTTCATAGCCAGGTCATGCTGAACCGGCTCTCAAACCGGGAAAGCCTGAACATGGTCAGTCACCTCATGGATGCGCCTGAAGTCGATCCTGCGCTCGAGGAACTGATCCTGGAAAAGACCGAAGGCGTGCCTTTCTTTATCGAAGAACTGATCAAGTCGCTCAAGGACCTGGGGATCAGGACTTGCGCCAGATCGGCCCAGATGCGCCAATCGCGGTGTTCGTTGGCGTGGGCCAGCGTGCTTTTGGATGCTCGGCCGCGAATGCCCATGTGGTAAAGCTTGGTGGGATGCGCGCGCAGGCGGCATTCGATGTCCCGCAGACTCTCTCGATACGCCAGTTGGGCAAAGGCCATGCACAGAAACTGATCCATGCAAGAGAAGCGCTTGACGTAACGCTCTCCCCGGTATCGGTCCATGCAAACCGCGAACTCCTTGTGCGGCAAGTGATCCATCAGTTGGGCAAAGATGGTTCGTCCCTGATTCATAGGCCGCCTCCAGGTTGTTTACCGGAGGATAGCCCAAATCCAAATTCAAATCGTTCCCATCGTCAATTATAGTAATAATATGCGATTTCAATGTGTTAACCATTTCTTCACAAAGTTTCCTTGGACAGCCGTGATAAATAATATAAACGCAGAAATCAGTAAAATCAGTAAAATAATGGTACTGCTGTCAAAGCTTGTTCTGATATTACCAGTACAAATAAAGCATCCACCGCTACTGCCAGTATTACCTCGACTACCATTCAGAGGATTTAATATTATGGGGTCAAGTTCACCAGAAATAGAAAAGTCCTTTGCAATAGATGTAATTCGCGCTGAGCCACAATCGCCGTCGAAGACTTCTATAGAAATTGAATTCGACTCACAGGCAAACGGGTAAAAGTCAGTATTAGATTTATTACGAAAATTAATCAAGTCAATAAACCAGTAGCCGTTGGATTTGGAAGTATATAAAATGGATTCAGTTGCCGAATCTTCTATTCCGCGCCCGCCCAAAATCGTTATATACACTACTGAATTATAGGCAAGTTGTGTCAGGGTCAGATCTTTATATATTTTCCCGGCTGGGGTGCACTCTCCGGGAGGCGGAACAGCATAAGGTCCGGAATTTATCGTGTAATATCGGCCTCCATTATTGTCTGTTGCGCCGCCGGAAATGACTTCAAAATAGTACACGGTATTTTGGGATAAATCAGAAACGGTGACGTAGTGTATATCATCCACAACATCGACGCCACGGTCGTCGTTCGCAGTCTGCCAATTTGAATATAATGCGGGATCGGCTCCGTATTTGACCTGTCCTCCCTCGTTCCTCTGGCTAGTCCAGGACACCGTGAAGGATGCCCCATGAACATTGGTCACTCTGATTTCTTCAGGAGTACCTGCGAGAGCGCTCCTCGAAACCGAAATCGCGAATACCAAAAACAAAATCTTTATATACAGTTTCGTCATATTATTTCTTCTTAGCCAATTAGGCTGAGCTATTTCAGGGTCATCGAACTATATAAATTTTTACCACCTTTATTATCCATAATTCGGCCTTTAAACATTGCGGTTCCTTCCTGACTCACGACTTGAACGGCGATATCTCCTTTAGCCAAAGAAATTCTAAATAGATTCTTATTATCCTCAGTTCTTGCATTAATAATCTCTAAAAACCAATATCCATTTCTGTCAACACGGGTGGATAATAAAGCGGATCGCTTCCCATCAACACCCAAGGTAATATAGACCAAAGCACCCTCTGCGATTGTCCGGCCGTCTTTTAAAAAGACCCTCCCAGCCGGTTGGACGCTCCCCACCCTGATCAAGGGCGGACCGGTCCGTGCATCATAGTATTTGCCTTTATTGCCACCGACCGCGTTGCCGTTTGCAATTGAGAAAGAATAGGCGGTCATGGGGTTTAACTTATTGATGGTGACATGATGAGTATAATAATTATAGTTCTTGCCTCTGTCATCTCCATAGTTACCGATCAACTTATTGTTCTGATAGATTTTTACGCTACCAATTCTCGGTACATCCGAAATCCAGCTAACCGTAAAACCTTCGCCCGTTACATTTGCTACAACAGGTCCGTACCCCTTGGCGAAAACAGCATCGTCAAAAAACCATATGAATAAAACCAGCATAGACAGGAACACGCCAATCCTGTCGATACATTTTCCATTCTCGATCTTAAGCACTCATCGCACCTTCGAAGGTGTTGCGCCATTTTTTTCCATCACGCGCTCCGCAGGCAATACAGCGTTCAGCGACGGAACGATCAACGGCGCTATAGAATCCTTAGCATTCCCGCCCCTATTGTCATAACCACCGGCTTCCAGCGCCGATTTTTCATAGGAATGATTGAAGCACGGCCGAAGCGCCGCAGCTCCGGCGAAATGTATCGTGGCCTGAACAGGTTGATCTCCCTCATCGTAAGCGGTCTGGCTCAACAATATCATTGTCCGATCATTGACTTGAGCAACTTCAGCAATTTCATTTGCCCAGGATAATGGAATTTGTATTACCTTTTCACTAGAAACCGACAATGGGCAAATGTTAAAGGTGCTCTCTTTCATAGACAGGACGAAGTAGCCCTCTTTTGGAAGAATATCAAAGTCGCCAAAAGGCGACCCGGCCGAGTAAGACCTCCAAGATCCTCCATCCCAGCGCAATATCCTGGTCACATTTCCATTTTCACTATTGCAGATTTGCAAGAGATTCATCGCCGTTAAGCCGTCACTTGTAGGAAAGCCCAATAGATTCCATCCGCTGTGCAGCGTATAGGACAAGCACCCTTGCGCAGGGCAGTTATGGCACCAATCGCTGGCCTGCTCAGCCTGTACCAGGTAACCCTGGCCGATCTCCAGCGTGAAATCTCCAAATGGGGCCCCCACAGAATATGAGTTCCAAGCGCCGTTGTCCCAACGCATAAGCTTCGTTATGACGCCTCCCGCGGAATTAATCGCCTCAGCCAGAGTTTTCGCAGTATAAGGCTCTTCAGGCATACAAGTCAGCGTGATCAAGTTCCAACCCGGTTTGAAATGGTACGCACTCCGTTCCGAGCACCCGCAAGCCGGATCATCTTGGTCAACCAAACCATTGCAATCGTCATCTATGCCGTTGTCACAGACTTCTTGCGCACCTGGATAAACCGCTGTTTTCGTATCATCGCAATCCAAGTGATTCGATACATAGCCTTGCGGCTGCGCGCATGCTTGGATTATATATCGCGCATCACCATATCCATCACCATCCATATCCATATAGTAGGTCTTCTTCGGAAAGCCTTCATCCACCTGACCGTTGCAGTTATCGTCCTTCCCGTTGCAAACCTCAGTCGCACCCGGATGGACTGCTGCATTCGTATCATCACAATCTGTGTTGTTAGTCACGTACCCGGCCGGTTGAGAGCAGGCCTGGATCATGTATTTCGCATCACCGTACCCATCACCATCCAAATCCATATAATAGGCATTCTTCGGCAAGCCTTCGTCTACCTGACCGTTGCAGTTGTCGTCCTTGCCGTTGCACACCTCGGCCGCACCTGGATGGATGGCCGCGTCACCGTCGTTGCAGTCGCCCGAGGTGGCCGTCAGCTCCGAGGACACCTTGTATCCGGCCGGTCGGGCGCACGCGGTCGTGGTGCTCCCGTCCGAGTACCCGTCCCCATCCGCGTCCTTGTACCAGGTCTGGCC
>Ga0315282_10003512_pt1 | contig 28050 bp, 23 predicted proteins | sample YL17G07_20_MG_FD_203693 | JGI IMG/M metagenome (GOLD analysis project Ga0315282, IMG submission 203693) | Sediment microbial communities from Yellowstone Lake, YNP, Wyoming, USA - YL17G07_20 | ecosystem: Environmental > Aquatic > Freshwater > Lake > Sediment | place: USA: Wyoming | collected...
TGGCGATGGCAGCCGCTGGCGGGACTCTTCCTCGGCGTGTCCTTCCTGATGCACCCGACGGCGTTCGTGACGCTGGCCGCGCTGCTTGCGTACGCCGGCGTCTGCGCGGCGGCCGCCACGGGGCCCGGTCGCGGCTGGCGCCAGCGTGTTTCGAGACTGGCGGCCCCGGCCGTCGCCGTCACGATCGGCGGCCTGATCGCGGTGGGATTGCTTCGATGGAATCACGCCGAGGTTCTGCCGCGGACGATCGAGGCTTTCTCATGGACCGGGGTGTGGTACCGGCTGCTGCGAGGCTGGGCCACGCTGTTCGACCCGGGTTACGGCATGGATCCGATCAAGCTGTGGCTGGTCGTCGCATCGATCGCTTCCGGCGGCCCGGGTACTTCCTCGTCGCCACGCCGGCCGCGTCGACTCGCACGTTCCCGGTGTGCGCCGACGCGACCTACATGACGACGCTGGACGACCGCGCGATCTTCAGCTATCGGAACCCGGTCCTTGGTCCCTAGTCCCTGGTCCCTGGTCCCTGGTGCGGTCCTTCGTCCGTGGCTTTTGGTGCGGTGCACCACGAACCAGGGACCAGGAACCAAGAACCAGTTACTGCCCGTATTTCTCGATGATTCCCTTCTTGTCGAGGCCCAGGATCCCGTACTTGGCGCCGACCTTCTTGAACGACTCGGCGGCGCGCTTCAGCATCGGGATGTCGTGGTCGGCCGACAACTGCGTCCGGATGCGCGCCTGCCCGGCCGCGACGACGGGGAAGAAGAACCCGATCACGTAGATCCCCTCCTGGTACAGGTCGCGCGAGATGTCCTGGCTCAGCTTCGCATTGAACAGCATGATGGGAACGATCGGGCTGTCGCCCTCCCGGATCACGAAGCCCGCCTCGTGCAGCGCCTGGCGCCAGAACTTCGTGTTGGCTTCCAGCTTGTCGCGCCGCTCGGTGGTCTGGCTGAGGATCTCGAGCACCTTCAGCGCGGCCCCGGCAATCGGCGGCGGCACGGCGTTGCTGAACAGGTAGGGACGCGCCCGCTGCCGGCACAGCTCGACGATCTCCTTCCGTCCCGACACGCAGCCGCCGCTCGCGCCGCCCAGCGCCTTGCCGAGCGTGGTGGTGATGATGTCGAGGCGCCCGAAGACGCCGCAATGCTCGTGTGTGCCGCGGCCCGTCTTGCCCATGAAGCCGGTCGCGTGGCTGTCGTCCACGAACACCATCGCGTTGTACTTCTCGGCGAGCGCGCAGATGCCGTCGAGCGGCGCGACGTCGCCGTCCATGCTGAAGACGCCGTCGGTGATGATCAGGCGCGCGCGCTTGTCCTGGTGCTCCTGGAGCTTCTGTTCCAGGTGCTTCATGTCGGCGTGCTTGTAGGTGTCCTGCATCGCCTTGCACAGCCGCATCCCGTCGACGATGCTCGCGTGCACCAGGCGATCGGCGATCATCACGTCCTGATCGTTCAGCATCGCCTCGAAGACGCCGCCGTTCGCGTCCATGCAGCTCGGGAAGAGGATCGTGTCCTCGGTCCCGAGGAATTCGGTCAGCTTGCGTTCCAGCTCCTTGTGCAGATCCTGCGTCCCGCAGATGAACCGCACGCTCGACATCCCGTAGCCGCGCGCGTCCAGCGCCTGGTGCGCCGCGGCGACGACGTCGGGATGGCTGGACAGCCCGAGGTAGTTGTTCGAGCAGAGGTTGATGACTTCCTTGAGATCCGCGCCGGCGGGAAACTCCACGCGGATGTCGGCCGCCTGGGGAGAGTGGATGAACCGCTCCTCCTTGAAGATCCCCTTCTCGCGGATCGAGGCCAGTTCGGCCCGATACGCCTCCTGCACTGCGCTCGGATACATGATGGCGCCTCTCTGTTGGCTTTGGGCTTTAGGCTGTGGGCTTTGGGCTGTGGGCTTTGGGTTTTGGCACGGCCCGAGGCCGACAAGCCCCAAAGCCAAAAGCCCAAAGCCTGGAGCCCTACTTCTTGTGTTTATTGACCAGAGCGATGATGTTGTTGACCGTGTCGAACGCCTGGGGCGTCGCTTCCTCGTCGGGCAGCGAGACGTTGTACTTCTTTTCCAGGAAGCGCTTGAGGCTGACCATGCTGAAGCTGTCCACGATCCCGCTCGAGATGAGCGGCGTGTTCTCGTCGAGCTTCATGTCCTCGGCCTCTTCCTCGTCCAGGTATTCGTTCTTGATGTACTCGAGTATGACGTCTTTCACGTATCACTCCTTTGTCGCACGCGCCGGTCGCGCGTGCGACTAGTCGGAGGGCGCTTGGTTCGCGCCCTCCGACCTAATTATCATCCAACGTCGACACGTCGCCGATCTCCTCGCCGCGCTCCTTGGCCTTCAGCACCCGCCGCAGGATCTTCCCGCTGCGCGTCTTCGGCACCCTGTCGACGAACTCGATCTCCTGTGGCATCGCCAGCGGCGACAGCTTCTTGCGCACGAAGTTCATGATGTCGAGCTCGAGATCCTGGCTCGGCGAGAATCCCGGCCGCAGCGCGACGAACGCCTTCACCACTTCCATGTTCATCGGGTCCGGTTTCCCGATCGCCGCCGATTCGGCCACGGCCGGATGCTCGAGCAGCGCGCTCTCGATCTCGAACGGCCCCACCAGGTGCCCCGCCGTGTTGATCACGTCGTCATCACGGCCGGAAAACCAGAAGTAGCCTTCCGTGTCGAGGCTGGCGCGGTCGCCGCAGATGTACCACCCGTTCAGGAACTTCTTGTAGTAGGTGGCGGAGTTGTTCCAGTAGGTGCGCATCATGCTCGGCCACGGCGGCCGGATCGCGATGAGCCCCACCGTCCCCGGCTCGGTGACCGGCACCCCCGTCTTGTCGTCGACGACGGCCGCGTCCAGCGCGGGGAACGGGCGGCCCATGCTGCCCGGCTTCACCGGCATGCCAGGCAGGTTCGTGACCATGATCGCGCCGGTCTCGGTCTGCCAGAACGTGTCGTGGAAATCGAGGCCGAACGCCTCGCGGCCCCAGCGGACGGCTTCGGGATTCAGCGGCTCGCCGACGCTGCACATGTGCCGCAGCGTCGATAGATTGTGGCGCTTCACCGGCTCGAGGCCATCCTTCATCAGCATGCGAATGGCCGTCGGTGCGGTGTACCACACCGTGACCCGGCGCTTCTCGATCGTCTCGTACCAGCGATCGCTCGTGAAGCCCGCGTTCACCACCACCTGTGTGACGCCGGCCGCCCATGGTCCGATGATGCCGTAACTGGTTCCCGTCACCCATCCGGGATCGGCCGTGCACCAGTAGATGTCGTCCTCCCGCACGTCGAGGACGACCTTCGTGGTGAGGTACTGCGCGAGGATGCTGCCGTGAACGTGCATCGCGCCTTTCGGCGCGCCGGTGGTGCCGCTCGTGTAGTGCAGCAGGCTCGGGCTCTCCGCGTAGGTCTTCGCAATCGGGAACGTGTCGCGCTGATGGTCCATCATCCGGTACGCGACCTCTCCTTCGCGCAGCGGCCGGCCCTCCTGCTCGTGATCGATGACGATGACGAACTGCAGCGACGGCAGCCGCTCGCGAATCTTCCGCACCTTGCCCAGGTGGTGGCGCTCCGTGATGATCGCCATCGCGCCGCTGTCGCTCGCCCGGGCATACAACGCCTCCTCGCCGAACGCCGAGAACAGCGGCTCCGCGATCGCGCCCGTCTTGAGGATGCCGATCAGGCCGATGTAGAGTTCGGGATGGCGATCGAGGAACAGGCAGACGCGATCGAGCGGCCGCACCCCGAGGCCTCGCAGGAAGTGCGCCCAGCCGTTGGTGAGAAGCACCAGGTCGCGGTAGGTGAACTGGCGAAGCTCCCCCCCGTGCCCCTCGTGCACGAGCGCGAGCTTCTCGCCGCGGCCGAGCTCCAGGTTGCGATCGGCGCAGACGTACCCGATGTTGAGTGGCTGCCCTTCGACGTGACCGAGTTCCCTGCGCGCGAGATCCCAGCTGATAACGGATCGTAACTGTGCGTAGTCGACGGTATGAATCGTTCGGGGCCCTGAAATCGACATGTAGCCCTCCGCATATGATTGAACGCGCTCCCCGGATCCGCTGTGCCGATCGAACCTGTCGTTCACCTCCTCGTGGACGAAACACGCAAAAACCGCCATAAAACGTTCGAGTCTAGCACAGCTCTGCGGCGATCCGCGGACGTCCTTATAATGCACCTGAAACACTCCGGGCTCCGGCGGCAAACTCCTCTCCAGAGCCTCCTCGGGGCCAGGCGCGAGGCGCCCGCCTGCGCTGCGCGTCGGATATCGGCGCTGCCGCCACCCCAACGCGGCTACCGCGTTGGGGCCCCGGCGCCGGGGTGGTGGCGTTCCGGCGCTCGGAAATGGAACAAGCGGAGGTGGGCCGCGTAGTACCCTAGGGTGGCCATGCGACTGGAACAGCCACGGCTCCGGCGACTGCGACGGGCGGTCACGCGTCATCCGTTCCTCGCGGCCTACACGCGCGACCTCACGTCGGAAGATTTCCAGCGCCTGTTCACCCGGGACGCCGTCGAGGCGTACAAGTTCTTCACGCGCGGCGTCGACCCCGCCACATACGCGCGGCTCCGGTGGCACACGCGCGCCGTCGTCCGCGCGCGCGTCTTCTTCCTCGCCTTCACGATGAAGTTGTCGCCCGCCCGGCGCGCGGTCTACGGCCTCGGCGTGCTGGCGGAGATTGTCGGCCTCGTCCAGTTGCTGCGCTTCGACGAGCAGATGCGCCTGTCGCTCGGCATCGTGCGAATCGGCCTGCCCTTGCCGGCATTCGCCCACGGCACCTTCTGGGTGCTCGTCGGGTTCCTGCTGACGAACCTGCTGGTGCTGCTCGAGGTGGCCGACCGCCTGTCACTCAAGAACGACCTCGACATCGCGCGCGAGATCCAGCAGGCGATGTTGCCCGGCGGCGCCTACACGGCCCCCGGCGTTCAGGCGTTCGGCAGGACCCGGCCGGCCAACACCGTTGGCGGCGACTTCTACGACGTGCTCCGCGCGCCCGACGGCCGTCTCATCGTCGCGATCGGCGACGTCGCCGGCAAAGGCAGCCCCGCCGCCCTGCTCATGGCGCTGCTGCTCGCCATCTTTCGCACTCTGGTCGACGAAGGCATCGACCTGGGAACGCTCGTCGACCGCCTGAACACGCAGGTCGAGCGGCACGCGCCCGCGTCGCGGTTCATCACGTTGTTCGTCGCCGCGTTCGATCCCGGCTCGGGCCGCCTCCAGTACGTGAATGCCGGCCACCTGCCGCCCATCGTATGGCGGGGCGCGAGCCGGCAGGTCGAACGGTGGACGGCCGGCGGCATGGCGCTCGGCATGTTCGGCGGTGCGCGCTACGAAACGACGGAAGCCCTCCTCGATCCGGGAGACCTGCTCGTCCTTTACAGCGACGGCGTCACGGAGGCCGAGAATGACCAGGGGCAGCCGTTCGACGACGCGGGGCTGCTGGCGGTCGTTCGCACCCGCGCAGCCGACACGCCGGAGGCGCTGGTCGATGCGACGTTCCGGCTGGTTGAACAGCACACGAAAGACAGCCGCATGACCGACGATCTGACGATGCTGGTCGTGCGACGCACCATGAGGCCCCAGGGAACGTCATGACAGGCTTGGGCGCCCGCTTGCCGCTCTTCGCGCTGTGCGCCAGCCTGGCGCTCTCCGCGTCGCCGGCTGCCCGGCAGACGTCCAGGCAGCGTCTGCCACCCTCACCGCGGACCTCGTCGCTCGCTCCGCGGCTCCCGGCTCAACAGTCGGCGACGGATGGCATCGGACTGCTGCTGCAGAAGATCGAACAGGCGATCCGATCGGGCGACGCGGGGGGATACGAGGAGCTGCTTGTCGCGGGTGGGGACGTCGCCGCCGCGAAGTTCGCCGCATCGATGATCCTCCCGGGGATCACGCGTGTCGTGGTGCGCGAACGCGATCGCGCGCCGCTCGGCGGTGTCGGCGCGTCCCGAGGGTACCGCCTGGCCGTCGATGTGTTCTGTGAATTCGGCCGCCGCGCGCGCCTCTCCACCTGGAGCGTCGACGTCATCCGGAAAGGCCCGGCCGCGGGCGGCAACGGCACGACCGACGAATGGGCCATCAGGGCCTACGACACGATCTCGTCGTTCACCGCGCTGTACAACCTCGCCCTCGGCCCGCGCGAATATGCCGCGAAGAACCTCGTGTTGACCGCCGAGGATCTCGAACTGCGCCTGCCGGATGGCGGCGTCTTCGTGGCCGAGACCGACGAGGGGCCGACGGTCCTCGTGCTGGTCGGCCGCGGCCAGATCGTCTTCCGGCCCAGGCCCCTGGCGGAGCGGGAGCAGGTGCGGATCTTCGCGGGCTCGGATACGGTCGACACCGGCTTCAGCGCCGCCTTCGTGCGCGTGTCGCCGGCCGCCCTGCAGAGCCACGTCGCGCGCGGCACGATGATCGAGCGGCCGGTCAACCCGGAGGACGCGAAGATCGCAGCCGAGGTGTTCCGCGCGGACAGCGGCAAATCGTTCGGCGTGAGCCTGGGCGACCTGAGTACCGAGAGCTGGTCGCTCACCCCCGGTACCGCCGATTTTCTCGCCGAGGTGCACACGAAGCGGTTCGGCGTGCTCACCTACTCGCGATCGGCACACGAAGCGGAAGACATCAACCTGTTCGACCGCGCGAAGCGGCGCAACATCTCGCTGTACGCGTCGCCGCAGAAGCTGGTGCAGCGCGGCGTGTTCTACGACGACGACGACGACCGGGACTACGACGTCCTCCATCACGACGTCGAGGTGTCGCTGGACCCGCCGCGCCAGACGATCAGCGGCATCGGCCGGATAACGGTCCAGGTCCGCGCGCCGAGCGTGACGACGCTGACCTTCAAGCTGGCCGAATCTTTGGTCGTCGACTCCGTCGTGTCCCGTGAGTTCGGGCGCGTAGTGTCGATGCGCGTGATCAACCAGAACACCTTCCTGGTGAACCTGCCGAAGAGCGTGTCGAAAGGAACTCTCCTCGCGTTCACGGTTGCCTATCACGGCCGCATCGCCGCGCAGTTCATCGATCGCGAAGCGGTGTCGGTCGCGGCGCGCCAGCAGCTGTACGAGGAACCGACCGACGAGATCCCGGTGGAACCGTCGTACCTCTACAGCAACCGCAGCTACTGGTATCCGCAGGGCGAGACGAACGGGTTCGCCACCGCGACCCTCAGGATCAGGGTGCCCGCCGGCTACACGTGTGTGGCGAGCGGGGACCCGGACACGGCAACCTCCGACGCGATGGCGAAGCCGGCGCCGGACACCCAGTTCGTGTTCCGCGCGCTGCAGCCGGTCCGCTACCTCGCGGTGCTCGTCACCCGACTGCTGCCGGTGCGCTCGCAGGTGGTGACCGGCGCAGGCGCGCCGGACCGGGATGGTGTTGCGCGCAGCGGCGCCTTCTACCCGAACGTCAATCTGAAGTCGTTCGCATCGCCGCGCATGCGCAGCCGCGCCTGGCCGCTGGCCGATCGCGCCGGCGACATCCTCCGCTTCTACGGTTCGCTGGTCGGCGACTTTCCCTACCCCACCCTGACGCTGGCGCTCGTCGAACGCGAGCTTCCCGGCGGGCACAGTCCCGCATATCTGGCGGTCGTCAGCCAGCCGATCCTGCAGACGCCGTACGACTGGCGCGGCGATCCGACCAGTTTCCCGCAGTTCCCGGAGTTCTTCCTCGCGCACGAAATCGCGCACCAGTGGTGGGGCCAGGCAGTCGGGTGGAAGAACTACCACGAGCAGTGGCTCAGCGAGGGACTGGCGCAGTACTTCGCGGCGCTGTACGCCGAGCGGATTCGCGGCAAGGACGTGTTCGACGACATCGTCCGGCGGATGCAGAGCTGGGCGGTGAAGAAATCGGCCGAGGGTCCCGTGTATCTCGGATACCGCATCGGGCACGTGAAGCGCGACCCGCAGCTGTTCCGCGCAGTCGTCTACAACAAGAGCGCGGTCGTCCTGCACATGCTGCGGCGCCTGGTCGGCGACGAGGCGTTCTTCGGCGGGCTCAGACGGTTCTACCAGGAGTGGCGTTTCCGCAATGCCGGAAGCGACGATCTGCGGCGCGCGTTCGAGGCCGAGAGCCACCGGCCGCTCACGCGCTTCTTCGAACGGTGGATCTACGACTCGCAGCTGCCCCGCGTGAAGTTCTCGTCGCGAACCGAGCGCGACGCGGCCACGGGACGCGCCGTCATCGTGCTGCGGTTCGAGCAGACGGGCGACGTCTTCGACCTGCCGGTGACGGTGACGCTCGATTACGCAGGCCGGCCGCCGGCAGACGTGTTGGTGCGGATCACCGAGGCGGTCACGGAGACGCGCGTACCGCTCGAAGGGACGCTGCGCGGCGTCGGCGTCAACCGCGATCAGGCGGCCGTGGCGAAGATCGTGAAGTAGTCGTGAGTTGTCGGTCGTTCGTCGGTGGTCGCCTGTCGGTGGTCGAGCGCGGACCAGCGGCGAACGACTCCGGACCGACCAACGACTATTGAACGTAGATCCCGGCGATCCGGAACTCGCCGTTGCGCTCGAACGGCTCGAAGACGATCGTGAACCGGATGCGCGCGTACTCGTAGCCGCGTGTCAGGCGCGTGCCGGTGCGGCCCTCCTCCGCAACCTGGACGCCCGTCTCGGCCTCCCGGCCAAGCATCGACGACACCTTCTCGAGCGTGTCACCCAGGCGCAGGTCGCCGGCCCCGGGCAGCCTGAGCGAAGGCACCGGGATCGACAGGGCGGGCAGCCCGGCCGGGACGACGGCGGGCGCCCTCATCTGCGGACGCGCGCTCACCGGCCTGTCGATCGAGATCATCTCCCGAACGATCAGCAGGCCGACGGCAACGGTGGCGACCAGGAACAGCGCGGCAGCGGTCCATTCTGCGGCGGAGCGGAAGCGCGGGCGGCTGGCGTCCATGGGACACCTCGATTACGCCCTGCGAGGTGCGAGGTGCGGGGTGCCACGCGGGTGGCGCCGTGCGAGGGGCCGCACACGGCACGTCGCACAACGCACGTCGCACACCGTGGCGGATCTCCACAGTAGGCCCCGGTCCGAACGTTGTCAAGACGGCGCCCGAGCAGGGGCGACCCGCCTTCGCCGGCCTCCGCCGGTGTATGGCCAGCTACGGCGAGGCCACGCCGCAGCTCGCGCGTAACGGACGCGAGCGAAGGGCGGGCACCCGCACTTTTCCACGTGATATCATCGGTTTCCTATGGAAACGGTCACACTGACAATCGACGGCCGGCAGGTTACTGTCGAGAAGGGCCGCACCGTGCTGCAGGCGGCCATCGAACACGGCATTCAGATTCCCTTCTACTGTTATCACCCGGCGCTCGGCGTCGACGGCTCGTGCCGCGTCTGCATCGTCAAGGTCGAGAAGATGCCGAAACTGCAGACGTCGTGTTCGACGATCTGCGCCGACGGGATGGTGGTGTACACGCGCACGCCCGAGGTGATCGAAGCCCGGCAGTCGGTCTTCGAGTTCCTGCTGCTGAACCATCCGCTCGATTGCCCGGTGTGCGACAAGGGCGGCGAGTGCCCCCTGCAGGACTACTCGTACACGTTCGGCCGCCAGCGGAGCCGCACCGAGTTCCGGCGGCGCGTGTTCGACGGCGAAGGCGTGCGCGCCGACGTGGACTTCGGCCCCACGCTGATGCTGAACCGCAACCGCTGCATCCTGTGTACGCGCTGCGTCAGGTTCATGCGCGACATCGACGGCGACGCGCAGATCGAGATCGCCGACCGCGGGTACGGCAGCGAGATCGCGACCTTCGAGGAGAAGGGGGTGCACTCGCTGCTCTCGGGCAACCTGATGGACGTCTGCCCCGTCGGCGCGATCACGACGCGCGACTATCGCTTCAGGTCGCGGCCGTGGGACAATCCGCTGGCCGCCGACACCATCTGCACCTTGTGCTCGAAAGGGTGCAACACGACGGCATGGATCCGCGCGAAACCGGAATGGGCGAAGGGCCCGAGGCTGGTGCGCTTCACGCCGCGGCTGAACCCCGACGTCAACGGTTACTGGATGTGCGACATCGGGCGCTTCAACTACCACTGGATCGAAGGCGACGATCGGCTGCAGCGGCCGCTGCAGCGGGACGCGGCTGGAACGCTGCAGCCGGTCACCTGGGCCGACATCCTCGTGAAGCTGCGCGAGAAGCTGGGCGCCACCAACGAGGTGAATCTCGCGACGCTCCGCTTTCTCGTGTCGGCGCACGCCTCCAACGAGGAGTTCTTCCTGATCGGTTCGCTGGTCGAACGCCTCGGCGGCGACCCGAACCAGGCGATGACGGTCGGCTGGAAGACCAGCGAGAAAGTGCAGCCGGCCGCGACGAAGTTCCGGGTCTCGCCGGTGGATGCACCCAACGTGCACGGCGCGAGGGACCTGGGGCTCGTGCCCGACGTGACGGATCCGCGGACGGGCATCGCCGATGTGTCGGCATTGCGCCGCGACGTCGAAGCGGGCGGCGTGCAGGCTCTCTACGTCTTCGACCCGGGGCCGCCCGGCTCGATTGGCGACGTGTCCTGGATCGTCGCCGCGCGGGCCTCCGGCGCCCTGAAGCTGCTGATCGTCGAAGGCGTGGTGATGAGCGATCTGGCACGGGCGGCCGACTTCGTGCTGCCGGGCGCGAGCTACGTCGAGAAGGAAGCGACCTACACGAACGAGCAGGGACGGCTGCAGGCCGCGGCGCGCGTCATGGAGCCGCCCAACGGGGCGATGGAGGACTGGCAGATTCTCGTGAACGTCGGGGTGACCCTCGGCGTGCCGTTCACCTACGGGAGCGCCGCGCACGTGCGATCGGACATCGGCGCGCGCCTGGCCGACGTGCCGGCCTACGCCTGGATCACCGATCTCGTCTTCCGGAAGCCGGTCGTCGCCCGCTCGTGGCTGCAGGTCTCGAACCCGTCGGAACGATGGAAGTGGGATTTCCTCTTCCAGGACCTGCCGCCGGTGAAGTCCAAGGGCGCTCCGAGCCGGGTGGAAGCCGCAACGCCGTCACCACGGCCCGACGCGCCCGACGCCGGCGTCGAGGAGCCCAAATAGCGCTATAGTAAGCGCCCATGAAGCACCGCGCGGTGAGGATCGCGCTCTTCCTGCTCGTCGTCGTCGCCTTCGCGGGCGCCGGTTACGAGCTCGCGATGCTGGATCGCCAGGCAGCGGCAATGCGCGACGCGGCGCGTGCATTCGAAGAGAAGGCGCGTCAGGCGGACGCCGCGGTGCACGAGCTGCGCGCCGCGCAGTTCGCCTACCTGGCCGCCGGCCAGGGGCCGGCGTTCTGGACGGCCCGGGGCACGGCGCTGCTGTCCGCCATTGGCGCCGATCTCCAGACACTCAACAGCCTCGAGAAGACGGCGATCGCCGCCGGATTGAATCCGCTCGGCGCGACGTCCGCGGCAGCCGTGGACGATCTCGCGACGGTGCAACGCATCGATGCAAGCGTGCAGAGCTATGTTCGGGAGGAGCAGCGACTGCTGGCATCCGACCTGGTGTTCAGCGATCTGCGCGAGGCGGACCAGGTGCTGGGTACGCGCATCGACGAGGCGCGCCGCCAGATGGTCGCGGCCGGGATTGCCGCCGCCGAACGGGTCCGAAAGACCGAGATCGCAACCGCCGGCGGCGCCGCCCTCTTCGCGGTTCTCGTGCTGCTTCTGCTCGCACCGTCCGGCCGCGGCGCGCACGCACGCGATTCCGCGCCCTCGCCCACGAGGCCGGGCACCAGGGATCTGGCCGTCGAACGCGGCGTGCCCGGCCCGACGCGCGCGGCGCAGCCCGTTCAGGAAACGGCGAGCGCGGAGGCGAACGTGCCGACGCGACCGTGGCCCGGCACGCCGTCGGCCGTGGTGATCCACGAACCCGTCGATCTCACGAAGGCGGCTGCCCTCTGCACCGATTTTGCGCGCCTGCGTGAAGCCTCGGAGGTCCCGGCGCTGCTCGAACGGGTGGCCGGCCTGCTGGATGCCAGCGGCATCATCATCTGGGTGGACGACGCGACGAGCAGGGCGCTGCGGCCCGCGTTCAGCTTCGGTTATTCGCCGCAGGCACTGGCGCAGATCCGCGCCATCCCGCGAGACGATGACAACGCGACGGCACAGGCGTACCGCGAGCGGACGCTGCGGGTCGTGGAAGAAGATGCGTTGAGCAACGGCGCGATTGCCGCGCCACTGCTCGGGCCTGACCTCTGCGTGGGCGTGATGGCGGCGGAGATCCGCCGCGGAGGCGAGGCGCACGCCGACGTGCAGGCGGCGGCGACGATCCTCGCCGCCCAGATCGCAACGCTCGTCGCCCCTGCCGCTACTGCAGGCGGAACGGACAGTTGAGAAGGCCCCACCTCACTTCTGGATTGTCCAGTTTCCATTCCGCATTCCGCCGACGCTGACCTTGATCGTCAGCGGTTTGCCGTCACGCACGATGCCGAGCGCCACCTCCTCTCCGGCGCGCTTGGCGCGCACGGCGCTCGTCACGTCCTCACCGCGCGTCACTGCCCGGCCGTCGATCGACGTGATGATGTCTCCGGCCTTCACTCCCGCACGTGACGCCGGCGATCCGTCGTCAACGCTCGCAACCAGCACGCCTTCCTTCGTGTGGAAGTACTCGGCGAGTTGAGGCGTCAGCGCCTGAAGACTGATGCCCAGCGACCTGGGTCGCAGAGCGAACGGCAGCCGCGTCGATGGCGGCAAGAAGTAATACCAATCTCGCGTGGGCGGTTCCCGCCACAACGGCGGCACCACGCGCGGGCTTTCGGGCGTTGGGATCCGGAAACTGAAATCGCGCGCGTTCGGGTTCGCATCGGTCGTGACGGCCACCTCCATCCGCTTGCCGCCACGCACGAGGCCGACCTTCACCGAACGACCCACCGGCGTCTCTAGAACCAGCCTCTGCAATTCCGCGCTGCTGCGAACACGCACGCCATCGAATTCGACGATCACATCCCCCGTCCGGATGCCGGCCTTTTCCGCGGGGCCGCCGGCCGACAGGTCGTTGACGTACGCCCCGAACTCGCCGGGCAGTTTGTCGCGACTCACATCGGCCGCGGTCACGTCCCTGCTGGCGACGCCGATGCGGCTCGACGGTGCGGCCGGACCTACCCGGATGGTCTGGCCCACGGCAGACAAGACGATGCCGAGGGTCAGGGCGAAAACCGCCGTCAGAATCAACGCTGCTCCCGCTCTGCTCGTGTGCCGCATAGTGCCCTCCGCTCCGTCCAGCGTTCGTACAGACGTCGAATGACGCGGCGACGCCGCTGGAAGGTACCCGATCAGACGAAATCTGGCGCAAAACGGTTGGCCGGCCGCGCCGAACGGGCAGGAGCCGGCGGTTTCGTGTGGGCCGGTTGAAGTGTCGCCATACAGCCCAGATCGCCTGCGTGAAGTGATGCCGTTCACAGAATCGTGCGCAAAATGCATGAAATGATAACAAGAATTCATGCAATGCGCCGATTATGGCCAAGCTGAGATCTCTGGTTTGCCAACACTGCACGATCTTGCGTGCATGTGTTGACATGGACCAGCCCTTGCTTTAAACTCGGCGCAAGCGGGAATTGCTGGGGCGACCCACAGAACAATCCAACCTTCCCCGGGCGGCGACACGCGGCCGAGCACCGACCCCTCGGGTGGGGGCCCCGCGCCAGGCCCAGCACGTCCCACGGGTCCGCACAAGGTTCGTGAAAGGAGCAGTCGTGTGAAAACCGCAGAGATGCCGGCCGAAGTGGAGGTGGCGATCGCCACCGCGCCGAAGGGAACATCGGCGCTCAAGACCGAAGAAATGAAGGCCCAGATCCTCGAACGCGCCCAGCGCGAGGGCGTCAAGTTCCTGCGCCTTCAGTTCAGCGACATCCTCGGGACGATCAAGAACGTCGAGATCCCCGACAAGCAGTTCGAGGACGCGCTCGACGGCCGGATCATGTTCGATGGATCCTCGATCGAGGGCTTCGTCCGCATCGAGGAATCGGACATGTACCTGAAGCCCGATTTGAATACCTTCCGCGTCTTCCCGTGGGCCTACAACTCGGGTGACAAGGTCGCACGCATCATCTGCGACATCGCCAACCCGGACGGCACGCCGTTCCCCGGTTGTCCCCGAACGACGCTGAAGAAGGTGATCGGGCTGGCGGCCGAGAAGGGCTACGTGATGAAGGCCGGCCCGGAGGCCGAGTTCTTCCTGTTCCAGACGAAGAACGGACAGCTGACGACGGAGACCCACGACTCGGCCGGCTACTTCGATCTGACGCCGGTGGACATGGGCGAGGATGTGCGGCGCGAGATCGTGCTCGCGCTCGAGGGGATGGGATTCGAGGTCGAAGCAGCCCACCACGAAGTGGCGCCCGGCCAGCACGAAATCGACTTCCGGTACGACGACGTCCTGACGACGGCCGACAGCGTCAGCACGTTCCGCTTCATCGTGCGTCACGTGGCCAACCGCAACGGCCTGCACGCGACGTTCATGCCCAAGCCGATCTACGGCATCAACGGCTCGGGGATGCACACGCACCAGTCGCTGTTCGCCGGCGGCCAGAACATCTTCTACGATCCGAACGGCCGCTGGCAGCTGAGCGAGCTCTGCCTGAATTACATCGGCGGCGTCCTGCGCCACGCGAAAGGCTTCTGCGCGATCACCAATCCCCTGGTGAACTCCTACAAGCGCCTGGTGCCGGGCTACGAGGCACCAACCAACATCGCGTGGTCCGAGAAGAACCGCAGCCCGCTGGTTCGCGTGCCCGCTGCGCGCGGCGTCGGCACGCGGCTCGAACTTCGCATGCCCGATCCGTCCTGCAACCCTTACCTGGCATTTGCCGTGATGCTGCGCTCGGGCCTCGACGGCATCGAGAAGAAGATCGATCCCGGTTCGCCGGTCAACAAGAACATCTACAAGATGAGCCGTCGCGAGCGGCGTCATCTGAAGATCGACGAGTTGCCGGGCAACCTCAGCGAGGCGCTCGACGAACTCGAGAAGGACGACCTGGTTCGCGACGTCCTGGGCGACCACATCTTCCAGCATTTCATCGAAGCCAAGCGCGAGGAGTGGTTCGACTACATCAAGCAGGTCTCGCCGTGGGAGGTGGAACGGTACCTCGGCACGTACTGAGCGAGCGAGCAGTCCGGAGGTCCGGCGGTCCAAAGGTCGGATTTTCGGACCCTCGGACGATCGGACCCCGGACTCGACAGGCCCCTAAACTTCCGGCCTCTCCGATCCGAAAAATCACGTACGCAGATTTCTGCCGGGGCAGGGGTCTGTTTTTCCGCCGGTTCGCCGCGGCGGCCCCGCAGTTGGCACTGTGCTCATCGCTGGTTGTCGCCCCCCAACGGCGAATCTCTCGGGTCTGACAATGCGCGACAGGTCCCGGCAACCCAACGGCGACTGGTCGCCCCCCGGGGGCGGCGACGACCTCCTGCGCGAGGCGCGCCAGCGATTCATCGCCGGCTTTCCGAAACACTGCCAGTCGATCGATCTCCTGCTCAAGACGGTGGCGGCGCGCGGTCCCAAGGGATCGGCGGAGCCGCTGCGCCAGATTGCCCACCAGATCGCAAGCACCGCCGGCACCATCGGGTTCCCGAACGTGAGCGAGCGCGCGTCGGAGCTGGAAATGCTGGCGGCGCAGGTCGACAAGGGGTTCAACCTCGAGGTGGCGCGCGGCCAGCTGGAAGCGCTGCGTGAAACCTTCGCCCGCGAGATCTCGTCCGGATCGCGCGACCTGTCCCAGGAGGCCACCTACCAGCCCGAGTACGCGATCCCGATCCTCGTCGCGGACGATTCCGACGATCAGCGTCAGCTGCTCGCCGACTACCTGCAACTGGCCGGCTACGAGCCGGTGGCGCTGGCCAGCGGCGAGGCCGTTCTCGAGGCGGCGCGGGAGCACCAGCCGGGCGCCATTCTGCTCGAAGCGAACCTGCCGGGGCTCGACGGGTATTCCGTGTGCCGCCTGCTCAAATCCGACCCGGAGCTTGCGCGCATCCCGGTGGTCTTCGTGACCGTGCGGTCGAGTCTCGAGGACAAGCTCGCCGGACTGACGCTGGGCGCGGATGATTATCTGGTGAAGCCGGTCGACCCCCGCGAAGTGCTGCTGCGCGTCGACATGCTGCTGCGGCGCCAGCGCTCGGCAGGATAGGTTCCTGCGACACGCGAAGGGCCGGCCGTTTTCCCGTCTGGCGCAAGAGTCCCCCCCGGAGGTCACCGGCCGTCATCCTCGCAGGACGCCCGCGCCGGCCCGCACCCGAAAACCCGCTGAAAAGGCCCACAATTCCCTTCCTCGAACACGGCATGCGCCTTGATGCTCGTGCCTGTGTCGCGTCGGGTCAACGGGGTGCGTTAATACAGGCAGGCGCTGGCATCGCCGCATCCCGTCACCTGGCAGGGCGTTCACGGCCCGGCGCGACGACTCCACCCGAGCGATCTCCCGCCGCGCATTCGGTCATGTCCGCTGGAGCCGTTGGAGGAAGCGCGCCTCGTCGATGACCATCCGCTGGTGATTCCCGTCGCCGATCTTCTCGTCCCCGTCCCAGGCGGCCACTGAGAACTTCAACGAGCGCCCCTCGATCGCTTCGAGTGTCGCTTCGGCGCGCGCGGTCCGGCCGACCGGCGTGGGCGAGAGGTGCGCGATGTCGATCCGCGTTCCGACGGTCGTCTCGCCGCGTAAAAGCGTTTCCCGGACCGCGTTCACGGCGGCCTGCTCCATGAGCGCAACCAGGCGTGGGGTGGCGAGCACGGAAACGCTTCCGCTGCCGTACGCCGTCGCCGTGTCTTCATCGGACACGGTCAGCGTCGCGGTTCCGCGGAGCCCGACAACGAGGTTGGCTGCCGGCATCGCGTCAGGCCTTTACCACCGCGGGATGCGGCTTCCGGAAGATGCCGCGCGTGTCCACGACGAGCTTCGCGTGGCGCAGCACCATGTCGTAGTCGACGGCGGCGTGATCGGTGATGACGATGACCGCGTCCTGCTGCGACAGGAGGTCGTCGCTCAAGCGCTCGGACCGCAGCGGCGGCAGGTCGGGCCACGAGCGCATGCGCGGTGCCTCCGGAATGTGCGGATCGTGGTAGGAGACGCGGGCGCCGAGGCGCAGCAGCAACTCGATGATCTCGAATGCGGGGCTCTCGCGCGGGTCGTCGATGTCCTTCTTGTAGGCGAGGCCGAGCACCAGCACCTTGCTGTCCTTCACCGCCTTGCCGCGCTCGTTGAGCGCCCCCTGCAGCTTGCCGATCACGTAGTGCGGCATCTCGACGTTGACGTCGCCGGCCAGCTCGATGAAGCGCGGTCCCACGCCGTACTCGCGCGCCTTCCACGACAGGTAGAACGGATCGAGCGGAATGCAGTGGCCGCCCCATCCCGGGCCGGGATTGAAGCGCATGAAGCCGAACGGCTTGGTGGCCGCGGCATCGAGCACTTCCCAGACATCGATTCCCATCCGGTCGTAGATGATCTTCAGCTCGTTGACGAGCGCGATGTTCACCGCGCGGAAGATGTTCTCGGTCAGCTTGGTCGCCTCGGCCGCCCGCGCGCTCGACACGCGAACGCTGTGAACGATGATGCGATCGTAGAGGGCCTGCGCCAGGTCGCCGCTCATCGTGTCAACGCCGCCCACCACTTTCGGCGTCGTGGTCGTGCCGTAGTCCTTGTTGCCCGGGTCCTCGCGCTCGGGCGAGAACGCCAGGAAGAAATCGGCACCGCAGCGCAGCCCGGTCTGTTCGAGAATGCGCTTCAGCAACTCGTCGGTGGTGCCGGGATACGTCGTCGATTCGAGGATGACGAGCTGACCCGGACGAAGCGTCGCCTTCACCAGCTCGGCAGAGTGGTTGACGTAGGTCATGTCCGGCTCGCGCTGCGGCGTCAGCGGCGTCGGCACGCAGATCAGGATGGCGTCCGGCTCGCACAGCCGTGAGAAATCGCTCGTGGCGTGCAGGCGTCCCGAGCCGGCGGCGGCGGCGACGCGACCGCCGTCGAGGTGCTTGATGTAACCCTCGCCCCGCGACAGTTTCTCGACCTTCACGCGATCCACGTCGAAGCCGATGACGTGGAATCCCCGTTCCGCGAAGGCGAGGGCGAGCGGCAGCCCGACGTATCCGAGCCCGATGATGCCCACCAGCGCCTGGTCGGCGTCGATGCGCGCTTTCAGCTTGCCTGCGCAGTCCATGTCTGTGATCCGCGTCCTGGTAATTGTCTGGCGCGCCCCATGCACGGCGCCAGACAATTACTTGTACACCATCTGCACGAGGCAAGGGAATCAGGCGGTGATCCTGACGGCGACGGCCGTCATGTCGTCGTTGGCCGGCGTGTCGCCACGGAACTCGGCGACCGCGTCGAAGATGGCGTTGACCGCGTCGTGCGCGGTGCCCGCACGCGTCTTCGCGATGGTCTGCATCAGGCGCTCCGACCCGAACTCGTTGCCGCCTGCATCCATCGCCTCGAACACGCCGTCGGTGCAGAAGACGAACGAGTCTCCCGCCCGCATCTCGTAGCTGACTTCGTCGTAGGACGAACCGGCAAACGTGCCGAGCGGCACGCCGGAGACCTCGATGGGGCCGCAGCGCGCGGCGCCGCAGTAGATCGGGTAGGGCAGCCCCGAGTTCGACAGCACAACGGTGCGGCGGCGGAGATCGAACGACGCGTAACAGAGCGTGCAGTAGTACTCTTCCAGCTGCCGTTCGTGCAGGATCACGTTGATCCACGACAGGACGCTCGCCGGGCTCGACATCTCGGACGAATAGCGGCGGCGGAAGGTGCGCGAGCGGACCAGTTCGCCGGCGAACGCGCCGTACAGCGCGGCCGGCACGCCCTTGCCGGACACGTCGCCGACGGCCACCACGAGGGTGTTCGGGTCGGGGCAGAGGAAATCGTAGACGTCGCCCCCGAGCTCGTGGGCGGGGGCGAACCGGGCGGCGATCTGCACGCCCTTCAACCGGCGCGGCGCCTCGGTCGGCAGGAACGCCTGCTGCACGCGCTGCGCAAAGCGCAGCTCCTTCTCGAGGCGTTCCTCGTTCGCGCGAATCGTTTCGTAGAGTCGCGCGTTCTCGATGGCCACCGCCGCCTGGCTGGCCAGCAGCGTCAGCACCTCGGCATCGTCCTTGTCGAAGGCGGCCACGTCCGGGCTCTCGAGATCGAAGACGCCGATGCAGCGATCCTTGACGAGCAGCGGAATCGCCAGCTCCGAGCGGACGTCGGCGACCGCGGCGATGTAGCGCGGGTCGTCCCGCACGTCGGGCGCGAGCACCGCCTCCTTGTGCAGCGCCGCGTACCCGACGATCCCTTCGCCCAGCTTGACGCGCGGCAGGTTCTCCGCCTCGCCGTACTTCACCGCCAGCTTCATCTCGAGCGCCAGCGTGTGCGGATCGAGCAGGAGGATGCCAAAGGTCCGGTAGTCGATGATGCGTTTGGTGAGCTGCGCGATGCGCGTGAGCAGCTGGTCGAGGTCGAGGATCGACGAGAACTCGTGACCGATTTCGGCCAGCGTCTCGAGCATCGCGGCGTACTCCCGCTGGCGCTCGAAGAGACGCGCGTTCTCGATCGCCACCGAGATGTGGGTGCCGAACTGACGCAGCACCACCACGTCGTTCTCGGTGAACTGTCCCGGCTCGTCGCTGAGAAGGTTCAGCGCCCCGATGATTCGGCCCTTGCGACGAAGCGGCACCACCAGTTCGGCCCGCGTGCCCGCAACGGCCTGCACGTAGCGTGGATCCGTCAGCACGTCGTTCACCAGGACCGGCTGCCCTTCGGCAACGGCGGCGCCGACCAGCGCCTGACCGGGGACGAGGCGTAGCGTACGGGAGACCTCCTCCGGGTACCCGACCGAATAGGCGATGCGCAACTGGCCGCTTCGCTCGTCCACCAGATAGACGGCGAACGCGTGGAAGTCGATCAGGCGGGCAATGAGCTGCGGGATCCGGGTCAGCAGCTCGTCCAGGTCGAGGACCGAGGTGACCTGGCGGCCGAGATCGAACAGCGTTGTGAGCAGTTCCTGATCGGAACGGGGGTTGGTCACGGTCGGTCCAGCAGAGGAAGGGTTCGACGGCCCGGCAACGGCCGGATTATACTCACAATCCGGCTGACGCCGGGATGCCCTGCAGTCCGCAGTCCGTAGCCCGCAGCCGGCCTGTCCATGTGACAGGCGGTCTACCGACTACCAACTACCGCACTCAGGGCTCGAGGAGATCCATGGATCTGACGCTTCCTCTCGACTACCAGGCGATCGAACGCATTCTCCCTCATCGGTACCCGTTCCTGCTGGTCGACCGCATCACCGAGATCGAACCGGACAAGCGCATCGTCGGCATCAAGAACGTGTCCCACAGCGAGCATATCCTCTTTCGCCGCCCTGGCGAACGACCCGTGCTGCCACCGACGATCCTGACCGAGGCCGTGGCGCAGGTCGGGGCGATTCTCATCCTCTCGAAGCCGGAGAACCGGAACAAGCTGATCTTCTTCATGGGCATCGAGCGTGTCCGTTACCGCCGTCCCGTGTACGCGGGCGACGTGGTCCTCATCGAGGCCAACGTGGTCCGGCTTCGATCGCGGATGGGGATGCTGAGGGGGGTGGGCCGGGTGAACGGGCAGGTGGTGCTGGACGGCACGATGACGTTTGCGCTCGGAGCAGGTACGTAGTCCCTGGTCCCTGGTCCCTGGTTCGTGGTGCGTGTTCCTGGTTCCTGGTGCGCGTGACGCCGCACTAAGGACTTAGGACCAGGGACCGCACCAAGGACCAGGGACCAAGGACCAAGAACCAGTTATCTGATCACCAGCAGCACCGATCCCACTTTGACACCGCGCGACAACCACCGCGCACACCGTGCTTCGGGACGCAAGTATCGCCACGCGTCGAGGCCGGCCGGAACGAGTACCAGCGCGCCCACCCATGCCTCGTTGACGCCGAGCGAAGCCGCCATCGCCCGCGTGTCGCGTTCGGCGGGGCCGGCTCTCGCCATCGCCGCGCTTGCGTAGGCCACCGACGCCAGCACGTTGAACGCCAGGAGCCCCTTGAGGGTCGGGGCGCGCTCGTCACGCAGGCGCGGGTGACGCGTCAGGACGATCTCGCTCGAGGCGTGCTGCATCCAGAAACCCGCCGAGCTGATGGTGAACTCCGTGCGCCGCGGAAGGCCGGCCGGGTGCGTGATCGCGAAGAAGGGAATGCCGGCGAAGTCGACTTTCTTCAGGGTCGGCCGCACGTCAAACACGGCGTCGAACACCAGGTGGCTTCCCTCGTGGAGTCCCAGCCCCGCGGCCGCACCAAGCAGGAACCTGGCGACGCGTTCTCCGCGACCGGTTTCTTCGCCGGCGGCGCCGGCGTTCAGCGACGGGCGCGACATCGCCGGAGCCGGCGCATCCTGGGCAAACAACCGGGCGGCACCGCACACCGTGACGACGAGAAAGAGAAGCGAAAGGCGCGAGGCGCGCGTCCTCCGCACGGTGCCCTCACCGTGGGCCGTGGTACCCATGTTGCAACCTCTCAACTGACAGGCAGTACACCCCGGCAATTCGGGGCACGGCCTCGCTCGCGTGGTGTCTGGTGGAGGGCGAAAACATGTTGGAAACCATCGCGATCATCCTGATCGTGCTGTGGCTTCTCGGAATGGTCAGCGGCTACACTCTCGGCAACTTCATTTACATCCTGCTGGTCATCGCGATCGTGCTGTTCCTCGTCCGCCTCGTCAGCGGGCGACGGGTGGTGTGACGCCGCCAGCGGCAGCGTAGGGGCGACCCCCAGGACGCCCCTACTTCACGCCCTTCCACAACACTCGCCCGAGCCGCGGCTGATACGCGGTGAACTCGCCCTCGGTCCCACCTTCGGTCGTCGCCTGCCGGACCTGATGGATCTTCGCATCCAGGTCGTCGGCCATCGCCAGGATGAATGCTTCCACCGTCATCGGCTCCACCGGCGATCCGAGGTCCTTCGATCCGTGATGCGACAGGACGAGGTGCTCGATCTCCGTGAGGAGATCCGGCGGAAAATCCGCGATCGCGAGCGCCGCGTCGCGGACGATGATGGCGCCCAGGGTGATGTGACCGAGCAGGCGGCCCTCGCGCGAGTAGCTGGTCGCGCCATCGTAGGCAAGCTCCTGCAACTTGCCGATGTCGTGCAGCAGCGCGCCGGCGATGACGAGGTCGGGGTTGGCGCCATAGGCGCGCGCAAGCGCTGCGCCGACCTCGGCGATCTTCAGGGAATGCTCGAGGTAGCCGCCGCGGTACGCGTGATGGACCACCTGCGCCGCCGGCCACACCCGGAGATTCGCCTCGTGGCGCGCGATCACGCACGCGAGCAGCTCGCGCAGGTGCGGACTGGAAACCCGGGCGACGAGCGCCTGCAGGTCCGCCCACATCTCCTCGATCGGACGCGGTGCAGAAGGCACGCACTCCTCTTCGCGGAACCCGAGCGCGCGATCCTGCGCGGGATTCACGCGCCGGATGTTCTCGACGACGAGCTGCAGACGGCCGTTGTAGGTGCCCGCGCGGGCCTTCACCTTGACGAATTCTCCTTCGTCGAACTCGCTGCGCTGCTTGGCGACATCGTCGAAGACCTTCGCGGCGATGCGGCCGGTGGCGTCGAGCAGCGTGAGCGACAGGAAATCGCCGTTGCGGCCGCTGCGCACCTCTTTCTGCTGGCACAGGTAGAACCCGATGCCCGTCGCGTCGGGCGTGATCTGGCGAATGGGCGGAAGTCGCATCGTGGGGCCCTCGGGGCAGGCGAGTGTAGCATCAGAGCGGGAGAATACGCGCCATGAAACGACTACTCCTGCTGGGCCTGCTCGTGGTGGCGGCGCCGTCCTTGACATCACTGCCCTTCGCCGCGTGCAGTTCGTGATGAAGGACGGCCGCGTGGTGAAGAACCTCGCGGGCGCCGTGGGGCAGACAAAGGATCGCTGATTGCATTAAGTCTGGTGGGGCGGCAACCTTAAGTCGCCGCCGCGCCCGACTATCACCGGCCGGATCGGTCCCCGGCCTCACGCGCCGGCCTGCTCCTGATTAACGGGGCGACTGCACGTCACGGCCGCCCGCCTGCGCTGCATGGGTTGGCTGATGCAGCTACGGCGGGCGCGCGCGTCGCTCACGCGCGTTAGTCGGCGAGCGCAGGCGGGCGGTATAATCCTCTCCCGTGGCTGACGCTCCTCGCGGCGCACTCACTCCGTCGGGCGAACCCCGCGCCGAAGCGTTCGCGCGCCTGTTCGAGGCCGTGCACGAGGGCGTGTACATCGGCACGCTCGACGCGGACCGGGACACGACGCTCGCCGCGAACCCGCACCTGAAGCTGATCTTCGGCCATCCTCCCGAAACACCCGAGCCGCTCATCCGCCCGTTCCAGGTCGATCGGTTTCTCGACCCGCAGGCCCGCAGCGCGTTTCTCGATCGGCTGCGCCGCGACGGTGCCGTCACCGATTACCTGCTGCGGCTCCGCAGGGCCGACGGCTCATCCGTGTGGGTGGAGATCACGGCGCGCGCCGAGGCGCCCGACCCCGACGGCGTGGTGCGCGTGGAAGCGCTGGTTCGCGACGTCAGCGACCGGAAGCGGCTCGAGGACCAGACGCGCGACCTCTATCACCAGCTCCTCCAGGCGGAGAAAATGGCCGCGCTCGGCCAGACCATCTCGGGTGTCGCGCACGAGCTGAACAACCCGTTGGCGACCATCCTGACCTGGGCCGAACGGCTCTCGCAGCGTCCCGTCGACGAGAACCTGCGACGCGGTCTCGACGCGATCCTTGCGGAGTCGGAGCGCGCGGCCAAGATCGTCCGCAGCCTGCTGACGTTCGCCCGCAAGCGTCACACGACGCGCACGATGGTCGATCTGAACCAGGTCGTGCGCGAAACGCTCGCCCTGCGCTCCTACGAGCAGCGCGTCACGAACATCTCGGTCATCGACGCGCTCGCCGCCGGCCTTCCAGAGGTGTTCGCCGACGCCCACCAGATTCAGCAGGTGCTGCTCAACCTGACGATCAACGCCGAGCAGGCGATGCTCTCGGCCAACGGCCGCGGCACCCTGGTCGTCCGCACCTGGCACGACGGGGAGCGGGATCTCGTCCTGCTCGAGGTGAACGATGACGGCCCGGGGGTGCCCGAGGATCTGCGCCCGAAGATCTTCGACCCGTTCTTCACGACGAAAGAGGTGGGCAAGGGGACCGGCCTCGGCCTGACGGTCGCGTATGCCATCGTGCACGAGCACGGCGGTCGCATCTGGATGGAATCGCCGCCGGGCCACGGCGCGTCCTTCTTCGTGGAGTTGCCGACGAGCGACGCCGTGGTGCGCCCGGCGCCCGTCCCGACCGCACCGGCTCAACAGAACCCGCATGCAGGTGCGACGGTGCTGGTGGTGGAGGACGAACCCGCGCTGGCGGCGGCGGTGGCGGAAGGGCTGACGGACGCGGGATTCGCGGTCGACCGCGCGGGGGACGGCGAGGAAGCGCTCGCGCGCGTCCGCGACCGCCAGTACGACGTGATTGTCTGCGATCTCAAGATGCCGCGCGTCGACGGGATGCAGTTCTACCGCGCGATCGCCACAACCTCGCCGGCGCTCACGCGGCGGGTGATCTTCGTGACCGGCGACGTGGCCGGCACCGACGCGGAACGTTTCCTCGAGGAAGCCGGCTGCCGCTGGCTCGCGAAACCGTTCCGGCTCGGCGACTTGCTGCGCGTCGCCCGCGAGGTGATCGCGTAGGGGAGCACGCGCGCGCCTTCCGGCGTTGCGGCCGGCCGGCTCAGCTGCGCCTTCACGACCCGCGGCCTGGCTTCGAAGGCGACCAGCGTGCTGCGCAGCAGCACGGACAGCGCGGTCGACGGCGCGGCGGCGCGGGCAGGCTGCGACGAGGCGAGCGGCGCGACCTCGCACTGCAGCGCCTGGCGCAAGCGCTGGATCGCGCGGGCGTGCAACTGAGACACCCGCGACTCGTTCACCCCCAGTTCGGCTCCAATCTGCTTCATCGTCACGTCGCCGAAGTAGTAGAGGCTGATCAGCCGGCGTTCGCGCGGGGGCAGCTCCGAGATGGCGCGGTGCACGCGTCCCTGCGTCTCGGCACGGGAGTAGGCAGCATCGGGAGCTTCGGGCTCGGACGGCACCAGGACCGCCGGCAGGGACGCCTCGGAGACGTGATCGCCGGCGGAGATCGGCGAGGTCGATTCGATCGTGTTGATTCGTACAATTGTACGATTCAGCCGCTTCTCGTCGGAACCCACGCGCGCGGCGAGGTCTGCCAGCGACGGTTCGTACCCCAGTTCGAGCCGCAACGCTTCGCGCGCCGCCTCGAGCTCGCGCCTCGCGCGCCGCACGCCACGGGGCCACGCCTCGCGGCGCAGCGCGTCGATCATCGCGCCCCGCACGCGCCGCTCGGCAAACGTCTCGAACTTGATTCCCCGGTCCTCGTCGAAGCGGTTCGCGGCGTCCATCAGGCCCAGCACCCCGTCCTGGACGAGATCGCCGATGTCGATCGAGTGCGGCATCGACGCCGCCAGGCGGCGGGCGAGCGCTTCCACGAAAGGCAGACCCGCGACCACGCGGTGGTTTTCGGAGGGAATCAGCTGCGGCATGACGGGAACTCCTGACGAGGGGGCGGGTTGACGATTCCCGGTAACGGCTGCCCCATCTCGCAACAGGGGTGCCACAGCCTCAGCCGTAGTCGGCCGGTGGTCGGGCTGCCCGCAACTTCGACAATAACAATAGCCACGTCAATTGGTTAGCTTGCGGGCGGCCGGGGGCGAGGGAGAGGGAGAGAGGTGCCGCAAACTGGCAGGAACGTCAACAGTTTGGCGGTCACGCTGGTCGTGCTCGCCAAAATGATGACGGGGGCACGTTCTTGAAATCGGCAGGCAAGTGCCCTACCGTGCGGCGCTAGCCTTCCGAGTGGCTGGTTCCGCCGCGGAGTCGGTCATCTTGAAGCGAATCTCCTTGGCGGTTCCCATCGCTTCGAGCACGCTGGTGACGACCTGGCCGGCGCGTGACCGGCTCATTTCGTCGGCGGCTTTCGCCTCGAGCAACTCGGCATGCGACAGGATGATGCCGAGCTGGTTGTTCAGGCGGTGAAAGAGTAATCGAAGATCCGCTGTCTGGTCCATCTGGGTCATTCCCGAACGCGCCGACGTTATGAGCCGAGTACAGAGAGCGTGGAAACCACGGAGCTGCTCGGCGCCGCGTGTTCTCCGGACCGGAGGGGATCGCGCCAGAGCGAATCCACGAAGATGCGGACCGATCCGCCGGCTGTCCGTACATAGTCGAGTTTCCCGCTCGCCAGCCAGTTGTAGATCGTCCGGCGGCTGACGCCAACCAGCTGAGCGGCCTTCATGATGGAGACGGCTTGTCGTTCCAAAGTGTCCTCCAGTGCTCTTATCGGCCGATCGCTCCCATGGTCTTTAGTCCTTTCGATTGACCTCAGCGGCGGTCGGTGTCAAAATACCGGCGCTCAACGTCCTGGTTTTCGGCCAGTTGCCCCATCTGGCCTGTTTCCGCCCAACCGATGGCTGAGCCGTTTCACCTTCTGATCGTCGAGGACGAAGCGCCCCTTCGCGAGGTGATCGCCGAACAGCTCGTGGACCGTGGCTTCGTGGTCGAGCAGGTGGGCACCGGCGAGCAGGCGCTCGAGCGGCTCTCGGCCTTCGCCTTCGACATCCTCATTGCGGATCTGCACCTGCCCGGCATCGATGGCTCGACCGTTGTCGAAAAGGCGGTTGCCCTCTATCCCGACCTCATCGGCATCATCATCACCGGCTACGGCACGGTGAAGACGGCCGTGGAAGCCATCAAGCGGGGCGCGGCCGACTTCATCACCAAGCCGTTCCAGTTCGAATCGTTGATGCACGTGTTGAGCACCGCGCTCGAGCAGCGGCGGCTCAAATCGGAGAACGCGTACCTGCGGTCGCAGCTGGAGGAGCGCTATCGTTTCGAGGGCATCGTGGGGCGAAGCCGCATCATGCGCGACCTGTTCCACCTGCTCGAAACCGTGGCGGCCACCTCCAGCACGATCCTCATCACGGGCGAGACCGGCACCGGGAAGGAGTTGGTCGCGCGGGCGATTCACCACAACAGCCTGCGGCGCGCGCAGCGGTTCGTCGCCATCAACTGCAGCGCGATTCCCGAGACCCTGCTCGAAGCGGAGCTGTTCGGCCACGTGCGCGGCGCGTTCACCGGCGCCATCGCGAACCGGCCAGGCAAGCTCGAGCAGGCGAACCGCGGCACGCTGTTCCTCGACGAGGTGGGCACGATGAGCACCGCGCTGCAGATGAAGCTGCTGCGCGTGCTGCAGGAACGCGAGTTCGAACGCGTCGGCGACACGCACGTCGTGCGCGTGGACGTGCGCGTCATCGCCGCCACCAACTCGGACCTGACGAAGATGGTCGCCGAGGGACGGTTCCGCGAGGATCTGTTCTACCGCCTCAACGTCATCCCCCTTCACCTGCCGGCGCTGCGCGAGCGCAAGGAGGACATCCCGCTGCTCGTCCAGCATTTCCTGCAGAAGTACGCGGCGAACGCGACGGCGCCAGGGTGGCCGGCGCCGAGAGTCCTGACGGTCTCACAGCAGGCGATGCGCAAGCTGATGGCCTACGCCTGGCCCGGCAACGTGCGTCAGCTCGAGAACGCCCTCGAACGCGCGGTGGCGCTGTCGGGCGGGCGCAGCCAGATCGAGGTACCCGATCTGCCCGCGGAGGTGCAGAAGGCCGACGAACCATCCGTGGCGCAGGACATGACGCTGCCGCCCGGCGGCATCGATTTCTCGGCGTTCATCCGCAGGATCGAGCGCGACCTGATCGGCCAATCGCTGGAGCGCACGGGCGGCAACAAGGGACAGGCGGCGCGCCTGCTGAACCTGAAGCGCACCACGCTGGTCGAGAAGCTGAAGCGGTTCAACGAAGAGAGCTAAGGTCCGGTCCACAGATTCTCGACTCCACAGATTCACGCAGAAGGTACCGATCCACAGATTTACACGAATTCACGCAGATTATTCAAGAATCTGCGAGAATCTGCGTAATCTGCGGACCGCTACCTTCTGCGAGAATCTGCGGAACACCGATCCACAGATTCACACGAATTCACGCAGATTATTCAAGAATCTGCGAGAATCTGCGTAATCTGCGGACCGCTACCTTCTGCGAGAATCTGCGGAACACCGATCCACAGATTCACACGAATTCACGCAGATTATTCAAGA
>Ga0315282_10003513_pt1 | contig 28048 bp, 21 predicted proteins | sample YL17G07_20_MG_FD_203693 | JGI IMG/M metagenome (GOLD analysis project Ga0315282, IMG submission 203693) | Sediment microbial communities from Yellowstone Lake, YNP, Wyoming, USA - YL17G07_20 | ecosystem: Environmental > Aquatic > Freshwater > Lake > Sediment | place: USA: Wyoming | collected...
TTATTCCGGCCGCAGCTGCGGTTATAAACCTTCTCTAATTGCTTGCTGGTCGCTTTAATTATCTTCATTTTGGTTTTCCCTACATTCTATCTACTACCTACTATCTACCCTATATTGAGTTCTTTAATTATATCTTTTAATTTCTCAAATGCCAATCTAAAATTTTCCGGTTTCGTTCCTCCTGCCTGGGCAAAATCCTGCCTGCCTCCACCTGAGCCTCCGATAACCGGAGCAACCTGACGGATCAATGCCCCCGCATCCAAGCCCCTGGATGATAAATCCTGCGTAACCGCGATGACTAAAGAGGCTCTCTTTTGTTCGCTATCTTGCGAACCCAAAACGATCACCCCTTGCCTTAATTCATTTTTTATCTTATCCGCCAGAAGCCGCAGGGCATTCATATCTAAACCAGCCTCGAGTGAATAGACTACATTTACGCCGTTTATCTTTATCCCCCTCTCTATAATCTGCGGTATTGAATCCCCCAGGCGTTTATTTACTTCTGAACTCCGCTTCTTCTCCTGCTCTCTTAATTCTTTTAGCTTGCTCCTCTTCTTAGATTCTTCAACAGCTTTCTCCTGCTCATCCTTGATAAACTGCTGCGCAAAACCGGCAGTAACACCTTCGATCCTTCTTATACCGCTGGCTACTGAACCCTCGCTGATTATCTTTATAAGGCCGATCTCACCGATATTAGTAAGATGTGTTCCCCCGCATAACTCTTTTGAAATATCCCCTATACTAACCACACGCACATTTTCACCGTATTTTTCCTCAAAAAATGCCAGCGCCCCTGCCTTCTTCGCCTCTTTAAAAGCCATCTCTTTGCAGCCTACCGAATGATTCTTGGAAACAAAGTTATTGGCTAATTCCTCAACCCTGGCAATCTCTTCCTTAGAGAGCGCCTTAAAATGCGTGAAATCAAAACGGAATTTTTCTTCCGCAACCAAAGAGCCCTGCTGCTGGACATGGCTTCCCAGGACTTGGCGCAAAGCTGCCTGCAATATGTGTGTGGCTGTGTGGTTTTTGGCAATATTCAATCTGCGTTCAATGTTTATCTGCGCAACTATTTTATCCCCTTTTTTAAAACTGCCGGAATTAACTTTTCCGATATGTAAAATAACATTATCGATCTTTTGCGTGTTTAAAACCTCAAAAACATTTTTGCCGTTTATCAATTTCCCTGTGTCCCCGACCTGTCCTCCGGATTCCGCGTAAAAAGGGGTCTGGTCTAAAATAAATTCTTTGCCTTCTTTTAAAATAGCCAGGATTTCGGCCTGGCAGGAATCCTCTCCATAGCCGACAAACCTGGTTTCATTCAGGTTTAAACCTAATCCTTTTGCGTCAAAAACATCACCTTTCATTCTACTAAACGATTTTGAAAGATCTTTCTGTTTATTAAGCTCCTTCTGATAAGCCATTTCCAAATGGTCGTCAAACTTAATATGTCTTTTTTCCAATTCATCCTTTGTGATTTCCGGAGGAATACCGTTAGTATCATATAATTTAAAGCAAATATTTCCTAAAGTCCCAGAAGTAGTTGCGCTGGCAATAGTAAAATCTCCTCTTTTTGGATCATTGTATAGCTCTGTTTTTATCTTTTCGAGTTCACTATCTACCAAAGAGCTGCTTAATTTCAAAGTATTGATAAAATTTGCCTCTTCATTCAGAATAACCTGGGCAATATCCTCCTGCCTCTCCTTTAAATCCGGATAAGGCGTATGCATGATCTGGGCAAGCTGGCCGACTAACTTATTTAAGAATGGCTTATTTATACCCAAGCTTCTCAAATGGAGTACACTCTTGCGGATAATTTTTCTGACTATGTAACCGCGGCCCTCATTAGACGGGGAGATCCCATCATATATCGAAAAAACCACTGCCCTTAGATGATCGGCAACAGCATAAATAATCTTATTACTGTCTTTGGGATTTATCTCTACACTGCGCTGGATCTCTTTTATTATCGGCTGAAATAATTCGGTCTCAAAATTATTCTGCTTACCCTGCATAACCGCAGCCAGCCTCTCTAAGCCCATGCCCGTATCAATATTTTTATTTGGCAGCGGCTCTAAGCTTGCGCCGGCTTCGCCGGCTTTACGGTTAAACTGGGTAAAGACCAGGTTCCATATCTCCACAAACCTTCCGCAGCTGCAGGATGGATCGCAAACTTTCTCGCCGCAGCCTACGCCCGGCCCAAAATCATAAAAGATCTCCGAGCAGGGTCCGCACGGGCCGTTGGGCCCCTTGGTCTTTGCCTCCGCAGGCCAGAAGTTTTCTTTATCCCCAAGCCTTACGATCTTTTTTTCAGGTATACCTATTTTATCTTTCCAGATATTATACGCCTCATCATCATCCTGATAAACTGAAACCCAGAGTTTATCGGGGCTGATCTTAAGCTCTCCGGTCAAAAACTCCCAGGCCCAGGTGATCGCCTCCTCTTTAAAATAGTCACCGAAGGAAAAGTTCCCCAGCATTTCAAAGAAAGTGTGGTGGCTGTTGGTTTTACCTACCTTATCCAGGTCATCCGTGCGCAGGCAGCGCTGAGCCGTAGCTGCACGCTTAAACCCGGCGTCAAAGCCCATAAACTCTTTTTTGAACTGGTTCATTCCGGCGGGGGTGAATAACACCGTAGGGTCATCCTTGGGGACCAAAGAATCGCTTTCAACGATCTTGTGTTTCCTGGCCTTAAAAAAGGCAAGGAACTTTTCCCTTAAAATATCCGCTGTCATAATCCCTTTACTATGTCGCTTGTGATTTCAGGTGAGAAACCCCGGCGTATAAGATAAGCATACACGCGCGCCTTTGCTTTTTGCGGCTCTATATTCTTTAGCTTGGAAAATCTTTGTTCGGCCAATTGGCGGATCACTTCACTTTCGCTGTAATCCCCTTTTATCCGCTCGAGGGCTTCTGCGATAACTTCCTTGCCTAGGCCTTTTAAAACCAGCTCCTGCCTTATCCTTCTCAAACCAAAGGGCCGCTTAAGCCGGCTTGACACCCAACCTTTGGCAAAAAGCCGGTCATCAATAAACTGTTTGTCTTTAAGGAAGGAGAGGGTATCCTGAATTACCTTTTCGGAAAATTTCTTCTGCCTTAAGCGTAAAGCCAGTTCTTTTTCGCTGCGCAGGCGGAACTTAAGCAGCAAAAAAGCGTATGCCCTGGCCTCTTCCAAACCATGCCCTTGTGGACTATTCAGCTTGGCTAAATTTCTTGCGCGCTGCTTTTTCAATATCTTCCTGTAATTTTGGGTTCTCTTTCAGGAATTTTATCGCCGCATCCCTGCCCTGGCCCAGCTTTTTATCCTCAAATGAAAGCCAGGTTCCGGATTTAGCGATTATCTCCAGATTTATGGCAGCGTCAATAACCGCCCCGGTCTTAGCGATCCCTTCATTGTGCAGGATATCAAACTCTGCCTCGCGAAAAGGCGGGGCAACTTTATTCTTAACTACTCTTACCCTGACATGATTGCCAATAACCTTATCTCCTTCTTTTAAGTAAGCAATTCTACGCACATCCAGCCTTACTGATGAATAGAATTTAAGCGCCCTGCCTCCGGGGGTAGTTTCCGGCGAGCCGAACATAACCCCGATTTTTTCTCTCAACTGATTAATGAAAATTACCGTGGTGCGCGATTTACTTATTGAGCCGGTTAACTTGCGCAAGGCCTGGGACATAAGCCGCGCCTGAAGGCCCATATGCGAATCACCCATCTCTCCTTCAATTTCAGCGCGCGGTGTCAATGCTGCTACCGAATCAATAACCACCAGGTCCACGGCGTTAGAGCGCACCAGAGTCTCGGCTATCTCTAAAGCCTGTTCGCCGGTGTCCGGCTGGGAGATTAAAAGGTCATCCAGGTTTACCCCGATGATCTTGGCATAAGCTGAATCAAAGGCGTGCTCGGCGTCAATAAATGCAGCCACCCCGCCTTTTTTCTGATTCTCCCTTATTGCCGTCAAAGTTAAGGTGGTTTTCCCTGAAGCCTCGGGCCCGAATATCTCCACTACCCTGCCGCGGGGAAGCCCTCCGACCCCTAAAGCAAGATCAAGAGTAAGCGCGCCGGTTGAAATGGTTTCTACATTGGCTTTGGTGTGCGCGCCCAGTTTCATGATCGAGCCCTTGCCAAACTGCTTCTCTATCTGTAACAATGCCAGCTCCAGGGCCTTCTGGCGGTCAGTCGTCTCTTTTACCTCTTCTTTTTTCTTATCTATTGCCATTTTATCCTCCGATTTTAGTTTTGAGATTTAATATTATAACCCGCTCATCCCCCCATGTCAACCACATTCCTGTGCAATTCTGCAAAGTTTTGGCGGGTCCTGCCTGCTCAAGCCACCTCGCCGTGCTCACTTACGTTGCGCGCGGCAAGGGCTCCGCCTTGAGCAGTCACCCGCTAAATAGAATCCTCCTTTCAGCTACAATAGACGCACAAGTACCTAATCTCTAACTAATCACTTAGGGACGGTTCTCAACTCAAAGCAGAAGTGTCCCCTAATGGGGGACAGTTTTCCTTTGTTTTGAGAACCGTCCCTAGCTTGCTTTCTTGACATCCCTCTCAAAATGTGTTAGATTTATACATTATGGAAGAATTGAATAAGCTGAAGGCAGAGCTTGAGCGCACAAAAAGCGAACTGGGAATACTCTATGAGATCTCTAACGCCATGCGCACCACCTTAAAGCTGGATGAGATCCTTTATATCATCCTTACCGGAGTTACCGCGCATACAGGGCTGGGGTTTAACCGGGCTATGCTTTTTTTGGTTAATGAAAAGGAAAAGATCATCGAAGGCAAGCTGGGGATAGGCCCGGAGAGCGGGGAAGAGGCGAACGCGGCCTGGACCAAGATCGAGCAGGAAAAGATGGACCTTGAAGACCTGATCAACGCCTTTAAGAACTCCAACGCTGTATTGGAATCAGGATTTAACCGTCAGGTCAAAAACTTGAAGGTATCTATGTATGATAAAGACGAGAACCCCTTATCCCTCGCGGTATTAGAGGGTATGCCGCTGCACTTGACCGGAGAAACTATCCATCATTACCGGAATTCACCGGTAATCCGCATGCTGGAAAGCAATGAACTGGTGCTCATCCCCTTAAAAGCGAAAGACCGGGTAAACGGGATAATCGTGGCGGATAATTTTATCACCAACGACCCGATCACCAAAGACGACCTGCGCATGCTTACCATGCTTGCCAACCAGGCTGGCCTGGCCATCGAGAACTCCCAGCTATACGAAAAGACAGTTGACCGTGCGCATTCAGATTACCTGACCAACCTCTGGAACCACGGTTATTTCCAATACCTCTTGCAGACTGAAATTGAAAAAGCCAAGGCGACTAAAGGCCATCTAAGTTTAATTACCGTGGATATAGATGATTTTAAGATCTACAACGATACGCTCGGGCATCAGGCGGGAGATAAAATACTAAAAGACTTAGCGCAGGTCTTGCGCAATCAATCACGCAAGATGGACCTGGTCTGCCGTTACGGCGGCGAGGAATTCACCATAATCCTACCCCAGGCCGATAAGAAAGAAGCTTATATGATCGCCGAGCGCATAAGGATGGATATTCAAAGATACCCATTCGTGAACGAAGAGATATTTCCTAATAATATGCTCACGGTAAGTTTGGGGATCTCCACTTTTCCCGAAGATGGCCTGCTTCCGGCGGAGCTGATCGCCTCTTCAGACAACTGCCTCTATCAAGCCAAGAACAAAGGCAAGAATAATACCTGCTGCAGCTAATTCAATTCTCAAACTGCAACCGCTTCCGGTTCTTTTTCTTTCTCTTTATCCTGCGACAATTTCACGGAAACGATCTTGGAAACCCCTGACTGCTCCATTGTAATGCCATACATAATATTGGCGTTAACAATGGTCTTTTTGTTGTGGGTAATTACGATAAACTGCGAGCCCTTGGAGAACTCCTGCAGGACCCTGGAGAACCTGTCAACATTGGCCTCATCAAGGGCAGCGTCGATCTCATCCAGGATGCAGAACGGGGAGGGTTTGACTTTAAATATGGCAAAGATAAGCGCTATTGCCGACATGCTCTTTTCCCCGCCGCTTAAGAGCAGCACATTCTGCAGTTTCTTTCCCGGAGGCCGGCAGATGATCTCGATCCCCGACTCAAGCGGATCAGCCTCATCCAGCAGGAAGAGCTGCGCGTCCCCGCCGTTAAAAAGCAGGCGGAAATAATTCTTGAACTCTACCTTTACCTTTTCAAATGTCTCCATGAACATCTGCTTTGTGGTGCGGTTGATCTTGAGGATCGCCTGATGCAAAGAGTCTTTGGCGCTCAAAAGATCAGTCTGCTGCTGGATAAGAAAATCGTAGCGCTGTTTTAATTCATCATACTCTTCAATGGCTACCAGGTTTACCGTTCCGTAGGAATCCAGCTTCCTCTTCAGTTCATTGATTTGGCCGGATAGCGCCTGCTGATCCAATTCTTTATCGGGTTCCCCTTGAACCTCCAGATCTATCTTATACGCAGAAAGCATTCTTTCTTTTATCGCCGCATATCGGTAATCCACATCCTTATCCCGCATCTCTAACTCATGTAGCCGGTTTTTGATCTGGCCGGCCTGCTTGCGGTCAGCCTCTATCCTTTTCGCTGCCGTCGCTGTGCCGCCGGATACTTCATTATATTTTACTTCAACCTCCGCCAGGGTTTCTTTTTTCAGCTTGATCTCCTCCTGCGCTGTTTTAATCTTTTCCTGGCAATCCAGGATCTCCTTTTTTAACAGCTCAAGGCGTTCTTTGGCTTCGGTTTCCTGCTGCCGGATATTTTCCAGGCTGGCCTTATCCTGGGCATAAGTATCATCCAGGATCTTTAAGGTTGATTCGTCGGAAACAAAACGCTTGTTCAGGCCTTCAATTTCGGTCTTGGTTTGAGTGATCAAAACCAAGAGCTCTTCGCGCAGAGCGCTGTTTAAGGAAATAGTGTCCTCCTCCCGAACGATCAAATCCTGTCTCTGCCTCTGCTCATTACTTAAATTGGACAACTGCGCTTGAGCGTTAGCTAAGTTCTGCTCTATCGCAGAGATTTCTCGCTGCAGTTGGGTTAATTCCATGACAATTACATCCTCTTCCTCTTTGATCTTGTTGAACTGCTCCTGGGCAGTAGTGTGGCTTGCTTCTTTGTTAGCCAGGCAGATTTCCTGGTTACGTAACTCCTGCTCCAGGCCTGCAGACATCTTATTCAATTCCGAAATGCAAGTCTGGCGCAATATCTTCTTATTTCTCAACTCCCCCAGACCCTCCTCTAATTTTGCGATCTTTTCATCTATTCTGCTCGTATCCAATTCAATGGGCTTGGCCTCACCGCTTATCTTAAGTGATGAGGGATCAAGATTCTTAATCTTGACCACCAAACCGGTCAGGGTTTCCCGGGGCATCTTATCCAGATAGATCACCGCGTTAAGCGATTCACCGATGTCATCATACTTGGTCTTCAGTTTTTCCAGGAATTCTTTATGCGAAGCCAAGGTTAACTTTTCATTTTCAAAGGAGTTAATCTCCTTATCAATTTCTCCTAAATTAAGCTCCTCCTGGGCAAGGCTCTCCTTTACATTAGATATCTTCTGCTTAAACCCCTCCACCAGCTGCCGGATACCCTCCAGTTCACCGATGATATTCTTTAAGCCCTCCTCGGCGATCGCTTTCTCTTCATAAACCTTGGCCTTTTCTATCTCCAGCCTTTTTCTGCGCGCCAGGAACACCTGATGCTTGGAATTAAAATCTCCTATTTCATTTTTAGTATTTGATATCCTGGTTTCCAGATCCAGGATCATCCTTTTACCCTCAGAAATGGCCTCAAGGGAAGTCTTGATGCATAAACTTAATTTATTGATCTCCCCTTCTTTCTGTTTAAGAATAGACTCCTTTTCTTCGATATCCTGTTTAAACCTGGAGTATTCATCACGCATCTTCTGCAATTTTTCTTCATCCTGGCTAAGCTTTTCATTTGCCTGATCCATCCTGACTACCAAAGCCCCCATACTCTCAATTAATTCTGCGATGCGCTGCTGGTTAAAATTAATATGCTCATTGTTGCGCACCAGGCTGTTTTCCAGATTTAACATTTCGCCGCGGGCCGACATCATGCTTTCCTCTAAGGCCTTTAGCTCTGACTGGCGGTTGGCTATCCTGGCCTCCTGCTCCGCTACGATTTCTATAAGTTTAAGCTCTTCCTCCCTCAAGGTAGAAAGCTGCTGAGTAATCTCATCTCTCTCTTGAAGCAGGTTGCTCTTATCCAGAGATGCAAGATCGATCTCCTTTAATTTCAGCTCTTCAAAAACCTCCTTGTACCTGCGCGCCTTATTTGCCTGCCGCTCCAAAGAACCAATCTGGCGCTTAACCTCCGTGACAATATCATTTACGCGCAAGAGGTTCTGCTCTGTCTCTTCGAGCTTGCGCATGGTTTCTCTCTTCTGGGATTTATATTTGGTTATCCCCGACGCCTCATCAAACACCACCCTGCGGTCTTCAGGCCGCGAACTTAAGACCAGGTCAATCTTTCCCTGGGCAACGATGGAATAACTCTCCGCGCCTATACCCGTGCCTAATAACAGGTCAAGGATATCCTTAAGCCGCACCGTGGTTTTGTTAAGCATATATTCGCTTTCACCGGAGCGGAAAAGCCTGCGGGTAATAATTACCTCGGGATGCTCAACTTTAAAAAAACGGTCGGAATTATCAAAAGCCAGGCTTACCTCTGCCATACTTAACGCTTCTTTACTATCCGTGCCGTTAAAGATGACATCAAGCATCTCTGAGCCACGCAGTGATTTTGCCGACTGCTCCCCCAAAACCCAGCGGATAGAATCAAAGATGTTGCTGTTATGCACGACAATATCCTGAGCGACAAAATTATGGTTGCCGATGACCGATAAATCATAAACCCACTCCGGAGACTTAATCTTCTTGATTCCCACAATCTCATCCCAATAAATATCCGAATTCGCCAGGCTCTTTAAATACTCAAAAATCGCCTTTGCCGCGCCCGTAATCTCCGCGTGTTCGGATATTATACTTAAAGCTTCAAGCAAACCCTGGCGGGAAGGCAGGCATCTATTTTCGTAATAACTGACTAATTTGGGAGAGAGCTTTTTGATTCTTTTAACTTTAAGACCGGACAATTTGACCAAAATCTTAAAAATAGCGTTAATCTCGGGTATAAGATCATGGTTTGGGTTGCCCTTACCTTGGTATTTTCTAATTTGCGTTAATTTCTCTGATTTTCTTCCCACAAAATTAAGTTTAGCGGCAAGTTTTTTCGTATTCTCATAACCGTATATGTAAACGGAATAGTAGGGCCTCTTTGTTTTATTCTGCGTATTCGCAGCGAACTTCATCTTCCGCCTGATTACTGAATTAATCCCCAACCGAAGTAACAGACTGCTTAATCCCTGCGCAAGCTCACTTGAAGCCGTTGAATACTCAAAATATACCGCGTCTTTCGTGCAGACAAATCCATCACCTTCGAACAAAGCGGAGATAAAACTTGCAATTATCTCTTCAGAGCAGCCGAATATTTGAGGCGGGATGACCTTTTCTTTTGAGACGCTCCCAACCTTAAAATTAAAAGCCGCTTCAAGGAATTTAGCCAGCGCAGCGGAGAAAATAATTACATCGCTTGTCCCTGCTTTATAATGGAATTCCTTTGCTTGTACGCCAAAACCAGCTTTCGCGCACGAGATATAGTCATCCAGAATAGCCCTGTCTTCATTAACAAACCAAACCTGGTTACCCTCATTTACCCGGCCTTCTGCGATTAAATAACCTAAGAATTTCACTACCTGAGAGTTAATCTCTAAAGGTATATTTATCCTGCCGCAACTGCGGGATTTCAAAGTCTTGGCAAAATTCGGGATCTCCTCCAGGCCGCTGCCGGCAATAATCTCCATAAAGTTAGCAACATTCATTGCCTGGCCTGATAACGCGCATTTAACCGCAAGCTTGATATTTTCATTACCGCCAACAGCCTTATTTGCGACGAATTCAGCCAACTGTTCGGAGTAAGGTATGTAAAGCAAATCTTCGGCTTTTATATTTTTGTAAATATGCATTAAATCAAGCTTGTTATTTGTTTGGGTATTGGATAATTGACGCGGAACAGAAATTCTTATGCCCTTTCTTAATTCTTCAGCTTTAAGCTCAACCAAACTTCCATTTTGGATCGTGAAGAACGGGTGGTAATGCGTGGTCGTGACTTTTTTCCCTGAGCGGGTCTTGATTTCAAGGAGATGGCCCGGTGCTTGTTTTTTTACAAAAGCAAAAACCGGCTTTGGCTCAATTTTAAAAGTTTCAGGATTTAAGGAAAGCACGCGGATATCCAGGGGGTTTTCAAAAGAAGTAAGCCCATCCGTATTCTTCTCAACGCTGTCCGCTCTTTTTATCGTTTCTTCAACAAGCTCTCCGATCTTAACCTGTAAGCCGTTATCCAAGGTAACCAATGAATCATATTGCAGGCACTTCCCGCAGCCATTTGGGCCGACAACAGCAGTGATCCCCGGCTCAAAATTCAGAGTTGTCTTATCGCAGAAAGATTTAAAACCAATAAGCTCCAGTCTTTTAAAATACATTGTCTCCTCCTAGCCCACACGGGCACACCCGCGCAATACCTTATAAGCGCGGGGTGTTAATGTGGTTGTGACTGGCTCTCCAGCCAGCTGTCAATTTTATCTTTCTTAAAACGCCATTGCCCGACCAGCTTCAGCGCCGGTATCTTATTATGCTTAAGCCAATCATAAATAGTTCGGCGGGTTACTTTTAAGTAATCCGCGAGATCTTCAATAGTCATTAAATTGCTGTTTACCATAGCCGCATTATAAACAGCCGGATAATTCTTGTCAAGGAAAATCTTTACATTCTTTAACATATATCTACAAGTATACCCAATATTAGGCATTAGAATGCAATAATATGAAAAAGGTGGCCACAAATCGTGCAGCAATGAGGACGTTCCCCAAGGGGACACCCTTCGCTATTACAAAGCTCCGGAAAAGAAAAGGTGGCCACGAATCGTGACCACCTTATAGTTCTAAGATTTCTTTATCAGTTACATTATACCAAGAAATAATTCTGACCCATTTTATTATCTACCAACTACCACAATTATCACAACATTGCCATTGTGCCGTCTCCTGTGGTGTAGCAAAGTTCCGGATATGTAATTGAAGGTACCCATAAGGATTCCACTGCGGGGTTTTTCCATTTGCAGTACATCTCCATGCTTGTATATCAACCCATTCCTCACTGACGACGCTGACATTATATTGAAACCAATGGGAGCCTCTGCACGAACCAGGTATTTGATCTGCTGCTGTGCCTATATTAAAATCGGCATTGGTAGCTCCAACAATAGAGCCGTTTGTCAATCGATATTCATAAGCAAGCTGACGTATATTACCTATAATCATCCTTGCTTCAGCGCCGCGTGATTTTTCCACCGTTTTAGAGTATTGAGAAATACCTACTGCCGCAAGTATGCCTACGATGATGATGACGATAATTAGCTCTACGAGGGTAAATGATCTTGAGGAGGATTTTAGCAGGGAGATAGGGGCTTTATCCTTATGCATGTGTATAGTCTACCCCCCCCCCGTGATTTGTCAAGTTTTTTCGAGATAGGGTATGAACTGGTAAGATAGGTAACAATCCAGACCGGGGAGATAGGTTACAGAGTATAATGTCAGGCGGGATGGCGAGGATTGACTCTAAGCAGCATCTCAAAAATTTGAGCGGGCATGGTTGCCTGGCTATACACGAAGCAGGCAGAGCGAGAATTTTTGCCGAAGCGCAGCATTTCCACGCTGGGGAAATGCAAGCGGTGCTGCGAGAGGCAAGCCTCGGCAGCCTGCCTGAAGCATCCGCTTTATTTTCTCAATGCTGTTTTGAAGGCTTGGGTTAATGCAGGAACTACCTGGAAGAGATCTCCCACTATTCCGTAGGTGGCTACCTTGAATATGGGCGCTTCGGGGTCTTTATTGATGGCGATGATGATCTTTGAGGATTGCATGCCGACAAGATGCTGAATTTGTCCGGATATGCCGCAGGCAATGTAAATCTTGGGTGCAACTGTCCTGCCGGTTTGCCCAACCTGGTGCGAATAAGGCATCCATCCAGAGTCAACTGCCGCGCGGCTTGAGCCTACCGCAGCCCCTAAAACATGGGCCAGCTCCTCCAGCAATTTGAAGTTCTCATGGTTCCCCATTCCGCGGCCGCCGGAAACAATAATATCCGCCTCAGAAAGATTCACCGTTGATTCAACCTCATCAACGATATCCATGAGCCTGGTGCGCGAGGCATAAAGCGAAGTATCAAAACTCTCTCTTATAATTTTGCCTTTACGTTTCTTATCCGCAGGCATCGGCGCAAAAACCTTATGTCTGACTGTGGCCATTTGCGGCCGGTAATTGGGAGAGATGATCGTCGCCATAATGTTCCCGCCGAACGCAGGACGGGTCTGCAGCAGGATCTTCTTATCCGGGTCAATATCTAAACCAGTGCAATCCGCAGTCAGTCCGGCTTTAATATTTATGGCTACCCGGGAGATCAAAGACCTTCCGATATTTGTCGCCCCGCAGAGAAGGATCTCAGGCTTGTATTTTTTAACCAGCTGGACTAATATATTGGTGTATGGCTCATCCTGAAAATTTGTCAACTCGGGTGCCTCAACCAGATAAATATTATCCGCCCCGCAGAAGATCAGCTCGTCTAACTGGTCCTCTAACTTATCACCGATCAAAACGCTGCTTACCTGACAGTTTAATTTCCCGGCCAGCTCATGCGCCTTGCCTAATAATTCGTAGGAAACCGATTGCACGCGGCCGTTCTTCTGCTCGATAAATACCCAAATCCCCCTATAATCTTTTAGATCGGGATTTGGTGCTGGCTTCACTTTGTCCTCCAGCACCACTGCTTTGAACTTACAAGCATCTTTACAGGCGCCGCAAAGCGTGCATTTATTCAGATCAATGAACGCCTTTTTATGGCTTCGGCTATCGGAAGCCGAACCACGGCCCTCTGGCCAGTCCGCCATACGGATGGCGTCAAACGGACAAACCTTAACACATAACGTACATCCAGTGCATTTTTCAATAATAACCTGTATGGACATCTTTAATGGACCTCGTCTTTAATCAGCTCCACCAACTGTTTAACCACATCGGGGATCTCACCTTTGAGCATTTGTCCGCCGATCCTGGGAGCCGGGGTAAATATTTTCACAACCTGGGTCGGCGAGCCGCATAAGCCGATCTGTTGCGCATCCAGGTTAAGTTCCTTCTGGGTAAGCATGGAAATCTTGGCGGATTTAGCGCGCATCAGGCCTTTTAGCGAAGGGATCCTCGGCTCATTGATCTCTTTGACTACGGTTAAGAGTGCCGGTAAGGGAGTCTCAATGATCTCATAACCCTCCTCTAACATTCTTTCTACGCGCATTGACTTATCCGTCGCCTCCTCAACCTTCTTGACATAAGTAACCTGGGGGATATCTAAATGCGTGGATATGCCGGGGCCGACCTGCGCGGTATCACCATCTGAAGCCTGCTTGCCGCAGATGATCAGGTCAAAGGCGCCGAGCCTCTTGATCGCGCCTGCCAATGTATAGCTGGTTGCCCAGGTATCGCTTCCGGCAAATGCGCGGTCGCAGACCAAATACCCTTCGTCAGCGCCCATGGAGATGGCTTCGCGTAAAGCTGCCTCTGCCTGCGGAGGGCCCATAGTTACTACGCTGACCTTACCGCCAAACCTCTCCTTAAGCCGCAGCGCTTCTTCAATGGCGTACATATCAAAGGGGTTGATGATGGATTTAACCCCTTCGCGCATCAGCGTATTGGTTTCGGGATTTATCCTTACCTCAGTCGTCTCCGGAACCTGTTTTATGCAAACAATTATATTCATAGATCCTTCGTCGCTTTGCTCCTCAGGATAAGTTCGGGCAGATAAGTTATGTCGCACCTCGTGCTCCATAACTTATGCCCTCACTTATTTTGCCATTTCCTTAATCAACTGTAAAGCAATAATGCTGCGCTGCACCTGGTTTGTCCCTTCGTAGATCTGGGTGATCTTGGCGTCGCGCACATATTTTTCGATCGGATAATCTTTCATATAGCCGTATCCGCCGAATAACTGCAAGGCATCCACCGAAACCTTCATGGCCACATCGGAGGCATACATCTTAGCCATTGCCGATTCTTTAGCCACATCCTTAACTCCGGCGTCAACCATCCTGGCGCAGGAATAAACCAGGGCGCGGGCAGCTTCAACTTCCGTGGCCATATCCGCCAGCATCCACTGGATCCCCTGAAAACTGGAGATGGGCTTGCCGAACTGAACCCTTTCACGCACATATTTTACCGCCAATTCCAACGCACCCTGGGCAATGCCTAATGCCTGGGCAGCAACCCCCGGACGCGACATATCAAAAGTGCGCATGGTCACGATAAAGCCCATACCTTCCTTGGATAACAGGTTTTTAGCGGGGATTTTGCAATCCGTAAAGATCAACTCGCGGGTACTTGATGCGCGGATCCCGAACTTATCCTCTTTTTTACCAAAGGTAAAACCGGGAGTCCCTTTTTCCACGATAAAGGCCGAAGCCCCGCGCGCCCCCTTTTCCTTATTGGTCATGGCGATCACAACATAAGTTTCCGCATCCCCGCCATTGGTAATAAAATGTTTTAAGCCATTCAGGATATAATGTTCCCCTTCCTTTTTAGCAGTGGTCTTGATAGCTGAAGCGTCGGAGCCGGCTTCGGGCTCGGTAATGGCAAATGCCGCTACCTTTTTACCGCTGGCCAGATCCGGCAGGTATTTCTTCTTTTGCTCATCGCTGCCAAAAAGCACGATGGGAAAGGTCCCTAAGGCGCTGGCTGCATAGCAAACCGCTATACCCCCGCAGGCCCGGGAAAATTCCTCGGTAGCCAGGGACAAATTCATTATGCTGGTGCCCAGGCCGCCGTATTCCTCGGGGATAAACAAGCCGAACATGTCCGACTCTGCCATAACCTTTAAAACATCCCAGGGGTATTCTTCGCTGATATCATATTTGGCGGCGACCGGCCGGATCTTCTCTTCGGCGATCTTATGCGCCAGATCCTTGATCATTTTCTGTTCATCAGTCAGTAAATAATCCATAATTTCCTCCCGTTAGTTAATTCAAAAATTATAACATAAAAAGGTTATTTTACAATATCTTTAGAAGGGGGATCTCCCGGCAGTTGGGGAATTTGCTGCAGTTGATGCACTCTGCCCAGATCTTATGCGGCAAGGCGGATTGTTTAATCCTTTTAAAACCCAATTTCTTAAAGAATTCCGGTTTATAGGTAAGCACGAATATCTTTTTTGCCCCCATGACTTTGGCCTCCGCCAGGCAGGCGGTCGCCAGATCTCTCCCGATGCCTTTTCCCTGTTTATTTTTGGCAACTGCCAGGGATTTGATCTCCGCCAAATCATCCCAGGAGATATGCAGGGCAGCGCAGCCAATCACCTTGCCCTTCTCTTCATAAACCCAAAAGTCCCGGATATTCTCATAAAGCTCATTCAGCGAGCGCGGGAGCATGACATCCAACCTGGCAAAACAGCCGATCAGCTCCTGAATCCGCTTGATATCTTTAATCTTCGCTTTTCTGATCATTTAATTTCTGTGCCTTTGGCTACAACGACAATCCCTGACTCACTGACAAAAAACTTCTTCTTATCCTCTTTTAAATCGTAACCGATAACCATGCCTTGCGGGATGCTTACATCCTTATCAATGATCGCCCGCTTGATCTTGGCATACCTGCCGACATTAACACCTTCCATAAGGATTGAATCATAGACCTCTGAAAAGCTGTTTATCCTGACATTCGGGGAAAGTATAGAACGCTGCACGCGGCCGCCGGAAACAACGCAGCCTTCGGAAACAATTGAATCCAGCACCAAGCCTACGCGACCCTCCTCTTTCTCACCGCTATGCACGGTTTTTACCGGAGGGAACTGCTCCTGAAAGGTTCGTAGCGGCCACTCCCGGTCATAAAGATTAAAAACCGGATTAACCTGAATCAAATCCATGTTCGCTTCATAATAAGCATCAATAGTCCCGATATCCCGCCAGTAAAACTCCTGGTTATCTTGACCCCGGAAATTATACGCCACAATCTTCATGCCCTTCTTAAGCATCTGCGGGATGATATCCTTGCCAAAGTCATGATTAGACTTAGGATTCTTGGCATCCTCGGTTAATTCCTGCTCCAGAATAGGATTTCTAAAAACGTAAATACCCATGGAGCCGAAAATCTTTACCGGGTTAGCCGGTATAGTTCTAGGATTAGCGGGTTTTTCCTGAAAACCGATAACCTTGCCCTTTTCATCAACCTCAATAACACCCAAATGCTTGGATTTTTCTTTACCTATCTCAACTACGCCTACGGTTAAATCCGCATCCTGATCCCGGTGGTAATCAAGCATGGAATAATAATTCATCTTATAGACGTGGTCTCCGGCTAAAATCAATGTTTCATCCGGACGATCAAGCTCTAAGGTATAAAGATTCTGGTAAATAGCATCTGCGGTACCTAAATACCAGGAATCACCCACGCGCTGCTGCGCGGGAAGCAGCTCAATGAACTGTCCTAACTCGGAAGGCAAAAAATTCCAACCCAGGCGGATATGCCTTTGCAATGAAGCGGATTTATACTGCGTCAGGACATATATTTTACGTAACCCGGAATTAATACAGTTGCTTAAAGTAAAGTCTATAATGCGGTAGATACCCCCAAAAGGGACTGCCGGTTTAGTGCGGTCCTTGGTCAGAGGCAGCAGCCTCTCCCCCTTCCCGCCTGCCATAATAAATGTTAAGACCTTGCGCATCATTGGAAAAACGCTCCGGTTATGCCGCGCCTGATCATCATCACGGCGATCGCTGCCAGTAAAATATACATAATTTTTGAGAGCGCCCGCGTGCCGCTCGGGCCGAAAACCTTTAAAATCGCCTCAGCTTTTATGAGAGTAATCCAGACAAAGGCCATGTTCAGCACCAGGGAAACCAATGTAGCCAGCACACCAAAGCTGTCCACCATCATAAGCGTGGTGGTCAACACCGCCGGACCGGTGATTAAGGGGGTGCCCAGGGGGAAAACCCCCATATCCTTATTATGAGATACGGTTAATACGTTTTTCTGCGCCCCCGGCAGCAAAAGCCGCACTGAGATAACAAATAAAAGGGCTCCGCCGGCGATCTGAAAATCAGGGATGGTTATCCCTAAAAGCGAGAAAACCCATTTACCTAAGGCCACGAAGATTATTGCTACCGCCGTAGCAGTGGTAACCGCGTCCAGGATTATCTTATGCTTCTGTTGTTTGGAAGAATTTTCTACCAGGGATAGAAAGATGGGGATATTGCCGATCGCATCCACCGCTACAAAAACGGGAATAAAGCTAAGTATATAGGGCTTAAGCATATCCATCATAAATCATATTATATAGAATACCCTGCCAAATGGCAACAAAAATTTGACGCTTTGGTAAATTGTGGAAGCGGGTCCTTGCCTGCTCAAGCCACCTCACCGTGCTCGCATACTGCGCGCGGCAAGGGCTCCGCCTTGAGCAGTCACCCGCTCTTCAGAAGCACTCCTACAGTTATTGCTTAAATGTGTAAATATACTGTGGATAATATGGCGGATTTAACGACGGGCGAAAGCAATTTGTTTTTAAGAATTAAGTGTTACCTCCCAGAATTGATTATTCATAAGCTTAAGAACTAAATCAAGTATTAGTGGCCAGGACAGTCCCCTTGGCAATAATATACTTGTCTTCCGTTATTCCAAAGCCGAAAATAAGGATTGTAAGCCGTATAATAGTTTGGACTCTTACCTCCGGATGTACACCGTGACGCATTAAGGTCTACATGGTCAGTATAATCACTTGAGCCGACTTGATAAAAAAAATAGTTAGTAGAAACACAAAAACGAGGCAGTTGGTCACTGCTGGTTCCTACCGCACAGTCTTCTTTCTGTATCCCTACAAAGGTTCCATTCTCTAGATAGTAATTGTAAGCTAACTTTGTCATGGTTCCAATTGCAACTATTGCTTCGGCTTCTCGACCTCTCTCCACCATTTTGCTGTATTGGCTTATGCCTACTGCCGCAAGTATGCCTACGATGATTATGACTATGATTATTTCAATAAGAGTGAAACCATTGATTACTCCCCTTGTTGATTAGTTTATCACACTCCAATTTCTTATCAATTGGAATTTGCGCTAACTTCTAACGGGCAGTCCTTGGCTAAATAGATATTTTGCCGAGGGATATTGTTAAGCGTGCAATTAGAAATTTTTCGGCAGGCTTTACGGCGAGTATAGGCAATTCCCTCTGCGTAAGGAACCTGCGCTGCCGGAGCGAGCCGTAAACCGTAGCACACGGCGAAAAATTTCGCACGCGTACAATATCCCGAGAGCGAAATATCGAAGCAGCGAAGAAAATTGACCTTAAGTAGTTAGAAATACTCCTGATAAACTTCCCTGAAGCGGCTTAATGCCTTCATTACGAGGTTGCTGGCAGGCTTGACTATCGGCAGGGCCCCCACATCCTTGTTCTCAAGATCCTCGCAGATCATTCCCAGGCAGGTAAGATAAGTCAGGTACTTCTGCCCGGATAAATCACTTTTCTCCTTGACTAATGCGGCGATCTCCGGGTGGCTTATCCGGCCGATCTTTACCGGTATGCCGATAACACTCTCCATCATTTCAATAAAACCGTCGGTCAATAATGTCCTTCCAGCCATGATAAAATGATCTATTTCATACAGGGCGGTTTTTCTCTCTATGATCTCCTTTATCTGCGTGCAGATCAGGCGGCTGGAGCTAGAGACTATTCGTACCACCTCCCTCTGTTTTATAGGCTTGTAAAATTCATCCTTCTTAACCAGGATCTCTTTATCCTCGGCGATATTATCGGCATCACCGATAACCCCGTAAGAGCGCTTGATATCCTCGGCCAGTTCGTAATTTATTTTTAACCCCTCGCAGAGTTGCCGCGTAAGGCTCATGCCTCCTAAAGGCAAAACCTGGATATCCTGCAGCAGCCCGTCCTTGAATATAAGCAGTTCCGTAATATCGCTGCCTACATCGCAGAATACGCACAGTCCCTTCTTCTCTTCTTTGCCGAATACTGCTTTGCTCGTAGCCAGGCCTGAAAAAGAAAGTCCCCTTATCTCATATCCTGACTGGTTAACGCTGCGGCTTAAGCTCTGCAAAGAGGAAAGCCTGGCCGTCACCAGGTAAAGGTCCACCTCCAGCCTGTGGCTGTAAAGCCCGATCGGGTTAATCACATTGCTCTTGGAATCAATGGAGTAACTGGAGGGGATCACATGGATTATCTCATCCTCTAAATTTGAGCCCAGGATGCGCGCCTGCTCATTGGCATTTGATATGTCGGTTGAGGTAATTACTTTATTGCCTCTCTCCGCCAAAGGAATGATCGCGTGGCTGTGCTTGATGGAGATATCCCTGCCCGAGAAATTAGTATGGATATATTTTATTTTGATGCCGGACTTGTTTTCCAGGCTCTTAAGAATCTTGGTAAGGCATCCGGTCAGCTCCGTGGCGTCAACGATCACCCCATCCTTTACCCCTGCCGACGGGATCACCTCAAAGAAAATATCCTCCAGCCGGTTCCTTTTGAACCGGGCAAGGCAGGATGCGATCTTATTTGATCCTATATCTACCGCGCAAATATAATTGTTATAAAGCATCTTTTATCCTTGCTCGCGTTGCTCGCGAGGATTCTCCTGAATCAAAACTCATTGATTAATTTAATTACCGGTTCTTTGAACCTGAGGTCTATATATTTTATATTGGCCCATTCTTTAGATGCCTGTTTGACCAGGCCGCCTAAGATCATCATCTTTGTCCTGATATTATTTGATCCTGTGCGCACTTCAAAACCTAGCCGCTCCTGCTTAGGCAGAAACATAAAAAACCCGGCGCTTTCCGGATTAGCCACATCTACCCTCTTTAAGGTAAAACCCTGAAGGTTCTTATTGGCCTTGAACTCGCTTATAATACTTAAAGCCAGGCTGATCTCCGGCCGATAATACCTTGTTCCGGGGGTGGGCTTAAAAATTTTGGTTTCCAGGCCATAAATTACAGGTAGCCCCGCTTCCTCAAGAGAGCCTGTGGGATAAAATAACACCCCCTGCTCGTCTATCGCAAAATCCCTGTAGAATTTAACCAGGGCCAGGGGCTTTCGTTTTACAAAATCCACGAACACGCAGTCCGGGAATATCCTGGCGAACCTCACCAGCCGGCAATCCGGGCAACCTAGGCGCGCCTTAAGGGCCTGACCCTTTAGGTCCAGGCTGAATATATTCCTGCCCTTTAAATAATCAAAGGAGGTGTTGGAATTCCTGACCACAACCTGGCCAACCGCGAAAAAATCCGATGTAGTTAAGACTTTCCAAATATATCCTATTAAGAAATATACGGCAAGCAAAATTATCGCCAGGATCAAAATTATTTTTACGGGCAGCTTAAACTTTTGCTTTTTCATATGCCAGCTCCAATAACTTCAGACAAAGCTGATTAAATCCTATGCCTACGCACTTGGCAGCCTTAGGCAGTAGGCTGGTCGCAGTCATCCCTGGGATGGTATTCACCTCCAAAAGATACGGCAGGTTGTCCTGCCCTAATATAATATCCGCGCGCGAGCAGCCAAAACAACCCAAAGCCTTATGCGCGGCAAGGGCCGCATCCTGAACAATGCCGGCGATACCCTCCTCCAGTTGCGCCGGGACGATATACTCCGTAAGCCCGGCCTGGTATTTTGCCGCAAAATCAAAAAATTTACGCTTCGGGATGATCTCAATGACCGGCAGGGGCATTTCATTCAGGATGCCGACGGTAAGTTCCCTTCCTTTAATATACTCCTCAATGACTATGCGCCTGTCAAACTGAAAAGCCAACTCTATACCCGGAATGATCCCCTCCTCGTTTTCCACGATGGATAACCCTATACTTGAGCCGTGGTTTGCCGGCTTGACTACCACGGGAAAACCCAGCTCATTCTTAAAATCCATGTTTTTCTGATAAGTTGGAGAACCATGGTTTGGCTTCCGATAGCCAAAGCCATAAGCTGATATTTCCAGGGAGAGCGACTTAGGCACACAAAGCCCTTGTTTCCTGAATATATCAAGAGACCCGATCTTATCCATAGCCAGGCAGCTTGCCTCAACCCCTGAACCGGTAAAGGGAAGATTTAATTCCTCAAGCAAGCGTTGGACCGTGCCATCCTCGCCAAAACGGCCGTGCAAAGCGATAAATACGCAATCAAGACGGTGCCCTTTTAATAACCGGCTGTTCTCCCGTGCGTTATCCGTGGTTATATCAATTCCTACCGTATCCAACCCGGATTCTAAAAGCGCCGACAATACCGCCTCTCCGCTCCTTAAAGAGACCTCCCTCTCCGAGGAAGGCCCTCCCATTAAAACCCCTACCCTGCCGTAATCCTTTACTTCCATATTTTTATCTCCGGATCTAATCTTACCTTAAATCTTCTTTCCACTTCCCTGGCCGCCAAACGCATAAGCGATAATACATCTTTGCTCTTTGCCTTGCCTCTATTCAAAATAAAGTTCGCATGCCTCGATGAAATGGCCGCCTGCCCCGCTGCCTTACCCTTTAATCCGCAGGCCTCAATGAGCCTGCCGGAGGGCTGTCCTGCTGCGGGATTCTTAAAGATACAGCCGGCATTGGGCAGATTGTTCTCCTGCCTCAAACTCCGCTGCTTAAGGAGCCGGCTCATCAATGAGACGATCTCATGCTGTTTACCCGGAGTTAATTTCAGTTTCGCCCCGATAATTATATATTTACCCAGATTGGATTTACGGTAGCCAAACTCAAGCTGACTTTTCTTGAGCAGCTTAGGTTTTCCATTATAATCTAAAACGCTGACTTCTTCAACCAAATCCCCGATGGGCTTGCCCCATGCGCCGGCATTACCCATAAGCGCTCCCCCCAATGTCCCGGGGATACCGGCTAAAAACTCCAACCCCGACAAACCTCTATTCTTTGCGGCTGTTATTAGCTGGTTAAGTTTCAAGCCGCATCCTGCCTGCATATAAATCCCGTTAACCGCCAAGCCTTTGAAACCCTTACCGCTTAGTTTGATCACCAAGGCATTTAATCCGGAGTCGCTGGCCAGGATATTGCTGCCTGCTCCCAATATAAAAACCGGGATGCGTTTAGCCTTGGCAAAAACAAGGGCATCCTGCAATTCCTTTAAACTTTCCGGCTCAAATAAATATCTTGCCGTGCCGCCGATTTTGAATGTCGTGTAGGCAGCCAGCTTAACACCGGGCTTTATCTTTTTATTTAAGCTCTTGGGCCAAAGCATCGCTGACCTTTACAATATCCCCGGCGCCCAGGGTGATCACTAAATCCCCGGGCCGGACAATTTTCTTAATATGCCCGGCGATCTTTTCTTTTTCTAAATAAACAACTTCTCTATCTGAACGGGAATCCTTGATCCTCTTCAATAAAACCCCGGCATTTACCCCTTCAATCGGCCGCTCGCTTGCCGCGTAAATATCCGTAATGATCAAGTAATCCGCCTGGTCAAAAGATCCGGCGAATTCATTCAAAAGCAGCTGCGTGCGGCTGTAGCGGTGAGGCTGGAATATGACGATCCTGCGCCTAGCCTTCAAATTGGTGAGGGCTGCCAGGGTGGCCTTTATCTCGGTCGGATGGTGGGCATAATCATCGATGAGCAGGTATTTATCATTTTGGAATCTTATCTCTAATCTGCGGCCCGCCCCTTTATAGGCCTCAAGGCACCTGCGGATATGCTTTAATTCAATACCCAGTTCTAAGCCCAGGCCGATCACTGCCAGGGAATTGGAAATATTATGCCTTCCTCCCAGGGCCAGATGGAAACGGGAGATGGATTTATCCTTAAAGTAGCAGTCAAAATCCGACGACAGCCCGCTTAACAGTATATTTTTAGCGTAAATATCCGCGCCCTCTTTCAGGCCAAAAAACAAATGCCTGATTCTGCAGGCCTTCATCAGTTTCATAAGATTGGGATCATCACTGCAGGCAAAGATACAACCGCTTTTTCCGGTGCGTTTTATAAAATCCCTGAATGCTGACAGCTGGTTATCAAAATCACGGTAATAATCCAGGTGCTCATGGTCGATATTGGTTATAATGGAATATTTTGGTTGATAATGCAGGAATGACCCGTCTGATTCATCCGCTTCGGCGACAAAGAATTCCCCGCTGCCCAGGCAGGCGTTAGTATCGATGTTCTTAAGGATGCCGCCGATAGCCACTGTCGGACAAAGCCCTGCCTCGATCAACATATAAGAGATCAACGAGGTAGTGGTGGTCTTGCCGTGGCTGCCGGCTACCGTTATCACGGACTTCTGCCGCATTAGATCCGCCAGGGCCTGGGCCCTTTTGATCAAGGGTATTCCCAGGGCCGCTGCCTTTCGCATCTCCGGGTTGTCCTCTCTTATTGCCGAAGAATAAACCACTGCCTCTTGACCCTTTATATTTTTGGCATCATGGCCGATAAATATCCGGGCTCCCAATCTTGCAAGTTCTTCGGTAACCCGGTTTGCTTTAAGGTCGGAGCCGCTGACCTTAAAACCCCTTTTAAGCAGCAGGCTGGCGATCCCGCTCATCCCGATCCCGCCTATACCTATGAAATGATAAAACTTTTTCATTGTAATATACAAGCCCTCCAGGAGCTCTCAAATTCTTCCTTGCCTCCAAAAGAATACGTAAATGCCAAAGCCTGCCTTAAATCTTTATGGTCGCGCAGGTTCTGGCAGAAGAGCACGAACCTGTCTTTACCGAATTCGCTGACCAGATAATCAAGCAGGCTGTATGACTCCAGATAAAATAATTCCACCTTCTCCTTGTCTTTAGAATTGACCAGGTCAAAGCTCTCCAGGCTCGCTAAACCCATGAAAGAACCGTTTTTTATCTGGCCGGCTAAATATTTTTTTATGCCCGGGACTCTTTGTTTTTCCTGGTAGGTTGCCACCCCCTCCTCAAGCCAGAGAGGAATTGCCGGATTATTAAAACCCACCATCTCCCGGAAAATAATATGCCCCATTTCATGCGGAAGGATATTATCCAGGAAATCCGGGGCGGTAATAAAAGTCCGGATGACCTTACCGCTGGCTAGGGTCTGGCCTCCCGACCAATCAGGCGTGCCCGTTGCCTTCATATATTCTTCCTGGGTATCAAAAAGATAGATCTTGGCGCGATCATCCCAAGTCCAGAAGTTAAACCGGGTAAAGCCAAGCTCATCGGTGATCTCATTATAATACTCCTCAGCCCTCTGCGTCAGGCGCTCAAGCTGGTCCTGGCCGGCTTTATTGTAATAAACCAGAAAATGCGTGCTTTTAGCTATATGCCAATCCTGCTCCCCGGCAAAGAGGAAAATCGGCGCGAAAAGAAAGAGAATGAATGATCCTATCCTACGCATTGATTTAATTTTAATACCTCTTGGGCTAACAACCCTGCGGCAGGCGTCACCTGGAGCTTACCATAAGCCCGGCTCATTGATTTTAATTTCCCGGGGTCAGTCAGGAGCTCCTCAAGCGCGGCTTTCAATTTTTCCGGGGTCAACTCGGCGTCAAGAATAACTTTAGCCGCGCCGAGCTCTTCCAATACGCGGGCATTGCCCAGTTGATGACTGTAAGCAAAGGGATATGGGATCAATAACGCCGGCAGGCCGAACCTTTGGAGCTCGGCGATGGTTGTCGCCCCTGCCCGGCAGATCACCAGGTCCGCTGCGCTGTATGCGTACTGCATGGCGGAAAGAAAATCAAAAAGTTTATGCGTAATGCCTGCTCCGGCATAGGCCCCTTCAAGGCCTGTAATATCCCCAAACCCGGAAATATGGATCACCTGCAGCTCCTCCCTCCGGTTCAAAGCAGCTATCCCGACGGAACAAACGCTGTTTATCTTCTGCGAACCCTGGCTGCCGCCGGCAATCAATATATTGAATTTACCCTCTTTAAACTTGAAGAAATCCAGCGCCTCTACCCTTGGGATCCTGGTCAACTCCCTGCGTATGGGATTGCCGGTAATTACAATCTTTGAATCCGGTATACGCAAATATTTTTTTGTCTGGCCAAAAGATAAAGCAACCCTGTCCACAAAACCGGCCAATAAGCGGTTGGCCCTGCCGGGAATAAAATTCTGTTCATGAATCATAGTTTTTATCCTGAAGAGCCAGGCCCAGAATAATAAAGCTACTGTATGCAGGCTTCCAAATCCGATAACCGCCTCAGGCCTGAATTTCATGATGATACGCAGGCTCTCCCAGGCCCCCTTTAAAAAATAATACGCGCCATATATATTCTTGGCGCTTAAACTAAGGCTAAGAGGAGCCGAAGCTATATACTCGATATCCGTGCGATCGGATAGCACCTTGCTGTCTTTGCACTTTTGCGGCAAAACCAAAAGCACGCTTACGCCTTTTACTTGTAAGGAATCCATCAGGGCCAGGGCGGGGAAGATATGCCCGCCGCTGGAGCCGCTGGCAAGTAAAACACGCATCTTAAGGGTACTCCCCGGTGCGGGCGATATTGATCAATATGCCTAAGCTTACCATGTCGAATATCAAAGAAGAGCCTCCATAGCTGATAAAAGGCAAAGGCAGCCCCTTGGTGGGGAATACCCCGCAGGAAACCCCGATATTTACGATCGCCTTAAATGAGATCATCAGGACCAGGCCCAGGGAAAGAAAATACCCGAATCTATCCTGCGCGTTCTTAAGGACCTTAAGCCCCTGCTGGATAAAGATCATAAATAGCGCGATTATTCCCAGGGTGCCCAGCAAACCCAGCTCTTCGCCGATAATGGAAAAGATAAAATCCGTGTGCGCCGCGGGCAGATAGAACAGTTTCTGTTTGGAATGGCCCAGGCCCACCCCGAATAATCCCCCTGAACCTATGGCGACCTGCGACTGGATGATCTGGAATCCGCTTCCCTTAGGATCAAGCCAGGGGTTTAGAAAAGCCAGGATACGCTGCCTGCGGTATGGGACGCTGAAAACCAGCAAATATACCGCCGGCAGGCTGCAAAGTATTAAACTTAAAATATACCTCCCCCTTACCCCGGCAACAAAGAGCATGATCAGCACGACGCTGCCTAAAGTAATGGTTGTGCCCAGGTCCGGCTGGATAAGAATAAGGCCGCAGATCACTCCTAAGACGCATATTGGGGGGATAAACCCCTCAAGCAAAGACTTGATCTTATCCTGCTTACGGCTGATAAAATCAGCTATGTAAATGATAACCGCCAGATTAGCGAACTCCGCAGGCTGGAAACTTATGAATTTAAACCTGAACCAGCGCCTTGCCCCGGAGACCTCCCTTCCTAATCCGGGGATAAGCACCAGGAACAACAGAAAAAAAGCTATCCAGAGCAGCGGCCGGGCATATCTCTTAAGTAAACGGTAATCAATAACCATGGCCAGGAAGGTCAACAATATACCGACGGACAAAAAAGAGAGGTGCCTTTTTAAGAAATAAAAACTGTCCTGATACCTCTCCCAGGCATAAATACTTGAGGAGCTGTAGATCATTACGACCCCGACGCAAACAAGCACAACCGATATGGTAAGCAGATTAATGCGCGTCTTTCTAATCATGCGAATTATTCCTCTTAGACAACTCCAGCACGATCTTTTTAAAGGCCTTCCCCCTCTCTTCATAATCCGTGAACATATCAAAGCTGGAACACATGGGAGAAAACAATACACTGTCCCCCGGCTTAGCCAGGGCATAAGTTTTATTTACCGCTTCTTCCAGGCTGCCCGCCATCTCCACCGGGAATACACCTTTGAGGCAGGCGGCGATCCTCTCCTTTGCCTCTCCGATTAAAACTACCTGTTTAACCTTATTTCTGGATGCTTCAATGATCACCCGGTAATCAATCCCTTTATGCCTGCCTCCGGCAAGAAGGATCACCGGAGATGAAAGACTATTTATCGCCCAGATCGCCGAATCCGCGGTGGTGGCCTTGGAATCATTAATAAATCTTACCTTATTGATCTCGGCTACATCCTCCATACGATGCTCAAGCCCTTTAAAATTAATGAACACTTTAAGCATTGTCTGACGGTCAAGTCCCAGAATCTCCCCCACCTTGAGCACCGCGCATTGATTGGGGTTTAAGCCCTGCTCACCGGAAAAAAAGGCCACCTTTGCGGGTGTTTGCCTTTCCAGCCCTGAAAGCCGGCTATCAAGCGCATTCAATATCAGGAAATCATCCTTATCCTGGTTCATGAAAATGCGTTTTTTGGCATCCAGATATTCCCGCATATCATTATAACGGTCAAGGTGGTTAGGATTGACATTGATGATCAAAGCGATCTTCGGTTTAAACTCCCTGATCGTCTCAAGTTGAAATGAGCTTACCTCCACTACCGCGAAATCTCCCTCCCGCATCTTTCCGACTTCACCGCTGAAAGGATTGCCGATATTACCGCAGACAAAAACTTTTTTACCGCATGCCTCCAGCACCCTGCCGATCAAAGTTGTGACTGTGCTCTTGCCGTTTGAGCCGGTAACGGCAATGATCTGGCCCCCACAAAGCATCCCCGCTACTTCAATTTCGCTTATAACCGGCTTGGCGAATTCTTTAGCCCAAGTGACCGGTTGGGAATCTCCCGGCACCCCGGGCGAGATAACTACCAGGTCAGCATCCCTGATAAAACCCTCGCTATGCTTGCCCAACTCAACCGGGATATCTTTGGATAAAAGCGAAACGGATACCCTAGTCAGACTGTTATCCTTGATATCCGTAACCCGCACAAAAGCGCCCAGGCCATGCAAAAGATTGGCGCAGGCGGCCCCTGATCGGGCCAATCCCACGATTACGACCTTCTTATCTTTGAAATATTTTGTATTGCGCATATATTGAGTTACGCAAAAGTAATGGAATATTGTTTTTAAATGTGTTATCATGGTTCCATGAGACCATATGGGACCCAAAAGCAGCTTGAGCAGCGGCGCCGGCGCGCTGTGGAACTGCTGGGACA
>Ga0315282_10003514_pt1 | contig 28038 bp, 24 predicted proteins | sample YL17G07_20_MG_FD_203693 | JGI IMG/M metagenome (GOLD analysis project Ga0315282, IMG submission 203693) | Sediment microbial communities from Yellowstone Lake, YNP, Wyoming, USA - YL17G07_20 | ecosystem: Environmental > Aquatic > Freshwater > Lake > Sediment | place: USA: Wyoming | collected...
CTCCCTGTCAAACAGAAACCCAGCCGTCCGTCAAGGCCAAACACCGACTGGTAGAGGAGGCGTACGGGGAACGTCGAGGTTACATGCACCCACCAGTACCGGTGGTGGCAGGAGATACGCGACCTTGACCAGCCGGCGGATAAGCCACGCGATGGAGTGATTGGACCTCTTCATCCTCCGATTAGAACTCACGGAGCAGGTGAGGCAGATTGTAGGACAGCAATCTCATTTTGTTAAGCCGGACTTGGTTGGCTTCGAGCTTATGCCTCCACTTTCCGTTAAGTCCATCCCGCGATCCTGGCCGTGGTGGTATTCCAGCTGGGGTCCTTGGCCGCGCCACTCAGCTTCGCCGTTTCAACAATAATTATCCTATGCTAAAATTCGCATAAATCTGATTTTTTCAACCATACCCGATGCATGTTTTGTTTTCCAAACGGGAGCGATATGGAGGCTCGTGGGCCAATATGCATGGCCGACAAGCCGTTCGACAGGCCGTTCGACAGGCTCACGGCCCCGAGCCAGGTCGAGGGGCTCACGGCCCTGAGCGAAGTCGAAGGGCGGCCATGGCACCCCTGGATTCCGCCTGGACCGTGGATTCCACCTATGGGACGAGACATGCCTCGCCCTCTTGATGTTCCGTCGTGGTGGCAACGCGGGCGACGTCACGCCCGAAGGCGTGATCGCCCCTACGTGAGAATTGGCGGCTGGGCGGGGATTGTAGGGGCCGTTCGCGAACGGTCCCGCCCGCGACTTAATGGGCGCCTATCCCAACAACCATAAGGGCGGGTTTGAAACCCGCCCCTACACCACGCAGAAGTCTATGCTGTGCGCGTACCATCACACCGGGGCACGTGCAACGTGCCCCTACGCGTGCCCGGTTCGTGCACCGAATTCACTGTAGGATCGTCACCCTGGCGGAAGCCAGGGTCCAGGATGCTTGGGGCACGCCGGGACTGGATTCTGGTTTGCACCAGAATGACGGGCGCGGCAGTTACCGAGCAAGGCGAGTCATACCTCAAAGCCATGGTCCCTTGTTCGTTGGTTTCGCGGGCGGCCATCACGCCCTGGCGTAACTCCGCGCAATGACAGAAAGACCTTAGAGCAGCGATTCTTCGACCTTGATTTTGGAAAGGGAGCGGATGGTTTTGAGCCATTCCTGGACGTACATTTGGCCTTTGCGCACGGTCAGGGAGTAGGTCAGGTTGTCCTTGGTCTTTACGAAGTCTAAAGGCGAGGCCGGTTCCTGGCTTCTGAGGCGGATGATGAAGGCGCCCTTGTCGTTGCGATAGACGTTCGGGGCGATCTGGCCGGGCGTTTTCAGGAGGAAGGCGGCGGTCACGAGGTCGTCCTGGGGGCCGATTTTTTGGCTGGGGTTCATGCGGCTGAAGAGGCCGGTCGAGTCCGGGGAGCGTCCCAGGGCCCGGACCTGGGCGTCCCAGCCGCCCGGCTCTTTCATGAGGGCCAGGACGCGGCGGGCCTCCTTGTCGGCCAGGTCGGCCGCCTTGGCCTTGACCAGGTCGGCATGGACCTCCCCCTGGGCCTCGTCGAAGGCCGGGACGTACGTCTCTTTGCGTTCCAGGGCCTGCATGACGATATGGCCGTCCGGGAAGTCCACCACGGGTCCGATCTCGCCTTGCTTCAGGCTGAGGGCCACTTCGTTGAACTGCTTCCTGAGGCCGAGGTCGGGCAGCGGCTGATCCTGGGAGAAGAAGCCGGTCTCGGTCGGGGTGAGCTTGTAAGCGGCGGCCGCGGCCGCGAAATTCTGGTTAAGGTTGGCCTTTTCGAAGAGCTCGGCGGCCCGGTCTCCGGCGAGCTCGACGGCCTTCCGCTTTCGGATTTTGTCCTCGATCTCAGACCGGACCTCATCGAGGGTCCGAACGCCTCCCTCCCTCCGGTCCTCGACCTCAATAATATGGAACCCGAACTGGGTGCGGACCAGGCCGCTGATCTGGCCCTTTTTTAGGCCAAAGGCCGCCTCGGAAAAGGGGGCCACCATGCGTTCCCGCTCGAACCAGCCCAGCTCGCCGCCCTGGCTGGCATTGGTGTCCTGGGAGTATTGCTTGGCCAGCTTGGCGAAATCCTCGCCTTTCTGGGCCATTTTCAAAACCTTTTCGGCCTGGGCCTGGACCTTCTGCTCCTCCTCCGGCGAGGCGTTTTCCGCCAATTTGAACAGGATGTGGCGGGCTTTAACCTGTTCCTTTTGGGTGTACGTCTCCCGGTTGAGCTCGTAGTCTTCCTCGACCTCTTTGGGATCGACCACGACCTCGGACTCGACGTCCTTGGGGCGGATGAAAACGTAGGCCACGCGGACCTGGGCCGGTTTCTGATACTTGTCCTTGTGGGCCTCGTAAAAGGCTTTCTGCTCGGCGTCGGTCACCTCGGCGGTCCTTTCGAAATCCTGGGGCTGGAAGAGAAGGAAGTCCAGGTCGACCTGGTCCCGGGTGAAGTGGAAGAAATCCTCGACCTCGGTCGGGGAGACCTTGGCCATGCCCGCGACGGCGCCGCTCATCTTTTCGACGAGGAGGCGCCTGCGTTCGAGGGCCTCGTAGCCGTCCGGGGTGAGGTGGTTCTGGGACAGGAGGAAGTCGTAACGCCGCTGGTTGAAGACGCCGTCCACCTTGAAATAGGGCGTGTCGAGGATGGACTGCTGCAGTTCCTCGTCGCTGACGCTGATCTTCAGGGCCTGGGCCCGCTGCAGCACGAGCAAGTCGTTGATCAGGCCTTCGAGGGCCTGCTGTTTGAGGTTGAGGAGTTTGACCATATCCTCGTTCCAGGCCGCCCCATACTGGGCCCGGGCGTTTTGGTAGAGCTTGTTCAGGGTTTCGTGGTAGGTGAAGTAGGAGATGGGCTCGTCATTGACCAGGGCCACGTACTTGGGCTGGCGCTTGCGGAAGCTGCCCGCCCCCCAGAAGATGAAGACGATGACGATGGCCCCGACGATGAGGTTGATGATCCAGCTTTTGGCGTGCCTGCGCATCAGATCGAGCATAACGACCCGCTCCTCTTCGAGACCCTTGCAAAACTTCGGCTGCCGGCCGAACTCGTTGTCGGGCTTCGTCTCGAAGTCCTCGAAATATGAATTATATTCCTGCGGCCCCTCGACTTCGCTCTGGGTCGTGAGCCTGTCGAACGACTTCGATCCTCGCCCTCCTCGATTTCGTCTCGGAATCCTGTGTCTTGCAACGGTCTCCTTCCTGTGATCGGCCCTAGGGAGGCTTCCGGTCGTGGGTGAAGCCAGCCGAACCGGTGGGTAAGTCATAGTATACCTTTTGTGGAAAAGCAAGCCGTGGGGGGAGCGGGGGGCGTATATTTTTTCCGTTGTCGAGGGGAGGATTTCGGGGGGACCGTCAGCCGGCCGGCGGCTCCGGGGCATCGAGGGCGGGTTGGGGGGTGTCGAGAACGGGCCATGAACGGGCCACGGACGGGTCACGGACGGGTCACGGACGGGCTGAGGGCAGGCTGCGGGCAGGCTATGGGCGGGCTGAGGCAGGCTATGGGCGGCCGAGGACAGGCTGATGGGGACGCCGGTGGGCCGCCATGCGGAGGGGGCGGGGCCTCTTCATCGACCTTGAAAGAGAGTTCACAAATAAGGGGGGCCCCGGCAGGACGGGGAACGCACGCCGCCGGGCTTTGGCGGATTAACCTGCTGATATTACGAAGTGAAGGATTTATCCAAAGAAAACCGTTGACAAAAAAGGGGGATGTTCGTTATACAACGGCAATTGACCTGAGGCACCGCCTAGTTAGAGAGTGAAGGGGTATGGCCACCAGTCTGCTGTCAAATTACTTTTTCGTCCTGCTTTTTTTCCTGGTCGGCATCCTGTTCGCCGCGGGACCCTTGATTATCGCCGCCTTGATCACCCCCAAGACGGCCGGCCAGGACACGCTCAAAACCTACGAGAGCGGGATGTATCCCGTGGGCAGCGCCTGGATTCAGTTCGGGGTGGCCTACTACTTGTTCGCCCTGATTTTTCTGGCCTTTGACGTGGATGTTCTGTACCTGTTCCCGGTCCTGATGGCGTATGGCAAGGAGTTCGTCAGCCGGGACTTCATCGAGGTCGGCATCTTCGTGGGCATCCTTTCCCTGGCCATCGTCTACGCCTGGCGGAAAGGGGTGTTCGACTGGCGCTAGCCGCAACTTGATCGACCCGCGCCGGTCAGCCGGGCAGAGCTGGGCGCAAGAGCGTTTTTCAGGAGTTTAAGCACGTGTCGTCAGAGGAAAAACTCGTTCGTTCCGTGGAACCGGTCGTGCGCCTGGCGGTGCTGGAAGACATCCTCAGCCTGCCGCGGGCCAGTTCCTTAATGGTGTTGACTTTCGGGTTGGCCTGCTGCGCCATCGAGATGATGGCCGCGGGCGTCAATAAGTTCGACTGGGGGCGGTTCGGGGTCATCCCGCGCAGCACCCCGCGGCAGGCCGACCTGATGATCGTGGCCGGGACCATCTCGCGCAAGATGGCGCCCACCATCGTCACGCTCTGGGAACAGATGGCCGCGCCCAAGTGGGTGCTGGCCATGGGCAACTGCGCTATCTCGGGCGGGCCGTTCGCCGACAAGGAACAGTACGCCATCGTCAACGGGGCCGATGAGATCGTCCCGGTGGACGTGTACGTGCCCGGCTGTCCCCCCCGCCCGGAGGGGCTGATACAGGGCATTCTGGCTCTGCAGGACAAGATCACCGGCGGCCAGAGAAACAACCTTTTGCGCAGATTCGATCGGCTCGGAGGCCAAAAGCGTGATTTCGTCGAGCGCATTAAACGAATTGAGTAAGGCCTTGGGCGCGGCCGAAGTCCACGCCACGGACTACAACCGGACCGGCTCCCACTTGGATGTGACCGTGGCTGGAGATGGGCTCCGGGCGGCGGCCCAGACCCTGCAGGGCAGGGGATTTTTTCTGGAGGACCTGACCGCCGTGGATCACAGGACCCACCGGGAGGTGGTCTACCGTTTCAACCTGTATCAGGGTCCCTGCCGGGTCACGATTCGGGCTAAGGCCGACGAGGCGGACGCGGTCGACACTATCAGCGATCTATACCCGCTGGCGAATTGGATGGAGCGCGAGTGTCATGAATTCCTGGGCGTGACGTTCACGGGGCATCCGGATCCGCGGCGTCTGCTTCTGCCTGAGGATTCGGATTTCCATCCCCTGCGCAAGGATTTTGTCGTGCCCCAAGAGGCCTTGGCGCCGGAATACCATCAGGACTGAGATGAGCATCACAGACACTTCCAACGTGAATATTCGGTCCATCGAGACGGACAGGAAGATCAGCCGCGGGCTGAGCGAGCAGTCTTTTTGGCTCAACCTGGGGCCGCAGCACCCGGCCACCCATGGGGTGTTGCGCATTCTGGTGCGGATGGACGGGGAGCGGGTGGTGGAAGCCGAGCCGGTGATTGGCTACATTCACCGGGGGCATGAGCGGATGGGTGAGACCCGGGGATACGCGCAGTTCTTTCCGAACAATTCGCGCATGGATTACCTGGGCGCGCTGACATACAACCACGGGTATTGCGAGGCGGTGGAGAAGCTGGCCGGGATCGAGGTCCCGCGCCGGGCGGTCTTCATTCGCACCATCACCTCGGAGTTCAACCGCCTTTCGTCGCACCTGCTGTGGCTGGGGGCCTACCTCATGGACCTGGGGGCCTTCACGCCGTTCATCTATATCTGGGAAGAGCGGGAGCTGATCAACGACCTGCTCAACCACGTGACCGGTTCCCGGCTGACGTACAGTTACAACCGGTTCGGCGGCGTGCATAAGGACATCGACGACCAGTTCATCACCGGGGCCCGGGCCTTTATCAAACGGATGCGCAAGCGCTTCAAGATGTATAACCGGCTGGTGACGGGCAACGTCATCTTCCAGGCGCGGGCCAAGGGCGTGGGCGCGATCCCGAAGCAGCGCGCCCAGGCGTACGGCCTGACCGGTCCCTGTCTCCGCGCCTGCGGCGTCGAGTACGACATCCGCAAGAAGGAACCCTACGCCGTCTATTCCGAGGTGGACTTCGACATCCCCACCGGACAAAACGGCGACGCCTTTGACCGCTACATGGTGCGTTTCCTGGAGATGGAGCAGAGCCTGCGCATCATCGAGCAGTGCCTCAACCGGCTCCCGAACGGGCCCTACATCAACGATCAGGCGCCCCGGGATTTGGCCCCGGACCCCGGCGAGGTCTTCTTCGCCTTCGAGAGCCCGCGCGGCCAGGTCAACATCTTCATCAAGAGCGACGGCACCCGCATCCCGTACCGGATGCACTGGAAGAACCCTTCTTATACGAACCTGTCGATCCTGGCCGAGTTGATGCGCGGCCAGTTCATCGCGGACGTTATCTCGATCATGGGCAGCTTCGATCTGATCATCCCGGAGATCGACAAATGAGCGCGAACATCGCACCCGGCCTCTGGAACTGGCTGGCTTACTGGTTGAGCGAAGAAGTCCTGGTGGCCGTCGTCGGTCTGGTGATCGTCATCGCGCTGATCACGGTCAACTCCATCGGCCTCATCTACGCCGAGCTCAAGGTCGCGGCCCACGTTCAGCGCCGGCCCGGCCCGATGGAAGTGGGCTGGCACGGCTGGCTGCAGCCGGTCATGGACGCGGTCAAGCTGTTGGGCAAGGAACTCGTCACTGCCTCGGCCGTCAACAAGCCGCTCTTCATCGTGGCGCCGGCGATCGTCATCCTGCCCCTGCTGGTGACCTTCATCGTCATCCCCTTCGGTAAAACATTGATCATCCGCGACCTGAACATGGGTCTGCTTTTGATCTTTTCCTTTTCGGCCCTGAACGTCGTGGGCATCCTGGTCGGCGGCTGGGCCTCGAACAACAAGTACTCTCTCCTGGGCGCCCTGCGTTCCGTTTCCCAGTGCGTGGCCTATGAAATCCCGATCCTGATCACGGTCATGAGCGTGATCATCATGACCCACAGCCTGAAGATGTCGGAGATCATCGCCGCGCAGGATCGGGTTTGGTTCATCGTCGTCCAGCCCTTGGCCGCCATTTTGTATTTCGTCGCTTCGACGGCCGAGACGAACCGGCTGCCCTTTGACATCCCCGAGGCCGAAGGCGAGCTCGTCGCCGGCTTCCACTCGGAATACTCGGGGATGCGGTTCGCCCTTTTCTTCCTGGCCGAGTACACGAACATGTTCATCGTGGCCGCGGTGTTCACGACCCTGTTCCTGGGCGGCTGGCGCGGTCCGGTGCTGCCGGGGCCGATCTGGTTTCTGATTAAGGTTTATGCCTTGATTTTCTTTGTGCTTGTGGCGCGCTGGACCTTCCCCCGGCTGCGCTTCGACCAGCTTATGACCCTGGCCTGGAAGGTGATGATCCCTCTGGCCATGGTCAACCTGATCGTCACCGCGCTGGTGATGAAGCTGGTCCAGTAAGGGAGGCGCTCGATCATGGGATTGTTGAGGTACATCGGCAAGATCGTGTCCGGGGCGTGGACCATCGTCCTGGGGTACACGGTGACCATACCCGAGATCTTTCGCCCGATCAAGACCGTCCAATATCCGCGCGAGAAGCTGACCATGGACCCGGCCTACCGGGGCCATATCGAGCTGGCCATGCTGCCGGGCAAGGACGGGCATCTGTGCGTGGCCTGCGGCACCTGTGTGCGGGCCTGTCCCTCGCACGTCATCAAGGTTCAGGGCGTCAAGCCGGGGGCCATGGGGGCCAAGGCCGGCGTTTCGTTCCTGATCGATTTTTCGCGGTGCAGCCTGTGCAGCCTGTGCGTGGACGTGTGTCCGATGAACGCCCTGCGGCACTCGATGGAGTATGACCTGGCCTATTATTCGCGGTGGGATTCGGTCATCGACCTGATCGCCCGTTTCAAGGAGCAGCAGGAGAGGGGTTAGTCTATGCCGCCGCTATCGGAAATCATCCGACCTCTACCGGAACTGATCAAGCCCGCCTGGGTGGCCGAGGGAGCGTTCTTCTTCATTGTCGGGGTAACCATGGCCGGGGCGGTCATCGCGGTCTTTTTACGGCGGATCATCTACAATGTTTTGGGGCTGGCCGTGTGTCTGATGGGGGTGGCCGGGATTTTCATCTACCTGAATTCGGAGTTCCTGGCGCTCATGGAGATTCTGGTTTACATCGGGGCCATCACCATCACCATCGTCTTCGCGGTCATGCTCTCCGACCCGATGTACCGGGAGATGCCTGAGCGGAGCATCGTCAAAGTCGGCGTCTCCGGTCTGGTCAGCCTGATCCTGTTTTTGTCCTTGAGCAAGCTGATCACGGGCACGCCCTGGACGGCGGCGGCCGAGCGGGAGAGCGACTGGACCCTGCTCCGCGTGGGCAAGCTGCTGCTGACCCGGTTCGATCTGGTTTTCGAACTCATCTCCCTGGTGCTCATCGTGGCGATCCTCGGGGCCATCATCATCGCCGGCCAAGGCCGAAGGCAGAGGTCTTCACAGTGAACAGTCTGTACGTCTACCTGTTCGTGGCTTTGTTTTTGTTTTGCGTGGGGCTGTGGGGCGTGCTGCACCGGCGCTCTCTGATCGCCATGCTCATCTCCGTGGAGCTGATGCTCAACGCCGCCAGCATCAATTTCCTGGCCTTCAACCGCTTCCTGTCCCCGGACCCGGCGGTGGGACAGATCGCGGTTCTGTTCATCATGGGTACGGCCGCGGCCGAGGCGGCCATCGGCCTGTCCATTATCCTGGCCCTGTTCAGACGGTACCAAAGCGTGGAAATTGGAAAAGCCCGGGAACTCAAGGGATAAGTCATGGTAGAAGGTCTGAGTTTCGAACTGCTGATGGCCATCGTGGTCTCCATGAGCGGGCTGGTCACTTTCGGCCTGATCATGGTCTTCACCCTACGCTCGATCAACGCCTCGGTCACGGTCGGGGTGGTGGGATCGGTCCTGAGCTGGCTGGCGGGTCTGTACCTGTTTATTCATTACTGGCCCGCTCGCGAGGCGATTGTCTTCCAGGTCAACTGGCTCGTTGCAACGAACATTCAGGTTCCGTTCGGGTTTTACTTCGACTCCCTTTCGCTGCTGATGCTGATGATCGTGGTCACCATCAGCACGCTCATCCAGATCTATTCCATCGGCTACATGGCCGGCGATCCGGGCAAGTCGCGCTACTACGCCTTCCTCTGCCTGTTCGCCTGGTCCATGATCAACCTGGTCATTGCGCCGGCCATGATCCAGCTCTATATCTTCTGGGAGCTGGTGGGCCTGTCCTCCTACCTGCTCATCGGATTCTACTTTGAAAAATACTCGGCCTCCGAGGCGGGCAAGAAGGCCTTTGTCATGACCCGGGCCGGTGACATCGGCTTTTTTATCGGCCTGGTCCTTCTGTTCCTGGCCGCGGGCCACCTGGCCGTGGACGTCTTCAGCAGCGGGGAGAAGATCGCGGCCCTCCTGCCGAACCTGAAGCCGCTCTTCCCCATGAAGCCGGAGACCCTGCTCACCATCTCGGCCATTCTCATCTTCAGCGGCGCCGTGGGCAAATCGGCCCAGTTCCCGCTCCTGACCTGGCTCCCGGACGCCATGGAGGGCCCAACCCCGGTCTCGGCCCTGCTTCACTCGGCCACCATGGTCGCCGCCGGCGTCTACCTGGTCTCCCGCATCTTTCCCTTCTACGAGGCCAGCCACACCGCGATGTTGGTCATGCTCTGCATCGGCACGGTGACCATGCTGCTCAGCTCGACCATGGCCATGGTCGCGCGGGACATCAAGCAGGTCTGGGCCTATTCGACGGTCAGCCAACTCGGCTTCATGATGATGGGCCTGGGCGCCGGGGCCTACTTCGCCGGCGTCTTTCACCTGACGACCCACGCCTTTTTCAAGGCCCTGCTCTTTTTGTGCGCCGGCGTCTTCATCCACCATTTCGACACGAACGACTTTTTCGACATGTCCAAGGGCGGGGCCCGGAAGATGCTCATCCCCATGATCGCGGTGACCATCGGTGTCTGCGCCCTGAGCGGTCTGCCGCCGTTTTCCGGCTTCTTCTCCAAGGAAGCCGTCATGGGGGCCCTGGCCGCGAAACACTGGGTCTGGCTTGCCGCCGGCCTTCTGGGTGCGGCCATGACCGCGTACTACAGCTTCCGGGTCATCTTCGTGATGTGGTTCCCCAAGGGCGGGGCGGCCGGTCACGTGCACGCCCACGGCCATGTGGGTCATGCGGATGCAAAGGAGGCGCAGGAGGACCACGGCGCGCATAAAGGCGGCGCGGTCTGGATCACCGAGTGGTGCATGTTGGCGGTGCTGATCGTGCTTTCCGCCATCACGCTGGTGCTGGGCTTCTTCGAGGGTGACATCGAGGCCTTTATAGCCGGCGCCAAAGAAGCGGCGACCGCGGCTCACGGCGTCGTTGCCGAAGGCGGGCACGGCATCGGGCACACCACGGTGCTGGTGCTGGCCCTCAGTTGCGCGCTGGCGGGAGTTATCCTGGCCTGGTTCGAGTACGGGGCGCGCCGGGCCACGCAAGCGGGTTTCCTGTCCCGGCTTAAGCCCGTGGAACGGCTGTTCGCCAACCGGTGGTACATGGACCACTTCTACCGGAAACTGCTGGACTACGTCGTGTACGGCGGGTTCACCAACACATTCACCCGGAACGACCGGGTGGTCATCGACGGTGGGATCGACGGTTTCTCCAACCTGACCATCGGGCTGGGGCGGGTTTTTTCGCGGGTGCAGTCCGGTCTGCTGCAGCGAAACCTGTACGTGACTTTTTTCCTCCTGGCCCTGATGGGGCTCTATTTCTTCCTGGTTTAGGTTTATGGCTGAATTTTTAGAAATCGTTCGGCATTTGCCCCTGTTGTCCGGCATTCTGTTCCTGACCGTGCTGGGCCTGTTGCTCATTATTCTCATCCCCGAGGAACGGCCCCAGGCGATCCGGGTGGTCGCGGCGGTGGTCTCCGGCGCGATCCTGGCCATCTGCATTCTCTTGTACATGGGGTACGATCAGGGGCGGGGCGGGCTACAGTTCATCGAGCGGACGGAGTGGGTGAAGTCCCTGGGCATTTATTATTTCAATGCCGTGGACGGGATCAACCTGCCCATGATCCTGTTGACCGGCACGGTGCTCTTCACCGGCGTTTTGACCATGTGGCAGTTGGAGAAGCGGGTCAAGGAGTATTTCGCCTTCACCTTCCTGCTGGTGCTCGGGGTCTTCGGCGTGTTCATGGCCTTCGACCTCTTTTTCCTGTTCGTGTACTACGACATCGCCCTCTTCCCCATGTACCCGCTCATTGCCATCTGGGGCAGCACGCGCAAGGAATACGGGGCCATGAAGCTGACCCTGTACCTGTTGGCCGGAAGCGCGCTCATCCTGCCGGGCATCCTCCTGCTCTTCATCAAGTCCGGGCTGTGGACCTTCGACATGATCGCCCTCAGCCAGGCGCACTTCACGCCGGTGGTGCAGAGCATCGGCTTCCTGCTCTTCCTGTTCGGGTTCGGGGTCCTGGCCGGTCTGTGGCCGTTCCACACGTGGTCGCCGGTCGGCCACGTGGCCGCACCGACGGCCGTATCCATGATCCACGCCGGCGTGCTGATGAAGCTGGGGGCTTACGGCGTGCTGCGGGTGGGCGGTTTTCTCTGCCCCCAGGGTTGGGCCCAGTGGTCGGAGCTCATGGCGGTCCTGGCCACGATCGGCGTGGTTTACGGGGCCTTTGTGGGGCTGGCCCAGACCGACCTGAAGTACGTCATTGGGTACTCGTCGGTCTCGCACATGGGCCTGGTCAGCCTGGGCCTGTCCACGGTCACGGTGGACGGGGTGAACGGCGCGGTCTTCCAGATGTTCGCCCACGGCATCATGACGGCCCTCCTCTTCTCGTCGGTCGGCTACATTTACGACAAGACCCATACGAAGATGATTCCCGAGCTGGGGGGCATGTCGCGGAACATGCCCTACATATCGGGCTTATTCATCATAGCGGCCCTGGCCGGCGTGGGCGTGCCCTGCCTGGCCAGTTTCTGGGCCGAGCTGTTGGTGTTCATCTCCGCGGTGCAGACGTACCCCGTTCGGGGCATTCTAGCCATCGGTGGGTTGCTCATTTCGGCCCTGTTCATGTTGCGCGTGGTGGCCCGGACCTTCTACGGTCCAGCCAATCCGAAGTTCGCGGGCCTGCCGGACGTCGACCTCTTTCTGGCCTCCCCCCGCATAATCCTGGCCGGGTGTATCGTGCTCTTCGGCCTGTTCCCGTGGATGATGCTCAACCTGATCCAGGTGTCCACCGTGCCCTTGATCGGCAGGGTGGTGGGCTATTAACAAGGGTTGTTACGCTGCCTTAGCCGGAGTGACCGAGATTAGACGATGCTGAGCCAAGTGCGATTGTTTCTTCCGGAGCTTTACTTCCTGTTCATGGCCCTGGTCCTGTTGGCCGTGTCCGTGCGCCACGGCGCGCCAAAGCCGCGTCGGACCTACTACACAGCCTTTGTTTTAAGCGGGATCGGCCTGCTCGTCGCCCTGGGGTCGCTCTTTGTGGAAGGGGAGCTTTTTTTCCAGGCGTACAAGGTGGACCTCTTTTCCCAGATTTTCAAGGTCTTCCTCAGCCTGGGGATGTTCCTGGTCGTCACCATCTGCTCCAGGTTGGAGAGCGTTGAAGACCGGCACCATCCCGAGTTTTACCTCTTCCTGACCACATGCACCATCGGCATGATGCTGCTGGTGTCCGCGGTCGAGCTTATCACGCTGTACGTGGCCCTGGAGCTGTCTTCATACTCGCTGTACATTCTGGTGCCGATGCGGCGGGGCGGCGGCGAGAAGGGTTCCGAGGCCGGGGTGAAATACTTTTTCATGGGAGCCCTGGCGTCGGCGGTGATGCTCTTTGGCATGAGCTACCTTTACGGTGTGTGTCACACCACGCATCTGGTGGACATTTTCCAGCGGCTGCCGGAGGCGGTGTTCATGCCCGGGGCGATCGTCGGTCTGGTGCTGACCCTCTCTGGCCTTTTCTTCAAGTTGGCCGTGGTGCCGTTCCAGAGCTGGGCGCCGGACGTGTATGAGGGCGGCTCGAACCAGTTGGTGGCCTACATCGCCTCTGCCTCCAAGGTGGCGGCCATGGCCATCCTTCTCCGGCTGACGGCCTTGAGCGGTGCGGGCAGCGCCTACTTCATGAACCTGCTCATCATTCTGTCCCTGATCGGCATGACCTTCGGGAATCTGGTGGCCATCAAGCAGCGGGACTTCAAGCGGATGCTGGCCTACAGCTCCATCGCCCACGCCGGTTATGTGCTCTTGGGCATCCTGACCATGTCCGACGCGGGCTATACCGGCGTCATCTATTACGGCCTGGTGTACCTCGTCCTCAACTTCGCCTGCTTCCTGGTCATCGTGCTGGTGTCGGAGAAAGGGGACAACGTCTCCATCGATCAGTTCGCCGGATTGTACAAACGGGCGCCGCTCCTGGCCGTCACCCTGCTTCTGGGCGTTTTCGGACTGGCCGGCCTGCCACCCACCGGCGGGTTCACCGGCAAGTTCCTCATCTTCATCGCCGTCGTCCAGAAAGGGTACCTCTGGCTGGCCATCGTGGCCATGATCAACGTGACCATCTCCCTCTATTACTATATCGGCGTGGTCAAGGCAGCCTACCTGTTACCGCCGGCCCCGGACAGCACGGCCATCCCGATCTCCACGCCCATGCGCTTTTTAAACTATCTCGTCATCGCCATGATTATCTGGCTGGGGGTGTACCCCGAGCTCGTCTACGACCTGGCCTCCATGGCGGCCAAGGCCGTGCTGTAAGAGGTATCTTTCCATGCAGGCAGTGATGAAACGGCAGGACCCGTTCCGGATAAAGCGTTTTGGGCGCCTCGAGAACGTGCGCGCCGTCTTTCGGCGGGGGGAAGCGGTCAACCGTTCCCCGGTGACGGCGCTCACCTTCTGCATGAGCGAGGAGTGCGGGCACGACGTGGGCGGGCTGCGCAAGGTGTTCAAGCGGGAGATCGCCCGGGTCGGCTATGACGTCCCGCTCCTGGACGCCAAGACCATCTGCCCCGGCGAATGCACCGGCGGCCCCTACATCGGTCTGGTGGGCCCGAACATTTTCTATAGCGGCGTCAAGGCGCACGAGGTCGAGGAGCTGCTCTACGAGACGCTGTTCAACAATCGGTATTACTTCCTCCGCGCGGCCCTCGATCCTCTCAAGGCCACCGACTCCAGGATCGTCTTCGACTATAAGGAACAGGTCATGGTGGCCCTCGAGCCCGAGGCCTCGATGTTCGAATGGGCCAAGTATCTGTTCGAGTTCAACGCCGCCGAGTCGTGCGGCAAGTGCACGCCCTGCCGCTGGGGATGTTTTCATGTGACCGAGATTCTGAAGGCCATGGCCGAGGGACGGGCCACGGAAAACGATCTGGCGCAGCTCGAGGCTCTCGTCTGGCTTATGGATCAAGGCGCTTACTGTACCTTCGCCGCCAAGGTGGCCACCCCTATCCGCATGACCCTGGACGCCTTCCGGGATGAATACGAGAGCCTGCTGACGGCGGGCGACGAGTAAGCTTTCCGCAGCAATACCAAAAAGGTCTCCTCTGGGAGACCTTTTTTATCATGCGGAAAGCTCAGGTCCGGATGGCAACCGGCGTGGTTCTTTGTTTCTTGATAAAACCGCTTAGGTATGTCAGAGTGAGTCCGATTCTGAGAACGGATGAACCTTTGGACGAGAACACTTCAAGGGGAGAGGTGCGCTGTGGCTGAAAAATACGTGTACACGTTCGGGGGCGGCCGCGCCGACGGTTCGGCGACCATGAAGAACCTGCTCGGCGGAAAAGGGGCCAACCTGGCCGAGATGGCCAGCCTGGGCATTCCGGTCCCGGCCGGTTTCACCATCACGACCGAGGTCTGCACGATCTACTACCAGAACAACGGCCAGTACCCGCCGGACTTGAAGCGCCAGGTGGACGAGTCCCTGAAATGGATCGAGCGGCAGATGGGCGCCCGGTTCGGGGACCCGGCAAATCCGCTGCTCATCTCGGTTCGTTCGGGCGCCCGGGTTTCCATGCCGGGCATGATGGACACCGTGCTCAATATCGGCCTGAACGACGAGACCGTGAAGGGGGTGATCCAAAGGACGGGCAACCCGCGTTTCGCCTACGACGCCTATCGCCGTTTCGTCTCCATGTACGGCGACGTGGTCATGGGCGTGAAAGCCGCTTCGGGCAAGGAGGAAGACCCCTTCGAGCTGATCATCCAGAAGCGCAAGGACGAAAAAGGGGTGAAGCTGGACCTCGAGCTGGACGTGGACGACCTGAAATGGCTTGTCCAGGCCTTCAAGGCCATGATCAAGGATAGACTCAAGAAGGACTTCCCGGAAAAGCCCCTGGACCAGCTCTGGGGCGGCATCGGCGCCGTCTTCAGCTCCTGGATGGTCCCCAGGGCCATCGCCTACCGCGAACTGCACCACATCCCAGGAGACTGGGGCACCGCCGTCAACGTCCAGTCCATGGTCTTCGGCAACATGGGCGAAGACTCCGCCACCGGCGTGGCCTTCACCCGAGACCCGGCCACCGGCGAGAACTACTTCTACGGCGAATATCTGACCAATGCCCAGGGCGAAGACGTGGTGGCCGGCATCCGCACGCCCCAACCCATCAACCGCTCCAAACCCTTGGCCCCCACGGCCGTGCCCCTGAGCGACGTCATGTCCGGCCCCTATAGCGAATTGGACGCCATCCGCCTCCAGCTCGAAAAACATTACAAGGAGATGCAGGACATCGAGTTCACCATTCAGCAGGGCAAGCTCTGGATGCTCCAGACCCGCACCGGCAAGCGGACCGCGCACGCGGCCATCAAGATCGCCCGCGACATGGTCCAGGAAGGACTCATTTCCAAAGAGGAGGCCGTGGCCCGCATCGACCCGGAGCAGCTCGATCAACTCCTTCATCCCACCTTCGATCCCAAGGCCAAGAGGACGGTTCTGGCTAAGGGGCTGCCCGCCTCGCCGGGCGCGGCCGTGGGCCAGATTGTCTTTTCGGCCGAGGACGCGGAGGAGGAGCACAAGGCGGGCCACCAGGTCATTCTGGTTCGGATCGAGACCTCGCCCGATGACATTCGGGGCATGAACGCGGCGCAGGGCATCCTGACCGCCCGGGGAGGTATGACCTCCCACGCGGCCGTGGTGGCGCGGGGCATGGGCAAGTGCTGCGTGGCCGGCGTGTCGGGCATCAGCGTGGATTACTCCCAGGAGACCCTCCAGGCCGGCGGCCGCACCTTCAAGAAGATGGACTGGATCTCGCTGGACGGCAGCACGGGCGAGGTCCTGGACGGCCGTGTAGGGACCGTCAGCCCGGCAGTGAGTGGCGATTTCGCCGAGATTATGGAGTGGGTGGACGAGGTCCGCCGGCTCAGGGTCCGCACCAACGCGGACACCCCCCACGACGCCCAGACGGCGCGCAACTTCGGGGCCGAGGGCATCGGGCTCTGCCGCACCGAACATATGTTCTTCGAAGGCGACCGCATCGACGCCGTGCGGGAGATGATCCTGGCCGCGGACCGGGCCGGGCGGGAGAAGGCCTTGGAAAAAATTCTGCCCATGCAGCAGCAGGACTTCGAAGGCATCTTTACGGCCATGGACGGCCTGCCGGTGACCATCCGCACCTTGGACCCGCCGCTCCACGAGTTCCTGCCTCACACCCTGGAGGAGATGAGCGACTTGGCCCAAAAAATGGGTGTGGACCTGAAGACAGTCCAGGACAAGGTGGCCAGCCTGTACGAGGCCAACCCCATGCTCGGCCACCGCGGCTGCCGGCTGGGCATCATCTACCCGGAGATCACGGCCATGCAGGCCCGGGCCATCTTCCAGGCGGCCGTGAGCGTCACTCGGCAGGGGAAAAAGGTTCACCCCGAGATCATGATCCCCTTGGTCGGCCACGTGAACGAACTCAAGCTCCAACGGGAGATCGTGGTGAAAGTGGCCGAGGAGGTGCTTACGGGTGACATGAAAGGCCGCATCCCCTACATGGTCGGCACCATGATCGAACTGCCCCGGGCCGCCTTGACCGCTGACCGGATCGCCGAAGTGGCCGAGTTCTTCTCCTACGGCACCAACGACCTGACCCAGACCACCTTCGGCCTGTCCCGCGACGACGCGGGCAAGTTCTTGCCGGATTACGTGCGCATGGGCATCCTGGAGCGGGACCCCTTCGTGGTGCTGGACCAGGAGGGCGTGGGCCAGCTCGTTAAGATGGGCCTGGAAAAGGGACGGGCCACCCGGCCCAAGCTCAAGATCGGCATCTGCGGGGAGCACGGCGGCGAGCCGAGTTCGGTCGAGTTCTGCCACCGCATCGGCATGGACTACGTCTCCTGCTCGCCCTACCGCGTGCCCATCGCCCGCCTGGCCGCGGCCCAGGCCGTGATCCGGGAAAAGCAGGCCATTCAGCGGGATGTCTAGGACCGGGCTGTCACCGACATTTCCCTCCATCCGATCTTGCGCGAGCGTCAGCGGTTTTGGTAGGGGCGACCGGCCGGTCGCCCCTACATTTTTCACCGCGGTAACAAATCACCCGTGGGCTTCGGTCCGGTTTAAGCGCTGGGAAAACGGTGTGGGCTGAGTAGCGCGAAGCGCTGCCCAGACCACTTGTTTACAGTTTTTGGGAAGGAGTCTGAGGGAACCTTTTTTTCAAAAAAGGTTCCCTCAGCTTCGTCAACTCAAGTAATCCGCGATTGCTTGCGCCAAGGCCTTGGCCGCGCCGCCGAAGAAGTGGTCGGCGCCCGGGATGACGGCCAGGGCCGCGGGCGTGGCCAGCCGCGCGTTTAGCTCCTGGGCCGCCGTCGGCGGGGCGATGGAGTCCTCTTCGCCGCAAACGATCAGCCCGACCTGGGTCTCGGCGGTCATAAAATCGAAGTCCATCATCGAGGCCGGGGGAGCGATGAGCACCAGCGGGTCGGCGCCCAGGGCAGAAAGGCCGGGCCAGGCCCGGGCCGCCACGTAGGCGCCGAAGGAGTAGCCGGCCGCCAGCAGCCGGCCCATGCCCTGCTGTTTCAGGGAATCCGCGGCCGCGACCATGTCCTCGGCCTCCCCATGTCCCTGGTCAAAGGCCCCGCCGCTGCCCCCCACCCCCCGGAAGTTGAACCGCAGCGTGCTCCAGCCGGCACGGGCCAGGGCCGAGACGGCGATGCCCACCACATAGTCGTCCATGGTCCCGCCGTACAGGGAATGCGGATGAGCCACCACCGCCCCCAGGCCCGGCTCATTCAAAGACAACATGCCTTCGAGCTGCAGCGGGCCGCTTCGAAAGAAAACGTGCCTTTCGCTCATGGCCGTTCCTCGTCGGTATGGCCGAAGCCGCCTGATCCGCGCCGCGTCGGTTCCAGTTCCTCCACCAAGGCCAGCACGACGCGGGAGACCCGGGTCACGACCATCTGAGCCACGCGGTCTCCCCGGCGGATCGTGACCGGCCCGGGACCGAGGTTGATCATGGCCAGGCCGATCTCTCCCCGGTAATCCGCGTCGATGGTGCCCGGGGCGTTGACCAGGGTCAGGCCCTGGCTCAGGGCCAGCCCGCTGCGGGGCCGGATCTGGGCCTCGAATCCCGGCGGCAGGGCCATGGCCAGACCGGTCGGAACGAGAACGATGGCTCCGGGCTCGATCCGGACCGGCGCCCGCACCGCGGCCACGAGGTCCATGCCCGAGGCGTGCTCGCTCATGTAGGCGGGTAAGGGCAGGTCCCGATCTTCCTCCGGGCGGACCCGCTTGACGTGGACGGTGACAGGGTCCATGAGCGGGGCGAGGCTAGAGGGAGAGCCGCGCGGCGACCGGTTCGCGGTCGTGGACCGGTCCGAGCAGGGTCAGGGCCAGGGAGTCGCGGTGCAGGTAGGCTTCGGCCAGGCGCCGGAGGTCTTCCGCGGTCACGGCGTCGATGGCCCGCAGGATTTCGTCGAGGCCGACATACCGTTCGTAGGTGATTTCGTTCTTGGCCAGGCGGGTCATGATGTTGTCCGTGCTCTCCAGGCTCAGCACCACGCTGCCCTTGAGATGTTCCTTGGCGGCCGCGAGCTCGGTCTCGGTCACGGGTTCGGAGCAGAGCTTCCGGATTTCGGTCATGATGAGGTCGATGGTCTCGTTCACGTGTTCGGTGGCGACGCCGGCATAGACCCCCAAGAGACCCGCATCCACATAGGAGGAGAGGAAGGAATAGACCGCGTAGGCCAGGCCGCGTTTCTCCCGGACCTCCTGGAAGAGGCGAGAACTCATGTTGCCGCCCAGCAGGGTGCTGAAAACGGCGGCGGCGTATCGCTCCTTGTCCAGGGCGGTGGGAAAGGACGCGCCCAGGCAGAGGTGGACCTGTTCGAGGTCCTTGGAGGTGATGGAGAGGCCGTTTTGGCTCCGGGGCGGGCGTCGGACATGGTGGTTGGAGCTATGCGGCAGAGCGGAGAAAGCGGGGCCGATCAGATCGACGAAGGCTTGGTGCTCCAGGTCTCCGGCGGCGGCGATGACGATGCGGCCGGGCAGGTAATACCGATCCTGGTAGCGGCGGATGTCCTGCCGGCCGAGGCTGGAGACGGTTTCGATCGAGCCCAGGATGGAGCGACCCAGGGCGGCGCCGGGCCAGAAATTCTGGTTGAAGAGGTCGTGGACATGTTCGTCCGGGGTGTCTTCGGTCATGCAGATTTCCTGCAGGATGACCTGACGTTCCCGGTCGATATTCGTTTCGTCGAAGACGGAGTTGAGAAAGATGTCGGTCAGGAGGTCTAAAATCCGCGGCATATGGCCGGACATGACCCGGGCGTGAAAGCAGGTGTACTCCTTGGCGGTGAAGGCGTTGGCCATGCCGCCGACCTGGTCGATCTCCTTGGCGATCTGGAGGGTCGAGCGCCTCTCCGTGCCTTTGAAGATCATGTGTTCGATGAAATGGGAGAGGCCCGCCTCGGCGTCCTGCTCGTCCCTGGAACCGATGTTGACCCAGATGCCGACCGAGGCCGACTTGACGTAGGGCAACCTTTCCGTGACGACGCGCAGGCCGTTGTCGAGGGTTGTTTTTTGGTATGCGTCCATGATCGCCTTTCGCCGAGGCGGGGGACGGACCCGTGCGGGTCCGCCTCCAGGGCCGGTTATTTCATTTCTAACTCAAGCGTTAACTTTGTCGGCTGCGCTGCGTGCTCCTCGCCGTACTTCATGTGTACTGTCTCGTCGCTGCTCGCTTGCCTTCGCGTTCCCATCTCGATTTAGAAATGGAATTACTGCTGTTGAGAGGTGGGTTCCTCCAACACTGCCTTGCGCGACAGCCGGATTTTGCCCTGTTTGTCGATGCCCAGGACCTTGACCAGGATTTCGTCGCCCTCGTTGACCACGTCGGTGACCTGCTTGACGCGCTCGTGGGACAACTGGGAGATGTGCACCAGGCCGTCCGTTCCGGGCAGAATCTCGACAAAGGCGCCGAAGTCCATGACCTTGACCACCTTGCCTCGGTAAATCTGGTCGACCTCGGCCTCCTGCGTCAGCTCGCGGATTTTTTTGATCGCCCGTTCCGCGTCCCGGGTATTGAGGGCGTAGATCGTGACCTTGCCGTCGTCTTCCACCTCGATGCGGGTATCGGTTTCGGTCTGGAGGGCCCGGATGACCTTGCCCTGGGGACCGATCACGTCCCGGATTTTATCGGGATTGATGTCGATGTAGGTCGTCTTGGGCGCGTACTCGGACAGCTCGGCCCGCGGTACGGCGATGGCCTTTTTCATTTCGTCCAGGATATGGAGCCGGCCTTCGCGGGCCTGATCCAGGACAGCCTTCATGGTCTCGCGGGACACGCCCGAGACCTTGATGTCCATCTGAATCCCGGTGACTCCCTTCCGGGAGCCGGCGACCTTGAAGTCCATGTCGCCCAAGTGATCCTCGTCGCCCAGGATGTCCGTCAGGACAATGGTCTGATCCCCTTCCATGACGAGCCCCATGGCCACCCCGGCCACCGGGTTGAGGATGGGTACGCCGGCGTCCATCAGGGACATGCAGCCGACGCAGACCGAGGCCATGGAAGAGGAGCCGTTCGATTCGAGCACCTCGGACACGACGCGGATGGTGTAGGGAAACGCCTCCTGGTCGGGCACGATGGCCTTGATGGTTCGCTCGGCCAGAGCGCCATGACCGATCTCGCGCCGTCCCGGAGGGCCGGCCCGCCGGGCCTCGCCCACGGAGAACGGCGGGAAGTTGTAATGCAGCATGAAGGACTTGGAACTTTCCCCGATCAGGGTGTCCAACTGCTGGTCGTCGTGGCTGGTTCCCAGGGTGGTGACGCCCAGGGCCTGGGTTTCGCCGCGAGTAAAGAGGGCCGAGCCGTGGGCGCGCGGCAGCACGCCGACTTCACAGGTGATGGGTCTCACCTCGGTCAGACCGCGGCCGTCGATACGGCGTCTTTCCTTGATGATCAGCTCGCGCAGGACTTCCCGTTCGAGTTCTTCGAAAGGCGTCCCGATCTTGGCCGCATCGTCAGGGTATTCCCCGCTCAGTTCCTCGGCCGTCTGCTCGCGGAGCCGGTCGAACCTGGCGTGCCGTTCCATCTTGCCCGGCGTCAGCAGCGCCTCCCTGGCCGCGGCGCGATACCGGTCCTTGACCATGGCGATGAAGGCCTCGTTTCTTTGGATCGGGGCCGGGGAGCGTTTGGGTTTGCCCAGGACGGCCTTCAGTTTCTCCTGGATGTCCAGGATGGGCTGAATCGCCTCGTGGGCCTTGAAAATGGCCTCCAGCAGCGTCGCCTCGTCCACCTCGAGGGCCCCGCCCTCGACCATGACGATGGCGTCGCGGGAACCGGCCACGATGACGTTCAGCTTCGAGGCCTCGATCTGGGACTGGATGGGGTTGACGATCAACTCTCCGTCCACCAGGGCCACCCGCATCCCGGCGATGGGCCCCTGGAAGGGGATGTCCGAGATTTCCAGGGCGGCCGAGGCCCCGATCATGGCCAGCAGGTCCGAGTCGAAAAACTCGTCCACGGACAGGACCGTGGCCACGACCTGGGTTTCATAGTTCCAGCCTTCCGGGAAGAGGGGCCGGCACGGCCGGTCGATCAGACGGGCCGTGATTGTTTCCTTTTCCGACGGCCGGCCGATTTCCCGGCGGAAGAAGTTGCCCGGGATACGGCCGACGGCGTAGAACCGTTCCTGATAATCCACGGTCAGAGGGATGAAATCGATGCCTGTTCGTTGCTCGTTCGTAGCCACGGCGGTCACGAGTACCACCGAGTCGCCGCAGCGCACGGTGACCGCGCCGCTCGCCTGTCTGGCGATGTGGCCCGCTTCGATCGTCAATGCCGCCGATCCGTATTGTGCCTCTACCTTGATTTTATCCATTGTTTTTCACCTTAAGGCGGCTGGGAAAGTAGTCGTTCGAGCGTTCACGTTATCTCCTGAGCCCCAGCCTGGAAACGATGCCCCGATAGCGGTTGACATCCTTTTTTTGAAGATAGTTCAGCAACCTTCGCCGATGACCCACCAGTTTGAGCAGCCCCCGCCGGGAGTGATGGTCCTTTTTGTGCACCTGGAAATGATCCGTGAGATACTCGATGCGCCGCGAGAGCAAGGCGATCTGTACCTCCGGGGAGCCGGTGTCCGTGGGGTGGGTTCGGTATTCCTCGATCACGCCTGTTTTTTGTTCCTGATTGAATACCACCTTTGTCGTTCCTCCTTCGAGATAAGGTCAAAGCGGTCTGCCGGTGCGTGGCGCCGGGGGGTTCTTTTGGGTTTGCAGGACCCGAAGCGGCGTCAGACAGGCGGAAGCCTGCGCGGACCGCGTCGGGTCGTACGAATAGACGGCCAGCAGCCTGGCCGAGGGGTCTAGGATTTGTATGGGGCCGGGCCGGGGCGTGAAGTCGCCCAGGTGTTCGAGCGGCAGGGGCTGCCCGTTTTCCACCAACCGGGCCGAGACGTCGTCGATGCGGACGGCCGGCAGGAAGGACAGGGCCCGCTCGAGCGGGATGACCCGCTCTTCGAGGCCGCCCGTTTTGGCCAAGGCCTCGGCCTGGGCAAGAGACAGCGCTTCCTCCAGGCGGAAGGGTTCGTTTCCCACCCGCCGCAGCTCCTCGAGACAGGCGCCCGTCCTGAGCCGCCGTCCCCAGTCCACCACGAGCGAGCGGATGTACGTGCCCTTGGAGACGCGGGTGGCGAACGAGACCCGGGGCAGCTCCATTCCGGTCACCTTCAGCTCGTGCACGATTACCCGGCGCAACCGCTCCGGAACCTTCTCTCCCCGCCGGGCCAGCTTATAGGCCGGCTGCCCGCCGATCTTGAGCGCGGCAAAGGCCGGCGGCACCTGCTCGATGGCCCCCTCGAACTCCCGGCCCAGCCGGACGATCTCCTCCGGCGCCACATCGAGGCAGGCCCGCTTTAAGGTCACGCGGCCGGTGATGTCGCCGCTGTCCGTGCCCAGCCCCAGGAGCATCCGCCCCGTGTACGTCTTCTCCCCGGCCTGAAGAAAGGGCACCATCTTGGTGGCCTGGTTGAGACACACGACCAGAAGGCCCGTAGCCATGGGGTCCAGGGTGCCGGTGTGGCCGATCTTCCGCACCCGGAGCGCCCGTTTCAGGCGCTGCACGACCTCGAACGAGCTCAACCCCACCGGCTTGTCCACCAGCAGGACGCCCGACAGGTCTCTTTGCAAGGCCGGGCTCATCAGGCGGCCTCCCCTTCGGAAAGAAACGGGGCCGCGGCGGCGATGATCCGGCCCTTGATGTCCGACAGGCTCCGAGCGTTCAGGCTGAACCCGGCCGCGTTGTGGTGGCCGCCGCCGCCAAAGGTTTCCGCCAGGGCGGAGACGTTGATCCGGCCCTGGGAGCGCAGGCTGACGTCGTACAGCCCCTGTCCGTTTTCCCGGATCAGGACGGCGAGTTCCACGCCGCGCACGGAGCGGGGGTAGTTGACAAAACCCTCGGCGTCCTCGCCGGTCGCCTCGCTCTGCTTCAGCATGTCGGCGTCCACGGCCAAAATCCCCAGCCGGCCCTGGTGGTGAAGTTCCAGCGTTTCCAGGGCCCGCCTGAGCAGGACCAGCCGCCCGGCCGGCAGGTCCTGGTGGAGGTGCTGGAAGATTTGCCAGGGACGGGCCCCGGCCCGAACCAGGTCGGCGGCTGCCTCCAGGCAGGCCGGGCTGGTGTTGTCGAAGCTGAAGGAGCCGGTGTCCGTGGTGATGGCCGTGAACAGGTTCGTGGCCAGGGAGGGCGACCAGGGTACGCCCAGCCGCCTGAGCAGATGGTAAACGATCTCGCCTGTGGCCGATACGCTGGGATCGATGAAAGCATGGGTGGCATCGACCGGTCCGGTGACGAGATGGTGGTCCAACACAATCCGGCAGGGCACGCCCCGGGCGCGCTCCGCCGCCACGCCGGCCCGCCGCAAGGTGTGGCAGTCCAGGAGAACGGCCGCCTCGAACGGTTCCACTTCTCCCAGCCGGTCGGTGATCTTCTCCGCGCCGGGCAGAAAGCCGTAAAGGCGCGGCAGACGGCCTTCCACAAAGAGCGTCGCGTGCTTGCCCAGGGTCTCGAGGCCTTCCCCCAGGCCCAGCAGGGAGCCGAGGGCGTCCCCGTCCGGGTCCTCATGGGTAAGCAGCAGGAAGCGGCCCTTCCGGGCGAAGAGATCGGCCAGGGCCGCCAGGGCGTCTTGACCGGTTGTGGAGTTTTGTCCCATGATCCTATGGTTTCCGGTGTGCCTCGAGGTCTTCGAAGATGGCGTCCATGTGCCGGCCGTAATCGAGCGCCTGGTCGTACTCGAAACCAATTTCCGGCACGAACCTCATTTTCAGCACCTGGGCGATTTCCCGGCGGAAGAAGCCGGAGGATCGCTCGAGGGCCAGGGCCGCGGCGGTCCGGTCTGCCTGGGCATCCAGGAGACCGTAATAGATGCGGGCCCGTTTCAGGTCCGGGGTTATTTTGACCCCGGTGACGACGATCGATTTCAGCCTGGGGTCCTTGATCTTGAGCAGGAGCAGGCGCGAGACCTCGTTTTGAATGAGGCCTTCCACCCGCGCCACCCTTCTCGTGCTCATCGCTTGGGCCCTTTCTTCACGGGAGATTGATGATTTCCAGCTGGGTATCGATGATTTCCGCGTCCGTGTTGCGCTCCATGAAATCCAGCACTTTGTCCATGACCGAATTCACAAAGCTCCGGTCGTTGCTGACAAAAGCCAGGCCCAGGCCGGCGCGCTGCCAGAGATCGTTGTCCTCGACCTCGGCCGCCGCCAGGTTGAACTTGGCCCGCAGCCGGTCCAAGAGGCTCCGGATCACCTTGCGCTTGCTCTTGAGGGAGCCGGAGCCGGGTATTATCATGGAGACCTTCATCACGCCGACAACCATCTTTTTTTGCCTCGAGCCGCAAAATGTCCTCTAGAGCGTGGCCGCCTTTTCCTCGATGATATAGGCCTCGATCAGGTCGCCGGCCTTTATGTCGTTGAAGTTCTCGAGGCCGATGCCGCATTCGTAGCCGCTGGCGACCTCCTTAGCGTCGTCCTTGAACCGCTTGAGCGAGCTGAGCACGCCGTCGTACAGGACCACGCCGTCGCGCAGCAGGCGGACCTTGGCCCCGCGCACGATGCGGCCGCTGGTGACGCTTGATCCGGCCACGGTGCCGACCTTCGAGACGTGGAAAGCCTCTTTGACCTCGGCCTGGCCGATGGTCTGCTCGACGTAGGTCGGTTCGAGCATTCCGGTCATGGCCTCCTTGACCTCTTCGGTCAGCTTGTAGATGACGTCGTAATAGCGGATCTCGACGTTCTCCATGTCGGCCATCTCCTGGACCTTGGCGTTGGGCCGGACGTTGAAGCCGATGATGGAAGCCTTGGAGGCGGCGGCCAGGATGACGTCGGTTTCGTTGATGGCGCCGGTCGAGGAATGGATGATGTTCACCATGATCTCTTCGGTGGAGAGTTTCGCCAGGGCGTCGGTGATGGCCTCGAGCGAGCCCTGAACGTCCGCCTTGAGCACGAGCATGAGCTCCTTGACCTCTCCCTGGCGGATGCGCTCATACAGGTTTTCCAACGTCACCTTCGAGGTCTTGATCAGCTCGGCCTCCCGCTGTTTGAACTGGCGGTGCTGGCTGATCTGCTTGGCCTGCCGGTCGTCGTCGACCACGATGAACTCGTCGCCGGCCGCGGGTACGCCGGTCAGGCCCTGGACCTCGACCGGGATGGACGGCCCGGCCTCATCCAGCTTTTCTCCGTTGTCGTCGAATATGGCTCGGGTTTTGCCGTGGTAGTTCCCGCAGACGAAGGGGTCTCCGGCCCGCAGTCTCCCACTCTGGATGAGGATGGTGGCCACGGGTCCGCGGCCCCGGTCCAAGTGGGCCTCGATGACCCGGCCCTGGGCCTTGCCGTCGGACAGGGCCTTCAGCTCGCCCATCTCGGTCTGGAGCAGGATCGTGTCCAGAAGCTCGGGGAGGCCTTCCTTGGTCCTGGCCGAGACGTTGACGAAGAGCGTCTCTCCGCCCCATTCCTCGGGCGTCAGGCCGACCTCGGCCAGCTCGCGCTTGATGCGCTCCGGGTTGGACTCGGGCTTGTCGATTTTGTTGATGGCCACGATGATCGGCACCGCGGCCGCCCGGGCGTGGTCGATGGCCTCCCGCGTCTGGGCCATGACGCCGTCGTCGGCGGCGACGACGAGCACGACGATGTCGGTGACGCGGGCCCCGCGGGCGCGCATGGCGGTGAAGGCCTCATGGCCCGGGGTGTCCAGAAAGGTGATCTTCCCCTTGGGGGTGACCACGTGGTAGGCGCCGATGTGCTGGGTGATGCCGCCGGCCTCGCCCGAGATGACGTTCGTCTGTCGGATGGCGTCCAGCAGCGAGGTTTTGCCGTGATCCACATGGCCCATGACCGTCACCACCGGCGGCCGGGTGGTGGCTTGAACGCCGCTGTCCTCGGTCTCGACGTTGTGCAGCATTCCCTCCTCGTCGAAAGTCCCTTTGGTGATCTCGTAGCCGAATTCCGATCCGATCAGGTTCGCGGTATCATAGTCGATGGCCTGGTTGATAGTGCTGCTGAAGCCCAGGCCGATCAATTTGCGGAGCACCTCCTGGGCCTTGATCCCCATTTTTTTGGCCAGGTCGGCCACCACGACGGCTTCGGTGATTTTGATGCGGCGCTTGATGGCCTTGGGCGTGGTGATGGCCGTCTTCTGCGGGGCCTTGGCCACCCGAGCTCCTCGGCGGTACCGTCCGCCGGAGCGGGGCATCTGGTCCTCGTCGTACAGGTCGGTCTGTTCGATGACCTCCCGGCGCCGCAGGCCCTTCTTGAAGTCGAGCCCTTCTTCTTCGAGGCCCGCGTCGAGCTGACCGCGGCCCTTTTTCTTTTTTTTCTTTTTGATTGCCTCGCGCCATTCGTCCGAGCCGGGTTCGGGGATCGCCCCCAGGAAGGGAGGGATTTCGATCTCGACCGGGGCGGGTCCCTGGGGCCGAGGCGGTTTCGGTTCGCGAGGCGGAACGATGGTGGGGCGGCTGATGATCCGGGCCGGTTCGCCGGGAGTCTGGCCGATTTTTTTTGGGGTGATCGCGGGCCGGGTCCGCGGCCCCGGCCGAACCGCCTTGTCGGGGACGGCCGTGACCTTACGCGGAACGATTTCGGCCTTCGCCGCCTTGGCAAGCGGTTGCGGGGCGGCAGCCGCGGCCGTCTCGTCGGACGGCGTCGGCGCCGCCTCGGCGGCGGCTTCCACCAGAGCCTCGAGGGAGGCCGCTTCGGCCGAAGGTTCCGGCGGAAGCTCTTCCGTCTCTGGTGCGGCGGCTTCCTCGACCGCCTCGAGGCGGACCTCGGGCTGAGCGGTCGGAGCGGCCTCCGCTTCAGCTTCGGCCTCGGGCTCGGCCTCCACCTCCTCGAGCCGCACCTGGAGCAGAGCAGGCGCTTCGGCCAGCGCCGCTTCCTCCTTTGGCACTTCAACGATTTTTCTGCGTCGCCGGATGACGGAGCGTCCGCTGGCCGGAGCCGCGGCCGGCTGGGGGCCTTGAAGGTGCTTGAGGATGGTTTCTATCTCCGAGTCATCGATGGTACTGGAGTGGCTTTTGACCGCAAAGCCCAAGGCCGTGAGCCGATCCACCAGTTCCTTGTTGCCCATGTGCAGCCTTTTCGCTAGCTCGTAGACTCTGGTCTTTCCCATCTGATCACTCCGTCACGGGTATCGGTTTCCGAACCGCGCCCG
>Ga0315282_10003515_pt1 | contig 28036 bp, 25 predicted proteins | sample YL17G07_20_MG_FD_203693 | JGI IMG/M metagenome (GOLD analysis project Ga0315282, IMG submission 203693) | Sediment microbial communities from Yellowstone Lake, YNP, Wyoming, USA - YL17G07_20 | ecosystem: Environmental > Aquatic > Freshwater > Lake > Sediment | place: USA: Wyoming | collected...
ATCAGGAATACCTCCAGCTTGACAAAGGCTACAGGGCAAAGCAACTGTCGCCTGAAAAGGTCGAAAGATACAAAGCCCTCGATAGTATGTACAAAAAAGAACAAATCAGCGCTTATATATCTTATACCCCAAGCGGATGGTTTTACCTGATATATACAATCTTCGTGGGCGCATATGTAATAATGGGAGGGCTTAAAGCAACTGTCTGGAACAACGTGATACAGGGACTTCTGATATTCGCCTTTTCAATAATGATGATACCGATTGCGCTTGCAAAACTGGGGGGCTGGAGCGTGTTTTCAGCACGGGTGCCCGACCACATGCTGTACTTTTTCGGCACCGGCATGGATGAATTTTCTCTGGTCTCAATCGCCGCATATCTACTGGCCAATTACGTAATCGGGATTACCGGCCATCAGGGCAATATGGCCCATTACGGGTCGGCCAAAGATGAATTGACCGCAAGAATCGGTAACATAGGCGGCAATTACACCAAACGAGTTCTTACAATTATGTGGGCCATCTGCGGCCTGCTGGCCTTTGCACTCTACGCGGAGTCAATCTCCGACCCGGACACCGCATGGGGCGTGATGAGCAACAACCTGCTGGGAACAGGCGGCAGAGGCATTATGATAGCGGGTATTCTGGCGGCAAATATGGCTGCACTGGCCCTCAACTGTGTTTACCTCTCGGCACTGTTTGTTCGAAACCTCTATAAACCATTTGTCAAAAACAAAAGCGAACATCATTACGTTAACGTATCGCGAATCGCAATTGCCGCTATCCTGCTGCTGGCTATTTACGTCGCGGTATCCACCACGAGCCTGATTGGTATAATCAAGATGCTGCCTTCGTTAAATATCATCTTCGGCGCCCCTGTAATGCTGCTGCTGTTCTGGAAACGTCTGAGCCTCAAAGCTGTATATGTACAGGTAATAATCTGCGCGACACTGTTCGCAATTATGCCGGAAGTACTGCCGAGGTTTAATGCGGTCAAAGAATCGAAATGGCTTACCCAGCAAACCAATCCGCAGACAGTTGTTCGCAATTCGTCTGCTACGAAGGAAGATGTTGAAAAAGGACTTGCCGCTCAGGCAGGTCAAAAAATAAATAAAGAAATCGTAATCCCCCCTGCAAGTATATACTTTGATAAGGTGGCAAGGAGCAATCCGGAAGATGCGAATTCTCCAATGGTCGGTATAGGCCGATTGAAAACCGAACTTATGGTCGCCAGAATGATCGGGCTGGACCTGGTAAATATGAAACCCTCTGCGGTACTGACAGCACAATATCTCGTGGCTTCGTTTTTGCCGTTTGTCATCCTGATTCCCTTAAGCCTAATTACCAGAGATAAGGGACTGGAAGAGAACATAGCCCGTTTCTATGTCAAAATGAAAACAAAGGTTATTGCCGACCGTGAACAGGACAAGGCTGAACTGGAGAAAAGTTATGCCGACCCAACACGATTTGACCATACAAAACTTTTCCCGAATTCCAACTGGGAATTTTGCAAATGGACAAAAGAAGATACCGTCGGCACCGTTGCCAGCCTGGCCCTCACATTAGGTATCGTAGGACTGTTCTGGGGACTCCTTAAGATGCTCTGATTACAACCGCACCCTGTTCGAGATACAGATTACTCTTAAGGCTCAATTGGCCCTATGAGCCATAAACCGGCAGGCACAATCACACGTCCACCGCCAGCGTTTACACAAGCCTAACCTTCAACGCGATTTAGCTTTCCATCATAACGATAAACACTGCCTTTGCCGGTTTCTGTTTCAATCACTTTATCTGCGTATCGCAGCTTCAGCCGATTGCCCAAAAGTGATTTGATTTCTGCCTGTTCCAGCTCGCCGTTTTTCCAGCGGATGTTTATTTCAAAGCCGCCGCGAGCACGCAAACCTTTGACAGAACCGTTCGGCCAGGCCTTCGGCAGAGCCGGAAGCAGGTATATCTCGCCCGAAAGCTTTTTGTTATCAAAGCGGGAATACGACTGCATCAGCATCTCACAAATGCCGCTGGTTCCGCCGAAGTTGCCATCGATTTGAAATGGCGGGTGAGCATCAAACATATTCGGATAGGTACCGGTTGAAATGAGACTCGAAAGCATTTTATATGCATGGTCTCCATCAAGCAATCGTGCCCACAGATTTATTTTCCACGCCTTGGACCATCCTGTCCCGCCATCGCCGCGAAGTTCGAGCGACTTACGTGCCGCGGCGAAGAGCTCAGGCGTATCATGTTTATTTATCTGACTGCTGGGAAAAAGACCATATAAATGCGATACGTGCCGATGCTCCCTTTCCGGCGCGTCGAGGTCATTATCATCGAGCCATTCCTGTAACTGGCCGCTGCTTCCGATTTGCAGCGGGGCAAGACGAGAAATTTTCTGCTGTAAAACTTGTCGGAAATCTTTATCAACACCAAGTATCTCCGACGAAACTATACAGTGATTAAACAAATCACGGATAATCTGCATATCCATTGTCGGACCTGCACAAATACTTACTTTGTCAAATCTCGCGTTTTCCGGCGACATCGAAGGGCAGGTTACAAGCCAGCCATATTTGGGATGTTCAACAAGGGTATCAACAAAAAATTGTGCGGCACCTTTCATTATCGGGTAGGCCCTTTTGAGAAAATCCTTGTCGCCGGTGTATTCATAGCGATACCACAGATGCTGACATAACCACGCACCACCTGACGGCCAAAACCCGTAAAAGGCATTATCAATCGGTGTCGTCGCCCGCCAGAGGTCTGTATTATGATGACACACCCAGCCGGCGGCGCCGTAATTTACCTTTGCAGTTCTTTGACCTGTCATCGATATATCTTTAATCATATCGAATAACGGCTCGTGACAATCCGAGAGATTGGTTGATTCAGCCGGCCAGTAGTTCATCTCCGTATTGATGTTAATCGTATATTTGCTCGCCCAGGGCGGATTCACACTCTCATTCCACAATCCCTGAAGGTTAGCTGGCTGCGAACCCGGTCTTGAACATGATATTAAAAGATACCTGCCAAACTGAAAATATAACGTAACAAGTTGAGGGTCTTTGGTTTCCGCAAAATTCTTTATTCTCGCATCCGTCGTCAGATTGGCAGCTTCTGTTATTCCCAAATCAAGCTGAACACGATTGAAAAGCTCCTGATGCGCCTTGATATGGTCTGACAGTATTTTTTCAAAAGGCTTCTTTGATGCAGATTTGATTTGCTTTTCTACTACGGCTTCGGGATTGCCGCCGGTATCTTTATAATTGATATAATTGGTCGCCGAAGCCAGCAACAAAACAGCTGAATCCGCCCCTTCGACACACAACTTATTATCTTCGAGCCTAATTTTGCCCTTTTCCGGAATAATCTTTACCATCGAGCGGCATCTTAACGCACCGGCAATGCCATAAGACTCTTTACCAGCGACTTCAAGGATAAGACTGTCTCTCGCAGCTTCGACTTTCTGATTCTTCTGAGGGGAACTGAAAAAGGCGGTGAAATTTATCATACCCGGCTTATCCGCCGTGAGTCGAATCACGATGACCTGGTCGACCGGTGTGCTGAATATCCGGCGTTCATAGGCAACGCCTCCAACTTTATACTTAACCGTTACCACAGCGGTACTGAGGTCAAGCTCACGACGGTAATCGCTTGCCTGCTCATGGCCATTGAACACCAAATTTAAATCACCAACCGGCTGATATGATGCCTGTGCAGAAGGGATACCCATCATTTTTTCATCAATCAATTTTTGAGCCTGTTCGGCTTTGCCCTCAAAAACCAGCCTTCTCGCTTCAGGAAGTGCCGCGAGGGCCTGAGGGTTGACAGGGTCATACGGCCCCCCTGCCCAGAAGCTGTCCTCGTTGAACTGAATTCGCTCATCGGCCGTTCGGCCGAAAACCATTGCTCCAATCCGGCCATTGCCAATCGGCAACGCTTCAACCCATTCTGTGGCTGGTTTATCATAAAGCAACGCCATCGATTCGCTCTTACGGTCTGCACTGTTGACAAAACGCGGCGTTAAGGACACGAACACCAACATCAAAATATATGGCAGCTTTCGAATCATCTCTTACCTGCACATTTTATTACTTGTTTGTTTGCTTCAATCCTTCGACCACTGCGTTCTCCAATATGAACGGCTGGCCCCGCTGTGTTTCAATTTTTACGTTATTGAGTTTGATTGCCTTGGCATTGCGAATCGTCAGACCTTCGGGAGCAGAGATACGGACGTTTTCCAACACGACATCCGACACTTCACACTCGGGCAGGCCGACGATGAAACCGGCACTGCGCGGGCTGGCGGCCGTGAGGTTCGTAATGCGAATGTTGCGATATATGGGCGTTAGGGGTGTGACGGGCTGCGCCGAATCTTCCTTGGGGATTTTGGGGTAATAGGCGGAGATGTTGATGGGGATTTTCACGTTCTTCATCGTAATGTCGCTGCAGATGATGTTTTCCACCAACCCGCCTTTACCGCGGGCGGATTTGATTCGGATGCCGCTTTCGGTATTTTCGAAGGTGCAACGCTGAACGGTAAGGCCACGCACGCCGCCGACAGTTTCGCTGCCGATGGACATACCGTGTCCGTGAAGGAACGTGCAATCGGTGACGGTGATGTCTTCACAGGCGGCGTTCGGGTGCGCCGTGTCCATGTGACTGGATTTGATGGCGATATTGTCGTCGCCGACGTCAATGACACACTTGGAAATGCGGACATGGCGACTGGTGCCGGGGTCAATGGCATCCGTGTTGGGTGAACCCTCCGGCGCACGGATAGTCACACTCTCGATGTCCACATCCTCACAATCCCTCGGGACGAGGTGAAAACTCGGCGAATTGGCCAGTGTGACGCCTTGTATGCGCACGCCTACGCAACCAGACAGGAACACCATGCGCGGGCGGGGCAAGGTAAAACCTGGAGTTTTTCTTCGGGCCTCTTCGGCCGGCACCCACCAACGGGCACCGGCACCATCAATCGTACCTTTGCCGGTGATGGCTATGTTGGTGAGGGTGCTGCCGTTCACGAATGCCAAAAACCTGTTGCTGTTTTCCGGGTCCGCAAAATCGTTTGGTTCATCCGTGGCTTGCAGGGTCGCACCTTCATCAAGCTGGAGCGTGGTGCTGCTCCTCAGGAAAATGGGCTTGCTCAGATAGGTGCCCGGCGCCAGCCGCACGATGCCGCCGCCGGCCTTACCACATTCATCGAGCGCCTTTTGGATGGCTGCGGTGTCGAGCGTTTTGCCGTCACCTTTGGCACCGAATTGGCGGACATCGAAGACTTTGGCCCCGGTGTTCGTGGAGTCCGGGGCCGGTTCGCTGCGGAAGCACGGCTTGAGTTCGGGCACAGCGCGGACCAATTCCTCAACGACGAGAGGGGCGAACAACACACTGCCTTTGGCGTTGAGATGCGTGTCGTCGAACTGGTTCATGTCTTTGATGGGGCTGAACTCGCAGCACTTTTCTTTGCCCAACTGTTCGCATAATTCTTTGCTGCGCGCGTGAAGGTCAACGAGCGGCACGTTTTTCTCCTTTGCAAGTTTCTTCACCACTTCGACGTAGGGCGTCAGGCTGGAGTTGATTTTGCCGCTGCCGGATTTATCCCACTGACGGCGCACGAGCGAAGTGACCAGAATCGGTTTGGCACCGATGGCGCGGGTCTCGTCCACGTAGCGAGTCATAAATTCACGATAAGTGGTGTTGGGGTCTGTCGAGCGTTCACCTTTGCCGGGTTCATCGTTGTGGCCGAACTGGATCAAATAGTAATCGCCTTTGAGCGCGAGCGCCTGCGCCCAACGTCCCTCGTTGATGAAGCTTTTGGAACTCCGGCCGCTGGCGGCTGCGTTGATGCACTCCGCGCGGTCAGTGAGGAAACGCTTGAAACCAAGCCCCCAGCCTTTGTTGTCTGTGACCGTCGAATCACCCACGAGAACAATGCGCACCTTGCGCTCCGGTGTCGTCGCAGCAACAGTGTCAGCAACAACATTTTCGCTTCTGTCCGCAGGTTTAGGTTTCCATACATCAACCGGCCCGGCAGAATTTGCATCTGCAAAAACGATGCTCAGACTGAAAATACAAACCACCAGAACAAATCCTGCAATGTTTTTACAGCTCACAAAAATACTCCTTAAAAAAATATTATGTTCGATTGATGCCTAACGCCGGCAGCGGAAAAAAGGGTTCAGGAGGCGCCTTCTGCTCATTTGTGCAGGGCCCCTGCCAGTAAAACTCAATGTGGTACTATCTCCGTTTGGCTTTTATACTTTCAAATAGTATTACTGTCAAGCGTTTCCGGCAGTTTTGCGTGTTAAAGCGTTGTACTTCTGCTACAGCCTTTAATTTATTGCAACTTCTTTTGTTTTGCCTATATTGTAACTATAAACGACAGGGGTGATACGGTTACAGATGAGCCTGTCGTTCGCCAAGTAACTACATCGCCGCAAGCTGGAGACATTGTTATGCGGGCAGTCATACAGCGAGTTTTGCAGGCAGAAGTCAAGGTCAATGACAAATCGGCAGGGAAAATCGGCAATGGACTATTGGTTTATCTAAGTGTCGGCAAGACTGACACAGTAAAAGAAGCAGAGTTTGTGGCGGAAAAATTGGTGAATCTCCGTATCTTTGCTGATGAGGCCGGCAAAATGAATCGAAGTGTCAGTGACGTTAGTGGGTCGATTCTTTTAGTCAGTAATTTCACACTTCACGGTGATTGCCGGAAAGGGCGTCGGCCAGGCTTCGATGCAGCGGCTGAGCCAACTTTAGCGGAGCAGCTCTACGAAAAGGTCGCTGAGCTAATAGCCCAGCAGCAGGTGGCAGTTGAAAAGGGAGTTTTCGGGGGGCATATGCATATCAGCAGTGTCAATGACGGCCCTGTAACATTTCTACTTGAAAGTTGAAACGCAAAACGAGAATTCGCCGCCAGTCGTTACGCCGGCAGCACCCACCTCAGTGAAACAGCAGACAAATATAACTTGACGAATTATATCAGCAGCAATACACTGCAGTTTTTGTCGAAACGTTATTTTTATTTTGGGGATTGACGCTTGAATGGAAGAGGCGATTGCAAAAGCCGGCGCCCTGATTGAGGCGATGGAATATATCCGCCGCTTTAGCGGCCGAATCGTTGTCGTGAAATTAGGCGGCAGTGTGCTGGATGAGGCGTGCCTGCAGCGGAAGCTGCTAACCGATGTCGCGTTTATGGCGACGGTGGGGATACAGCCTGTTATCGTTCACGGCGGCGGCAAAGCCATCACAAAGGCGATGAAGGATGCGGGTCTTGAGCCGGTCTGGGTGCAGGGCCGCCGATACACCGATGAGCGGACCCTGACGATAGTAGAGCATACGCTTGTAAACAAGATTAACACTCCGCTTTGTGAGACGCTCAAGGAATTAGGTTGCTACCCGACCGGCCTGCATTCACTAAGCAGTTGTGTATTGTTTGCGGAGCCATTGCGGCTGACAGGCGAAAACGGCCGACAGATTGATGTCGGCCTTGTCGGGCGAATGACGGATGTAAACGACCACCTGCTGAAGACGCTCTGCAAAGCCGAAACGATACCCGTTATCGCGCCGATAGCAATAGACAAAATGGGCGGCAAACTAAATGTCAACGCCGACAGTGCGGCGGGGATGGTTGCCGGTGCGGTCGGCGCCGAGAAACTGGTTATGGTAAGTGACACTCACGGCATACTGGCAGACCGCAATGACCCCAACAGCTGGGTTTCAAGTCTGGACGAGAAACAGATAAAAGAAATGATTGAGGCGGGCATCATCACCGATGCGATGTTCCCGAAGGTGGAGGCGTGCCTTGCGGCGCTGGACGCCGGCGTGAAAAAGGCGCATATCATCGACGGACGGATTGAACATTCGCTGCTTTTGGAAATATATACCGACAAGGGTATCGGCACTCAGATAGTCAGGCCTTGAATTGGTCTGACAGTGGCTACCGGGGGCAAACCAGATGGGCAAAAAAGCCGTTGACATTGTACTACTGCCTGATGAGGCAATGACGGACAAGGCAATCAAAACAAACGCAGAACTTGTGCGGAAATACTATTCGGAAATCGTTCTGGATAAGAGTAACTGTCTGCCGCATATTTCCATAGTGATGGGCTGTATTGAGGACAGCGACATCGGTGCTGCTGGTGAAATTCTGGAAAAGATAGCTGAGCAAAATCCGATGGGCAAGTTGAACGTCATCGGTGTGCAGGTTACAGAAAATGCGAAGGGAGAAAAGGCTTCGGTCTTTAACGTGGAAAGGACGCCGCAGCTTCAGGCGATTCATGAAAAAGTCTCTCAAGAACTGGCGAGATATTTCAGCTATGATGTGACAGGGAATATGATATACGGAAATGACGAGATTGCAGAGACAACCCTGCTCTGGATTAAGAATTATCGCGAGGAATCAAGTTTTGAGAAATTTTCACCCCATATAACAATCGGGTACGGGCAGGCAGAGGCACTCGCAAGGCCGATAGAATTCAGGGCTTCGCAGCTTGCTTTGTGCCACTTAGGAAATCACTGTACGTGCAGGAAAGTTCTTGTATCCACCTATGTTGTTCAAATTTGAAAAAAGTTTTCAAATGAAGGAGATAAGGAAATGGCAGCGAAAAAGATAGTCGTTCATTGTGTGGAGGTTGAGGATAAACCAGGTAGTCTACAAAGGTTCTTGGCTCAGGCGGCATCGGCGAATGTGGATTTTCAATGCTTCGCAGCATTTTCAGCCGGCGGCGGGAAGGGACGAGTTTACCTAAGCGCCAAAGACGAGGGGGCATTCAGGACTTGTGCTGAAAAAACAGGCATTAAGGCAACGACAGCAGCAGGCTTTATCATCAGAGGCGATGACAAAGTGGGCGCTGCGGCGGAGGTGCTGAAAAAACTCGCCGATGCGGGAATTAATGGTGTTGCAGGTGCCGCGATGGTCTGTGACGGCAGCTACCAGATGCTGGTTGTGGTAAACGCCACTGATGGCAAGGCAGCAGCAAAGGCTCTGGGCGCGTGATTCCCGCATTCAGCAATCAGGCAGCGTTAGCTGGCTTGTACGCCCTCTATCGCATCGGCAAGGTTAAGTGTGCCTTCATATAAGCTTCGGCCGATGATTACCGCTGCGGCACCTAACTCGGCGAGCTTTTTTATATCGGCTATCTCTTTTACACCGCCCGAAGCTATGACGGGGATTTGAACGGCATCGATTAGAGCCTTTGTTCTTTTGAGATTTGGCCCTGTCATCATACCGTCCTTTGTGATGTCGGTGTATATTATCGCGGCCAGCGGCAGTTTGGCAGCTTCGATGGCAACCTCGAGAAGCTGTTGGGAACTTTCCTTTGTCCAGGCGTCGGTAGCAACCTTAGAGCCTCTGGCATCGAGGCCGAGTGCAATTTTACCCCTGAACTTCCAAGCCATTTCGCTGAACCACTCGAAGTCACTTACGGCCTTTGTTCCAATTATCACACGCTCCACATTCATATCAAGAAGCTCTTTTATTGAAGCCTCGTCCCTGATTCCGCCTCCGACCTCAATTTTGAGTTTTCCGAGCGCTGAAATTGCGGATATTGTCTCGGTATTGACAGGCTTGCCGAGCTTCGCTCCGTCGAGGTCGATGATGTGGAGCCACCTCGCACCCGCCGAGATAAACTGCTTAGCCTGTTCGACAGGGTCAATTTCGTATGTTATCTGCCGGTGATACTCACCCTGAATGAGTCGGACACATTTACCCTGCCGCAAGTCGATGGCTGGAATAACATACATTCGCAATCCCTTGAAACCTTCGATAATAATCGGTCAATAGGATTTTAGATAAACGGCTTTTTGGTTTCAACGCTTTTCGGCTGAATATTTTCACGCCCTGAATTTAATCTTGAAATTTGAGGCCAGCGAGTGTATAGCTGGAGAGGTCGTTATGGAGAGGTGTCGGAGCGGCTGATCGAGCCGGTTTCGAAAACCGGTGTGCCCTTTGGGTACCGCGGGTTCGAATCCCGCCCTCTCCGTTAGAGTTTGAAGTTGCGAAGCTGGCGAGTCGACATGATTTACAGAATTCTTGGAAAAACGGGCTTGAAAGTTTCAGTTATCGGCTACGGAACATCGCCGCTCGGAGCGGAGTTCGGAGTTATCGACCCCACCGAAGGAAAAAGGGCCGTCGATCACGCCGTGGACAACGGGATTAACTATTTCGATGCAGCGCCCTATTACGGGCGAACACTGGCAGAAAAAAGACTGGGAGAATTCCTGACGGGCAAACGCCAAAAGGTAATCCTTGCCAGCAAGGCCTGCCGATATGACATCACCACGTTTGATTTCTCCGCTAAAAGAGTACGCGAGTCCATCGAAGAAAGTCTGAAACGGCTGCGAACCGACTACTTAGACGTTTATCAAATCCACGACGTCGAATACTGCGAACTGGAACGAATAATCAACGAAACAATCCCAGCGATGCTGAAGTTAAAAAAGCAGGGAAAGATTCGATTTGTCGGAATCACCGGTTATCCGCTCACAAATCTAAAAAAGATTGCCGAGGCCGCTGATATAGATACGATTCTGACCTACTGCCATTACACCCTCATAGACACCTCGATGGACGATATATTAACCCCCATCGTCAAACAAAAGGAAATCGGTCTAATTAACGCCGCACCTCTTCATATGGGGGCGCTGACTGAAAAAGGCGCTCCATCCTGGCACCCGGCTCCCGAGCAGGTGCTGGCTGCAGCGAAAAGAGCTGCCGCGTTCTGTAAAAAGAAGGGTACCAAGATCTCGGAGCTGGCGATGCAATTCGCACTCCAACATCCTGACGTCGCGACCACTGTTACAGGCATGACCAAGCAGCATCATGTAGACACAAACATCAATCTTGTCGGCAAAAAACCAGATGCTGAACTGCTGCAGGAGGTGCTCGAAATCTTCAAGCCTGTGGCGAACATCCGCTGGAAAGAAGGGTTGCCGGAAAACGACGACCCGGATGCGGTTGATAAGCGAACCCTGGGGTTGGAACGAAACGATGAAATCAGGAAGGCATAGATTCATAAGATGATTATAGAAAAGTATTCATTAGGTATCGGCGACAGATTCGGGCATCAGGGAAAAGCCCAGCTACAAGCCATAATCAATTCCAAAAAAGCCGGTGTCAACATTACGCCGGTTTGGAACAAATCACACAGGGAACATACAATCATCGGGACGGCGCCTTCCAGTGTTCGCAAAGAAGCTGATGAAGCGGTAAGGGCGTTGAAATGGAAAGGCCCATACCGTGTCGATGCAGACCACATCAGCCTTAAAAACGCTGATTTGTTTATCGATTCGAGCGATTTTTTTACCCTCGACGTCGCAGATTTCATTGGCCAAGCCGTGAATGAAGCCGACGTTAAGACCTTCGCGAGCAGATACAAAAAATATGCCGGCTCTTTAACCATTGCCGGTATTGACGAAAAGTTCTCCATCACAACCAAGCAAATCGAAACGATTGCAAAGAAATTTCTGCTCGCAGTGAAAGAGGCGGGAAAGATTTATCGTCACATCGAAGAAGTTAAAGGAACGGACAATTTTATTACCGAAGTTTCGATGGACGAAACAGACCTGCCCCAGACGCCCATCGAGATGTTCTTCATTTTAGCTGCGACAGCCGATGAGGGCATTGCCGCCCAGACAATAGCACCAAAATTTACAGGGCGTTTTAACAAAGGCGTTGACTATGTCGGCGATGTTACGCAATTCGAAAAAGAGTTTAATCAGGACCTTGCGGTCATTGCCTTTGCGGTTGAGGAGTTCGGCCTGCCGAAGAACTTGAAATTAAGCATTCATTCCGGCAGTGATAAGTTCTCGCTTTACAAACCGATAAATAAGGCTTTGAAGAAGTTCAACGCCGGTTTGCATCTAAAGACAGCCGGCACGACCTGGCTGGAAGAAATTATCGGTTTGGCGATGGCCGGCGGAAGCGGTCTTGCGATTGCAAAACAAATTTATCGACAAGCCCTGACGCGATTTGACGAACTTTGCGGCCCTTATAAGACGGTCATTGATATTGATAAAGAAAAACTGCCGGTGCCGGAAGTCGTTGACCGCTGGAGCCAGGATGAGTATGCTGATGCGTTACGTCATAACCAGGCGTGTAATAAATATAACGCCAGCTTTCGGCAGCTTCTGCACGTGGCGTACAAAATCGCCGCTGAAATGGGCGACGATTACTTGAATGCCCTGGAAAAACACGAAAAAGTGATTGCCGAGCAAGTAACAAAAAATATTTACCAGCGGCACATAAAGCCTATATTTACAGATTAGAAAATTCCAGAGGCACAGAAAATGAAGAACCTATTTAAGCTAAAAGATAAAAGCGTAGTGATTACCGGAGGAGGAGGCGTTCTTTGCGGCGCGATTGCCAAGGCACTTGCCGGTGCCGGGGCGAAAGTCGCTGTGCTGGATTTGGTCGAGGAAGCCGCTGAGAACGTCGCCAGCCAGATTAAGTCCGACGGCGGCACCGCTATAGCTGTAAAGTGCAACGTCCTGCAGAAAGATTCTATAACAGATGCCTGTAAAAAAATCATTGCTGAATTCGGCAGAGTTGACATCCTGATAAATGGTGCAGGAGGTAATAAGAAAGAGGCTACAACCTCAGCTGAACTGTCATTTTTTGATTTGCCCGCCGATGTGATTCGGTTCGTTTTCGATTTGAACTTTCTTGGCACACTACTACCTTCGCAGGTTTTCGCAAAATATATGGCGGAAAAAGGCGAGGGAGTGATATTAAACATCTCGAGTATGAACGCCTTTCGGCCGCTGACGAAGATTCCCGCATACTCGGCGGCCAAGGCAGCCGTGAGCAACTTCACGCAATGGTTAGCGGTACATATGTGCCAGAACTATTCGAAAAATATCCGCGTAAATGCGATTGCACCGGGCTTTTTCCTTACCGAGCAAAACAGGTTCCTGCTCACCGACGAAAAGACAGGTGAATTGACGCCTCGCGGCAAAACGATTATCGACCATACGCCTATAGGCCGATTCGGCGAGCCTGAGGAGCTGGTTGGAACCTGTTTGTGGCTGCTGAGCGATGCGGCAAAATTTGTTACCGGCATCGTCGTACCCGTCGACGGCGGTTTTTCAGCATTCAGCGGAGTCTAAAAACTTTTTCCGGAGAATAAAATGAGTGGCATCGACCCTGCAAAACCTTTGAAGGACTTCAAGCCGAAACACAAATTTTTTGTCGGTATTGATTCCGATGGCTGTGCGTTTGATTCGATGGGGATAAAACAAAGAGAGTGTTTTTGTCCCTGGATGATAGCGTACTTTGACCTGCAGCCGGTGGCACAGGCTGCCCGCGAGTGCAAGGAGTTCGCGGATTTATTTTCCAAGACTCGCGGCGCAAATCGGCATAAGACCATTGTACGGATTCTGACGGAGCTTCTGCCGTCTCATCCGATGGTAAAAGAGCGCAACTTCAAGGTTCCGCAGGTTCCTTTTTACGTCGAGTGGGTGAATGACCCGAAGAGCCTTTTGAGCGATGACGGTCTGAAACGGGCCATTGATGCGGCGACTGACCCTGCGGCAAAAAAGGAGCTGGCTCACGTGCTCGAGTGGAGCAAGCAGGTCAACAAGGCGATTAAGGACATCGTCAGGGCTGTACCGCCTTTTCCATACGTGCTGGAATCTCTTAAGAAGATATCGCAGGTAGCTGACTGCATTGTTGTTTCAGCGACGCCGGGCGAGGCCCTTATCAGAGAGTGGCAGGAGCATAACATCGCAAGGTATGCACAGGTAATAGCCGGCCAGGAAATGGGCACAAAGGCTCAACATCTTACGTATGCTACAAAGGATAGGTATGAAAAGAACCACGTTCTTATGGTTGGCGATGCACCGGGAGATATGAAGGCCGCCAGGGCAAATAATGCGCTGTTTTACCCCGTTAATCCCGGCGACGAGGTCGAATCGTGGAAGCGGTTCTACGACGAAGCGTTCGATAAGTTCATAAATGGTAAGTATGCAGGCGATTACGAAAGCAGGCTCATTGCTGAATTTGATGCCTGTCTGCCTGAGCGGCCAGCGTGGGAAAGGTGATAGAAATGCTGCTGTACAGCAGAGGAGACAAAAATACCAGCTTAACCGAAAAGGAAATCAAAGAAGGTCTGTACTCGGCCCTTGAGAAACTCGGTGCCAAAAGCAAGGTGCTGGCTGTTGTGCCGGATATTACACGATGTCACTCCCGTGCGGGAGAACTTACTTTTGCGGCGTGGAAATATTACGGCAACAGGCTAACTGATATTCTTCCTGCAACAGGGACCCACTTTGCGATGACCGATTCGGAAATATCAAAGATGTATGGCCAGACGCCAAAAGGACTCTTTCGTAAGCATAACTGGCGAAGTGATTTGGTTACGCTCGGAGAGGTCCCGGCAGAATACGTAAAACAGGTCAGCGAAGGCAGGGTCAATTACAGCTGGCCCGCACAGGTAGACAGGCTCATCGCTGAAGGCAGCTTCGACCTGATTTTGTCAATCGGACAGGTTGTTCCGCACGAGGTAAGCGGGATGGCTAATTACAACAAGAACATATTCGTCGGAGCCGGTGGAGCAGAAGGAATCAATAAAAGCCATTTCCTCGGTGCGGTTTATGGTATGGAAAGGCTAATGGGACGGGCTGACAATCCGGTACGAAAAGTACTGAATTACGCCCAGGAAAATTTCGCGAAGGATTTGCCTATCGTCTATGTTCTCACCGTAATAGGCGCATCTGATGATGGTAAACTGCACTGCAGAGGACTGTTTATCGGAGACGATATCGAATGTTTCAACAAGGCGGCGAAGCTTTCGTTTGAAGCGAATATAAAACTGCTCGAAGAGCCGCTCGAAAAAATAGTAGTGTATCTTGAACCTTCGAGCTATAAAAGCACCTGGCTTGGCAACAAAAGCATTTACAGGACAAGGATGGCAATAGCTGACGGCGGCGAGTTAATTGTTCTTGCACCGGGGGTCGAAGGGTTCGGTGAAGATAAGCAGATTGACAGACTGATTAGAAAATACGGCTATGTCGGAACTGAGCGTATACTCGAATCTGTAAAACAAAATAATGATTTGCAGGAAAATCTCAGCGCCGCGGCACATCTGATTCACGGCTCCTGCGAAGGCAGGTTCAAAATTACTTATTGCCCCGGCGGCCTGACGCGAAAAGAAATAAAGAGTGTGAATTTTGAATACGCAGAGCTTTCTGATATGCTAAAACGCTACGACCCACATCGGCTCAAAGATGGTTTGAACACCCTGACAAATGGTGAGCAGATTTATTTCATTTCCAATCCATCAATAGGTCTGTGGGCCTGCAAAGACAGATTCGAAAATACAATTTAGTTTAATAGTAAATTCAAGGAGCAATAAAAAATGTCAAGGGCAGATATCGGCCTAATAGGTTTGGCGGTAATGGGAGAAAACCTTATCCTTAATATGGAAAGCAAGGGCTTTACAGTCGCTTGTTTTAATCGCACCGTTTCAAAAGTGGATGATTTTATAAACGGGCGGGCAAAAGGCAAAAACATCATCGGCTGTAAATCAATCGAAGAATTCGTTGCATCTTTGAAAAAGCCCCGCAAAATTATGCTGATGGTGAAAGCCGGCCAGCCGGTAGATGATTTTATCGAGCTGCTTTTGCCCCATCTGGAAGACGGCGACATCATAATCGACGGCGGCAACAGCCATTTCCCCGACACTATTCGCCGAACGCAGTATGTCGAGAGTAAAGGCAAACTCTACATCGGCACAGGCGTCTCCGGCGGCGAAGAAGGAGCACTTAAAGGCCCGTCAATGATGCCCGGCGGCTCACCTGCCGCCTGGCAGCACGTAAAACCCATCTTCCAAACCATCTGTGCTAAAACACCAGAGGGCGAACCCTGTTGCGACTGGATAGGCGAAAATGGAGCGGGACACTTCGTAAAAATGGTGCATAACGGCATCGAGTACGGCGATATGCAAATGATATGTGAAACATACCAAATGATGAAAGAAGGTCTCGGCTTGTCGAACACCCAGATGCATGATGTTCTCGCTGAGTGGTACAAGGGCGAGCTTAATTCGTATCTGATTGAGATTACACGAGACATTCTGGCTTATAAGGATGAGCAGGGAAACGAAGTAATCGACCTGATTTTGGATACAGCGGGACAAAAAGGCACAGGCAAATGGACGGTGGTTGCTGCTCTCGATTCGGGCCAGCCGCTGACGCTGATAGGTGAGGCCGTTTTCGGACGGTGTTTGTCGGCTTTGAAGGATGACCGCGTCAAGGCATCACAAATCCTGAAAGGTCCTAAAGCCCAGTTCAAAGGCGACAAGACCAAATTCGTCGACGATTTGCGAAAGGCGCTGTATGCATCGAAGATTGTTAGTTATGCTCAAGGCTATCAACTGATGCGTGCTGCGGCGAAGGAATACGGCTGGAACCTCAACTATGGCGGCATCGCCCTCGTCTGGCGAGGCGGGTGCATAATTCGCTCGGTCTTTTTGGGTGAGATTAAAAAGGCCTTCGACAAAAACCCAAATATCGAAAACCTTTTGCTCGACCCGTTCTTCAAAAGGGCGGTGACAAAGGCGCAAGTCTCATGGCGGCGGGTCGTAACTACGGCGGTAAAGCTGGGTATTCCTGTACCTGCGATTAGTTCTGCTCTGACGTTTTATGATGGTTTCAGACACGAACGTTTGCCGGCAAATCTGCTGCAGGCCCAGCGGGATTATTTCGGTGCGCACACTTACGAACGAGTTGACAAGCCGCGAGGCCAGTTCTTCCATACAAACTGGACCGGCAGAGGCGGCACCACAGCTTCCTCCACTTATACCGTTTGAGAACCCCCCCGCTGTCAAAAAAGTGTGGCAAACCTCGATTTTATCGTTAAGATAAATTTTGTGATGCCCCCATCGTCTAGCGGCCCAGGACGCCGGGTTCTCAACCCGGTAACAGGGGTTCGAGTCCCCTTGGGGGTATTTTTCAGAGCCATCGGCTCTGAAAAATAGAGCATTTGAGCATTTGAATAGGTGAGCAGTAGAAAAGACATAAAGGCTCAAATGCGGTCAAATGTTCAACTGCTCAACTGTTCAAAAAGGGCTTTCAGAATGCCAGCGTTTGAAATCATCAATAAAAAAGCTAAAAAGATCCGTCAGAAGGAATTTAATAACGAGCAAGAACTTCACAAACTGATCGACGATAACTTGTCAGAAATATTTAAAATTCGTTACATAAAAGACGAGTATATCACAATAAAACATGGTCGAATCGAAACGATTGGATTGGATGAAAGTAATAGACCAGTAGTTATAGAGTACAAGAAATCAAAAGAAAAGGGACAATTAGTCCAAGCCAACAGATATATGACTTGGATTAAACAAAATCCTGATTCTTTTGAACTTCTTGTTAGAAAAAATTTGGGCAGCAATATTGATGATATTGATTTCACAAACCCGAGAATAATTTGCCTGGCGCAAGAATACAGTATTGACGACAAATGTCTGGCGCTTGCCTTAGGAGCAGAATTGTGGAAATACAGATATTATGAAAACAATATGCTGATAATTATAAGAGAGGAGGAACCCGAGCAACTTATCAAAGGTTCAAGCGGAAAAACAACTATTGAGAAAATTAGGAAAGAACCGCGAAAAGCAAGGACAATAGAAGAGCATCTAAAAGGTACATCAGATGCCTTAAAAAAGTTATTTTACTCTCTGGACGAAAGAATTATGGATATCAGTTCAGATATTGAAAAATATACAAGACAAACGGAAATAGTATACAAAACATCGTTAACCTTCGCCTATCTTGCTATTCAGAACAGAAAAGACCGTCTAAGATATTATTTGCGAACAGAAGAAGATAAAATTGACGATCCTAAACACCTCACTTCAAAGATTCCTGAAACACATGGTTATGGTAACATTACTCGTCTACTTTTTGTAAGTCCTACCGAAATAAAAGAGAAAAAATACGATTTTGAAGATGTCGTCGATTTATTAAAACAGTCATATAACTCCACACAATAACGCACATTATTTATAAAGCTGGCTTTAGCCCACGCATCATAAAAAATGAATAAATTGACTGATGATCAATGTTTTATGAAAGCTGCAATACAGGCAGCAAAAATAGCCGAGGAGAATGGCGATGTGCCGATTGGAGCGGTGATTGTTCATAATAATCAGGTAATCGCAAAGGCATATAACCAGAGGGAACAACTTCAGGACCCGACCGCTCACGCGGAGATAATCGCCCTTACCCAAGCGGCAGCGGCTTTGGAGAACTGGCATTTGAACGGCTGCACAATGTATGTTACATTGGAACCTTGCCCAATGTGCGCAGGTGCGCTTGTTTTAGCGAGGATTGACCGGCTGGTCTATGGCTGCGACGACCCAAAGACTGGCGCGGTAAAAAGCCTGTATAACATCACGCGGGACAGCCGCCTGAATCATCGGCTGGAAGTTACAAGCGGCGTCCTTGCCGACGAATGCAGCCAAATTTTGCAGGAATTCTTTGCCCGAAGACGCGAAGAGAACGATCAATAAAACCCGGGCTATTTGTTCTTCACAGCCTCGCTAAGTTCAGCGATTCGAAGCTCCAGCCGTTTTATTTCTCGGCTGATGCCGGGTCTTTGCATCATCACCCATCCGAAAGTCTTTATAAAACCAATGCCAAGTGAACAGCAAGTGAAGACGGTAGCATACATAATCTGGTCTCTGGTCTGATCGGTTCTAAAGAACTGGATAATGCTAAAAATAATCGGAACCAGAAAGATGAAAAACCATACCCAAATATTGATCATAACCCAACGCATGTTTTTGCTGAAGCAGTCTCTTATCCACGATCGCACCGTGTCTTCTTTTGACTCATCGTAGGTATCTTCGATTATTCTTTTGATTTCTTGTTCATTCATAGTTTTGTCCCTTTTATTTAGATTCTTTTTCATACAATTCTTTCAGTTCGTTTCTCGCGTTATAAAGACGTGATTTCACAGTGCCTTCTGGAACCTTCATTGCCACACAGATTTCTGCAATGTTAAGATTTTCAAAATAATACAGTGTTAGAATCAATCTCTTTTCAAAATCCAGTTTTTCAAGAAGCTCTTTAAGGCCGATTTCACTTTTCTCTTTTTGCTGTCGGCCGCTGACATCCTTGATACTAATCTGATTAACTGTTTTGTTTTTCTTAATCCAATCGACGGTTTTATTTGCCGTTATCCTGTACGCCCAGGCCCTGAAATTTGCAGGGTCGTTCAATTTTCTCAAACCTTTTATGATGCCCAGCCAGGTCTGCTGGGTAATGTCCCAAGCGGCCTCGGTATCTCCAACAAGCCGATACGCGTGCTGCCACAGGCGTTTTTGCCATCGGCTGACGAGTTTTTCCATAGCATTGACATCACCGTCCTGGGCATCCATAACCAGCAGTTGGTCAATGATATTTGAGCTTTGTTCTTCCATCTATCTCTTTAGTCTTGAAATCGGAGCGAGAGGTTCATTTTGGTGATGAAATTTTTCACAATTTTCCGCCTTGCAGCCTGCGATTATGCAGTTTTGGGTTGAAAACAGCTACTCTTGAGGTTAGTCTATGATTGATGTAGGAGAGGTGTCCGAGTGGCTGAAGGAGCACGCTTGGAAAGCGTGTGTACGGTTTTCCGTACCGCGGGTTCGAATCCCGCCCTCTCCGTTGCGCTGCTTACTTTGAAGCAGGCAGGACGAGAACATGTGCGGCGTTTCAACAGAAAATTTAATAAATTGAAGATTAATTGAAGATTAAATGAATATGTCCCTAAAAACTTATCCAACCATAGGTTGCTGTGGTCTTGATTGCGGCTTATGTCCAAGATATTATACGGTAGGACATTCAAGATGTCCCGGGTGTGCTGGCCCTAATTTTTTCAATAAGCGCCCATCCTGTTCCTTTATAACCTGTTGTGTCAAAAAAAAGAATCTTGAGGTTTGTGCTGAATGTTCTGAATTCCCATGTTCTAAATTCAAAAGTAATGAAGAATATCAGCAAGTGCAAGAATCTTCTTCTTATCCATCGTCTAAAAAAATTATACCGAATTTGAATTTTATAAAAAAACATGGAATTAAAAGATTCATAGAACAGCAGAGAAGTCGAATTAAATTACTGGAAACAATGATAAAGAATTTTGACGATGGTAGGTCGAGGAGTTTTTTCTGCAAAGCAACAACCTTACTTGATTTAACAGGCCTAACAAGTTCATTAGACAAAGCAACCCAAAAAATCAAAACAGATAAAATCAGGCAAAATGATGTTAAAAATAAGGCACAAATTCTTAAAGAAATCATTAATGAAATTGCCTTGAAGGAAGGGGTAGAATTAGTTAAGAAGAAATAAAAGAATTTGTCGCCAAAGAACAAAATCATTTATGATTTTGTTGGCGGGCTACCACCCGCGAAAAACTTGAAATCGTCCTTTTCGCTTCCGCTTCAAGGCGAGGCGGGCAGAGCCCCCTATGGAAATTCGCAAAGCGAATTTGGGTTCGAATCCCGCCCTCTCCGTTCTTCGCTGCGCTACGAACGGCACAGCCGTGTTTTCTCGATTTTTGACCGGCCTACCAGTCTTGTTGTCTCAATATCAGTTTCTGGGTATGGCGAAAATGGTGTTTAGCCAAACAGAGTATACTACCCGATTGTTCCGGCTCAGTATGAATTGTCAGTCGGTCGAACAAGTTTGTCAGTATTATGACTGGGATGATGAAACTAAGCAGCCTTTTTTCACATCGTAAATGAAACTACCCCTCAAGCGGGTGGCAATGTACACAAAATTGTTATTAACAGCAAAAACAGCTTCTACCTTGTTGCCTATCTCAAGTTGAGCTGCTCCGGAGTGCAAAAGGCTGTCATACATGCGACCTCCAAGTCCCAGAATCTGCTCATCGGAAAATCCCGCCTGCCGCATTATCCGTACAATATCATCAGCGCTGAGGATAATGGTGTTTTTATTATTTAGCGGCGTAATACGAAGTTCTGATGAAGAATATGAAGTTGTAGATGATGTACAGCCCGCTATACCCAGAACCAATATAAAAATGAGCCAAATACCTTTTTCAGCAAAAGTGGCTTTTAATACATATTTCATTTCGCATCTCACCTCTTCCCACTATTTGTCCTTAATAATCCCACTAACGTCACATATTATTGTTAATTTGGGGTGTCTACATAAAATAGGGTACACAAAACAAGTCGATTTTACAAGAAAAATCCTATTGAAGGGCCATCTAAAGGCAAAACGTCTGCCGCTATGGCTTTAGGTCTTATAATATCCACGTTGTAATAGGTCCTTATTGGAGAAGAGTCAATACTAACCTTGCAATGTAGATTTTAAGCGGAGATAATTTTTTACGGGTGGTTAGGTGGCAAATTTCTTAATAGGGATGTTATTTGTATTTATATGTGCCATTGATTTCTGGCACATCAGATTTCGGCAATATTCGTTTTAATTCGTTTTACACCTTCGGGTTTTTTTATCTGTTTATTTCGTTGTTGTCGGCAGTCGATAAGCTTTTTTCAAGCTCCTTTGTAAAATCATCTTTTATTTGCTGTTTACGGGTACGGGAAAACGGTTTTATTTGCCTTTGTTCTTTGGGCGAGGTTGATGTCGGCACATCAGACTCAGGCAGCAGGTGTGCAGTAACGAATACGGCGATTTCCTGAGATTCCCCTTGGGTACTCGTACTACCGAACAAACCTCCCATCACTGGAATCTTACGAAGTACTGGTATGCCCTTATCGACTTTATAGTTTTCATTCTTTTTCAGTCCTGCTACTGAAACTGTGCCGCCATTCTTGATTCGCATAGTGTTATTTACAATTCGCCGAGAAATAACCGGGTAATTATCCGTACTGCGCATTACAATATCGCTGACCTCGATAGCCAGGTCAAGCGTGATATCGCCGCTTTTCCCGATATGAGGAGTGATACCCAATATGGTTCCATACTCGATTTTTTGCAGTTGGGCAGTGCTATAATAGTAAGGAATGTTTTCCATAAACTTTGGCAGCAATGAATAATATTCTTCTGTGGTAACTTTGATTTCTGCTTTTCTGCCGTCCTGGGCTAATACCTGAGGACTGGACACGATAGTTGCATCTCCATTTTGCTCAAGAAGATTCAGAGTTAATTCCAGCGAATTCGTAAACTTTTCATCCGTTCCATATCCTATCTGAATACCCCACGGCCACTTTCCGCCGGAGGGCTGTGCACCGCCTCCGTGCAAATACGCACTGGAAAAGACGCCGGCTCTAATCCTTGGCCAGCTCCAGTCGATACCCAGATTTAGTAAATCCTGCCGCTTTATCACGGCGATACGCGCATCCAGCATAACATGGCGTGGAGGTATGTCGATAAGTGCGAGATCCGACTCTATGCGGTCTATCAAAACCTGGGGTGCGGTAATAACAACCGTGCCGGTGGTAGCGTCAGCTTGAACGTATTTCTTGAAAGCGGTGGACAGGAGTTTCACCGCGTCTTCGGCTCCGACGTAGCTCGTTTTTATGTACTTTGTTCTGCTCGAAGCAGGGAATGTCATCTCTTTTGGCTCCGGCGAACTGACCAGGTAGTAATCCGGTGTTTTTCTTACTACATAACCGGTGCCGGCCAGAACTATTTCAAGAGCCTTGTCAAGCGGCACTTCCTTAAGTTCGCAGGTTATCAAACCCGCAACAGTCTGGTCGGGGACAATGATAACACCTGTTTGCGATGAGATGTCCTGAAGTACCTGCCGGATGTCAGTATCAATAAAGACGTTGTTAACAAGAAGCGGAAGTTTCGGCTGTGCTTCTGCTCCACGAGCTTGCGGTTCAGCAGCTTTTGCCTGAGCAGCCTCAGTGGGTTCAACGGCCTCTGTGGCCTGAGTGGTCTCTGGTTGAACAGTCTCTGGCTCAGCAGTCTCAACGGGCTCAGCAGCCCCTGTGGGCTGGTTGACATCAGGCTGGGCAGCCTTCTGTTCAGTAACCTTGCGTTCGGCCTCTTTTTTCGTCTCGTCCTCATTGATATTCGAAGTAACATTAGTGTATGCTTTATTAGGTGGATCAAACATATAACCTTCTTTTGTCGGCGTTACCGTACCAGTCCAGCCATAGTTTACCTTGAGTGAGTATCGGCCTTTAGCATCGGTAACGCTGGAACCACCACCGTTGTCTGCTGACATTAATACATCTTCAATTGGTTCCCCATTGATGATTACTATGCCGGAAATGGTAAGAGTAATCGGCGTCGCAGTATAACTCTGATTGGTCTGATCGCTGGTAATCTTAGTGTAAATCCTGTTAGCCGGCTCGAAAGTATAACCTTCCTTTGTTGGGATAACTGTGCCGCTGGAACCATAATCAACAGTAACGGTGTATAAGCCGCCCCCGCTGGTAACAGGATTACCCGGCAGACCCTTCATTACTACACCGTCCATACCTGTTGTACCAGAAAGGGTAAATGTCTTCAGTTTCGCACTGTAGTCCTGATTTGTCTGATTTGCGGTAACAGGGTCGTATTTTTTATCAGCCGGTTGGAAGATGTGTCCTTCCTTTGTTGGAGTGACTGTGCCGGTCCAGCCATAGTTGACGGTGGCAGCGTATTTGCCATTTTCGTCAGTAACGAGATTGCCGGGCAGGCCGTTCATTACCGCGCCGCTTGTACCTGCTGAACCGGAAATGGTGAGGGTAATTAGTGTCCCGGTATAACTCTGGTTGCTCTGGTCGCTGGCAACCTTAGCATAAGTCCTGCTGGCCGGTTCGAAAGTATAACCCTCCTTTGTTGGGGTAACTGTACCGCTGAAACCATAGTCAATGGTAGCAGTGTATAGACCGCCTCCACTGGTAACAGGGTTACCCGGCAGACCATTCACTACTACACCATCCATACCTGCTGAGCCGGAAACGGTAAAGGTCTTCAATTTCGCGCTGTAGTCCTGATTTGTCTGATTTGCGGTAACAGGGTCGTATTTTTTATCAGCCGGTTGGAAGATGTATCCTTCCTTTGTTGGAGTGATTGTGCCGGTCCAGCCATAGTTGACGGTGGCAGCGTATTTGCCATTTTCGTCAGTAACGAGATTGCCGGGCAGGCCGTTCATTACCACACCGCTTTGGCCTGCTGTGCCTGTAATGGTAAAAGTAATTATCGCCGCAGTGTAACTCTGATTGGCTTGATTACCGGTAACCTTAGCGTAAATCCTGTTAGCCGGTTCGAAAGTATAACCCTCCTTTGTTGGGGTAACTGTGCCGCTGAAACCATAGTCAACAGTAGCAGTGTATAGACCGCCTCCACTGGTAACAGGGTTACCCGGCAGACCATTCACTACTACACCATCCATACCTGTTGAGCCGGAAATGGTAAAGGTCTTCAATTTCGCGCTGTAGTCCTGATTTGCCTGATTTGCGGTAACAGGGTCGTACTTTTTATCAGCCGGTTGGAAGATGTATCCTTCCTTTGTTGGGGTAACTGTACCGCTGAAACCGTAGTTAACAGTGGCGGTGTACTTGCCATTTTCATCAGTAACCGGCATACCTGGCAGGCCGTTCATTGCCACACCGCTTTGGCCTGCTGTGCCTGTAATGGTAAAAGTAATTAGCGTCGCAGTGTAACTCTGATTGGCCTGTTCGCCGGTAACCTTATCATACGTTCTATTGGCCGGTTCGAAAGTGTACCCCTCCTTTGTTGGAGTGACCGTACCGTTCCAGCCGTATTCAACCGTGGCGGTATAATAGCCGTTCTCATTGGTTACGGGATTGCCCGGCAGACCATTCATCGCTACTCCACTTACGCCTACCGAGCCGGAGACAATATAAGTTATCTTCGCTGCTTTATAGGCTGCCGTAACCAAGGTGCCGGGCAGAATAATAAAAAGGGTTATTCCTATTATTAAAATTTTAAACGTATCTTTCAACATGGTCAACTCCCTCACCTGTACCAATTGATAACTGGCACGCGACCCATTATTCAATTTCCTGTAATAGCTCCTGCTATTTTTAATAGTTTTCGGGTTAACCGTCGTATCCATTTTTTTCAATCGGCCAAATTTGTTAGTGACTATATCAGTTTTTCTTTTTTTGCCGCTTGCGTTACTTTTCTGCCTCTTCTTTAGGTCCAATAACTTCGACAATTTTCCGGCCGTTCTCGATGGAGACCTGAATAGTTATTGACTGGGTCGTTTGCCTGTTTACCCCCTCATCGGTGGTATATTCCAGCATCGCTTCCAGACGGTACGCCCCAGGGGGAACCTCTGCAAAATCAACAAGTCCCGAAAAATTCCTGACCTCCAGCGGCAGCATCAGTCCTGTCTCGCCAGCCAATATCGTCCTTCTGGCAATCCTGCCGTCAGCAGTCATAAGTGTGGCTGAGCATCTGGGTGTGATGTGGACGTTTCCTGTGTTACCAAACCTGCTGACAATTGCATACATAGAAGCCTCCTCATTGGCAATACTCAGCTTCATCGGCTGGCTCGCAGGTTCGACCTTGACTCTCTTGTTTTGAATGTTAAGCAGGGCTGTTGTCGTACCGGCATTCTGGCCGTCTGGATATCTGCCTTGCAGATTGAGTTCTGCATAATAATTGGCATGTAATTCATTGACCTCCGGCGCCTTTACAATGATGCGTATCTTCTGTTGCCTGCCGGGGGGCAGTGTAAAATTATCCGGTATTATTCGCACCCAGTTGGCGCAGGCCAAATCCTCACCCTTCAACTCGCCGTAGGAAACGTTCTCAAGCTTAGGTGGTATTACCGCGCCGGCTCGAACCGTAACTGCACTATCCGAAGGGTTCTTCACACTCAGAACCGCCGAACGTGTCGCCCTCGGTACAATGGTAACAGATATACTTTCCGGCTCCAGCTTAAGTGCCGCCTCGGCTGTAACTGCCCCGGCATTTGGGTCACCGGCAAAATCTATCTCTTTCTCAATCGGTTTTGTCCGCAGACCGTCAACGTAAAGGTCGCTCTTTAATCTATATTTCCCCGGCGGAAGAGATTTCCCAACGTCATCCTTTAACTTCAGGCTTATCCCAGGCAGAATACCTACCTCTCCGTGTTCTACCTTCGTAATATCACGCCAGTGACCGCCCAGGAAATTCTGAATTCTTGCACTGCTTTTCAGCCGAGAGTAGGTCCTGCCTTCATTTTCAATACCCACCCACAGAATCGATGTTGCCGGTTGTTCTTCAAACCGCGGCCTGAATTCCATTCCGACATCGGTCAAACCTATTTTCTGACGCACCGTACGGCCCTGTGCCTCAAAGAGAACAGGAATCAAAAATCGGGTGACTACAGGAATCCCTTGTGCGATGTCTGGAGCCGGCCTTGTCTGTACGCACAGGCCTGCATAGTAAAATCCACCCTTATTGGCTCGAGGTGTTATCTTCAATTTTACCGTTTTCACACCCAGCGGCTCGATTCTAACACTATCAGCACTCAATTTTATCCACTCACGACAGGAATAAGGGTTTGACGTACCGGTATTGGGCTCGACATTGGACTCGGCCTCGATAACATGCCAGTAAGCATCTTCTGTTTGACCCAGCTCGACTAATTTCAAGTCGAGTGTCGAGAACCTCTTATCTTCAAGGCTGCGAATCTCGATGACTTCCTCTGCCGTCTGCCCGGGCCGAGCTGCAAGCTCCACCTTCATTGGTCTGACCGTAAACTTCGCAGACACCGGCGTTACCAAAACAAAAAGGCACCCAAAAATACAAACAACCCAGACCAAACGGCCGGATAACACACTGTTAGCTCGATTTGTCATTTTTACTCTTTTCTTTTTTACCGGTTGGTCTTCAAACCCTGGTGCATTCTCTCTATGTGTTCTCACACTTGCTCGTTAATTCGGCAATACCGGAAAGCTCCTTTACCAAGTAGTTTTCCATTTCTTGATTGAGGTACTACACTGCCCCCAAAGGTATTCTCTGCTGAATAAACTGTTTATTATGGGGCAGTCTGATGACCCGGTCGAGCGGTTTTATGGGAATGATTTCTATTTCAGTTTTTTTCGGACCTGCTAATAGTGTGTGTAAGCAGGATTGAGCATCGAAAATTCGGCTTTGGGCTGTATAAAAAACAGGGAGAGATAGATTCAATCTACCCCTCCCTGTCAAAAACCTCTCCAAAACTGTTTGGACTTTCGCAATTACCTCGTGCGTTCGTCCATTACACGGCAGTAATTACAGCCTGCCTTTCACTCTAAAGTCAACAACCTTACGGAATACTCATGGTCAGTGTTAGTAGTGTGTCGAAGATAAAGTTAGGATTCCAAGCAACCGTAGTCATGTTGACATTAGTAACTTGAACGAACACGTTAAATGGGGTACCATCAGGAATAGGACCCGGATAGGTACCAGTGTCAGCGCCAGTGCCGGGGAAGGGGTTACCTTGCAAGTGGCAATCCCAGGTGCCACCAGTTAAACCCGGATTCCCAATGGTCGCATCGAGCTGCACGCTCAGTAAGTTCGTACCTATAAGGAAGGTACCATAGTCTAACCCACTGGATGAGCCCATTTGCGTTCCTGCGGGTGGGATGGGGCCTGGGGCTGCGGTTATGGTCGTTATCGCCACATTGATTGCTTGGGGAGCAACGACCGTAGCTACCGGCATAATCTTCAAATTCACAGGACACGAGGCATTAGTCAACGGAATTGGAGCCGCCATTGCCGGTACTGCCAGCATTGCTATCGCTACAGCAATTACTAAAATTTTCAAAGTTCTCATTTCTTAATCTCCTTCACGTCTTGCCCCACTAAGGTTATAATTAACCTGATGGGGCCAAACCATAATTGGCGTTCGGGGTCCTTGTTCAGGTCCCGAACTCTACTCTGGCGGGCATATCCGCTTGGGCGACCGGGTGGATTGCCCGCTCTTTTTTTACTCCACCTTCAGCCGCAGCCTGTATTTTTACAACCCAAAGACCAGGCCAGCTTCTTTCGGCTGCTGCGTCACCCATCGCTCTAAAGTCAACAACCTTACGGAATACTCATGGTCAGTGTTAGTAGTGTGTCGAAGATAAAGTTAGGATTCCAAGCAACCGTAGTCATGTTGACATTAGTAACTTGAGCGAACACG
>Ga0315282_10003516_pt1 | contig 28035 bp, 20 predicted proteins | sample YL17G07_20_MG_FD_203693 | JGI IMG/M metagenome (GOLD analysis project Ga0315282, IMG submission 203693) | Sediment microbial communities from Yellowstone Lake, YNP, Wyoming, USA - YL17G07_20 | ecosystem: Environmental > Aquatic > Freshwater > Lake > Sediment | place: USA: Wyoming | collected...
TCCAGTCCAATTAACTCGGTCCACAAAATGGCTGATGAATCGCTGGGCTAGTCTCTGTCGTCCTACGGACTTGGCCTGGCACCCCAATGCTCTTGTGTCGGCCCCACCCGCCCCGCAGGGGCGAGCGACCATAGCCCACCGTTTCAACGGTGGGTACCGATAGCGAATGATATCCGCAAGCCCCGTAGGGGCGACAGAAGACAGGCAACGGGTGGGCGTCCTTCCATCGGGCGTGGTCGGAATCCGCCACCGAATACCGACCGCACCCGAGACGATCAGCCTTTGACGCAGATCAGGGGCTCCAGGCGGGCGACCTTTTTGGCCAGGCCGGCGGTCTCGGTGGCGTCGACGACGGCGGCCACGTCTTTGTAGGCGCCGGGGGCCTCCTCGGCGATGCCGCGGGCGGAGGTGCCCCGGATGAGGATGCCCTTCTGGGCCAGATAGGTGACGATGTCCTTGCCCTTCCATCGCTTGGTGGCCTGGCTTCGGCTCATGGCCCGGCCGGCCCCGTGGCAGCAGGAGCCGAAGGACAGGCGCATGCCTTCCTCGGTGCCGGTGAGGATGTAGGAGGCGGTGCCCATCGTGCCGCCGATGAGCACGGGCTGGCCGACCGGCTGCAAGTCCTTCGGCAGCGACGGGTTTCCCGGCCCGAAGGCCCGCGTGGCGCCTTTGCGGTGGACGTACAGTTTCTTCTTCTGCCCGTCGATGAGATGCTCCTCCACCTTGCACGTGTTGTGCGAAACGTCATAGAGCAGCGTCAGATTCGCGCGGGAGTAGAGTTGCGCGAATGCCTCGCGCGCCAGGTGCATCAGGACCTGCCGGTTGGCCAGGGCACAGTTGATTCCCGCACACATCGCTCCATAATACTGCCGGCCCACGTCGGAGTTGATCGGCGCGCAGGCCAGCTCCTTTTCCGGCAGCTCGATGCCGGCCTCTTTGGCGGTCTTGATCATTTTGGCGAGATAGTCGGTGGCGATCTGGTGGCCCAGGCCGCGCGAGCCGCAGTGGATCATCAGGACGATGTCGTTGAGCGCCACGCCGAGCACTGTGGCGATGTCCTCGCGGTACACCGCCGTGACTCGCTGCACCTCGAGGTAATGATTGCCCGAGCCGAGCGTGCCGACCTCGCTCTCCTGGCGTTCCTTCGCGTGATCTGAGACGTAACGCGGCTCGGCCCCGGCCGTCTTGCCGTTCTCCTCGACGTTCACGAGATCCGCCCGCGTGCCGTAACCCTGCTCGACGGCCCACACCGCGCCGCCCAGCAGCATATCGTCGATATCCGCCAGGGAGGCCTTCACCTTGCCCCTGCTGCCGACGCCGGCGGGGATTCGCCGGGCGAGGAGGTCGGCCAGTTCCGCCTTGTTGTCCTCGATCTCGTCCGCGGTCAGCCCGGTGCGGACGGCCCGCACGCCGCAGGAAATGTCGAAGCCGACGCCGCCGGCCGAGATCACCCCGCCCTCATCCGGGTCGAACGCCGCCACGCCGCCGATGGGGAAGCCGTAGCCCCAGTGGGCGTCGGGCATCGCGTACGACGCTTTCACGATCCCAGGCAGCGCCGCCACGTTTGCCGCCTGCTGATAGACCTGCTCCTCCATTGCGCGGACCAGCTCATCATCGGCGTAGATTATCACCGGCACCCGCATCTTGCCGAAGGGTGCGATCGTCCATTCCGCGTCACCACGCTTCTGAAGTCTCTCGGCGTACATCCTTGTGCTCCTGGTTGCCTACGGTCAAATTCGAAACTCGAATGTCGAAATCCGAAACAAGCTCGAATGCATCAAAGGCGAAATTCCAAACGCGGCTATGGGCCCGCGCCAGCGTTTCCGGCCTTCGTATTTCCCGCTTTGAATTTGTTTCGGATTTCGACATTCGTGTTTCGTGCTTCTCCTTACACGTCCACGATACACTGGGCGACCCAGTTGCCGTCATTGTCACGACCGACTTCGAGGCGGGCGTAGGTAGCGGCCTTGACCTCCACCGTCGGCTCGTGCTTCTCGACGTTCACCGGCTCGCCCCAGGCCCTGGCCTCCAGGCCGCCCTCGGTGAACCGGACCTCGAATCGGTTGAACAGCATGTTCCGTGCATCCATCTCGTAGAGCAGCGAGCTGATCCAGCCGATGAAGAGCATCTCATCGTCGTCGTCCCGGCAGATGATATCAACCGCCTCCTTCGGCTCGATCTTCTCCGGGTCGGTAATCACCGCGGTCATTGCGACGGCTGCCTGCGCGAACGCCTCCTCCTTCGTCGGCGCCACGCCGCGAATCCCGATATCCGACGGATGCGAAAAATGCTCCCAGCGTCCTCTGATCATGCCGGCACCGAATCTCACACTCACTCAAATCCAGAAACCTCGCCCATCCTACCCGACAACTCCCGCGCAAGGAATCAGCTTTCCCCTGAATTCCGGGGCTGCGGCCATCTGCGCAGGGCGGAGATGCAATGACGCCAGCCGACAGACGTTTGCGGGCCGGAGGCTACTTCGACGGCAGCTCGGAGGAGTAGGCGGTCTCGTTGTGGCTGGTCGAGGTGTCGCGGGCCTTGACGCGGAAGCGGTGGCGTTGGCCGACGCGGCCAACCTTCACGGTGTACTCGCGCGAGGTCTGCCAGCCGCTGCTGAAGCCCGACTCCGTCGTGCACTGGAAGTAATACTCGACGCCGGCGGCATCATCAGTGGCTTGGACGGCTTTCATCGTCGCACAGTAATCGAAGGCGCCGCCTCCAACGTTGATCTCCTTCGGTTCGATCTCCCATTGCATGGGATCGGGCGTGGGGGGCTGCAGATCGACGTCCGCCGGTGCGGAGTAGCCGGTGGTGTTGTGATTGGGGGACTTGTCGCGGGCCCGCACCTTGAACGTGTAGTGGCCCTTGGGCAGCGAGCCGACCTCGTAGGTGCGGCTGTCCTGCCATCCGCTGCTGTACGCCGGACTGGACGTGCACTCGAACTGGTACTCGACGCCGCTTTCATCGACCGCCGTCGTCGCCGTCATCCGCAGGGTCCCGGCCGACACGCGCGACGGCTGGATCTCCCACGTCATCGGGTTCGGCGTCGGAGGCGTCCAGTCCTCCTGCGTCGTCTTGGCGGCGGACCGCTGCGACCAGTCCGTCTCGATCTTGTTGCCCGTGTTCCGCGCCTTGACGCGGTACCAGTAGGTCGATTCCGCCGATAACTGCGTGTCCTGCCAGCGGGGCTCCTCGTTGGGCCCGAAGGCCAGCCATCCGCTGTTATATTGAGGATGGTAATAGTCTTCAAAGTAGTATTCAACGGACGTTCCGTCGGTGGAGGTGGCCTTGGTCGCCACCATGGCGATGGAGTACGCGCTGCTGGCGTATGGCTTGGTCGCCCAGGTCATCGGATTGGGCAGCGGGGCGCTGGCCGTGCGCGGGCCGATCCGCCACTGCTCGCCCAGAATGGCGAAATCGGCGAAGTCAACCGTGCCATTGCGATTCATATCCTCCGCGAGGCAGTCTTCCTTGAGCAGCCACTTCTGTCCCAGCCGCTTCAGGTCAGGCCAGCCGACTTTCGAGTCGTTGTTCAGATCCGCCAGGTGTCCGAGTTCAGAGAGGGACATGCTGGCTTGGGAAGTCCCCCCATAGGCGCCGAGATTGATGCGCTGGCCATGCGGCCATAACTCGGCCGACCAGTCCGAGCTCGGATTGCCTGCATCGATGCAGCGGCTGGTTTCATCATCGGTCACCCACTTGTGCTGGTCCGGGTCCCAGCGCCCGGCCTGCGATTTCACGTGGTAATCGCCGTCCACCCAGAGATCGTCGGCGAGGTCCGCGGTCTTGCGGTCGTCCCAGTGCCCGTCGCGGGCGAACAGCGGATCCACGACGATGTCCCCTGTACCCGATTTGGATCCCCCGCCGAAATTGCCGCCGGAGTTCATCCAGAAATCATTGTACGTATTGGTGCACTCGCCATAGATTCCGCCGGCCTGGGGCGCCTCGTTGAAGGCGATGATGTTGTTTCGCAGGACGGCGGGTGACTCGCTCAGTGCCCCACCCAACTCCCCCGCCCGGTTGTCGATGATCGTGTTGTTGACGATGGAGCGGGTGCAGTCGTGCAGACCGCCGCCCTCGCGAGCGGCCGAGTTGCCGGCGATGACGTTATTGTGGATGTCGGCGGCGCAACTGTAGAGTCCCCCGCCGTAGGAGTCGGCGTAGTTGCCGACGATCCGGTTGCCGGCGATTTCGCCGTCGCAGAAGTACATACCGCCGGCCGGTCCGTTGCCGATGATGGCGTTATCCTGGACGAGTCCGCTGCAGAAGGCGGCGCCGGCGCTGTTGCCGGTGATTGTGTTGCCGCGGATGAGCCCGTCGCACGCGTAGATGCCCTCCTGCCTATTGGAGAGGATAGTGTTGTCGAGGATGGTAGGTGCGGCATCCTGCTGGCCAGTGATGCCTGCTCCATCGCAGTTGCGGATCACGTTCTTGGAGATCGTTGGAGAGGCCCCCAGGCACATGATGCCGCGGCCGGTGATCGTGAAGCCTTCCAGGACAGACCGGTCCCCTTCATCGAAGTCGAAAGTGACCGTGGCGCCGGTCCCATAGGTAATCACGGTGGCCTGGACGACCGCCGGGTCGTCGGGCTTATCGCTGCGGACGGTGACCGCCCGGCCGTTGAAGGTGATCTGCTCGCGGTACGTGCCGGGCTTGACGACGATCACGTCGCCGTCCCAGGAGGCATTGACGGCGTCCTGGATCTTGCGGTAGTTCGCCGTGCCGTCGTCATCGACGATAATCGTTTTGGCCAAACACGGAACGGCCAGCAGCACAGCGCTCAGCGACACAATCAGCTTATTCATGACTTCTCCTCTTTTTCTATCCTCACCACGCTTGCCATCCCTGTAGTCTGTAGGAGGAGACCACCGTTACAATCAAATTCCCAAATTGTGGTCACCGGCGCCGGCAAATCCGGGCGGGTCGGTGACCAGTGAATATCGCTGGGGGCCCTGCGGCAGGATACGACCCACGACCGCCACCTGCCAGGCGCCCGCAACAGGATTCGCCACGTACACCTGCTCGACGTTATTGGTGTGGTCGGCTTGAATCTGCCGGGCCGGGTCTTGGGGCCGGTCCGCGTCCAGCGTCCACGGGTCGTACTGCCTTCCGTCCGGGCCGGTCACCACGAGGTCGAGGTCGTTCACCAGGGCGCGGGCCGTCAGCGGATCGGCCGGGTAATCGTCCCACACGAGCGTCACCTTCAGCGGCATTCCGCCGTCGCCGGCCACTTGAATCGCATACAGGTCCTGCTCGCCCTGCTGTGAGATCGCGTCCTCTATTACGACCTCATCGAGGGTGTCCGCTCGCACCAGATCGATGGCCGACTTGGCATTGATCAGGCCGAAGCCAAAGGCATAATCGGGGCCTGGATTGCCCAGGTCCGTCGCGGAGTGCAGCAGCAACGCCTTGATCGTCGAGGGCAGCGGGTCCGCACGGTGCGTGCGGCGCCAGTCCTCGAGAATCAGCGCCGTGGTCCCGGAGACTGAAGGCACGGCCATGGATGTGCCGCAGGCCCCGCCGTAACGGTTGCCCGGGAGCGTGGACCAGATCATGCAGCCGGTGCACGTTTCGCAGCCCGGCGCGACCGCGTCCGGCTTGATCCTGCCGTCGCCCGTGGGGCCTTTGTTGCTCCACTGCCAGAGCGAATTGTCGTCGGAGTTCGTGGCCCCGACCGCGATCGTGTTCTTGGCCGCCGCGGTGCTCAGGATCGTGCCCCAGTGACCTTCGTTGCCCACGGCCCAGACGATGGAGATGGGCTTGCCGAGATCGCCCCGCACGATTGCATCCATCGCCGCGGCGTAGTCCTGGTAGGCGTGCCACTGCACCTTGCCCCAGGAGTTGTTGGCGATATTGATGCCGTAGACATTGACGGCTCGGCGGTATTGCTCGCGCAGGTCGCTGACGTTCTCCCAGCAGAGGAATGATACGATTGTGGCCGCTGGCGCCATGCCCCGGTACAGGCGGCTGGGCAGCAGCCATCCGTCGCCGATCATCGTCCCGGCCACCTGCGTCGCGTGGTCACCCATCGGCTCATTCGCGTCCACATTGATCACGCGACCGGCCAAGTCCACATGCGTGGCGTCCGGGTGCCTCGACTCCCACTGCCCGAGCACGACACCGGCGCCCGTCAGGTTGTAAGGGTCCGCCTGGACGGGATCGACGCCGATTGCCGCCCGGGCGCCGTCATTCAGATCGACCGATTCGTAGTGCTGGTCGATCCATTTGATGCAGTCATCAGCAGCGAGGGCCTCCACCATCCCGGCAGGCAGATAAAACACCAGGCTCTTCTCGTCCGGGTCCCGCCCCACCACCCTGCCGCCAAGTGCCTCTACTGCCTGCGCACCTGCTTCGATCGTGACATCCTTGAACAACTGCGCGACCAATTTCGCCTCGCCTGCGCCGTTGAGCGAAAAGGCGTTGATCCCACCGTCGCGAATTGATGGCGCCAGCTTATCGTGGGGCAGGATTTCCGTCACGGCCCGGACGCCCGGCAATCCGGCGATCTGAGCCAGCTTGTCCGCAGGGGCGCCGGCCAGCCAGGCGCGATTGGGGATGTAAGACAGCAGGTGCACGCCCGTGTTGATGAATGTCAGACGCTGCTCCGGGGCGGGCATGTCCTCCAATTGGATGATCACGTGCATCCTTCCCGAGGCGGTCCGGGTGTGGGCGCGCAGCGACTCACTCAGGCCCGCCGGCGGCACGAACCGGCGCGACTTGAGGATCACCTCGTCGTCGCCTGCCGCCACAGCCGCGAGCAAAAGCACGGCAGCCATGCTGATAGAAACAGCCGCCTTGATCATTGCCGTCGTACTCCTCCGTACCCGCGCGGATTCATCCTCGCCACTCGAGAGCACCCCCATCGCGTGCCAGGATGGCTCGGGGGCCTATCCGCAAGGCCCCGTAATCCTCATCTTGTGCAAAGAGACGCGGCACGCCAACCTCGTGCCTCCCGCAGGGCCGAATCCGGCGCCGCGAGACCCATCTCCAACCCTGCCGCCACCATGGTCAGGATTAAGACGTATTGTACCAAATCCGACCGCCAATTGCCAGCCCAAACCAGGCGCAGGCGGCGGTTGCGTGCGACCACATACACATACATACATAAGGAAGGTAAGGAAGGGGGACATCCTGCTTTTTCGCTGGACAGGTGCACTTTACGCCAAACGACGAGGGGGGAGAAGCAGAATGTCCCCTTTTCGGGGAACGCCTGCGATATTATAGGTCTGTGGCTAGGCAAGATTGCCTCTGCCAGGGCGGTCGCGAGGGCTTGATGGCGGCGGGGAGCGGGGGTATAATGCCGCCGTGGATCTTGACTAAGGAAGGACCGGCATGTGCAACAAGTTTGTCAGAGCTATTTTCCCGGGGTCGTTTGACCCGATCACGAACGGGCATATGGATGTGATCCGGCGGTCGGTGAAGCTGTTTGACGAGCTGATCATCGCCGTCGGCCGCAGCCCCATCAAGAACCAGCTCTTCACGCCTGAGGAGCGGGTCGAGATGATCGCCGAACTAATTACCGACTTGCCGGGGGTTTCTGTCGAGAGCTTTGAAGGACTGACCGTGGAGTACGCGGCGCAGCGAAAGGCGGACGTCATTCTCCGCGGCCTGCGCAGCCTTACCGACGTACAGTACGAATTCCAGCTTGCCATGACGAACCGGGCCGTCGCGGGGATTGAGACCGTCTTCATCATGACCAGCGAGCAGTACGGGTTCACCAGCTCGACGCTCATTCGTGAAATCGCCTCGCTGGGCGGCGATTTGTCCAACCTGATTCCGCCCAACGTTCACAAGCGTCTGGAGGGCCGTTTCAACCGGCTGAGCAGCCGCAAGGCGTGAAAGGGGACTGATTCCCGGCTGACGTGAGGGCCGCGCGGACCGCTTTGTGCGGAACAATCGGCGGGAGGCAGCGTAACCTCAATGTATGTCTGCCGACGGCCGTGAGAATTTTATCGGGCTGATGGAGGGTGTGAAATTTGCCGATGAATCTTGCAGACGTGGTATAATGGTGGCAAATCAGGCGGACCTGAGCGTGCCCATTGGTTGTGGGGCAGCCAGCAAGGCCGCGTGGCAGTCATAGAAGAAGAAAAACGGGTCCTACAGGGCATTATGCAGTGCCAGATTTGTAACAAACGGACGGCGACGATTCACCTGACCGAGATCAGTGATGGCGTCCGCACGGAGATGCACATCTGCGAGCACTGTGCGGCTGATCAGGGGATCGGCTCGCAGGGCCAGATGTCGATCAACGATCTGCTGAGCAACCTTCTGGCCGTGCAGCCGGCAGATGAGGAGATTTTCGGACCTGCGGACCAGGAGTCGGTGTGCCCAAACTGCGGCTTTACGCTGGCCCGCCTGCGGAAAGAAGGAATGCTCGGCTGTCCCCACGACTACGAGGTGTTCCAGTCGGCCCTGCTGCCTCTGATTGAGCGGGCTCACAACGGACATACGACGCACTGTGGAAAGGTCCCCTCCAAAACCCCGCAGGCAACAAAGAACCTGGTCCAACTGTCAAGCCTGCGCCGTCAGTTGGAGGCGGCCGTCCACAGCGAGGACTACGAGCTCGCCGCCAAGCTGCGCGACGAGATCAAGCATCTGGAATAAACGCGGAGTGCAACAGGCACAATTGATGAAATTGACCGAGATCAGCAACGACATCAACGATTGGTTCAGCGGCGACGGCCCGCTGGCCGACATCGTCGTATCTTCCCGGATTCGCCTGGCCAGGAATCTGGCCGGACATAAATTCCTCGGCAACTGCTCCGACGATGAAAAGGGCAAGATCCTCAACAAGCTCAAGGCCGTGCTGATGTCCCTCGATCTGGGCGATGAAATCTTCTACATCGGCGTCGACCGGGCGTCGAGCCTCAACCGCGACCTGCTCGTCGAGCGCCACCTGATCAGCCGCCATCTGGCCATGGCCAAGGGCCCGCGCGGCGCCGTCATCGGCCGCCACGAGTTCTTCACCGCCATGATCAACGAGGAGGACCACCTGCGAATCCAGGTTCTCAAGGCCGGTTGCCAGCTCTCCGAGTGCGCCGAGCAGATCGACCGCATCGACAACATGATCGAGGAGAAGGTGGATTACGCGTTCGATTCCCGGCTGGGCTACCTGACGGCGTGCCCGACAAACCTGGGGACCGGGATTCGCGTCTCCGTCATGCTGCACATGCCCGCGCTGAAAATGACGGGCCAGATCGAAAAGTTCCTCAACGCGGCCAAGGACATGAACCTCGCCGTGCGGGGCCTGTTCGGCGAAGGCAGCGAGGCCGTCAGCGACCTGTACCAACTCTCCAACCAGGTCACCCTCGGCGTCAGTGAGAAGGCCATCGTCTCGGAGTTCGAGCAGACGATCATCCCGGAGGTCATCGAGTACGAGAAGGCGGCCCGCCGGCAACTGCTCGCCAGCCAGGTCGATACCCTCGACGACAAGATTTCGCGCGCGTTGGCCCTACTCCAGAACGCGCACCTGGTGAGCTCGCAGGAGGCGCTGTTCCTGCTGAGTCATCTGCGGCTGGGCCTGAACATGCACGCGCACATGGGAGCGTCCACCCCGGCGATTCAGCGGCTCTGCGCCCTGCGCGGCAGCGGCGTGGCCGACCACGACGGCCTGTCCATCCGCACGATCAATCGCCTGTTCATGCTTACCCTGCCGGCCCACCTGCAGATGAATCACGGACACTCCCTCGACGCCTCGCACCGCGACGCCCTGCGTGCCAAAATCATCCGCGAAGCCCTCACCCAGCAATGAGTTCTGCAAAAGAATCGCGCACTGATTGGAAGAAGCTTGCGGCCAAGCCGGACGCCGGAATCGATACGTCGGATATTCCGGAGCTGGACAAGGACTTCTTCCGGCACGCGAAGCTGCGCATGCCCAAAGGCAAACAGATGGTGTCGCTGCGTCTGGACAGCGATGTCCTGGACTGGTTCAAACGCCAGGGAAAGGGCTATCAGACGAAGATCAATGCCGTGCTGCGAGCCTATGTCGAGGCGAAGAAAGGATGATCGCCCAGTTGGATGTGCATAGCCCTGTCGGACTGAAACTTGGCAGCTTAGCCCTGGATGTCCCGTTTTTCCAGGCATCCCTGAGCGGCTACAGCGATTACGCCATGCGCATATTTGCCCGGCGGTTCGGCTGTCCCTTCGCGCTGGCCGACGTGATGCTGGCCAAGAGCGTGGCCAATCCGCGTGTCCTGAGCATGGCGTGCTTTCGCCCCGGCGAAGACGAGCACCCGGTGGGCGCGCAGCTCCTCGGCGAGACGGCCGCGATCATGTCCAAGGCCGCACGCGACCTGGTGGCGGCCGGATACGATGTCATCGATCTGAATTTTGCCTGTCCGGCGCCCAAGGTGCTGCGAAAAGGCCGGGGCGGTGCCCTGCTCGATCATCCCGACACGGTTATCGAAATCCTCAAGGCGGTCCGGGACGCCGTCCGCTGTCCGGTCTTGATGAAGCTCCGCATCGGGATGAACCACTCCGCGCGAGCCCAGGACTGCTTCTGGGAGATCGTGACCCGCTCGGTCGAGCATGGGGTCGATGCCCTCGTGATTCACGGCCGGACCGTGTCCGAGAGGTATCGCGGCGCGGCCGACTGGAACACGCTCGCGGCGGTCAAGAGTCGCTTCCCTGCCGCCACGGTCATTGGCAGCGGCGACATCTTCGATCCATCCGCGACGATCGACCTGATGAAAAGGACCGGGCTCGACGGCTTCGTCGTCGCCCGCGGCGCCATCGGCAATCCCTGGATCTTCCGCGACCTGCGCTGCGTGTGGGAGGGCCGCCCCCTGCCGCCGCCGCCCGACCTCGCCGAGCAGCGGCTCATCATGCTCGAACACCTCGACCGCGTCTTCCAGGGCTATCCGGAGCACCGGGTCATCGGCTACTTCCGCAAGTTTCTCCTCTACTACGTCCGCCGCCACCCCAAGCGCAAGCAGGTCCTCCAGACCCTCCTGAAGGCCAAGACCCGCCCCGCCGTCGAGTCCGCCATCAACACCTGGTACATCAACGGCGACGGCCATCCCACCGAATAATCGCCACCAGCGATCTCCGATTGCGCAGACTCTATCATCCTGAGGCGAAGCCAAAGGATCTGGCATCGTGTGATACCGATTCCTTCCGAGAATCTCGTATCTCTGGGTGGCATCGTCAAGACCGCAGGCCTTGGCGATGGTTTGACCCGGTCCTGAGAAGACCATCGCCAAGCTTCGCTTGACGATGCCACCCGGATTACCGCCATCTGTTACGAAGAACTCAACCGGAATCGGTATGAGAGATTCCCCGACCCTGCGTCGGATCCTTGGCGCATGGATGAATTGTGGTCCGTGTCACTCGACGATCCGGTCGGGGGATTTGCCGGGGTGGGCGGATGGGCCGGTGAAGTGGTCGAGGCGGAGGTCTTCGACGTGTCTGGATTCCAGGGCTGGGCCGTAGTCGTCGGTCAGGCGGTCGGACCAGACGACTTGCGTATTCCGCAGCGTCAGATTCTTGGCGTATTCGCAGTGGATGCCGGCCAGGGTGCTTGAATAGACTCCCCTGAAGAGGCCGTCGGGGCGGGCATCGTAGAATCCGCCCGGCTGATCGGTGAACCTGCCAACTTCGACGCGGACGTTGTCGAGGATGATGTCCTCGACGGGCCTGGTTTCCCAGCCGTGGATGTACACGCCGTTCTCGCTGCGGCAGAGAATGTTGCTGAAGCGGATGTTGCGGACATGCCCCAGGTTCGTGTCCTTCGTGCGCGGCCAATGACTGATGTGGATCGGCTCGGCGGCGCCCCACCACTTGTGGGGCTGGAACTGCGTCTCGATCGTGATATTGGCGAAGATCACGTTTTCGATGTCCCCTTCGTCACGGCTCTGGATGCACAGGCCGCGATTGCTCCGGAAGATCACGCAGCCGTCAAAGACGACATTCCGGATTCCGGGAGGCGCGTATGCTTCATCCAGCTTCAGGGCGCAACTGCGCGAGGTGAGGGTGCAGCCGGTCACCGTGACGTGCTCGCAGGGGCCGCAGGCGGCGAAGTTCGGCGTGTTCTTGAGCACGATGCAGTCGTCGGCGCATTCGAGGTGGCAGTTGGCGATGCGCACGTTGCGGCAGTGATCGACGTCGATGCCGTCGTTGTTGGCGACGTCCCAGGCGTTGAGAATGCTGATTGACTGGATGACCAGGTCCTCGCAGCCGATCGGATGAATCGTCCAGCTCGGCGCGTTGCGGAACGTCAGTCCGTCGATCCGCACCTGTTTGCAGCCGATCAGGATGACCATTCGCGGGCGTCCGCCGCCGGGCCTTGCCTCGCCGGGCTTCCTCCAGAAGGGCCACCAGTCCCCGCAGAAGGCCTGGGGCCACCAGTCCGCCTTGGTTACGTCGCCGCCGGCCTCTTCATCCGCCAGCCGCTGCCAGAGGGCCCGATCGTTGCCGTCGAGAATGCCGTCGCCGGAGATCGACAGCCCGACGGCATCTTTGGCGAACAGCAAGGCCCCTTCACGGCCGTAGTCGCGCCAGTTGGTGCTGCCCTTCAGTATCGCGCCTCGCGTCACGTGGAAGTCCACCCCACTGCGAAGCGTGATCGCGCCGGCCAGATACGTCCTTCCGGCCGGCAACAGCACTCGCCCCCCGCCGCCGGCAGCACAGGTATCCACAGCTTTCTGGATCGCCGCCGTATCGTCCACAGCGCCGGTGCCCTGAGCCCCATAATCCAGCACGCTGTAAACGCCCGTGGTGGCAGGTGGGTTTGGCGACCTCGCCACCTCCTGGGCCGGGATCGCCTCCGCAGCCAGCAATGAAACGAACAGAGCGAACATGAGTCTCTTCATGGCTCGGATATTAGGCGGCCAACCGCCGCAAAGCAAGCCGGACGGCGAAGAAATTGTCCTTGACAACGCGTGGTTATGAACATACGCTCATAACCATCGGACAGAAAAGGAGTATGTGAATGCCAAGGCCCTGCTGCCTGCGTCATATCGGTTTCACGCCGAGCGCCGTGTTTTTCAAGCCGGCGGGCGTTCCGGCTTGCGCCCTGGAGCAGGTGACGTTGACCCTGGACGAGGTGGAAGCGTTACGGCTGGCCGACCTGAACGGACTCTATCAGGAGCAGGCAGCGGAACGGATGAAGATTTCGAGACCGACGTTCTCACGAATTGTGGAGAGCGCGCGGCGGAAAGTGGCGGACGCCCTGATTCACGGCAAGGCGCTCCGTCTGGAAGGCGGTGCCGTGAAGATCAAGGGAGAGCCGAGAAGAGATGGTACAGGACCGGCGGGCGCGGGGCCCGGCACAGGGCTTGGCCCGTGCGGCTGCGGACGACGTCGAGGTCGAGCGGCCAGAGGCGGCGCAGGATTCGGGCGATGCAACAGGCGCCTGGGGCCCGTGGCAGGCTCGTCGACGCCCGATGAAACCCTCCGTAAGAGCGAAACAGAGAAAGGAGAGCAGGAATCATGAAGGTCTGTATTCCCGTTGCGCAGTATTGTGGTCTAGAGAGCCCCGTGTACGGACATTTCGGGTCCGCACCCATATTTGTTCTTGTGGACTCGGACACGATGTCGGTCGAATCTCTGGAGAACCGGGACGAGGTGCACGCTCACGGCCGGTGCAGCCCCTTGAAAGCGCTCGGGGGCGCAAAGCTGGACGCCGTTGTCGTCGGCGGGATCGGGGCCGGGGCACTGGTTGGACTTCACGAGGCCGGAATCCGGGTCTTCCAGGGTGCCGGCAAGACCGTCGCGGAAGTTGTCGCGCTCCTGAAGAACGGCGACTTGAAGGAAATCGACCGGCAGCACGCCTGCTCGGGACATGGAGATGGATCGGGATGCCATCACAACCACGGTTGACGGTCATCGGCTGGATTCACTCGCCCTTCAGGGAGCCTGCGGGAACGCCGATTCAACCGGCCTTTTCCGAAGCGACGGCAGGCGCCGTCGAGGTCTTGCCAGAGTATGCAGAGGGTCTGTGCGACTTGGACGGATTCGAGAGAATCTGGCTGCTCTACTGGCTGGACCGGGCGCCGGCCCCGCGTCTGCGAGTCGTGCCTTTTCGGGATAAAGTCGAGCGCGGCCTGTTCGCGACACGGGCACCGTGCCGCCCGAATCCGATCGGACTGTCCTGCGTGCGGCTGCTTAGCGTCAAGCACAACCGGTTGATGATCGGCGGACTGGACATCCTCGACGGCACGCCGCTGCTGGACATCAAGCCCTATGTGCCGGAGTATGATGCGTTTCCGCGGAGTCGAGGCGGATGGCTGGAGAACCCGCCCAACGCACGGACCCACGCAGACCATCGCTTTGGATCGAACGAGTCCCGTTGACACTGTTGAATGAACCCCATTGGGGGATGTGGGGTATAGATAACGTGTGGATGTCGGTGGCACTCGGGGGTGCAGGCACGTACTATATGCCTGATCTCCATCTTTATGAGAGTCCAGTAAGGGCATAAATATGGGTCAACGTAAGCGCATCGTGATTGTGGGCGGGGTGGCAGGCGGGGCGTCCGCGGCAGCGAAGGCCAGGCGCATGAGCGAGGACGCCGAGATCATCCTCTTCGAGCGCGGCGGTGACATTTCCTTTGCCAACTGCGGCCTGCCCTACCACGTAGGCGGTATCATCCCGGACCGCGCACGCCTCCTGGTCCAGAGCCCCCAGGCGATGCGCCAGCGGTTCGCCGTCGATGTCCGCACCCGCAGCGAGGTCGTCCGCATCAATCGCCAAGCCAAGACGGTCGTGGTCCACGACAAGGCCAACGACAGGCGGTACGAGCAGCCCTACGACGCGTTGATCCTGAGCCCCGGCGCCGAGCCGGTCCGCCCGCCGATCCCCGGCGCCGACCATAAGCGGGTCTTCACGCTCCGCAGCCTGGCGGACATGGACGCGATCAAAGCGGTTGTCGATGCCGGGCCCATCAAGTGCGCGGTCGTGGTCGGGGGCGGGTACATCGGGCTTGAAATGACGGAGGTTTTGGTGCACCGGGGGCTGGCCGTATCGTTGGTCGAGCTCGAATCGCAGGTGATGGGCCCGATCGATCCGGAAATGGCGACGCCCTTGCACGAGCATCTCCATCAAAAGGGCGTGGAGCTGTGCCTGGGCAACACCGTCACGGCGATTCAGGAGCGGGACGGCGAACTTGACGTGCGGCTCAACACCGGCCGCATCATTCCCTGCGGCCTGGTGATCCTCGCCGTGGGTGTGCGGCCGGAGGCCAAACTCGCCGCCGAGGCGGGCCTGACCATCGGCCAACGCAGAGGCATCGTCGTGGACGATCACATGCGCACTTCGGACCCCGATATCTACGCCGTCGGCGATGCCGTAGAAGTTCAGGATCTGGTCGGCGGTTTCCCCGCGGTGATCCCCCTGGCCGGTCCCGCCAATCGGCAGGGCCGAATCGCGGCGATCAATGCTCTCGGTGGCGATGCGATCTACGAGCGGACGCAAGGCACCGCGATCTGCAAAGTCTTCGACCTGGCCGTGGGCATGACCGGGCTCAGTGAGAAGGCCCTCAAGAGGGCTGGACGGCCCTACGAGAAGATTTACGTGCATCCCGCCAGCCATGCAGGCTACTACCCGGGCGCTACGCAACTGAGCATCAAGCTCCTCTTCGACCCCGGCAACGGCAAGATCCTCGGCGCCCAGTGCGTCGGCGCCGATGGCGTCGACAAGCGGATCGACGTCCTTGCAGTCGCCATCCGGGCCGGCATGACCGTGTACGACTTGGAGAAGCTCGAATTGGCTTATGCCCCGCCGTTCGGCTCGGCGAAGGATCCGATCAACTACGCCGGATTCGTCGCGGCCAACGTGCTGCGAAAAGAGGTCCGCATTTGTCACGTGCCGGATGTCGCGAATCCCGGCCCGAATCAGTTGCTCCTCGACGTGCGCACCAAGCCGGAGGTTCAGCAGGCGGCGATCCCTGGAGCATTGCACATTCCGCTCGACGAGCTGCGCAGCCGGATCGGTGAACTGCCCCGGGACAAAGAAGTCTTGGTCTATTGCCAGGTCGGCCTGCGGGGTTATCTAGCTTGCCGCATCCTCTCGCAGAACGGCATCGCCTGCAGCAATCTCTCGGGCGGGTACAAAACATACAGCCACGCCACAGGGCGGATGTCCGACAAGCCGAAGGTCCAACGCGAGCTCAAGGAGGACACCGGGCAAACCGCCCAGGATGTGCGACCCGCTCCCGACGGTCATGTCCAAGTGGTCAAGGAGATCGACGCCTGCGGCTTGCAGTGTCCCGGCCCCATCATGCAGCTCAAGCAGGCAATGGACCAGATCGAGCCCGGCCAGGCCGTGCGCATCTCCGTGTCCGATCCCGCCTTCGCCGCCGACCTCGACGGCTGGTGCCACACCACCGGCAACCGGCTGCGGGAAAAACAACTTGTTAAAGGAGTATTTCGCGCCGTGGTGGAGAAGGGCCAGCAAGCGGTCAGCAGCCCGACCCCTGACACCCGATCCCTGACCTCCGGAAAGACTCTCGTGGTCTTTAGCGACTCGTTCGATAAGGCGATGGCCGCATTCATCATCGCCAATGGCGCCGCTGCCATGGGCAGCGATGTCACGATGTTCTTCACGTTCTGGGGCTTGAACCTGCTTCGCCGCTCACAGGCCGTGCCGGTTCGCAAGACGCTCGTCGAGCGGATGTTCGGCTGGATGATGCCGCGCGGGGCCGGCAGGACAAGCCTGTCCAAGATGAACATGGCCGGCCTGGGCACCGCGATGATCAAGGGCATCATGAAGAGGAAGAATGTCCTCTCCCTGCCCGAGCTGATCGCCGCCGCCCAGCGTGCCGGCGTGCGCCTGGTCGCCTGCACCATGACCATGGACCTCATGGGCATCAAGCGCGAGGAGCTGATCGACGGCGTCACAGAAGGCGGCGTGGCCGCGTACCTCGACAAGGCCGGTGCCGCGAACGTCAACCTGTTCATCGGCTGACGTCAAGGGCAGCTTTTGCCGCTGCACAGACGACCAGTACGATGCCGAACATGGCGACTACCGAGGCCCCGGTGGGGAAATCCCATGTCGCGGAGGCATAGAGGCCCAGAACGCTCGCGACGAATCCCAGTCCCCAGCCAATCAGCAGGCGGCGGGTCACCCCACGGGCAAAGAGCATGGCACAAACCGCCGGGACCACCAGGTAGCTGAAGACCAGCAGTACGCCCGCGATCCGCACCGAGCTCGTCACAATCAATCCGAAAGTAATGTAGAAGACGAAATCCCAGAAACGAATCCACAGACCTTCCTGGCGGGCCTGCTCCGGGTTCATGGAAATCAGCAGGAACCTTCTTCTGAGCAGAAAGTGCAGCGCGCCGACAGCGAGGTACATCACGGCGATCTTCCCCACCTGGGGCCAGGTGGCGAAGAGGATGCTCCCGACGAGCATGGTCTTGATCGCCTCTTCGCCGTGCGGGGCCCTGTCGAGCACCAGAATCGCGACAGCAGAACTCACGGCGTACACGATGCCGATGATCGCCTCCTGCGGGACGGACTTGTCTCGCATCCGTCCCAGAGCGAACACTGCGGCGCCGAGAAACGTGAAGCCCAGAGACATCAAATACGCCTCCACGCTGCCGAGTTCGTAGCCGAGGAGCAGTGCGACCGTGCTGCCGAGCGCGGCGACCTGGGCCAGGGCCAAGTCCACGAAGATGACCCCGCGTGAGACGATGTGAATGCCCAGATAGCAGTGGATGCCGGTGAGGACGAGGCAGGCCGCGAAGGGGACCAGCAAAAGCTCCAGCATACCGCTCATTTCGGCACCTCGCTCAGCGCACGGCTCAGCCGCGTGACGATGTTGTCGATCATGGCGATGTAAGTGTCCGCTTCCGGCTGGGCATTTACGGAGCCAGCGACCTCCACGACCTTGGCTCCGGTCTTAGCGGCCACGGCGTCCGCGTCCGCGCGGTTGTAGAAGGTCTCCATCAAAATGATTCCTATCTCTTCGGATTTCATCTTGTTGATGACTTCCAGAATATGGCCCGGGCTCGGCGGAATTCCCGGCTTGGGCTCCAGCTCTGCAACATCCTCCAGATGGAACCGACGCGTAAAATAGGGCCAACTGCGATGGTACGTGACGATCCTGGCATGCTCGAACGGCTTCAGCTTGGCAAGCCAGCCATCCAGTGAAAGAGACTGGTCCTTGAGAAAGCTGTCGAGCGTGCCATCGGACTGCATCTTCCACAGCTTCTCGCCCCCCACCGTTTCCACCGGTTTGCCGCCGAACATGGCACTATCGAGCTTCAGAAGAAACGCGGCCAAGTTGCGGTCGTAATCGGCGGCGTGCTCCGGGTCGAGCTGCTTGAGACGCCGGCAGATGTTTTGTGCGATGATCCGGCCATTGTACGGGTCAAGCCAGTAATGTGGGTTGCCCAGAGGGTGGACATCGCCCATGGTACGGCTGACTTTCCCCGTAGGGACCTCCAGGGGGACAATTCCTTCCGAGGCATCCAGGTGGCCCGGTGAGCCAACGTGGATTCTGGGATTGCGGGAGCCCTCCAGGATCAGGCCCTCATAGCCGATTTCCAGCTCCAGGCCGACGCGAATCCACAGGTCCGCTTTCTTGGCTTTGAGCATGTTGCTGGGCTTGGCGGCGATGAAATGCGGGTCCTCTTTGCCGGTGGAGATCGACGAGACATTGACATGGTCGCCGCCGACTTCCCTGGCAATGGACTCGAGGTTCGTGGTAGTCGTTACGACATTGAGCTTGTCTTTGGCCTGGCACTGGCGCACAGGGCAGACGAAAAGAACACCCAGGACAAGAACGAACAAGACGGCTTTGCGACTGAATCCATTTATGGGATTGAAGCTCATAACTGGCATCTCCTTTCAATACTGATGGGCCCGATGCGGCCCGATTCCGAAATCCAACTGCAAAAAGAACTCATTCCTGCTGCCCACAGTGGAGGGCCCGTCGCCGTCGGCGTGGGTGAACTGGGCCCGCCAGAAGGCGAATTCGCTCTGGGCGAACGTCAGACCGCCGGTACAGGCATTCTCATGCGAGTCGTTGTCGTCCGGGAACTGGGAATAATCGTATCGTCCAAAGGTGCTCCATCGCCTGCTGAACTGGTACTCCAGCGAGCTGTATAACCCATACGAGTCCACCGTATCCCCGGCCCCCTGCTGTTTCTGACTGAGCAGAAGCTCGTTCATCCAGGTGACGGACCTGTAGAGCCCCTGCCGGGCCGGCCGCCACTTGTAGGTCACATCCACTCCTTCCAGATTCGTCCAGTGCTCGTCATCCGAGGCAGCGTTCTCGCCGGTGGCGAAGCTGCCGCCGACTTCCAGGCTCGAGTCGCTGTTGAGATCGAAGAAGTTCTTCAGGTGCGTGACGTACATCAGGTCTCTGGCATCTCCGCCGGCAAAGCTCAGCTCGTTCCCGTTGCTCTGGACCTGGCAAATCAGTTCGATGTACTTCTCCCACGGATTGGGCACAAGCCACGACACCTCCGCTCCCGGCTGGCTCATGCCCTCATTGCCGAAGAAGTTCCGGATCATCAGGGGTTTGTCCACCCAGGGCATGGCGTGTGTGTGGAATTGGTTCGCCTTTCCGAAGAAGGAGTAGAATTTCCCGACGCGGGCCTTGAGGTCATGCGGGAGCGTATCGAACGTGAAATACCCCTCTTCCACATCGACGGTGAATTCTCCGTCTTCGTCCTCTTCGAGGGCGATGAAGAGATCCGCCCGCCCATAGGGGTCCACCGCGCTGCTGAACGCCAGCTCCAACTCTCGGAAGCTGAACTGGCTCACGTTTTCACCCTCCCCGTTCTTTCCGGCGTGGAAGAGAACGTCGCCGATGGCGGAAATGTCCGGGTTGAAACTCTGAGGTATCCGGCTGGGCAGGCCCCCATATTGAGGTCTTTCCTCAGGAGGCCTAATGGGCTCATTCGGCTCAACCGCCTTGGTACCCTCATCCCCTTTCCTGCCGTCCTGGTTTGGGTCTTGTTTCAAGCGCTCGATTTCCTCTCTGAGCGAATTGATCTGGGCCGCGTGCCTGTCATTCGCGTCCCTCGTCTCCTGGCGAAGCTTGTCGACTTCCCTCCGCAGAGAATCCACTTCACTATTATCCGCCCTGCCTTGCCCCGCAGAACCGCTGGCAGCAGAAAGCAGAACGGCGACAAGGCAAGTACTGCATGCAATCAGTCGTATCCGCATTTTTCTGTCTCCATGAGTTCGTTAGCAACCATCCAATAGGTCTTCCCTGCCGAGGCGCATCCTGGCAACAGAAACCTCTCGCCGGTGTTATTGAACGGCGTCAGCGGGGAAAAGTGAATGACTACGACTCGAACCTACGAGGAGACAGACGGGGGCGCACGAGGCGGTGATGAGGGGAGAAAAACGGCCCAGCGGAGGAAGGTCCTGATGAGAGCCGCTTCTTGCGCGGGGCCTGCAGTGAGGCTGATGTGCTCTGTGAAGCCGAGCGGAATCGCTTTCCCAGAGGCAAAATGAATACAGAACGTGCATTTACCGGGGTCGTGATGGCTGGCAGGGTCCGGTCTTCCGCTGCGATGGGAGGCGTCGGACGCGTCGCAACGTTCGCTATCCTGGTGCACGTGCACCGCGAGCATCACACCGGTGTTCACCAGTGTCACGCATAATAGGACGCCAATTGCGACGATCCGCTCAATCTGCTTCACGAGCTACCCCCCGAGCATAAGATTCATTGTGCGCTCGTCGAGTTACACAATAGCAGGTGCGTGCCCTCGATGCAAGATGGACAGTGATTTCCTGCTCTCTGTCAGGCGCTCTTGGGCCGTGAGAGTCGCGCGGGATGTTGACCCTGGGGGCGGGGTGTGATAGAATGGGTTATTCGGCGGCGCCTTTGTGCTATCGAGGAGAGCACCTGTCACGGCATCCGCGTGCGGCGCCATTCGCAGACATCGGAGAAGGTGAAATGGGAACACTCAGGCAGGTTCTGCTGCTGTCGATCGCATTGATTCTCTCACAGGTGGCAGTTGCGACTTCTGATACGATCAATTCTATCGATCCCGGAGCGCTGGTGGCGAATGAGGATGTGGGGCGTTTCCCCGTTGTCATCAACGAGCTGCTTGCGTCGAACGTCAAATATGTGGCCGATCCACAGGGCGACTTTGACGACTGGATCGAGCTATACAACACCGGCAATACCCCCGTTGACGTCGGGGGCCTGTATCTGACGGACGACACGGCGACGCCCACAAAGTGGCAGATTCCGCTAGGCAAGGCGGCCCTGACGACGATTCCGGCGCATGGCTTCTTGCTGATCTGGGCCGATAAAGAGACGGCCGACCCGGGCCTTCACGCGTCCTTCTCGCTCAATGCCGGCGGTGAGGAGGTTGCCCTCGTCGATGTCGACGGCGTTACGGTCCTCGACAGCATCAGCTTCGGCGAGCAAAGGGCGGATATCTCCTACTGCCGGTTCCCCGACGGGACCGATACCTGGGTGCTTACCGATGTTCCCACTCCCAGCGGGCGGAACGTCTGCGCGTATGAGGGATTCATCGACAAGCCGCAAGTGAGCCCCGGCCACGGGTTCTGCGACAGCCCTGTCCTCGTCACCATCACGTGCAACGTCCCCAACGTCGTGATCTACTACACGACGGATGGAAGCGATCCGTACATCGCAGGCAGCGGCCGGCCCAATGCGGCGGCCACTGTGTACAGTCAGCCTGTGCTGATCAGCAAGACCACGTGCCTGCGAGCGGCGGCGACGCGAGTCGGCTGGAAGGCGTCGCCCATAGAGACGCAGACCTACATCTTCGTCGCCGACGTGATCAAGCAGTCCCCCGACGGCCGGTGCCCCGGCGGCGCCTGGCCATGCAGTCCAGTGAACGGACAGGTGTTCGACTATGGCATGGACCCGGATGTCGTGAACAATCCGCTGTACAAGGATCTGATGAAAGATGCGATGCTGTCCATTCCGTCGATCTCGATGGTGACAAATCCGGCCAACCTGTTCGATCCCGCCAAGGGCATCTACGTCCATGCCGGCAACGAAGGCCGGGACTGGGAGCGTCCCGTGTCGGTCGAGCTGATCCGTCCCGACGGCGGCGAGGGGTTCCAGATCGATGCGGGCATGCGCATCCGGGGCGGCTTCAGCCGTGGCGGCAGCAACGCCAAGCACTCCTTCCGGCTGTTCTTCCGAGCCGAGTATGGGCCGCCGTCACTGAAATATCCCCTGTTTGACTCCGAGGGCGCCGACGAATTCGAGAACGTCGATCTGCGGACCTCGCAGAACTATGCCTGGAGCCTGGACTCCTCCAACCCCGGCGAGAAGAACACGTTCGTCCGGGAGGAGTTCTGCCGAGACCTCCAGCGCGAGACGGGCCAGCCTTATACGCGGACCCGGTACTACCACCTCTACCTCAACGGCCAGTATTGGGGTCTTTATGAGACCCAGGAGCGGTCGGAAGCCTCGTATGCGGCCACGTATTTCGGCGGCGAGCCCGACGACTACGACGTGGTCGCGACGGATGGCTATCGGACCGCCTGCACGGACGGCACCATCGACGACTGGAACCTCTTGTGGGGTCTGTGCCAGCAGGGCTTTGAGAGCGATGCGGCCTACTACGCCGTGCAGGGCATGAGGCCCGACGGCACGGACGACCCGACCATTCCCGTCCGCGTCGATCTCGTGAACCTGATCGACTATATGCTCGGCATCTTCTACACGGGCAATGACGATGCCCCCGTGACGCTGGGTGGCGGCCAATCGAACAACTTCTTCGCCATCCGCAATCGCAGGATCGAGGCGCGCCAGGGCTGGAAGTTCTTTGCGTACGACAATGAGCATTCCCTGGGGGCTATGACCGGCATTAACGACGACCGGACCGGCCCGGTCTCCGCCGGCCAGACGCGAGAGTACTTCAATCCTCAGTGGCTGCACCAGAAGCTGATGGTCCATCCGGAATACCGCCTGCTGTTCGCCGACCGCACGCACAAGCATTTCTTCAACGGCGGCGCCATGACGCCGGAGAAGGCCATCGCTCTGTGTATGTCCCGCGCCAACCAGATCGACCTGGCCATCATCGGCGAGTCCGCCCGCTGGGGCGATCAGCGGCCTTCGCGCGCGAACAATCCATACACGAAGGCCGACTGGTGGGCGGAGGTCAACGGCTACCTGGTCAAGACCTATTTCCCCGTCCGCACGGGGATCGTTCTCAACCAGCTTCGCAATCGTGGGCTCTACCCCCAGATCGATGCACCGGAGTTTCAGATCAATGGGTCTCATCAGCATGGCGGATATATCGCGCCTGCCGACAAGCTTTCGATGACCGGCGGCGCGATCTGGTACACGCTCGATGGCTCCGATCCGCGAATCCCCGGCACCACCGCCGGACCCGTCGATCAGATCACGCTGGTCGCGGATGGCGCCTCGAAGCGCGTGCTTGTGCCCACCGGTCCGGTCGGCGACGCTTGGAGAGGCGGGCAGGCCTTCGACGATTCCACCTGGATTGCGGGCACCGGCGGCGTCGGCTATGAGCGGAGCACCGGCTACGAGCCCTTCTTCAAGATCGATGTCGGCAGCCAGATGTACAACAAGAATGCGACGTGCTATATCCGAATTCCCTTCAACATCTCCGCCGCCGATCTCGCCAGCCTGTCCAACCTCGCGCTCGAGGTCCGTTGCGACGACGGATTCGTGGCCTACCTCAATGGAACTGAGGTCACGAGGAAGAACTTCACGGGCCAGCCGATGTGGAACTCGGCCGCCACCGCGCAGAACTCGGACAGCGATGCCGTCAACTTCGAGGAATTCAACATCACGGCACAGTTGACTGCGTTGCGAGAGGGTGGGAACATTCTTGCCATTCAGGCCATGAATAATACCACCACGAGCTCCGACCTGCTTCTGGCCGTCGAACTGGTGTCGAGCAAGGCCCCTGCCGGCGGCGTGCCGAGCGGGGTCTCGCCGACGGCCGTCAGATACGCGCAGCCGATTACCCTCGGGCAAAGTGCCCGGCTGAAGGCTCGCGCGCTGGCGGGGTCGGCCTGGAGCGCCCTGAGCGAGGTGGTTTTCGCCGTTGGGCCGGTGGCGGAGTCTCTGCGGGTCAGTGAGATCATGTACCATCCGAAGGACACCGGCGATCCGAACGATCCGAACACGGAATTCATCGAGCTGACCAACATCGGAAGCCAGGCCATCGACCTCAACCTGGTCCGCTTCACTAAGGGCGTCGATTTCACCTTCAGCAGCGCCGACCTTGGCCCCGCACAGTACCTCCTGGTCGTCAAGGACCGCAGCGCCTTCACAGCCAAGTACGGCCCCGGCTTGCCCGTCGCCGGGGAGTATTCCGGCTCGTTGAGCAACGCTGGCGAGCGAATCCAGTTGCAGGACGCCCTCGGCACGGTCATTCAGAGCTTCGTCTACGCCGACAGTTGGTACAGCGCCACCGACGGCAAAGGATACTCGCTGACGGTGAAGAGCCCTCAGGCGACGGACCCCAACGACTACTCCGAAAGCGCCGCGTGGCGCTCCAGCACTGCTCTAGGCGGATCGCCGGGCCGGGCGGACTGAAAAGGTGACGTTCATCCGCCCTGCGGACCGCGAGGCAAGGCGCAGGGCAGCGGTCGGGCAGGTTGCGCCATTCCTACCCTTGCATCCTGCCAAAATGGCACGGCGACGTGACAAACCCCCGCTGTCCAAACGCACCGCCGGACGCGATACATCTCGATAAAGTCCTTAAGTACAAGGGGTTACACTGCGTCTCCCCATTCGCCCGGCCGTTGGCACGCGTTTTGCACATCCTCTGCCCAGAGCGTTTCTACGCTCAATTTGCGAAATGAAATGCTTCCTTGGCATAGTGAGAAACCGGCACAAGCAAGGAAAGGACGTTACTCATGGCGAGCAACAAGATCATAGGAATAGACTTAGGTACGACGATGTCCGTTGTAGCTGTGATGGAGGGCTCGGCCCCCAAGGTGCTGATCAACTCCCGCGGCTCACGGCTTACCCCCTCCGTCGTCGCCTTCACCGACAAGGGCGAAATCCTGGTCGGCGAGCTGGCCAGGCACCAGCAGATCACCAATCCGGAGAACACGATCTTCTCGATCAAGCGGTTCATGGGCCGTCGGCACAATGAAGTAGCCCAGGAAGAGAAGCTCGTGCCTTATAAGATCGTCGGCGGGCCCAACGAGCTGGTCAAGGTCGAGGTCCGCGGCAAGCAGTACACCCCGCCGGAAATCTCCGCGATGATCCTCCAGGACCTCAAGAAGACGGCGGAGGCGTACCTCGGCGAGATGGTCGAGCGGGCCGTGATTACGGTGCCTGCGTATTTCAATGACGCGCAGCGGCAGGCCACGAAGGATGCCGGGACCATCGCCGGGCTCAAGGTCGAGCGAATCATCAATGAGCCGACCGCGGCGGCCCTCGCTTACGGCCTGGAGAAAAAGAGAAATGAAAAAGTCGCCGTCTTCGACTTCGGCGGCGGCACGTTCGATATCTCCAATCTCGACATCGGCGACAACGTCTTCGAGGTGCTCAGCACGAACGGCGACACGCACCTCGGCGGCGATGACCTCGACGCCGTCCTCATCAATTATCTGGCCGACGAATTCAAGAAGAAGGAAGGCATCGACCTGCGCCAGGATCCGATGGCCCATCAGCGGCTTAAAGAGGCCGCCGAGAAGGCCAAGATCGAGCTCAGCTCCCAACTGGAAACGACGGTGAACCTGCCGTTCATCACCGCCGATCAATCGGGCCCGAAACACCTGCAGATCTCGATCACCCGCAGCAGGTTCGAGTCCTTGTGCGACCCGATTTTCGAGCGGCTGCGGGGCCCGTGCTACCGGGCGCTCGAAGACGCGAAGCTCAAACCGGAAGAGGTCGGCGAGGCCCTGCTCGTCGGCGGCTCGACGAGAATCCCGAAGGTTCAGCGAATCGCGCGGGAAATCTTCAACAAGGAGCCGAACAAGAGCCTCAACCCCGACGAAGTGGTGGCCCTGGGCGCCGCGATTCAAGGGGCTGTGCTGATGGGTGACGTTGGCGTCAAGGACATCCTGCTGCTCGATGTCACGCCCCTGTCGCTCGGCGTCGAGACGCTCGGCGGCGTCATGACCCGGCTGATCGACCGCAACACCACGATCCCGACGAGCAAGAAGGAGATCTTCTCCACGGCCGCCGACAGCCAGACGACGGTCGATATCCACGTCCTGCAGGGCGAGCGCGAGTTCGCCCGGGACAACCGCACGCTCGGCCGGTTCCAGTTGACGGATATCCCGCCGTCGCCTCGCGGCCTCCCGCAGATCGAGGTCGCCTTCGACATCGACGCCAACGGCATCTTGCACGTCTCGGCCAAGGACCTCGGCACCGGCAAACAGCAATCCATCGACATCAAGTCGAGCTCCGGACTGAGCGACGAGGAAATCAAGAGGATGACCCGCGACGCCGAGTCTCACGCGGAAGAGGACCGCAAGCGGCGACAGGTGGTCGACCTGAAGAACCAGGCGGACCAGTTGATCTACTCGACCGAGAAGACGCTGAAGGAGCACGGCGGCAAGGTCTCCGCCGAGACGCGCGGCAGGATCGAAAGCGCAGTCAACAACCTGAAGGAAGCCACGCGGGGCGAAGACGCCGCGGCGATCCGCAGAGCAATCGACAATCTCAACGATGCCACCCAGGAATTGGGCAAGGCGCTGTACGAGGAAGCCGCCAAGCGACAGGCGGCCTCCGGCGCACAGACCAAACAGGGCCCGCCTCCGGAGTCGGAAGTCCGGCGCAAAGGCACGGGAGACGACGTCATCGACGCCGAGTTCGAGGCGAAGTGATAGTTGCCCGATTCCTGACACGCATCGTTGTTTCACATAGATTACTGCTAACGGCGAAAGGCGAGTGACGAGCCCGCCTTTTGCCTGCGCCGGCGGCATACCTGCGCCCCATACCTGCTCTTGGCCGACAGAGGCATCTTGCTCGCAGGGGTTTTCCTGCAATCTTGGCGAATGGTCCGCGCGCACCTTGAATTGGGGCGACCGGGAGGATATCACCGGGGTTGAGTTGCGCGGCAATGGGCAGGGCGATCCTGCCGAAGGCGGGCGGACCAGGCTCAACCTGCCTTGCGAAACACGAGGAATACCTGGTAGGGAAGCAAGTCCTTTTCTTCGCCGACAAGGACGAATCCCGATCCCTGCACCAGGCTAACCAGTCCGTTGCGCGGGATCTTCAGGGCCGCCGGGGGCCCTTCCGGGAGATCGCCCTCTTTGAATTCGACGAGCACCAGGCGGGCGCCGGCTTTCATCTCGTCATGCAGGCGATGCAGCCAGGTCTTGCGATCCGAGACGTGATGCAGCACGTCGCAGAGGAACACGATGTCAGCGGCGGGGATTTTGGGATCGTCGGCGGAGGCAAGCACGGGCTCCACGTTGCGGATGCCCTCGGCCATGGCCTTGTGGTGGATATGGCGGATCATCTCCGGCTCGATATCGGTGGCGACCACCCGGCCGCGCGGCAGTGCGGCGGCGAATCGGAAGGTGAAATAACCAGAGCCCGCGCCCACGTCGGCGACCACTTCCTCCCCGGTCAGACGAAGGGCACGCACCACGTCGTCCGGCTTCTGCCAAGTCGCGCGGTCCGGCCGTTCGAGGAACGCCACGTAGTCCTCCGTGTCTTTGAATGGCTTCAGATTCTGTGGATCCACGCCCGCCTTGTGCAAAGGACACTCGATCGGCGCAACGGTGGAATCGACGGAAAGGGCTCCGGAGTCCCGCGTCGTGGCGAAACCCGACGCCGGCGACTCTCCGGACGGGACAGCCGCTACAGTGGATGAATTCGGCGCTGCTTGCTCGGGCGTCTTCTTCGCGCATCCGCTCGCGAGACAGACACACAGGACCGCCACGACGGCATGTCGCTGGAAAACGCGGAAACCGCTCATGTCAAACCTCCTGATATGAGAATAGCTGAGACTGAAATCACGCGTCATTGTAGCCCGCGAAGGGGTCATTTACCAACACCAAACCGGCTGAGGCTCGTAGGAGGGTGCGGTCGGTATTCGGTGGCGGATTCTGACCACACCCGATGGAAGGACGCCCGCCCGTTGCCTGTTTTCTGTCGCCCCTACGGGGCTTGCGGATATCATTCGCTATAGCTCCTCCAACAATGTT
>Ga0315282_10003517_pt1 | contig 28035 bp, 23 predicted proteins | sample YL17G07_20_MG_FD_203693 | JGI IMG/M metagenome (GOLD analysis project Ga0315282, IMG submission 203693) | Sediment microbial communities from Yellowstone Lake, YNP, Wyoming, USA - YL17G07_20 | ecosystem: Environmental > Aquatic > Freshwater > Lake > Sediment | place: USA: Wyoming | collected...
GAGGCCGTGCTGTCGCTGCGCTCGCATCCCCCCGTTTTCAACTGAGGGGGGCTGCTCGCTCGCGACACAAAACAAAGAACGGACAAAAACACTTGACTCCGCCGCCCCCTTCATAGATGCGCCACCCTCGTAATCCAGGAGCAATCCGGACAGAGCACATATACGACATGGCGACTACACGTCAAGATGGCGTAGTCGGCGCCACACCGGGTGATTTTCGATCAGTGCTGAGGTCGAGAACTGCGCAGGCGCTCCCTTCCGCGCGACATCCGCCAGCGTGGAGCCGGGATTCTCTTACAGGAATTCCTGGGCAACGAAAGGGGTCGTCGGCCTCACATCGCTTGAACGGCGCGATGACGGGATGGATCTTGCCGAAGACCGTAGCAACGTTACAGACAGCGGAACTTAGACGGCCGTCTCTCCGTACTACTTAACAGATCGTGACTCGATCCTTGGGTCAAGATCGACCGCAAGGAGATGAGCCGATGTCATTTAAGGCTGTGGCGTGGACGCTGCTGGCGGCAATCGCGCTTGCCGCTATTCTGCTATTGAACTATTGGGCTTCGTACCAGCCGCTAAGTACGCTGGCTTACTCTGGGATCGTGCTGGCACTATGTGGGCTGGCGAACCTGGTTCTTCCTTTCCGGTATCTGGGAATCCGCAAACGAGCTGTCGGGGCCCTTATCCTCGCGGGTGGTGTGGGCTTGGCGATTGCGGCTCTACTCTGGCCAGCCCCGATGATTCGCGTTGCGCAACATAGAACTGTTCTTGACGACATCATGCCGGAGTACCAGTTTTTCGAGAGGCACTCGGCCCGCGTTCGCGCCCGGCCCGAGCAGGCGATGCAGGCGGTTCGCCAGTCAACGTTCGGTGACATGAAATCCTTGATCACGCTCCTGAAAATTCGCGGAGCGGCCTTGCGCGCGCCCTTTCATGACACCGGCGATTTTTCGCAGGATAAGCTGGTCCTCGATGCGTTCTCGGCGTCTGGTTATCTTTCGGGCGGCAGCGAGCATGAAATCGTGATGTTCGGGGTTGGGAATGTGCGGGCGATCCGCCGCCCCGAGGTGCGCACATTGCAGGAGTTCGCTGATTATCGGGAGCAGGGTGCGGCCAAAATGGCTTTTGACTTCAACGTGGAAGAGGCTGGAGAAGGGTGGTCCACAATCAGCACCGAGACGCGTGTGGTGGTGCAGGATGACTTCAGCCGTGGCCCTGCGGTCTATTGGAGATTGATTGTTCCCGGAAGCGGGCTGCTCCGGCTTCAGTGGCTCGAGGGTATCAAGAAAAGAGCCGAAAGCATGCCCAACCCACGGCCGTAGATGCCCATCAGCGTTCACTAACAGGACTGTAGAACACCGACACACGGCTGTGAGGGTTTGGACCGGTTATCTCTGCCACTCGAAAATTGGGCGACCGCGGTCAAGTTGGCGAGAAACGCCCAAAGCACCGAAGTGCCGCGACCGATTGCTAGCGGTGGGTCGGCGGGTGGCGCATCGTTTTGTGATGTCTGCGATTCGGGCACGCCGTTCGCCCTGTGGTTGTGTGCGTCCGCCCGTATGTACCGCAGAGCTGCGCTCTGCACCAGCCGGCGCAGACGACGGGGCCGGACTGGGCGCGTCGCGGGCGTTCAGTAGGTGGCGCGGCCGCCGCTCACGTCGTAGCACTGCCCGGTGACAAAGCTGGAATCGTCCGAGGCCAGGAAATGCACGACGGCGGCAACCTCTTCCGGCTTGCCCACGCGGCCCATGGGAATCTTGGCGGCCATGTAGGCGATCTGCTGCTCGGTGAGCTGCTTAAGGATCGGCGTCTCGATCACGGCCGGAGCCACGGCGTTCACATAGACACCCTGCGTCACCACTTCCTTTGCCAGCGCCTTGGTCAGTCCGATCACACCCGCCTTGGCGGTCGAATAGGGGACGAGTCCCGGGTTGCCTTCCTTGCCCGCGATCGAGGCGACGTTCACGATCTTGCCGTATTTCCGCGCCAGCATCGAGGGAAGCACGGCCCGGCAACAGAGATAAACGCTCTTGAGGTCGATGCTGATGACTTGGTCCCATTCGGCCTCGCCGATTTCCAGCAGCGGAGCGTTCTTGCCAGCGATGCCGGCGTTGTTGACCAGGATATCGATCTTCCCGAATTCGCGCAGGACGCGGTCGCGCATGGCCTCGACGTCCGCGGCTCGCGCCACGTCACACTGCACGGCCAGCGAGCGCCGGCCCAGGCCGCGCACGCGCCCCACGACCTGCTCCGCCAGCGGGAGGTTGAGATCCACCACGGCCACATCGGCGCCCGCTCCCGCCAGCCGCAAGGCGATAGCTTCGCCGATGCCTTGCCCCGATCCGGTAACGATTGCAACGCGGTCTCTTAGGTTCATAGTTAGGATTGCCCCTCTTGGTCGGTGTTCCACAGGGAAGCACTTTTGAATGAAATCGCTATAAAACGCCCTTCCGGAGTCTCGCCAGTCTCGGACACTGCGTCCTCCGCCAGATTGCCCCGGCCGAGTAGCCTAACCTGTTTCGGCCCGGAGTTTCAATGCGCGTTACACTGGCATCCTCATCGACGGATGCGCCTCGCGCGTTCACCAAATCAGCGCGACGGGAGCTTTGCCGGCGAGGATCTCCTCGTCGAGCTCGCAGCCGAAACCCGGGCGGGCCTCGAGTTCGATGAATCCCTTCGACGGCTGGGGTTCGCCCCGCAGCGCCGGCCGGCCGCCCTGCGCGAAGATATCGACGAACTCGGCGCGCGGGGCGTTGTTTGTTGCCATGACGAAGTGGTAGGTGGCGGCGCCCACGCCGTGCGGGATGATCGGCAAGCCGTAGGCGCTCGCCATGGCCGCGATCTTCCTCAACTCCGAGACTCCGCCGGCGCGATAGATGTCGGGCTGGACGATATCGACGGCGCGCTTTTCGATCAGCTCGCGAAAACCGAAGCGCGTGTATTCGTGCTCGCCGCCGGCGATGAGGATATCCGGCAGAGCGTCCTTGATCCGCCGGTAGGAATCGATCTGGTCGGGCGGCACGGGTTCTTCCAGCCACAGCACGTTGAACTCCGCCACGGCTTTGCCAAGTTGGATCGTATAGGGGACATCCAGGCCCATGTAGCAATCGAGCATGATGTCACCGCCGGGGCCAATCAGCGCGCGGGTCTTCGCCACCAGCTCAACATTCTTCCGCAGGCCCTCGCGGCCGTCGGCAGGACCATGCGGCACGGCGAGCTTGACGTCGCGAAATCCCTCAGCCAAGTGGCGCTCGGTGAGGTTGCCGGTCACGTAGGCGGGAATCCTCTCCTTGGTTTTTCCGCCCAGCAGATTGTAAACGGGCTGCCCGGTGGCTTTGCCCACGAGGTCCCACAACGCGATGTCGATGCCGCTCATCACCTCGACCACCGCGCCCCGGCGGCCGTAGAACTGCGAGGCGCGGAACATCTGCTCCCAGAGAAGTTCGATGTTGAAGGGATTCTGCCCGACCAGCAGTTGTCGGAACTGTCCCTCGATGATCGGTGCGGCGAGTTTGCCCTTGCCTCCGCCGACCGTGCCGAGGCCGCGCAGACCCGCGTCGGTTACGACTTCCACGATGGCGGCGGTCATCGCGCCGAACCAGCTCGAGCGCTTCTCCCTGTAAGCGGGATAGATCGACATCGGGTTGGCGATCAGGCCCTCGCTGAGCCAGGAGGAACTCATCGGGATTTCGTGAACTTTGATTTCAGTGATGCGCAAGGTTGATGCTCCCTTTGCCGCTGTAGCGGCGGTCTCCGACCGCCGACTTCGTATCCGATTCTGACCATCCGGCGGTCAGAGACCGTCGCTACAGTTGCCCCAATATAAGCGGATGAATTTCCCCCTGGTAGGGCCAGTCCACGTGTTTGGCGACAAGCCCCGCACGCACGGGATTATCGCGGACATATTCCCACTTCTGCTCATATGATTCTGCCGACCGGAGCAGGTGATCGAAAAGGCCTTTCTGCCAAGAGGGCGGCAACAATGCCGATTTGCGGAATTCCGCCGATAGAGCACTTTTCATGGCTTTAATCCATGCCGACAGCGAAATGGAATCCGGGCCAAAGGCTGCGAAGAGGTGGATATGGTCCGGCATAATCACGTATCGACCTGGCAGTACATGCCAAGCGGCTGCGCCCTTGGTGGATCGAATGAACGCTTCGTGCGTATTGTTATTGGCAAGTATTTTCCGCCGACCCTCTGTGCACATTGTCAGAAAGAATATCGGGTAGTCCGCGTAGACCCACTCGAGTCTTTGCAGTCGGGGTTTATACATAGTTGTGAGGACATCCTGCTCTAGCGGCGCTCTCTGAGCGCCGACTTTGTAGTTATTCTGACATCGGCGGTCGGAGACCGCCGCTACAGCTCAACGGACCGCCTCCACCTGAAATGGGTCCATCAGCCCATAGTCGAGCTGGTCGTATTCAGTCCCGGCCGGTTGCCGGGCAGGGAAATCGCGCCAGGCGCCGGGCCAGGCGATCATGCGCGGCTTCGTCGGATTGTGAAAGGGTCCGAAGAGATTGCGCGGCGTGGCCACGACGCGCAGCGCGACCGTGTGCGGACCGGGGGTCGCCGGCATCTCGACGACGTACGGCTGCCAGCCGACGCTCTCGACCGGCTTCTGATCGAGCAGCACTTCTGCCACGCTGCCTTGCCAGTGGGGAAAGCTGACGCGCAGTGCGCGTGTTCCTTTGGGAACGTTCACCGCTGCCTCGTAAAGCACATTGTCGTAGTAGAAGGCCAGTCCCTGCTTCGCCCAGGAGCCCAGCTCGAGCGGTTTGGGCGCATGCAATGTGAACCCGCGCTCGCCGGGCTCGACGGAAAAGTCGCCGCGCACGTAGATGTTTTCCAGTTCCACGCGAACGTTGAACGGACGGGAGGTGAGACGGACGATGTTCTCGCCCACCTTGAGAAGCGGCTCGATGGCCAGAGTCTTCAGGTGCGGGTCGAGCCAGCGCTCAGCACGGGAGAAGTCCACGTCGGTGCCGTTCACAGTGACGCGCAACAGTTCCGGCAGCTCCAGCGCCAGCTGCACGCCCTGGAGCGCCGCGGCATCCGCGACCTGGAAATGAAACACCGCTTCGAAACCCGAGTTTTCCGGGAAGGGTGGCAGGTCCAGAATCCGCCGCCGAAACTGCACGGCGTTATCCCAGGCGGGCCGCTCGAAGCCGTGCGCCTGCCAGACTCGCCAGTTGGCATCCCAGGAGTTGATGCCCTCGTACGTCTTTCCGGCCAGGGTGAGGTCGCAATAATCGAGCACGAGGATGTTCAGGCTGGGACGCGAAATCTTCAGGCTGCCGATCGGCAGCAACTTTGCCTTTCCGGGTGCGGCGGCGGTCACAGGCTGGCCGGAAGCCTGCGGCGAAACGTAGAGAAGCCGCGAGCCGGCCGGGTGGAGAAGCAAGCTGAACTCCACCTGGTTTGAACCCGCGATGCGGAAGGAAAGGGGGCCGATCTTTCCCGTGGTCGTATCCCACTCCTCGATGCTCGCGCCTTCGATTCGCGCCTGAGCGGCGACGACTTTCGAGGTGGCGTTGGTGAAGAAGTGAAACACGCCGCCGTCGCGCGTAGCCATCATCTGATGTCCGACGCCCGGCGGGAGGTCGCGGTCGAAACTGACGCGGGGCGGCAATCGCCTTCGGATAGCGTCTAGCAGTGGTGTGAGATCGCCCACAGCATGCCAGCGCGCCTCAAACTGGCGGCGGAGCTTTTGCGCCTCGTCGTTCGGGCGGCCGTCGATAAACGCTGCGGGCTCGCCGAGCGCCAGGACTTCACCGCCGCTTTCGAGATATTGCTGCAATACTGGCAGCGTCTGGCGGCGAATGTTGATCATGTTCTCAGGCCAGACAACGAGATGGTAGGTGGCTTTGCCGATGGTGAGTTTTCCGTCGTGGGCGCCGCCAAACCATTCCAGCATGTACTCATCGGCGAGATCGAAATCGACTTGATGATCGGCGAGGAACTGGTTGAGCTGGTCGTAAGAGGCGCGCAGTTTCTCCAGTTCCGGCGTCTCCCCGCCGCGGCGCGCCCAGATGAAACCGCTCGTCGTGGGCTCGAGGACCAGGACGCGATTGCGTGCCTCGCCTTGGGAGAGCACGTAGCTCAGGCGCGCAGTATGGTCCGCGTGTAGACGGTAGTACGGCCACCAGGCGGAGACATCCGTGAAGGATTGCGGGTGGTCGCGCTTGCGCGCCCCGCGCACGGTGGTATAGGCAAGGTGCTGGTTGATGAAGTTAACGCCATTCACGAGCAGCCAGTCGCCCATGCGCTTGTAATGTTCGAAGGTGCTGTCCCAGCCCGCGACGCCATAGGTTTCGCTGAAGGCGCGGCGGCCGAGTTGGTGGGAGACGCTCGCCACCTGGCGGATGGTGAAGAGCATGTGCGGATCGACGCCCTTTGTCCGCAGCTCCGCCCCCACGAGCATGTCGATTCCCGGCATGTGCTCATAGGCGTATATCGAGGCGTCATCGGGCGAGATCCACGGGTAGGGCCATTCGTGCTCCATGAAGTGCCCGGTGAACTGGAGGTTGTTCCGGTCGCACCATTCGAAGAGGGGACGGAAATAGTTCTCCTTCCAGAGGTCATGCATTGTTTGCCAGTAGTCGAAGCGCACCTGGCGCCAGTCGCCGACGTCCCAGAAGAGCGAAGGTAGAACTTCGCGCAAATCGTATCCCTGACGCTTCTGGAATTCGGCCAGGGCGTAGTAACTGATGGGCAGCGCGAGCCCGCTCTGTTCATACGCGCCCGCGGTGGCTAGCAAGGGCTCGTCATCAAAGGACCATTTGATGGTCTTCCCGTACTCGTCGCCGAAATGCTTGCGGTAAGCTTCGAAGGTGGTGGCAATGAATTGGCGCGCCGTTTCGGGATTGGTCAGATCCACGTACGGGAACTGGCCAGTCCAGGGGCTGCCGCTGGCGTGGCGCAGCGAGAAGACCGCAAACTTGCTTTGCGCCTCTGCGCCTTCGCGCGAGTCCGCTCGGGTAGCGCCAATGACTCGTCCCTTTTCGTCCTGCTTCACTTGAAAGACACCGAGGATTGACGGCCCGCGTTCATCGGGAGCCCGGTCCGCAATCTGCGCCTCGACGTATTGCGCGGCGGTGTCGGGCGCGAGCGCGGGCACGTGGCCGCCGGCGAATCCCGAGGGGTAGCTGTTTTCGTCATAGATATTGCAGAGCAGGCCCAAGCGCTTCGATTCGTCAAGCGCCGTCTTCCACAGCTCAAACCACTCGCTTCCCAGGTACTCGGTGATGAGTCCTGGGCGGGGATGGACGAAGACTCCGCCCATGCCCTGTTCCTTGAACTGCCGCAACTGCTCCTTGATCCGATCGGGACTCATTTCATCGTTCCAGACCCAGAGTGGCGCGGTGCGGAATTCGGCAGGCGGATCCTGAAAGTTGCGGCGGATTTCCTCGATACCGGCCCGCGATTGAGAATCTCTCAACGCGGCGGGAGCGAGGAGGCGTTGGTGTTCACTCTCCTCCGCCGGGGGAGCGGCGATGAAGGGCGCTGCCGCGAGGAATAGCAGTGCAACTCCACTGGCTACGCCACGCGTCCGGCGGCGCGCCGCCTTCCGAGCGGGCGGGGGTGACGGTGCGGCAACGGTTTGTTTCTCGTCTAGGGCGGTCGCGGAGCGCATGAGTCCCTCCCTTGTCCGGAGCGTGATTGCGAAAACCGGCTTTCTCCAACCGGTGGCCGGAAGATAACACAATCACCCGAGCGCTGCCACGGCGACCTTTCGCCGGCGTGGCAGGCGCCTCCTGCGCGTGTTCAGGGGCGAGGAGCCCGTACCGTCGTGCGGTGGCGCGATTGTGTCTGGCAAAAGAGCGGCGCTGCGAGTACATTATTGCCTTGCTTTACCGCCCGAGTCCGAGTATCCGGAGCAACGCTTCACAGTGGGGATCATTCTATGAAAATCAAGGAAGTTCGCACACGCGTGGTGGAGTGGCGAGGCAAGACGGTCCCGCCGCAGCCGCATTTCTGCACGAATCCCGTGGATCTGCTCGACCTGCCCGTGGACGCCATGGGCCCGTTCCGATTCCACAGTTGGCTGGTGGTGGAGGTGAATACGGACAGCGGTGAGGTAGGCATTGGCAATGCTGCGCTCGCGCCGCGCGTCACCAAGCAGGTTATCGACTTGTACCTCGCTCCCATCCTCGTCGGTCAGAACCCCTGGAACTCCGAATACCTGTGGCAGAACATGTACCGCCGCACGATGGCCTTCGGGCGCAAGGGCATTGGTATGGTGGCGATCAGCGCGGTGGACATCGCGCTTTGGGATTTGCTCGGCAAGCTCACGAAGCAGCCGGTATTTCGGCTGCTCGGCGGAAAGACCAAGGAGAAAATTCCCGTCTATGCCAGTCGGCTTTACAGCCAGCCGCTCGAAGAGCTGGCGAAAGAGACGCAGAAGTACAAGGACCAGGGCTACCGCGCCATAAAGCTGCGCTTCGGCTGGGGACCCACCGATGGCGCTGCCGGCATGCAGCGAAATGTGGAGCTCGTCCGCACTGTCCGCCAGGTGGTGGGCGATGATATCGATGTCATGGCCGACGCCTACATGGGCTGGACGCTCGATTACGCACGGCGCATGATTCCGCTGCTCGCCCCCTTCAACCTGCGCTGGGTTGAGGAGCCGGTGATTCCCGACAACATCGCCGGCTACGCGGCGCTCAAAGCGATGAACGTCGTCCCCATTTCGGGTGGCGAGCACGAGTTCACGATGTACGGCTTCCGCGAGATACTGGAGGCAAAGGCCGTCGATTACATTCAGTTTGACACCAATCGCGTGGGGGGAATCACCCAAGCCCGCAAGATCTCCGCGATGGCGGAGGCTTTCGAAGTCCCGGTCATTCCCCACGCCGGACAGATGCACAATTTCCATGTGGTGATGGCCAGCCTCAATTCGCCCATGGCGGAGTTCTTCCCGCCCGTCGACGTGGAGGTGGGCAACGAGCTCTTCTGGTACATTTTCGAGGGCGAACCGTTGCCCAAAGACGGTTACATCGAGCTCGACGAGAACAAACCAGGCCTGGGACTGACCATCAACGAAGAAGCGCTGAAGAAGTTTGCGATCATTGAATAGCGGTGCAGGACCTCCGGCGCGTGGGCGGCCGGGATTTTAATTTCAGGAGCAATTATGCGACTCCAGGATAAGGTTGCGATTGTCACCGGCGCGGCTTCGGGAATTGGCCAGACTACCGCCGAAGTGCTGGCTGCGGAAGGCGCCAAGGTCGTAGTGGCGGACATCGACGCGAGGGGCGGCAAAGAGACGGCTGCCAGGATCCGGATCGAAAGCGGCGTCGCGCACTTCGTCGAGGCCGACATCAGCAAGGAGGCGGATGCCCGGAGGATCGTTGATGAGGCGATGAAAACCTACGGCCGGGTCGATATCCTCGTGAACAATGCCGCCGTCTTCGTCCTCAAGGGCTTTGACGCCACCGTCGAGGAGCTGCAGCGCTCGCTGGGCGTGAACGTGATCGGCACGGCGCTCTGCACGAAGTACGCCGCCGAAGCGATGAAGAAGACGGGCGGAGGCGCGGTGGTCATCCTGGGGTCGATCTCCAGCTTCGTGGCCCAGCCGGGCTTCTTCGCCTACAGCGCCACCAAGGCGGCGCTCGTGCAGATGACGCGCAACATGGCGATGGACTTGGGCCCCCACAACATTCGCGTCAACGCCGTCTGCCCGGGGACGATTCTGACCTCCGCCTCCTACCGGCACATGAGCAAGGTCGGCATCACCCTTGAACAGTTCAACGCCCAAGAGGGGGCGAGAACCTTTCTGGGCCGGATCGGGTCGACCCGGGAGGTGGCCGCCGCTGTTCTGTTCCTTGTGTCGGATGAAGCATCATACATCACTGGTGCTTCGCTGATGGTGGACGGAGGCTATACGGCACAATAAACGGGGGAGCAATTCGGGTGCGAGGGCTGCCGGAGACTTTGGAATGCTGGAAACAGAATTATTTGCCTTTCTGGAAGGCGCCTCCGACGCCGCCTTCACAGTGGCCGCCCTCGCGCCGTCCGCCTGATTCCCAATCCCTTTCTGCGCCGCGCCCGAGCCGCACTGTGATGCCCCTCTATGAGCGGCGTCACAATCCTCAATCGCGCGTCAACTGGCCTGTGATCCCGGAGACGGTTTAGGGGGCTGTTACAGCCTCCCCCATTGCCCGGGCGAGGCCCGCTCCGAATTTCAAACGGTCTTCAACCTCCGGCGGATGTCCCAGCTTGGAATTGAAATCGACCATCTGTTCCATCAGGAAGGCGGGAATAGCGCGGTCGCGGAACAGGCCCTGGTCCACGGCCATGCGGCCGGGTTTTGGCGGCGCGGACGTCGAATCGCCCGGCGGCCGAGTCGGATTGTAGCTCGTCGTTTCCCTCAGGAGTTGCGAGAATCGCGCGGCCAGCTCTCGCACCGGAGCGCCGCCTGCCGTGAGCGGACCTTCCAGGTACTCCTCGCTTTCGGTGTTGTGAAGGGCGAGGAAGAGATCGATCCGCTGTCCCGCATCAATCCAATCCAGCACCGCCTTGCGGTGGGCGGCAATTTCGGGCATGAGGTGGGGTTGGACGGTGTCCCAATTGCGGTTCAGGTCGTAGCCGCGGGCGTTGAACCGCACGCCCCCACGCGCCACGCCGTCTGGATCCACCATGGGAAAGATTTTGAAGACAAGCTCATCGCGAAGGCGCGCGGCGCCGGAATCCGCTGAGAGGAGGTACCTGATAGCGCCCTCCGCCACCCAGGAGGTTCCTGCTTCCCAGGCGTGCTGTCGCGCCATCAGCCAGACGACCTTTTTGTTTTTTTCAGGCACGGCGGGATTCGTGATGGTAAGCAGCAGGAGGTCTCTGCCGCCTGCGGTTCTCCCGATGACGGTTTCTTTCAAATAAGGGTTGCCACGGAAATTCTTCAGCAGGACCGCCAGATCGGCGTTTGTGTAGGGAGGGACGTGGGCGATCCAAATCCGATTCTTCGCCGGCGTAAACCGCAGGCGCAAGCTGGGTACCTGATCGTCCCACTCGACTTCCTGGTCGCGAAAGTGCTTCCAGGTTTTCCTCTCATAACTGTACACCGGGCGAGTCGCCCGCGTGATCGAGAAGGCGCCCGGCTGGTAGTTGTATTCGCCCGCCAGATCTACCAGTTCGACGGTGATTTCTTTTCCCGCCGCCCCGTCGAGGCGAAAGTAATACCAACTCGCCTGGCGGTTGCGGCCGTCCTGGTCCACCTCACCCTTCACCGAACAGCGAAAGTGAGTGGGCGAGACAGGCTCGACCTTCGCGAGGCTTCCCGCTTCGAAATTCGTGTGCAGGCTCACCGCCAGAATCAGAGCTGCGATCATCCGTTATCCTCCGATTCGCGTTCCGCCCCGCACTGTAGCGCCCCTCTATGAGCGGCGTGGTCACATCTCACAGAGCCGCGCTGCCGCACCAGTGCCAGTTATCGCAGGGAACGACAGTCAACTCCACAGACGATCCCAGGAACGTTCCTTGTCCCACTCCGTCGTGGGCGCGAAGAAATCCGTGCCTGGCTTCAGGTGCTGCTTCACTACTTCCTCATTCAAGGTGACGCCGAGGCCGGGCTTGTCCGGCACGGTGATGTAGCCATGATTGACGATCGGCTTCTCGACCCCTCCCACGAGGTCGTTCCACCAGGGCACATCGACGGAGTGATTCTCGAGCACCAGGAAATTCTCTGTGGCGGCGGCGCAGTGGACGTTCGCCATGCAGGAGACGGGCGTCCCCGCGAAGTGCATCGCCATCGGGACGCCGAACTCCTGCGCCGCGTCGCCGATCTTCTTCGTCTCCAGAATGCCCCCCGAGGTGGCGAGGTCGGGATGAATGATGTCCACCGCGTGGCGACGGCAGAGCTCGATGAAGGATTCCTTCAGATAGATGTCTTCTCCGGTGAGAAGGGGCAGGTTGATGGCATCCGCAATCTCTTTGAGCTGGTCCATGTATTGCCAGGGGATCATGTCTTCCAGCCACGCGAGGTTGAACCTCTGCAGCGCGTTGCCGAGGCGGATGCAGGAGTTCACGCCGATTTGCCCGAAGTGGTCGGCGGCGAGGGGAATCTCCATGCCCACGATTTCGCGCACCTGGGCGACGCAATCGGCCATCAGCGCGATACCCTTGTCCGTGATCTCGGTTCCTGTAAACATGTGGGGCGTCCACACCTGTTCCTCTTTCGTCATGCCCGCGGGGCCGGTCACGGTGCCGGGAAGGCTGGAAACCAGGTCCACGCCGAGGTCCATCTTGAGCCAGGTGAATCCCTGCTCCATGCGTTTCTTCAGCCGCTGTGCGTAGACTTTGGCATCGTGCGACTCGTCGGTGTCGGAGTAGCAGCGGATGCGGTCGCGGAATTTTCCGCCCAGCATCTGATATACCGGCACGTTGTAGGCTTTGCCTGCCAGGTCCCACAGCGCCATCTCCACGCCGCAGACGCCGCCACCCTGGCGCGCATGTCCGCCAAACTGCTTGATCTTGCGGAAGAGTTTATCGACGTTGCAAGGGTTCTCGCCCACCAGGCGGCTCTTGAGCATGAGCGCGTAGGTGGGGCTCGCGCCGTCGCGCACTTCGCCCAGCCCGGAGATTCCCTGGTTCGTGTCGAGGCGGATGATCGGACAGTCCATCGGCGCGCGCGTCACCCAGGCGATGCGCATATCGGTGATCTTCAGCTCCGAGGGCCGCGAATTCGTGTTGACGTTGGCGAGGGCGGTTTCCGCCGCCTCGCTGGTCAGGAATCCGCCGCCCAGCGCCGCGGCCGTGTGCAGAAAGTTTCGACGCCTCATAGGGAGGTCTCCGTGGTCAATAAGTTATGGCGTTCACGTAGTGGCCGTCTTCATCGTAATGCGGCCAAGGGCCGACGCGGCGAAAGTCGGAGACGATGAAATCATCGAACATCGGCGTGGGTTCGAAATACCCCGGGTAGCGAAGGTGCTCTTTCACGACCTCCTCATTCAGCTCAACACCCAAACCGGGCGCCTCCGGGACGCGGATAGTGCCGTCCGGGATGATGGGTTTCGGCGTGCCCGTGACGAGGTCCTGCCACCACGGCATATCGACCGCGTGGTTTTCCATCACGATGAAATTGCGAAGGGTCGCGGCCAGGTGGACACTCGCCATGCAGCCCACCGGCGAGCCGGCAAAATGCAGGACTGTCGGGATGCCGTGCAGGTCGGCGTAATCGGCGATGCGTTTGGTTTCGAGGAGGGCACCCGAAGTCTCGGGGTCAGGCTGGATGATGTCCACGGCCTGATGGTCGATGAGGTTCTGAAATCCCTCCTCCAGTCCGAAGGCGTCTTCCCCCGTTAGCGTCGGCGTCGTCGTGGCCTCCGAAATCCGTTTCAATCCGCGCCAGTCCTTGTAACTGACGAAGTCTTCCGCCCAGGCGAGCTGATAGGGCTCGAAGGCGCGCGCGTATCGGATGGCGTCGTTGACCGAGAGGTCTCCGAAATGATCCGCGGCGAGGGGCGCATCCCAGCCGATGGCGTCGCGAATCGCGGCGATGTACTCGCAAAGATAACCCAACCCCTTCTCGGTGGCAGCGCCGCTCTGGTGCACGGCGCCCGGGCGGTCGGCGACCAGGCTGGTGTAGAGGTCCATCTTGAAGAACGTGAAGCCCAGCTTCTGGCGCGCGAGCATGCGCTGGGCATAAATCTTGGGATCCCTGTGGCCGGTCGTGTCGCAGTAAATGCGAATTCGGTCGCGCACCTTGTTGCCGATCAGCCGCCAGGCGGGAACGCCGTACACCTTGCCGGCGATGTCGTGCAGCGCCATGTCCACGGCGCTGTAGCCGCCGCCCATGCGCCCCTGGCCGGCAAACAGACGGATCTCGGCAAGAATCGAATCGATCTGAAGCGGGTTCTTGCCGAGCAGATGCGCCTTGAGGATCAGCGCGATGCCCTTCACGCCGGCATCGCGCACCTCGCCCAGGCCGTGCACGCCTTGGTTGGTGTCGATGCGAATGATGGGATAGTCGTAGTTTGCGGCCACCGTGCAGGCGCGCATGTCGGTGATCTTCAGGTCGGAAGGGCTGGAGAGCTTGTTCACGGCGGGTGCCGTGGTCGTCTCCGCGGCGGCGGCAAGCGGCGCAAGAGTTGTTCCAGCCAACGCGGCAGAAGATTTGAGGATCGTGCGCCGGGTCATCAGCCTTTTCGATGGGCTGCTCATGGTCTGGCTCCTCTGCGGGCCGGGATGGGCGTCTTACTCGTCGGCCTTCATTCGCACCTTGGCGCCCTGCTTTTCGGCGTAGCGATTGAACTCCTCGATCATGTCCTTGCTCCACTTCTGGTCGATCTGGCCGGGAGTGTATTTGCCCTCGCGCAGCATCTGATGGCCCCAGGTATCCTGCAACTGCGTCATCTCCGAACAGTCAGCAACTTTTTCTGCCAGTTGTGGAGGAATGAACGTCAGACCTTCCGGATCGCTTACCACGACGTCGCCCGGCATCACCGTGACGCCGCCGATGCGGATGGGAACGTTGATGCCCACGAGCGTGACGTCGGCGATCGCGGAGGGATCGGTACCGCGCACGTAGCAGCGGAAACCCTTGATCTCCGCTATGCCGGTAGTGTCGCGGACGGCGCCGTTGACGATCAGACCCGTGCCCGTCTTGGCGAAGATCGAGGTGGAGAGGTTGTCGCCGGCGAAGGTGCCGTCCTTGATTTTGCCGAACAGATCGACCACGAGCACGTCGCCGGGCAGGAGCGTGTCGATTACCCAGGAATTCTGCCCGTGACCGACGCGCCCTTCTTTCTTCCCGGCGTCGTTAATGGCGTCATTCAGGTCGGGCCGCAGCGGCATGAAGACCGCGGTCACGACGCGCCCCACCAGCCGCTCGCCGGGGTTCAGGACTTTCCATCCGGGCTCGAACTGCTGGTTGAAGCCTGCGCCGCGCAACACCGACCAGGCTTCCTCGGCGCTCACCGTCTTCAGCCGTGGCAGCAGGGCGTCGGGGACTTTCGGGCGGCCGTCGGGGAAACGTTCGCCCTTCCATTCGCGCGTCAGTTCAAGGCGCTGCTCTTTGGAAAACATCCCCAGTTGCGCGCGCGCGGGAAGAGCAGCGAGCAGCGTGAGCAGAAGCAGGGTCAGCGGTTTCATGATCGTTCCTCCGTAGTCGAATTCTGGGTGCACGGCACTGCAAGATTAACCGGGGCTGCGACGAGCGCCAACAACGTGCGGAGTTGGCTGCCCGTGCGCTTGCCGGCGTCACACGCTCACATCGACGACACCCTCCGCGAGCTCGCCCAGATACTGGCCGTCGGCTTGGATGTCGGCGACGATGGCGACGCGCGGCTTGGCGCGGTCCCAGTCCGCCGGAATGCTCAGCGTGAAGCCGGCGCTCGCGTCGCCTCTGGCCGGGATGGCGAGCGTGGCGACCTCCGGCACGGCCTTCCACCCCGCCGGCAGCACCAGTGCCGCCTCCATCTCCATGGGCTTCGAGCGATAGTTGCGCACGCGAAGTTCCACCGCCGCGGTCGAGCCTGTGCGCGCTTCGAGCTGATAGGGATAGAGCCGCGCCCAACTGGGGTTCAGGCCAAAGTCGCAGTCGGCGTCGGCGATGACGGAATGGAAATACTCCTGCTGCTTTTGCAGGCGGCGGTTCAAATCCTCCAGGTCTTCCTTGTTGCTCAGGAATGGCTTGCCGTGGCCGGGCGCGACGAGCGTGGGCTGGTAATCGAGGATCGCCCGCATCGATTTCAGGTGGCTGTCGTTCTCGACCCAGTTGCGGAAAATGAGGTTGTGACGAAGCTGGTAGGGCGCGCCGGGGCTGGAGGGAAACATCGCGTCGCCGGTGAAGGCCACACGCGCGCCGTCGATCTCCGCGAACATCGCCATTTGATATTCCGTGTGCCCGGGTGAATGCACGACGGTGAATTCAAACTCTTCCCACTTGAATTTCTCGCCGTGGCGGAAGGAGCGCTCGACCTTGATGGGCTCGGCGAGGATGCAGCCCAGGTTGTACCCGCGCGGCTTCTGGAGCACATCGACCATGTTCTCGTAGCACCAGATCCGCGCGCCGTAGTGGCGCACGAGGTGCGGGAAGCCGTTCAGGTGGTCGTCGTGCATGTGGCTGGGCATGGCGACGTCCACCGACTTCAGCCCGTAGCGCGCCTTCAGCTCGGGAATCGTGTGCTCCACGAAACGCATGCGATCGTTGACCGACGCAGCGGTGTTGAAGGCGTTGAAGAAGCTGCCGCTCGCCGCCCCGTAATCGACGAAAAGCGCTCTGCCGCTGTCACTGATGAGGGCGTAAAAGCTGGAGGTCGTCTGGTGCGCGCAGACGAGATGCGGCGTCACCGCGAAGGGTTTGTTGTCGACGGTCAGCGTCGTCCCCGGCGAATAGGACTCGACCCAACCCTTCAGCTTGGCGACGAGATCGTTGATTCCCGATTCGGGGTGGGCAAAGGGCTCGCCGTGCGAAGGGCAGAGAAGCTCAGCGCCGTGCTCGCGCAGCCGGGTGAGCGAGAAGACCGCAAAGTCCACGCCGTCGGTGCTGCCGTACTGGTATTGCAGTTCGTAGAGGTTCACGACTTTGCCGGGGGATTGCATCAGATCACCCGAAAACGCAACCTTCTTTCCGTCGACCGTTCCCACCAGCGTGATCGAGCCGAGGGTGTGCCCGGGCGTCGGCAGGATGAGGAATTCGAACGGCCCCCACCGGAATTTGTCATAGTCGCGCAGGACGCTCGCCACGGGCACGTTGTGCGTCAGGGTGAAGAAATCATTGCGCACGTAGTAGAGGTGGAAGATGCGGCGGTTGCGCCAGAAGTTTTCGGCGTCGTCGAAAAGGTGCCGCTCGTGCTGGGGCACGTGAATGGGAATCCGCTCCGCCACGGCGCGCGCGTCGCCCTGGCACTGGTCGCGGTGATGGTGGGTGTGGAGGACGGCCTCGACTCTGGTGACGCCGATCCCGCCCAGCAGCTTCAGAATGTGGCCAGAGCCGAAGTCGATGAGCAGGGCGCGGTCGCCGTTCTTGAGCACGTAAACGTTGCAGGTGTCGCGCAGCACATAGAGGTTGGGAGAAATTTGCGTGAGGCCGCCGCGCGGCGCGAAGCGCACCGGGCCTTCGGGCGCGGCCGCGCCCTTCGCAGATGAGATGTTGGCGGGAAGGCCCGAAGCCAGCAATCCTGCTCCCGCGCTCTTGAAGAAATCCCTGCGATTGACATTCGCGTTCGGTCCTTTCTTGCGTCGAATCATGGGCGCCCTCCTCGAGGCAGATGTCAAGGTATAGCGCGTTGTACGGCCCATTTTCGCCCTCTCGAGCTTTCCGGGAAGGCCGTGGCCAGTCAAGGGTCGTGCGGCGGTATAGAGTACCGCAACGACAGACCCTTGCAACGCACAACTTTAGGGGGTGGATTTTCGCAGACCTTGTTCGGGAACGAGGCTACTCTTGCGGTTTGTGGGTTCCGCGCGGCGGGGAGTGTTCGGCGATGCGGACCAGCGGCGTGACAGGCGTGCCCGTGTCGCGCTCGCTGTGCAGCAGGTCGGCGAGGGTGGTCTTGCTGAGCACGCCGTCCACGACGTTCTGCACGGCTTGCCAGAGGGAACGAATCGAGCAATTGACCGAGCGCGAGCAGGTCAATTCGAGGCCGGCGTGGTCCTGGCAGAACTCATCTTCAAATAGCCGCCCGCCCAGAGCCGCCAGCGCCTCGCCGATGATGATCTTGCTGGGATGCCGGGACAGGTTGTAGCCGCCGATTTGCCCGCGTGAGCTCTTCACCAGTCCGGCCTGGCGCAAAACACGCATGAGCTTGGCGACGTACGACGGCGAGATTCCCTCCGCCAAGCTGATCTCGGGGATCGTCATGCCCAGCTCGCCACCTTCCCGCGCCAGGCGCAGCAGGCAGCGTAGGCCATACTCTTCTTGCGCGCTGAATTTCATTTTTGTAGTGCCGGTCTATGACCGGCGTCTCCTGCAGCCCATTCACTGGCTGCTCATCGAGCGGCGCCACAGCCCCGGCGCGACCTCAAAACATCCCCAGTTGCAGACGGGCCGCCTCCGACATCTTGCTCGGCTCCCAAGGCGGTTCCCAGACGACATCCACTTTGACGTCCTTGATCTCCGCGACTCCCAGGCGCCGGATCCTGTCCTCGACCTCGCCCGGCAGGCTAATGGCGGCCGGGCAGCCGGGCGAGGTCAGCGTCATCTTGACGGAAGCGATATCGGTCTCGGGGTCCACTTTGACTTCGTAGACCAGTCCCAGCTCATAAATGTTGACAGGGATTTCAGGATCGTAGGTATTCCGCAAAACGTCGTTGATGATCCTGTCCTGAAGCTGGATGGCGTCAACGGCTCTCATGTCGAATGACTCCTCACTCCGTCGTCACCGGCTCCTGGGTGCCGGCGAGCGCGCTGCGCAGCGTGTGCCAGGCGAGCGTCGCGCATTTTACGCGCACGGGGAATTCTGAAACACCGGAGAAAACTGCCAGCTTGCCGAGTTCCTGGTCCGATCCCCCCGGCGAGGTCTTTCCCGTGACGAGATTGTGAAACTTCTCGAACAGCGCCTCCGCTTCGGCGAGCGTCTTGCCTTTCAGCGTTTCGGTCAGGATCGACGCCGAGGCGGTGGAGATGGCGCAGCCGCTGCCCTGAAAACTGACGTCGATGATGCGCTCGCCATCGAGCTTGACAAAGAGTGAAATCTTGTCGCCGCAGAGCGGGTTGTAGCCCTGCGCGGCGCGCGTGGCGTCGGTCATGGCGCGGTGATTGTGCGGCCGCTTGCTGTGATCGAGGATCACTTCCTGATAAAGCGCGCGCAGGTCCGACATCAGCCCAGCAGCTCCTTGACCTTGTGAATTCCCTTCACGAGCGCATCGACTTCCTCGAAGGTATTATAAAACGCCAGCGAAGCGCGCGTCGTCGCCGGCACCTGAAAACGCTCCATCAGCGGCTGCGCGCAGTGATGGCCGGTGCGCACAGCGATTCCTTCCTGATCGAGCACGGTGCCCACGTCGTGGGGATGGAGGCCGTCGAGGACAAAGGAAATCACCGCCGCCTTCTCTTTCGCCGTGCCGATGACGCGCAGGCCGGGAATCTGCGCCAGCGCCTCCGTGGCGTAGACAAGCAACGCGTGTTCGTGCGGTGCGAAACGGTCAAACCCCAGCTGGCTCAGATAATCGATCGCCGCACTGAGGCCCAGCGTGCCGGCGATGTTCGGCGTGCCCGCTTCGAACTTGTAGGGAAGGGAATTGTAGATCGTCTTTTCGAAGCTGACGGAAGCGATCATATCGCCGCCGCCCTGGTAGGGCGGCATCGCTTCCAGCAACTTAGCTTTCCCGTAGAGCGCGCCGATGCCCGTGGGAGCGAACAGCTTGTGCCCGGAAGTCGTGTAGAAGTCGCAGCCCAGAGCGCGCACGTCCACCGGAACGTGCGGCGCCGCCTGCGCCCCGTCGAGCAATACCGGAATGTTGCGCCGGTGCGCCAGGGCGACGATCTCGGCGACGGGATTGACCGTTCCCAGGACGTTCGAGACGTGCGTTACGGCCACGAGTTTGGTGCGCGGTCCGAGAAGCTTCTCAAATTCCTCCAGGATCAGCTCGCCGCGATCGCTGATCGGGGCCACGCGCAAGCGCGCGCCCTTCTCATCGCAAAGCATCTGCCAGGGCACGATGTTCGAGTGGTGCTCCATGCCGGAGATGAGGACTTCGTCTCCGGCGCCCACATTGTTTCTCCCGTACGTGGAGGCGACGAGGTTGATGGCCTCCGTCGTGCCGCGCACAAAAATGATCTCCCGCGACTCGGCGGCGTTCAGGAAGCGCTGCAGCTTGACGCGAGTCGCTTCGTAAGCCTGCGTGGCGCGCTCGCTCAGGTCGTGCACGCCGCGATGCACATTGGAGCAGAGACTCTGGTAGAAGTACTGCTCCGCCTCAATCACCGCGCGGGGCTTCTGACTGGTGGCGGCGTTGTCAAGATAGACCAGCGGCTTGCCGTGGATGCGCTCGGTGAGGATGGGGAAGTCGGCGCGGACGCGGGCGACATCAAAGTGCGACTGCAAGGAGGTGTTGACTTCCGGCACGGTCGCCATCACGCCCCCTCCCTTCGTGTCCGCCGTGCGAGCGACTGGAACAGGGCATCGCGCAGGCGGTCGCGCAGCGGCGCGTAGCGGACGCGCCCGATGACTTCGCTGGCGAAGGCAAAGGTGAGCAGCTTGCGCGCTTCTTCCTTGCCGATGCCCCGCGAACGCAAGTAGAAAATCGCTTCCTGGTCCACCTGCCCGATGGTGGCGCCGTGCGTGCACTTGACGTCGTCGGCGAAGATTTCGAGCTGCGGCTTGGTGTTGATGACGGCGTCTTCGGAGAGCAGCAGGTTCTTGTTGCTCTGCTTGGAGTCGGTCTTCTGCGCGTCCGGGCGCACGATGACGCGGCCGTTGAAGACGCCGGAAGATTCGCCGTCAAGAATTCCCTTGTACAGTTCGCGGCTCGAGCAGTGGGGCCGGGCGTGGTCGAGCATCGTGTGATGATCGATGTGCTGGCGATCGGTGGTGAGATAGAGCCCGTTCAGCTGCGCGCTGCTGCCTTCGCCGTCGAGCACGACGTTCAAATCCTCGCGCACCAGCCCGCCGCCAAAAAAGAAATTGTGCGTGGTGACGGCGCTGGAGCGGCCCTGCTGGACCTGCACCGTCCCCACGTGAGAGGCGGCCGGGCTCTCTTGATGGATTTTGCTGTATTCGAGGATGGCGTTCTCGCCCGCGACAATTTCCGTGACGGCGCTCGAGAAATAGCCTCCCTCGCCCAGACCGATGTGCCCTTCGATGAAGGTCGCCTGACTCTCACGGCCGGCGAGGATCAATGTGCGCGGGAAAGCGGCTGCGGGCTGGCCGCCGGCAGTCGAAACGAAGAGAAGAAAAACCGGTTTCTCGACCACCGTCCCTTTGGGGATCTCAATGAAGCCGCCATCCTGCAGGAACGCGGTGTTGAGGGCGGTGAAGGCCTGGTTGTTGAACGCGGCATAGCGGGCCAGGTGCTGCTCGAGCGCCGGCGTTCCGGCCGCGAGCGCCTTCGAGAGGCGGGTGGCGGTGACCTCTTTGGGCAAGCCGGCGAGAAACGACAGTCCGGGATTGTAATGCCCGTTGACGAAGACCAGGCGCGGGCACTCCAGCTCGAAGAAACAAGACCAAGCGAGCGACTCCGCCGTGGGCGCGGCATGCTCCTTGGAGACGGGCTGATACGCCACGCTGGCAATCGGCGCCACGCTGGTGTATTTCCAGTCCTCGTTGCGCGTCGTGGGGAAGCCCAGCTGCGCGAAGCGATGAATGGCCGCGCGGCGAATCTCCCCGAGCCACGCCGGCCCCGCCGCGTATTCCTTCTCGCGAGACTGGAATTCCGTGAGGTAGGTGTCTTGGTAATCCTTAACAGCTGTCATCGATTTGAAGATCCTTCGTAGCGCCCGCCTTCAGGCGGGCACTGTAGCGGCGGTGTCTCATCCGTCAGCTGACGGACGATGGAGATATCGCCGGTACAGACGCAAGCCCGCGCTATAGCGCATGTTCCGCCGCGACTTCATCTTCTTCCAGCCAGGCGTAGCCTTTGTGCTCGAGTTCCAGCGCCAGTTCCTTGCCGCCCGACTTGACGATGCGACCGCCGGAGAGCACGTGAACGAAATCCGGTACGATGTAATTGAGCAAGCGCTGGTAATGGGTGACGACGATCATGGCGCGCTCCGGGCCGCGCAGCGCGTTGACGCCGTGGGCGACCACTTTGAGCGCGTCGATGTCGAGGCCGGAGTCGGTCTCGTCCAGAATCGCCAGCTTAGGTTCGAGCACCGCCATCTGGAAAACCTCGTTGCGCTTTTTCTCGCCGCCCGAAAAGCCTTCGTTGACGGGGCGGTTCATCAGCGCCTCGTCCATGTCGAGCAGCTTCATCTTTTTCCGCACTAGGGCGAGGAAGTCCATGGCGTCAACCTCTTCCTGCCCGCGGCTTTTGCGAATGGTGTTGAGCGCCGAGCGCAGAAAATACATGTTGCTCACGCCGGGAATCTCCACCGGGTATTGGAAGCCCAGGAAAATTCCCGCCCGCGCGCGGTCCTCGGGCGACATTTCGAAGAGGTTGTGGCCTTCGAACTCGATTTCTCCGGCGGTCACATCGTAAACTTCGCGCCCGGCGAGGATCTGGGCCAGCGTGCTCTTGCCCGAGCCGTTCGGCCCCATGATGGCGTGTACTTCGCCCTTCTTCACCTCCAGGTCAATCCCGCGCAGGATTTCCTGGTTGCCCACGTTCGCCCGTAAATTCTTGACCTTCAGCATTCGTGCTCCCTGTTGAGGTGTAAGCTGTCAGCTATCAGCTTTCAGCAAACAGAAATTGGAAAATCGAAACTGGAAATTCGAAACTCGGAATTCGGGAAACTCTCCCCGTTCAGGGGCAAACAAGTCTCATTCACATCGCTGGCATTAGCTTCTGACAATTCAGAATTCATAATTCAGAATTAAGAATTACCCGACGCTCCCCTCCAGACTCACCCCCAGCAACTTCTGCGCTTCCACGGCGAATTCCATGGGCAGTTCGCGAAAAACCTGCTTGCAGAAGCCGTTGACGATCATCGAGACGGCGTCTTCCATGGCCATGCCGCGCTGGCGGCAATAGAAAATCTGGTCTTCACCGATCTTCGAGGTGGACGCTTCGTGCTCCACCTGCGCGGTCGAGTTTTTCACTTCCAGATACGGGAAGGTGTGCGCGCCGCACTTGTCGCCGATCAGCAGTGAGTCGCACTGCGAGTAGTTGCGCGCGCCCGTGGCGCCCTTCAGGATCTTCACCTGGCCGCGATAAGTGTTCTGTCCGTGCCCGGCGGAGATGCCCTTGGAGACGATCGTACTCTTCGAGTTTTTCCCGATGTGAATCATCTTGGTGCCGGTATCGGCCTGCTGGTAGTTGTTGGTGAGGGCGACGGAATAGAACTCGCCGACGGAGTTTTCGCCTTGCAGGATGCAGCTCGGATATTTCCAGGTAATCGCCGATCCGGTCTCGACCTGCGTCCAGGAAATCTTGGAATTCACACCCAAACACTTGCCGCGCTTGGTGACGAAGTTGTAGATCCCGCCCTTGCCATTCTTGTCGCCGGGATACCAGTTCTGGACGGTGGAGTACTTGATCTGCGCGTTGTCGTGCGCGATGAGTTCAACCACGGCGGCGTGCAACTGGTTTTCGTCGCGCATCGGCGCCGTGCAACCCTCGAGATAACTGACGTAGGCATTGTCGTCGGCGATGATCAGTGTGCGTTCGAACTGGCCGGTGTTCTTGGCATTAATGCGGAAGTAGGTGGAAAGCTCCATCGGACAGCGCACGCCCTTGGGGACATAACAGAACGAGCCGTCGCTGAAGACGGCGGAATTGAGCGCCGCAAAAAAGTTGTCGGAGTAGGGAACTACCGAGCCGAGATACTTCCGGACCAGATCGGGGTGCTCCTGCACGGCTTCTGAGAACGAGCAGAAGATGATGCCCATCGCCTTGAGCTTTTCTTTGAACGTGGTCGCCACCGAGACGCTGTCGAAAACGGCATCCACCGCCACACCGGCGAGCAAGTCGCGCTCCTTGAGCGGAATCCCCAGCTTCTCGTAGGTGCGGAGCAGTTCGGGATCAATCTCCTCGCCGTTCTTCGCGCCCGGCTTCACTTTCTTCGGCGCCGAGTAGTAAGTGGCGGCCTGGTAGTCGATGGGCGGATAGTGGACGTTGTGCCAGGTGGGCTCGGTCATGGTGAGCCAATGGCGATACGACTTCAGCCGCCATTCCAGCATCCACTGCGGCTCATTCTTCTTTGTGGAAATCAGGCGGATGATGTCTTCGTTCAACCCTGGCGGGGCGTCGTCGGTTTCGACTTCGGTGACGAAACCGTACTTGTATTCCTGGTTCGCCAGGATTTCGATGTCAGTTTGCGGGGTGGGCATCGATCCTCCTACGCACGGCGTCGCGTGACCCAGGAATGCAAAGCCCTTGTGCGGGGTCTTGGCGTGCCAACCTAAAGGTAGCGAATCTGTACAAATTTGTCAAGATAACTTTTTCAATTCTGATTGGAGAGTTAAATCATTCATTTTAAGTTGGTTATTTGCTTGCCCGATACGCCATTCGATGAGAGCAAGTCGGCGAGGGGAGGAGGTTGTTCCAAATGACTCGGATAAGGTCTTGATTTTTCCGCACGCTGGCGGTCAAATCTCGCCGCGGCGATTTCGGTAGCGCCCGGAGCAGGAGGGGTTATGGCAGGCAAAGTCACGCGGCGGCAATTCCTCAATTCGGCGGTGGCGGGCACGGCAGCGGTGAGTTTGGGAGCGAGGCCCGAGCCAGCCCACATGCCGCCTCGCGCAACACAAGAGAAGCTGGCCGCGCTGGGAGGCAAGCCGGTCCGCAGCGAGCCTTTTCCCAGTTGGCCGAAGGTCGCCGCGAACGACGAGAAGGCTTGGAGCGACGTCCTCCACCGGGGACTCTGGTGCCGCTTGGACGGGAGCTACGCCAAACGGTTCGAGGAGAAGTGGGCAGCAACGCTGGGCGCTAAGCACTGCCTAGCCACGGCGAGCGGGACGACAGCGCTGCTGACCTCGCTCCATGCGCTGGGCGTCGGGCCGGGTGACGAAGTGCTCGTCCCGCCTTACACCTTTGTGGCCACGATCAACGTGGTCCTGATGGTCCACGCGCTGCCCGTATTCGTTGACACCGACCGCGAGACCTTTCAGATCGACGCGCGCAAGATCGAGGCGGCCATTACGCCGCGCACCAAGTGCATCATTCCCGTCCATCTGGGAGGATCACCGGCCGACCTGGACTCCATCCTGGCGATTGCGAAGAAGCACCAGCTGCCGGTACTCGAAGATGCCTGCCAGGCGCATCTGGCGGAGTGGCGGGGCCGTAAGGTGAGCACGCTGGGTGAACTGGGCTGCTTCAGCTTCCAGGCCTCGAAGAACCTCAACTCCGGCGAGGGCGGTGCCATCCTCACTAACGATGAAGACCTTCTGCACGTTTGCGAGAGCGTGCACAACAACGGCCGGGGAAAGGCCGGATACGAGTTTGCCTACGTCCGCAATGGCTGCAATCACCGCATGACGGAATTTCAGGCGGCGCTGCTCCTGGCGCAGATGGAGCGGCTGGAGGCGCAGTCGCAGACGCGAAGTCAGAACGCTGAATACCTGACCCAGCTGCTGCGGGAAATTCCGGGCATCACGCCGGCGCGGATGTACGACGGTTGCACGCGCAACGCCTACCATCTTTATATGTTCCGCTACGACGCGGCGCATTTCGCCGGATTGTCGCGAGCGCGGTTCCTGAAGGCTCTGCAAGCGGAGGGTGTGCCCTGCGCGGGCGGCTATACGCCTCTGAACAAGGAGCCGCTCATCAAGAACACCCTGGGGTCGCGCGGATTCCGGCGCATTTATTCGCAGGCGGATCTTGACGCCTACCACGCGCGCAACCACTGCCCGGAAAACGACCGGCTGTGCGAGGAGGCGGTGTGGTTCTTCCAGACGATGCTGATTGGGCCGCGCGGCGACATGGATCAGATTGCGGAGGCTATCCGCAAGATCCAATCGCAGGCCGGCGACGTCGCTCGCAGTTCCTCGTAGGGGAGGCTCACGGATCGCCCCTGACCTGCCGCAGGGTTTCCGATCGGGTCTGAAGTCTGCCGCGACAAGCCCCTTTCCGTGTTGGCGCGACTGTGGTAGGTTCTGGCGGAACGGAGTCCTGCGAGCGTGGAGAATCCGCTCGCGCAAGCCCCATCAGATTGCTGCTTAGGAGGGTGGTTTAATGAAGAACGAATCGAATCGTCGCAAATTTCTGGACCGCACGGTCACGGGTGCAGGGGCCGTCGCCGGGGCGCTGGCGTTGGGCTCGGCGGCCAAGGCCGCCCCGAAAAAGGAAAAGCCCACGAAGAAGGTCATCACCCGGCCCGGCCAACCGAACACTCCCGCCACGATTCTCAGCCCGGGGATTCAGTTCGGCAGTCTGCTGTTTGTTTCCGGCGCGGGAGCGCACGATCCCGAGACGCACAAAGTTGTTCCGGGGCCGATCCAGAATCAGGTGCGTCAGTGCCTGGACAATCTCAAAACGGTGGTCGAAGCGGCCGGCTCCTCGATGGACAAGGTTCTGAAGTGCAACGTATTTCTCGTGGACATCGCCGACTTCAAAGCGATGAACGAGGTGTACCACACCTTCTTCCCTAATGATCCCCCGGCTCGCTCGACGGTGGCAGTGAAAGAGTTGCCCGGTGATTCGCCGGTGGAAATCGAGTGCATCGCCTACGTTGACTGACGGGAGGCTGAACATGCCCGGGCGAAGGGATTTTCTGTGCCGAGCCATGGGGGCCTCACTATCGCTGCCGTGGCTCACACGCGCGCGACTCCTTCACGCCTTGGCCGCCTCGCCTGCCAAGGCCTTCCACGGCATCTTTGCGATCCTGCTGACACCCTTCGACCAGAACGATCAGGTCGCTTGGGACGATTTGGAGCGGGAAACGGATTTCTGCGTGCGGTGCGGCGCGCATGGGCTGGTGTGGCCGCAACTCGCCTCCGAATTCTACCTGCTCACGAACGAAGAGCGGATGCGGGGCGCGGAGCTGATCCTTCGCAAAGCGGCAGGCAGCCGCAGCGTGGTGGTGATCGGCGTCCAAGCTCCCATCAAGGAGACGGCCGTACAATTCGCCCGTCACGCCGAGGAGAAAGGTGCGGACGCGGTCATTGCGCTGCCACCCTATCTCGGCCATCCCTCGGTCGAGACGGCGAGGGAATACTACCGAGCCCTGGCCCAGGCGGTGAGGATCCCCATCTTCATCCAGAACAGCGGCGGGGGATGGGGGCCGTCGCTGCCCACTTCGTTGATTATCGACTTGGCGAAGGAGTTTCCCTCGCTCGGCTACGTGAAGGAGGAAGTCGAGCCGGTGTCGAATCAGCTCGCTGAGCTCGGGCGCTCGGGTGTCGTCAAGGGACTTTTCTCCGGCAGTGCCGGAAAGTACCTTCTAAACGAAATGGCTCATGGAGCAGTCGGCACCATGCCGGCGTGTGAGTTTGTGGACGTGGCGGTGGAGATTTACGAATTGGCAGCGGCGGGGAAAATGGACGAGGCGCGCGGGCTCATCGAGAAACTGCTGCCCGTGATCGGAATGGAAGAGAGCCACGGCATGAGCTTTGCCAAGACGGTGCTCGTGCGGCGTGGCGTTTTCAAAACGGCGAAGATGCGCGGCGTGGCGGGGGCGACGATGGATTCCGTTGACCAGCAAGAACTCGACGCCTGGTGGAAGGAACTCGCGCCGCATTTCAGGGGATAGGAGTTACCCGGAGCGCGAGGTGTGCGCCCTCGCCCGCGGCCACGGAGGGCGGGTGGGGGGCGGGAGCTACTTCTTCTCGTCCTTCACGAAATCTAGGGCCGTAGAATTCATGCAATAACGTAGGAAGGTGGGTCTCGGCCCATCTTCAAAGACATGCCCCAGGTGGGCGTCGCACTGGGCGCAGAGCACCTCGGCTCGAATCATGCCGTGGCTTTCGTCCTTTTCCGTCCGGACGCTCTCTCTGCTCGCTGGCGCCCAGAAACTTGGCCAGCCGGTGCCGGATTCGTATTTCGTTTCGGAACTGAAGAGCGTGTTCCCGCAACAAACGCAACGATAGACTCCCGCCTCGTGGTTGTTCCAGTGCTGGCCTGTGAAGGCGGGTTCTGTACCCTTCTTGCGTGTCACGTAGTACTGCTCTGGAGAGAGCTGTTTCTTCCATTCTTCATCGGATTTGGCGATTCTGCCCATCCTCGGTGCTCCTTCCTCTACCGACCCCATAGATTAGCTTCACTACGATTTCTTATCAAAAAGGTGCTTGACGCGAATCACATAATTCTCATACCATTTTGTCGCATTGGGGTCGAAGAAGTCTTCTAGAATCACCAAGCTCAGGTGGGCGATGTCGCCGGTCCACACTGAAAGGAGTATGGAGATGAAGTGGAGAGGGATGGTAGTGACGGTGGTGGGGGTGGTGCTGCTGACGGCAGCGCCGATGCTGGCGGGTTCGGCGGTGATCGGGTCGGTGGCGGGGAGCACGAACGCGACGATGGACGGGCAGGCGCTGATGGCGAAGACGACGGTATTCAGCGGGGACAGC
>Ga0315282_10003518_pt1 | contig 28030 bp, 27 predicted proteins | sample YL17G07_20_MG_FD_203693 | JGI IMG/M metagenome (GOLD analysis project Ga0315282, IMG submission 203693) | Sediment microbial communities from Yellowstone Lake, YNP, Wyoming, USA - YL17G07_20 | ecosystem: Environmental > Aquatic > Freshwater > Lake > Sediment | place: USA: Wyoming | collected...
GCCGTCCAGGCTTTATTAAGATTTCGTCTGGGGCCCAACAGGTCGTAGAGCAGGCCGTGACGCAGCTGGGGCGCACGGTAACCGATAGTCTGTTTGCTCCACTCCACTACCGCGAGGGATTCGTCTAGGGTAACTTTCTGCCCCTGTAAAATATCCTTTACCACAGGAGATTTTTCTATAATCGCCTTGAGCAGATGACTCCAGTTAAGCTGACTGCCTTCAGTCGTCGCCAATTCAAACGCCCGTACCAAAATCGGGCTGGCATCTTCCATCGAGCCCTCAATCTGCAGAGTGGCTCCGTTCTGCCAATCCAGCCGCGCTACCGTCATCCGCGTTCCCCGACTAAGTTCCACCGCACTAAAAAGTTGGCCGATATTTAATGCATTCTGCCCCGCCCGGCGCATCAGCCCTAACGCCCGCCACATTATCCGCATCGTCGCAACATCCAGATAAGCCATAAAGGGTTCACCCGTAATCTTACCAGGCTGCGCCCCCTTCCAGCGATGGGCCCAATACAACCACACCACCACTGTCGCTAAGGTCCAGCCCAATAGCGGGTAACCCAGCCAGTGAATGGCCTGCCCGCGGAGGAGCTGCATCGCCAGTGATCCCCCCGTTATCGCTACCAGCCCTGCGGTTAATAAACTCCATCCGATAAACGTGAGCTGGACGAAAACGATCCATGCCCGACCGGGCCACTGTGGTTGTCTAATTTGACTATTAGATTCGTTCATATTATTTGATCATCGTAATAATCAACCAGGGCAGAACCCACCACATAATAGTGGCGGCCAGGCCAACTAATCCGATCAGCAGATAGACCGTCAGGGTAGCCGCCACCCGGACGCCGCGAAACAGAAAGCCAATCACTCGGCCGCGCCAGTTATAGTCGCCAAACAACGGTTCTATCGCCAACCACAACCGCAGGTTGGCACCGAACTGCAACACATCCTCGGCCGTCAGCAAAAAAGATTTCGTGCTATCCAAAATCTTCGCCGGCATGTCGGCGACCCACCAGGTTAAGAATCTTCCAATCTCTCTAATCGGTGTCATCCACATTTTTGTTTACTTTTAGATAGGCCGCCCTATCTTAGACTGTTTTATCATTATATCATAAATTATGATAAAGGTCAAGGGGCATTTCGGAGGTATCCCCCCACTAAAACCGCCCCCGAAATCAGGGGGGTTTTATCCTTGCATCAGTCAAAGAGTAACTAAAAAGTGGTCTCACGTCGCTCCGTTCCGAAGAACAGAGTCGGTCGATCTTTACTTCGTAGTAAAGCTTAGAAGGTCAGTGATTGGGTGCCAGATACAAGGGTCGGCCTTGTGTCCAGCATCCAACCACTGACATTCGAATAGCTCCCTAGAAAGGAGGTGTTCCATCCGCACGTTCCCGTACGGATACCTTGTTACGACTTCACCCCAATCATGAGTTTCACCTTCGGCCCCCTTGCGGGAGACTTCGGGTGCCCCTCACTTTCGTGGTGTGACGGGCGGTGTGTACAAGACCCGAGAACGTATTCACCGTAGCATGGCTGATCTACGGTTACTAGCGATTCCGGCTTCATGCAGGCGGGTTGCAGCCTGCAATCCGAACTGGGGCCGGTTTTCAGGGATTAGCTCCACCTCGCGGCTTAGCCACCCTCTGTGCCCGGCCATTGTAGCATGTGTGTCGCCCAGGCCATAAAGGCCACGCTGATTTGACGTCATCCCCGCCTTCCTCCTTGTTAACCAAGGCAGTCTCGTGTGAAAAATACAACACACAATGGGGGTTGCGCTCGTTACCCGACTTAACGGTACACCTCACGGCACGAGCTGACGACAACCGTGCAGCACCTGTCTATGCTGTCCAAAAGGAGGGCCTAAGTTTCCTTAGGCTTGCAACAAGATGCAAGACCTGGTGAGGTTCCTCGCTTATTATCGAATTAAACCACGTGCTCCACCGCTTGTGCGGGTCCCCGTCAATTCCTTTGAGTTTTAACCTTGCGGTCGTACTCCCCAGGCGGGATACTTAACGCGTTAGCTGCGGCACTGAGGGGACCGAATCCACCAATGCCTAGTATCCATCGTTTACGGCGTGGACTACCGGGGTATCTAATCCCGTTCGCTCCCCACGCTTTCGCTCCTCAGCGTCAGAAATGGTCCAGCAGACTGCCTTCGCCTTTGGTGTTCTTCTCGATATCTACGGATATTACCCCTACACCGAGAATTCCATCTGCCTCTACCATTCTCTAGGTCAGCGGTTTCGAACACCCTCCCCCGGTTGAGCCGGGGTCTTTAATGTTCGACCTACTGGTCCGCCTACGAGCGCTCTACGCCCAATGAATCCGGATAACGCTCGAGCCCTACGTATTACCGCTGCTGCTGGCACGTAGTTAGCAGGCTCTTATTCTTACGGTACCGTCATAATCTTCCCATAAAAAAGAAGTTTACAACCCGAAGGCCTTCTTCCTTCACGCGGCATTGCTGCGTCAGACTTTCGTCCATTGCGCAAAATTCCTCACTGCTGCCTCCCGTAGGAGTCTGGGCCGTGTCTCAGTCCCAGTCTGGCTGGTCATCCTCTCAGACCAACTATCGATCATCGCCTTGGTAGGCCATTACCCTACCAACTAGCTAATCGAACGCAGGCCGCTCCTTGGGCGATAAATCTTTACTCCGAAGAGACTATCGGGAATTATCCTGCCTTTCGGCAGGTTATGCCCGACCCAAGGGTACGTTCCCACGCGTTACTCAGCCGTCTGCCGTGCACCCGAAGTGCACTCGACTTGCATGTGTTAGGCATGCCGCCGGCGTTAATCCTGAGCCAGGATCAAACTCTCAAAAAAGTGAGATCAGACTGCAAAACAGTTGACGTCACTAAGAGTTAATCCACCCACTACTCTAAAAGTAGCGGGGAAATTGAAATTGAATTGATTGTGAGCACTTTTTAGTTACTCTTTGACTGTCAAGGTAGGTAGACAAGCGTTAAAAAGAAAAACCCGGCCCTTTCGGACACGGATTTCCAGGAAGCATTCAACTTGGAAATCCTCTTCCCTGGTTCCTCCTTTTTAACTTAAGAATAAACTAACTGGGGGCATTATATCGAATCTGCAGGGCCAGGTCAACCCCCCGGAGGCCTCCCATTGACAAAAACCGCTCTGGGAGCTACAATCTAGGCATCATGGAGAAATTTAGAGAAGTATCAGTCGGGGGCCGGTTCTCCCCGGAAAGCGATGAGCCTGGGTGCGAAACGATCGAACAGATCGCACGTCCTGAGGAGTGCGAGGGGCACTTCGAGAACGGTCCGCGTATCCTGCCAGCCTTTCGCATGTTAGGACAACTGACCGACCGGTTGGCTAGTCTCGGCACCACCCCTAAAACCGTGCGGATGCGGATCAATGATATCCTGCCGGAGGGGGTGACTTACTGTGCCAGTTACAATCGTACGGATGAGCAGGCCCAACAGCTTATCCTGATTCGTCAGAAGGACATCATTATCACCAGCAATTCGGCTCCCCTCACCTTCCTGCACCAATCAGAGATCTTTGCTCAAAGGGAATCATTTCCTTCCACCGATAGAGTGGCTTTAGATCGTCGGGCCATTGGCGCTATCATTCCACAGGGAGATAGCCTGCAATTAATTGACACTATACTAGAACACAATCCCGCTCAACCAGACGTGTTGGTTGAAGCAACCCATCGTGTCACTCCCGAGGACTATGAGGCGGCGGGCATCAGCGAATATTTTTATTTCGATAAGTCGCGTTTACTAGAAGGGTTTGGCCAGTTGGCCTACATCCATTTTGATCAACAACTACATCCCGCCGTTCCCACTATTCCTTTCTTCAAGGATGTAACCGCCCACTTCAACCCCGCTTATCAGCCGCACATAGGCGAAACCATTTACTATCAACTAACTCACTTCGAGACCGATTTCGCTGACCGGGGTGATAAAGGCACTGGCACTATCTCCGGCCGGGTTATGGCCGCCAATTACCGTCATCTCATCGCTAACTTCACTGCCACCGTGGGCACCATCAAGCATGCAATCCTCGCATACTCGGTTAAAAAAATCACCCAGCAAGCGGCCAAAGCCGGGGCAGCCGAACAAACCGAGATAAACAACGCAGAACAAAACTAAGCTAGCGCGGATTTATCCTCCATCATCCCGTGAACGCCGTGTTTACGCTCTTTGTGCGTGACGTGAAAGCCCAGGTACTTGCCTAACATCAGACGCGTCTCCGCATCCAGCGCTGGGATGGAGCCAAAGACCACTCCGGATATCGGCACCAGCACCCACTGCAACAGCATCTCCAGCCGTTTCCACCGGGGATACCCTTTCGGCATCGGCGGCAACAACCCATGGGCGACTACCGCAGAGATGACAATGCCGATCCAAGTAATACTCAAAAGGTCGCGCGCCAGCACCGGCAGGTTGGATGCCAGCACCGTGGTGCGGAAGTTGGGATTCAAGAGCAGGGGCATCCACCCGCCTAAAGCGATCAGCAGCGATGAGGTTGACCAGGAGACGTGTCCTTCAAAGACACGGAAGGGATGGAGGATGCGTTCATATAGCGTCAGCTGTCCACGAGTCGAGAAAAACTTCTCCATTAAATACGGCAAGTGCTCGATCCCCCACGCCCACCGGCGTTTCTGAACATACTGGGCCCTAAGTGTATCCCAAGCATCTCGGCCTAACACCGCATCCATCGATACCGGAGAAAAGATGGGCACCGCCCGGTGGTTACCATTGTAGCGAAAATACGCCCGATAAAACTGACGGGAATCCTCAGAGACGATCGTCCGGTCCCAAAAATCGATATCGACCAAAGTTTTCAAGCTCATCGCCTGGGAGGAAAAATTAATCAGCCGGTAGGGCCGAGTTGATTCGATCATCTGCCAATAGGAAGAACCCAGAGCGACTAAACGATTCAACATCGGTACATCCCAAATATTATTATTGAACAATGGGATGGGTTGGTAGCTGCGGAAGGTACGCTCGGACCTAAGCACATACTCGTAAGTAACATTGGCAAAATACTGTTTGCTGGGAAGCGCGTCAGCATCAAAACAAGAGACTATCACGTCGTCATAAGCGATACCTTGCTGATCGATGTACGCCTGCAGCTCCTTGCCCGCATGATAAGCATTGGCTCCCTTGGCCTTCAGTTCGCCAGTTATCCCATCGGGATGCACCGTGATCAAAATATCGCGGAACTTGCCAGAAAATTCCTGCTCGACCCTCCTCACCGCCTGCTGAGCGGGCTCCCCCGCCCGTTCTTCGATGGCCAAGACCAGAATGATCTTGTCCTTGGGATAGTTACTGGTTAAGCAGGCCCGAATCGAAGCCGCTACCACTTCGTAACTCTCTTTGTAGATAGTATAGATGACCGCGTGAATCACCCTCTCCCAAGATTTCTGCGCCCGGGGTAGTTCCTGGATCTGTTCCACTTGGGTCAGTTCCTCCCACAAGCGGGCAGCCTCAAACCCCCGAGCTAAAGCCAGTTGGCGAGAAAGAGTATTGGCCCAGCTCTCCAGATTGTTAGTCTTCTTACACCGCTCCAACCAATCGATCCGCACACTCCGCTTCAGGTGAACGTAGCCGGCGATCAGATGCCCGCCCATTACCAGCGCCTTCACCAGCCAGTAGGTATCAAACAGGATAATGAAATAGGCCACCCCGGCCGGCCAAACAAAAGATAACACTACCGGCAGAAGCAGGATGGTCCATGAGACGCTCCCGGGGAGTATCTCCCAAAATCGGTAGGCGGGGGTTCTCTTCATAATCGGTAATTATGCGCCAACTGCTACCAATGACAAGGTAATGCCAAGCACGATCGTCTGCAGAAAGAAGGTAGCACCCAAAAGCAACCAGGCCGCCAGCAGATCCTTAGGGTAAATTTTTGAGACTAACCAGGTATTGAAAGAGAGAATCAACAAGTTAAACAGCGGCCAAAGGATATCCCCCACCCAACCGATGGGTCCCAGACCGAACCCCAACGGTACCGTCAGGGCGATCGGCGAGGGAGCCACCCAGACTAACCAAAGCACCCAGGTCACAATGTGTAGTAGCCAGGCAGCATAGATAAACAGATAGAGATTTTTTTCTCTCCGTTTTAATCTCCCCCACTGATAGAAGAAATCGCGCCCCCCGCTCCACTCAAATAATCTGACTGCCATACTCCTAACTTATCAGCAAGTTAAACTTCGGCCAAGTAGCCCCAAAGGGGCCCCTTCGGGGCCGCTAACCACTTAATGGAATGATCTATTCGCTTTTGGAGATGACACCCGCCACTAGCATAAACAGCAGCGGCAAGATCAGCCACCAGGCATAGAGATTAACCAGCGGCGCAGCGATCAGCGAGCCATCCACCACCTGCTTCTTGGTCTCTTCGGGTAGAAAGTTCAAGATCGACGAGGCAATCAGGGCAGCGTTCAGCACACTGTACCCGGCCTGAACGGCAAACCCCATGAGCCCACCACCACCCCCTAAACTGTGCGACAGCAGCCCACCTTTGAGCGCCACCAGCAGCAACACGGCTGCGAACAGAACCACCTTGACCACAAACACCGACAGGTTGCCGCTCATCCATTGATTATTAATGACCGCGTTCTGATGATTGATCATCGAAAAAGCGGCAGCGCCCCACTGGTTAGCTATCACTAACCCGACGTAAGCCCCCAACAGCGTGACAACAACTTTTTCCCGCCCCATCAAAAAACCATAGACCAGGCTGGCCCCCAGAAAAACTAACAGCACTAAATCCCAAGTAGGAACCATCAACTGTAAAAAATAACCTGCTTCAACTATAGCAAAAGTAAGCTGAAAGTGGAATTACTTAGAGTTCGTCTTTCAGTTCTTCCAACAATCGCTTTTGCTTGAGTGTTAGGTGTTGAGGAACGTTAATCTCAACTCTGATAAACAAATCGCCGTGCCCCCCCTGATGCAATCGGGACAGCCCCTTGCTCCTTAATCGAAAAACTTCTCCGCCTTTGGTGCCAGCGGGAATCTTCAAATTCAATATTTCATCAAGCGCTTGCACCTTGATCTCACCGCCGAGCGCTGCAACGGGATAGCCCAAAGCTTCTGTCCGGTATAGATCCGCCCCCCGTCGCTCGAATTTAGGATCGGGCAGTACCGTGATCACAATATAAAGATCGCCCGGCTTCCCCCCTCGCCAGCCCGCTTCACCCATCTCTGTTATCTTGATAGTCTGCCCGCTATCGATTCCCGCCGGAATATCGATTTCGATCGTCTCGGACCTGCTAACCTTCCCCTCGCCGTGACAGGTTCGGCATAACTTAGCCGGCTTCTTGCCAGTACCGCGACAGATATCACATAACCGCACCTGGGCAAAGGTGCCCAAAATCGTCCGATGGCTAACGCTAACCTCTCCACGACCGCCACACCTATCGCAAGTTACCCATCTATCGTTGATCGCCCCACTGCCACCGCAGGTCTCGCAGACCCTGGCTCGGTTAATCCCCATCTTTTTCTTGGCGCCGTGGGCCGCCTCGGCAAAGGTAACTTGCAGATTGCCCTCGATCTCTTTGCCCCGATTGGCTCGCTCCGGGCTCCGTCGCCGACTCCTCGCCCCGCCAAAGAAGGCATCAAAGATATCTTCGAATCCCGCCAAGTCGCCAAAATCCTGGGTAAAGCGAGCAAAATCCTCCGGCCTAAACCCGGAGAAACCGCCCTTGGTCGCGCCTTCAAAGGTCTGGCCGAACTGATCATACTGCTGCCGTCTAGCCTCATTCCCCAACACTTGATAAGCCTCGTTGATCTCTTTAAATTTTTTCTCACCCTCCGGATCATTCTTAGTTTTATCAGGATGGTATTTTAAGGCCAGCTTCCGATAGGCCCGCTTGATCTCCTCTAAAGAAGCTCCCTTGCTTATCCCCAGTATGTTGTAATAATCCTTGCTCATCCCAATCAACTAACCAGTTTCTTGTCATTCTGGTAAGTCCCGGCACGCCGGGACGCATCCAGAATCGTAGAATTATTCATGCGATCCCCGACGAGGCGAGGATGACGATGCATGGTAAACATCGTCATTTACTGCAACTCCACTGAGCCGCTAGCGGCGTTTACCCGCCAGACTTGGCTCTCATCGCTCGATTTGGCTTGATAGGACACCACCCAGCTTAAGACATCCCCCTCCGGCTGTACCAGCAGAAGATTGACAATGTAGTTGCCGGAGTGATCGGCCCTAAAAGTGCTCCCGCCGGCTCGCTCCACGATCTCCAGAGCCTGAACAAAGTTGATCTTAAGATAGTCTTTGGTTATCTCGGTCGGCTGCACCTCGCCAAACAGCTCGGCCTGGCTATAGGTCTGAGCGGCAGCCACGGCCTTGGCACTATTAAATACGTAGTAGTCGCTAATACCCGGTGTCTGAAACACATAGGCATACCGCTTGAGAAAATCGTAGTCCAATCCGCCATCGAATCGCATGGAGATCGCCACAAGTTTGGCGTTGCTATCCCAAAGCAGCGCTTTCCTCTCGGCCTGGGCCAGCTCGGCCTTGATCGTTGAATCCTCTTTGATGTAGTCCAACTGCAGAAAACTGCCGGCCGCCAGAGTGGGAGCCACCTCATCCTTGCCAAACCCGCCGCGCGCCAAACCCCATACTCCGAGGCCGAGTAAACCTAAAAACAACGCTAATGAAATGATTCTAGAGTATTTCATCTTAGACTATCTGCACCTCGGCGGTATTGGCATCCACCTGCACCTGCAGTTTGGCCCCCGAGCCATCCGTCGCCTTATAGGTGATAAACCAGCTTAGATGCTTGCCGGCCGGGCGGGCGAGAATCACTGATACGTCAAATGTTTTATGTTGGGACCGGAAGTTAGCCCCCCCCTGCGCTTCCGCTAATTCCAGAGCTTTGGCGTAGTTAGTCTTCCAGTACTCCGCCGGGATCTCCAGCACGCTAAAGTCCAGTTCAAAGTCCTGCACCGGCATCAGAAACCGTTTCATCGGATCCAATCCATTGCGCGGCACGTTCACCAGAAAGTAGTAGTCCGGCTTGGATACTGAACTATATATGTAGTAGTTGGTGCTTAACCCAAAGGTGTTAGAAAGAGAATTAATGTACTTAGTTGAAAGCAGCACCAACACCGCGTCTGGCTGAATTAACCGGATAAAATCAGTGGCCTCTTTGGTTTCCCGCACCAGTTGCGCCTGAATGACCGTCGGATCAGCCAGACCGCTCTCGGGTGATTTAGTCCCGGGGTAGGGGGTAAAGTTGGCTCCCGTATCGGTAGTGCTATTGGTCAGATTACTGATGCTATTGCTGGTGGAATTGTCGACGCTGTTATCAACCGCGCGCCGCTGGCAACCGGCGGCGGAAAGCGTCATTAACAAAACCACTATCAGCGACCCCCAAACTAACCACTCTTTCTTCATCCTCTCCAATATAACAGATTATGACTTGTCTTCGGAGCCGCCTTCGCTGAATTCGCCCTCCTTGGGACCGGCAGAATTACCGCTGCTACCCTCCGGAGGCGTCGGGCCGCCCTGCTCCGGCTGTTTATACATCGCCTCGCCTATTTTAGAGAGAGTACTCGACAGCTCCTCTGTCGCTTTCTTCAACTCATCCAACTTATCCGAATCAAGCAATTCCTTAACCGTCTTAATCTTGCCCTCGATGTCTGCTTTCAGCGTGGCGTCCACTTTATCGCCGGCATCCTTCAGGGCTTTTTCGGAGGCGTATACCAAACCATCCGCCTGATTTCTGGTATCCACCCTTTCCCGTTTGGCCTTGTCCTCTGTTGCGTGTTTTTCCGCCTCCGCTGCCATTTTTTTGACCTCCTCCTTAGACAAGCCAGAGGAAGCGGTAATGGTTATCTTCTGCTCTTTGCCGGTAGCTTTATCTAACGCCTTTACATTAACGATGCCATTGGCATCGATATCAAAGGTTACCTCCACCTGAGGCACGCCGCGGGGCGCCGGCGGGATGCCATCCAAGATGAACCGGCCCAGTGTCTTATTGTCGCCTGCCATCTCGCGCTCTCCTTGCACCACGTGGATCTCCACGGAGGTCTGATTATCCGAGGCAGTCGAAAAAACCTGTGACTTGCTGGTCGGTATAGTAGTATTGCGCTCGATCAATTTGGTCGCCACGCCTCCCAGCGTTTCAATACCCAATGAGAGCGGGGTGACGTCCAGCAGCAACACATCTTTTACATCCCCTTGCAATACGCCACCCTGGATCGCGGCACCGATCGCCACCGCCTCGTCGGGATTGACGCTCTTGTTGGGTTCTTTGCCAAAGAATTTCTTTACTGTTTCGTAAACGGCTGGCATTCTGGTCATCCCTCCCACCAATATGACTTCGTCAATATCTTTAGTGGTGAGACCGGCATCCTTGAGGGCTTTCTCCATTGGCGGGATAGTGCTTTCGATGAGATCTCCCACCAGCTGCTCTAACTTGGCGCGGGATAATTTCATCACCAGGTGCTTCGGACCGGATTCGTCCGCCGTTACAAATGGAATGTTCATCTCTGTTTCGGTAGAACTGGAGAGTTCCTGCTTAGCTTTTTCGGCGGCTTCCTTTAACCGCTGCAATGCTAACTTGTCATCTGCCAAATTGATGCCTTGGTCTTTTTTGAACTCGTCGATTATCCAGTTAATTATCCGCTGGTCAAAATCATCACCGCCCAAATGCGTATCGCCGTTGGTGGCTTTTACTTCGAATACCGATTCGCCTTCGCTATCCCCTATCTCCAGGATGGAAATATCGTAAGTGCCGCCTCCTAGATCATAGACGGCCACTTTCTCGTTCTTCTTTTTATCCAAGCCATAGGCGAGCGTGGCCGCGGTCGGTTCATTAATAATTCTTTTTACTTCAAGCCCGGCGATCTGCCCGGCGTCTTTGGTCGCCTGCCGCTGCGAATCATCGAAATAGGCCGGCACAGTGATAACCGCTTCGGTAACCGGTTCACCGAGGTAAGCTTCGGCATCCCGTTTGATCTTCTGCAACACTAAAGCCGAGACCTCTTGCGGGGTGTATTCCTTGCCGCCCATCTCGATGGTGGTCCCGCCGTTCTTGGCCTGTTTCATCTTATAGGGCATCAATTTGACGTCCTTCTGCGTTTCGGGGTCGTCAAATCTCCGGCCGATAAACCGCTTCACCGAAAACACGGTGTTGTCCGGATTGGTAACCGCCTGCCTTTTCGCGAGCTGCCCGACTAACGTATCCCCCGCCTTGGTGGTAGCTACTACCGAAGGCACCGTCCGGCCGCCTTCGGCCGACGGAATAACTTCTACCTTGCCGCCGCGCATAACTGCGGCAGCAGAGTTGGTTGTCCCCAAATCGATTCCAACTATCTTGTTCATAGGTTACCTCTACAAATTAATTTATTTAATGTCTTCCAATGGATAAATATCTATTGCCACTTCTTCATACGGATGCACCTTTTTGATGGCTTGAATCACGCTATTCAGAATTCCTCTTTCGCACACAGCCTCTATGCGCTCCTCTTCAACAGATTCCAGTTTGCCAATCTCGCCAATTGCGGGGTTAGCACCAGCTTCTGGTTTAAATCGTCCCGTGCCCTTGGAAGAGAAACTGCAAAAGGTGTAATTACCGATCTTCCCGGCGCCTGCTTCACCCATTGCCTCACGTACAGTATCAGCATGCGACTCCGGCACAAAGACAACTATTTTTACGTTATTGCTCATACTCATTTCGGTTTATTTATTGTCATTCCGGACTCGATCCGGAATCCAGGCGAAGAATTTATTTTCTTTTCTGGATCCCCGATCAAGTCGGGGATGACGACCGGGAGTGGTCGTCACTTACCCACCCTGACTTTGGCGGGTTTGAGAACCCGATCCTGATACTTTAGTCCGGCTTCGAACTGCTCGATCACCGCATCTTCCTTAAATTCCGCATGCTCCTCGTGCGAGATGGCCTCCATCATAGCGGGATCAAACTTATCGCCCGGTTTCACCTCGATGGGCTCTAATCCTTCAGCTTTAAATACCTCGGCAAACTTCTTCAAGATATTGACTATCCCATCCATCGCCCCCTTTTGGCAGCTAACCACCTCGGCTGGGATGGTGGCAGGATCTAACTTAGTGTTCTGGATGGCAGCCAGCATCCGTTTAAGATCTTCATAGATATTTAGCACCCGAGTTAACAGCGCCAGACTCATAAACTGAGTCATATCTCCCCGCAGTTTATCCTGTTGTTTTTTGTAGTTATCCAGATCGGCCAGCGCCCGCTTGGCGATGTTCTCCCAATCCACTGCCTCAGGCGGCTGCTCTTCCGGCTTAACATCATCCGGCTGCGGTTCGTCTTTTTGTTTCATTACAGCTCCTCCAATAACTTTCTCATATAGTCCACCAACGGTAGGGCCTTATTATATTGCATCCGCGTCGGACCGATGATGCTGATCACCCGCCTGCTACCTTGCGGGCCAAAGCTGCTGATAACTACCGTAGCATTTTTTATCTTAGGATTATTGCCGATCAACACCTGCGTATCGCCCCCAGCCACCTCGCCTAAGCTCTGCATGAACTCTACCGGATTCTCGACCGCCTCCATCATGCGCAAGCGGAAAGACGGGTCTTCAAACTCCGGCAGTCTAGCCATCTGGCTTAAACCGGAGAGATATACATTTTGAGTGGCATCCATCAAAAAGCTAACGTTCCCAGTAGCTTGGGCCAACATTTCGGCCGCCGCCCGATATTTGGCCTGCAGATCACTAATGCTCTTAAGATGCCGCGCTAGCGCTTCCTGTTGCCGGCGAGACAGCCCCCTGCGCTGCTGGGCCAGAATCTTAACGTAGTTGCGGTAACCCACTTCCGTCGGCACCCGGCCGGCCGAGGTATACGGCTGGGCCAACAGGCCTAATTCGGTTAGCTCTACCATATCGTTGCGGACAGTCGCGGAGCTCACCTCGTAAGGCAACTGCTCGGCTACCTGAATAGAGCCCACCGGCTGATTAGTGTGAACAAAGGTCTCGATAATCAGCCGCAGTACGTCTTGTTTCCTGGTATTGCTGTCCATAGCCTCCCTATGGTAATACTGGGTTAGCACTCATGTCAAGAGAGTGCTAACCCCCTATGAAATCAGCCCCGGTGAACCGGGGCTGATTTAGAGTTAAGAAGAGTTCGGACTAGTAACTCACCTTATAGTTCAGGATTGCGTTGGTCGTCATCCCGGCAGATGGTACCTCTACGCTACTGGGAGCATAGGATTGATGCTTTATAATGGGCATCACCTGCACTGTACCGCGAGCGGCCACGACCATCGCCGGAACATTAACCGTAGCGTAATACAAAGACTCTATTTGCCCTCGTAATACGGTAGTGTTGACCTGATTTGCGTTCAGATCAATAAATTCAGACTTTGTTGCTCCGCCGGGTGTAGTCACCACCCGCCAGCCAAGTATTTGGTATGCGGGATCCAGCTTAGCCACTCGCCAACTCGCGTTAACGCTACCATCTAAACGAACGTCTGCATTGAGTGCGCTGACCACTTGGGGCCAATAGGTTCTGGCCTTGGATTCTGGCTTGCCATTGATCTGCCACAAACCAATTAATAGAGCGATCACCACGATCAGGCCGACTATTGCCCAATTGAGAGTGATGCCTTGAGATTTAGAGGCTCTCCTTGCCTTTCTTCTTTTTGCCATCTCCCTTTAATTTACGAATATAATTTTATAGATAACAAAAGAAATCGCGCAGACCCAACGCCTGCGCGCACACAATCTTGCCAAACCACTTGTATTATAACACTAACTAACCAGAGGCCGTCAACCCCGTAGTGAAAATTGGATAGTCACGCTAATCAGGCGCCTTCCGGCGCCAATCCAATTTCTACTACGGGGTCAAGGCTACCCCAACAATTTCAAGAAGGCCTCCTGGGGGATCTCCACTTGCCCGACCATCTTCATCCGTTTCTTGCCTTTCTTCTGCTTTTTTAACAGTTTATCCTTACGTGTTCTATCACCACCGTACAGCTTCGCTAACACATCTTTACGGTAAGGTGGGATCTCTTCCCGAGCGATGATCTTCCCCCCGATCGCCGCCTGAATAACTATCTTAAAGTTTTGCCTCGGGATTACCCCTTTGAGCTTGGCGGTGATTCCCCGCCCTGCAGTTTGGGCGGCGCCTCGATCCACAATCACGCTTAACGCATCAATGATATTGCCGCCTACCAGAATATCCACCTTCGCCAGGTCGCCTGGGCGGTACCCCAAGAACTCATAGTTCATCGAAGCGTAGCCAGACGAGACACTTTTTAACTGATCATAAAAATTTACCACGATGCCGCTTAGAGGAACTTCGTAGGTCACCAGCACCCGCTCTCTATCCAAATGTTCAATGTTCTTCTGCACTCCCCGTCGCTCCTGAAACAGTTTAATGACGCTACCCAAATACGCCGAGGGGGAGATGATCTCCACCTTGACCCAGGGTTCGGCGATGTACCTGATCCTGGTAACTTCTGGGAGCTCCGTCGGGTTGCTGATCAGCTTCTCCTCCCCATTGGTTAACGTTATCTGGTAACTCACACTCGGAGTCGTAGCGATCAGATCTAAATCAAACTCCCGCTCTAACCTTTCTTTAACAATTTCCAGATGAAGGAGGCCTAAAAAACCACAGCGGAAACCGAATCCCAGCGCCGGTGAAGTTTCCGGCTCAAACGCTAAAGATGAGTCGCTTAGACTAAATTTCTGCAGCGCCTCCCGCAACTTGGGGTAGTCATTATTATTAATCGTGAAGATACCAGCATAAACAAACGGGGTGACCTTCTTATAGCCAGGCAGCGCCTTAACTTTTTCGGCCCCCGCCCGGGTGATCGTATCACCCACATGCACCTTGCTGACATCCCTTAAGCCAGTAGCGATATACCCAATATCCCCTGCCCGCAACCCATCGGACTTTTTTAACTGCGGAGTGAAGATCCCTACCTCCAACGTTTCTGATATGGCCTTAGCGGCGATCATCCGAATCGGCCCCTCGCCGCGCACCTCGCCATCCACCACCCGGACGTAGGCGATCACTCCCTTGTACTTATCAAATGCCGAATCAAAGATCAGAGCTCTTAAGGGAGCTTTGGGTTCTCCCTCCGGAGCTGGCACATCCGCGATGATCCGATCCAAGATCTGCTCCACGTTCTTGCCGGTCTTGCCCGATACTTCTAAGATCTCTTCCGGTTCAATCCCCAGTACATGAGCCAGTTCATTTTTCGCCCCCTCCACGTTAGCCCCAGGCAGATCGATCTTGTTAACCACCGGGATAACGGTCAAGCCCTGCTCCTGCGCCAGGTGCAGGTGGGCCAAGGTTTGCGCCTCGATCCCCTGACTGGCATCCACCAGCAAGATAGCCCCCTCCACGGCCGCCAGCGAGCGGGACACCTCATAGCTAAAATCCACATGCCCCGGGGTATCGATCAGGTTCAGCATGTAACCTTTATACTGCATCTTCACCGGCTGGAGCTTAATAGTGATCCCCCGCTCCCGTTCCAGCTCCATCGTATCCAGCAGTTGCTCCTTCATCTTTCGCTTCTCTATCGTGCCAGTCATCTCCAAAAATCGATCGGCGAGGGTGCTCTTGCCATGATCTATATGCGCAATGATTACAAAATTACGTATTTTATCCATCTATCTTTTCTCTTGCCCCCGTATTAGCAATCCGCTGAAATTACAATTTATTGTCACCCTGAGCGCAGTCGAAGGATCTACTTATTTCCAGCTTGCTTGGTACCGGGGTGCATAACTTCATTCTACTAAAAGGATGGGGCAGCTAAAGAAAAATGGGTATTTTCTTGTAGCTGCCCCGATCGGGGCTGTCCGAAGTACTCCACCTTAACCGATGGGCGCCTGTTCCCATTCTTGCCGCTTTTCATTAAATGTCAGACGCAAGCCACAGTTGCCGCATTCGATGATCCCAAGGCGTTGGTCGAGCCGCATAGTGATCAGGGCAATCCCACAACCGGGACAAACGGCAGGAGGTTCAGGCGGATGGTGTTGGTCGGGATTAAGTGAGGCAAAGGAGAAACGAGAGGCATAGATTTGGCAGTAGTATTTGGTGTGACCATCAGGGCACATCATCTTTACCAAACCCTGCTTGTCTTCGTTCGTTTTGGTTAGCGGCTGACCGCAGGCTCTCGTCTTATTGGCGCCTTTGATCCTCACTCTTTTCGGACAGCGCAGGTACACCGGGGTAGCTTTCATGGATTATCACCTCCTTAGCTACCAAGTTTTACCGGGGAGTAAAGCATATCATAACCTGCGCCCAGAGCAAGAAAAGCTATTGACAAACTCCCGAGAAAGGGTAGAATCATAGTGTCCTGTGGGTCTCCCCCTTAGGACTTTAACAGAGTAGCTAGGGCAGGAGGCCCGCAGGCACCCTTTTCTACATTGGGGAGCGCGAAGATTGGCGCTACTACCAACCTTTGCTTTTGTGTTTTATATTCCCGTTTCTTTTTCATATTTCAACCGAACCTTTCAACCAACGCAGGACACACTCGGATTGGATGCGCCGAGCCACGCCTGAATCAGCGTGGGGCAGTGCAGGCTCCGGACCCGCTATCATTACCAAGACTGGGGAGGCGCTAAGCTGCTAGGGGTTCAATTCCCTCGTCCTGCTCTCTTTGGCGAAGTAGCTCAGTGGCAGAGTGCTGGACTGCAAATCCGGAAGCCGTAGGTTCGATTCCTGCCTTCGCCTGTTCTTTGACAACAATTTCCTTTCTTTCTATTTTCTCCCCCGGCCACGGAACGTGGTGGGGAGAAAGAGGGTTTTGAGATGAAGAAGATGGATATGTTCAAGCTGGTACGAGCCATGGTCGTCAGCTGGATGGTTGTAATGTCTCTGGGCGTCTGGGTCGGCTGGGCGATGAACAATCGCTATCATTCCGACCGGGAAAGCCTGGAACAACAACTATCCTCTACCCGACAACAGCTCACCACGGCCCAGACGACACTCGTCTCTCTCACATCGGATCGCGACTACTACAAGTCGCGCTACGATGATGGCACTATCCCCTCCCGGTTGGTCAAGGTTGTCTATCAGGGTAGCCTGAAAGGGACCATCTCCAACCCGGGTCCGGAAAGTGCCCGGAAAGAGTTCGAGATCACCCGGGACTACCCAGATAAGAACGGGGTGATCTACATCAGTAATTTGGGAGAGATCGCCAAATACGCCATGCACGATGCCAAGCTGGATGAACAGCTCATCGGTTACGTGGTCAAGCAGTTCGGGTCTACCGAGCAATCTGGGCCCGGGCGATAGCGATGCCAACCTATCCACTTATCTCCCCGAATACCCGGCGCGCGAGCGCCGGGTTCTTTTATCTAACTAACCGACGACTACGCCCCCAACGCCGGCATCATTTGCCCCCCAACAACCCGGATGGCCTTATCACCATCTTAACTTCTGGCAATCCCAATCTGCGGGTAATGGCCAGATAGGTCAGCCCCGCGATCACCGCCGCCACAGCGGCCTGGGCCAACAAGCCCACAAAGGTGTGGGTGTTAACGATCCAGCTCATCGCCTGTAGCGCGCCGTAGCCCATCGCTCCCATCGCCAAGGCGCTAACTACTATTTTGCTCGCCATCGTCAGCAACGGCTTTAAATTCAATCCCCCTAATCGCCGGCAGAGAATAAAGAAAAGCACTAATGCGTTGATGATGGCTGCTACCGATACCGCCAGCGCCAAGCCAACCACTTTCAAATAGTGGATGAAAAATAGTGCGGCTACTACATCAACAATAAGGGTTAATACGCTCGCCAAAAAAGGGGTTCGGGTATCCTGCAGAGCATAAAATGAGCGAGCTAAGAGCGGAATCACTGCCTGGGCGGCCATCCCGAAAGTAAAGAAAGCCAGGGTGGAGATGGTAAACCGGGTGTCCTCCCAGCTAAACTGGCCGGCACCGAAGGCCAATCGCACGATCTGCGCCCGGAGCAACCAATACAACATCATCATCGGTATGATCAGGTAGAGGATCTGGCGCAGAGTTTTGGTAAAATCATCCTTAAACTCGCCTACTTTTTGCAGAGTATATTTTTCCGACAGCGTGGGGAAGACCGCCACGGCAAACGATATGCCAAAGATGCCGATAGGAAGACTCTGCAGATTATCCGCCAAGTTTAATACCGTGATGCTACCCACCGCTAGAGTAGAGGCAATCACGGTATTAACTAAGACCGATATCTGCTGAGCAGCTATCCCCATGGTTCGGGGGATCATTAAGATAGCGATCCGCCGCAGAGCCAGGTGACGCAGATTTATATGCATCCGATAGCGATAGCCCAAAGCAAACACACTGGGAAGTTGCACCAGCATATGGAGAAATGCTCCCAGTACCACCCCGTAAGCCAGCCCCATGTAGCCAAAGCGGGGCACCAAATAGATGACCCCCAAAATGATTCCCAAGTTATACAGGATGGGAGCGATCGCATAGACAATAAAATTTTTAAATGAATTGAGAATCCCCCCGGCCAAATTACTTAGACCAAAAAACAATGGCGAGAGGAGCATCACCCGCATTAAGTTTGCCACCATCACCTGTCCGTCCGGCGGGAGGCCGGGAGCCACAAACTTGGCCAGGTACGGAGCGAAAATGGCAATCAGCAGCAGCAAGCCGGTAAGCAGCACAATGCCGAAATTGACCAGGGAATTAACAATCTCCCAAGCCTCGTCCTTGTTCTCCCCATTTTTATGCAAATATTCAATAAAGATCGGAATAAATGCCGATGACAATGCCCCTAAAATCAGCAAATTGAAAATTGAATCGGGAATCTTAAACGCCGCAAAATAGGCATCCAAAACACCACCGGCGCCAAAGTGGGCAGCTAAAGTTCGGTCGCGAATCAGTCCAAATAATCGGCTAACCAAAGAAGCAACGGCTAATACTAGCGTTGCCTCAAAGATACTAGAACGTCTGGTGATAAATTTGTGAATCATCGTTTATTGATCGCTAGGAGAGGCCGTCTCGGGGAAGAATGCTTCAAAATCTTCCCGCTCGATCGTTTCATCCTTCATTAGGCGCGCGGAAACAGCGTCCAGCTCCTTGCGATATTTTTTTAGCACCGTCATCGCCTTGTCTTCCGCCTCTTTGATTAACAGAGAAACCTCTTCATCAATGATGGCCGCCACCTTTTCGCTATAGTTGCGCTGTTCGTGGATCTCCCGGCCCAAGAACACCAACTCATCCTGGACACCAAACACTATCGGGCCCAGTTTCTCGCTCATCCCAAATCTGGTTACCATCTTTCGAGCTAACTCGGTGGCTCGCTGTAGGTCATTGGCTGCCCCGGTAGTAGTTTCTTTAAACGTCAGTATCTCCGCCACCCGACCGCCCAGCATGGCCGCCAGCTCATCAATAAACTGCGATTTGGAGTGCAGGTATCTATCCGCCACCGGCATATTCCAGGTGTAGCCTAACGCCATCCCCCGTGATACGACCGAGATCTTATGTACCGGATCACCATAGGGCAAGATGTGAGAAACGATGGCATGCCCGGCTTCATGGTAAGCAGTTACCTTCTTCTCTTGATCACTTAAAATCTTGTTACGCCGTTCTGGCCCCAATAAAACCTTTTCCACCGCCTCCATTAAATCCTGCTCGGTGATCCGCTTGCGGTTGGCCCGTGCAGTCAGGATCGCCGCCTCGTTCAGCAGATTCTGCAGATCAGCGCCGGTGAAGCCCGGGGTCTGGGCCGCTATGCGCCCTAGATCCACCGCATCGTCAATCGGTTTGCCCTTGGCGTGTACTTCCAAAATCGCCTTCCGGTCTTTCACATCCGGCCGATCCAGTATCACCCGCCTGTCAAACCGACCGGGCCGCAGCAGGGCCGGGTCCAGTACATCTGGCCGGTTGGTAGCAGCCATCACGATCACATTAGTATCAGTGTCAAAGCCATCCATCTCGACCAGGATCTGGTTGAGAGTTTGCTCTCGCTCATCATGCGAGCCGCCCAAGCCGGCTCCCCGCTGGCGGCCAACCGCATCGATCTCGTCAATAAACACAATCGCCGGCGAATTACGCTTGGCCTTAGCGAACAAATCGCGGACGCGGGCGGCGCCTACTCCGACAAACATCTCCACAAATTCGGAGCCGGAGATATTAAAGAAAGGCACACCAGCTTCGCCGGCCACCGCCTTGGCGAGGAGTGTCTTTCCAGTCCCGGGAGGGCCTAAAAGTAACACCCCTTTCGGAATCTTGGCCCCTAAGCTCAAGAACTTACTTGGGTATTTGAGGAACTCGACCACTTCCATTAGTTCCTGCTTGGCTTCGTACGCCCCCGCCACGTCCTTGAAGGTAATCTTATGCTTATCGGTCTGTATCATCATCCGCGCCCGGCTCCGACCGAACGATAGCGCCTGGTTGTTTGCTCCTTGAGCTTGCCGCAGCATAAACCACAAGAAACCGAAGATCAGAACAAAGGGTAGCAGTGACGAGAGTAGGTTCAGCCAGATGGCGCCCGCGGCAGCGTCCTGCACCTCGATAGTAACCTGTTTCGGATCGATCCCGGCTTCGATCAGCGAGGTGCCATCTTCCTTCCGGGATCGATACTCGGTGCCGTTGCTGCTGATGACAGTGAGTTCACTCCCCTTAACGATAATTTTGTCGACTCGCTTGGCCGCCACATCCTCGATCACCTGGCTCAGCGGGATCTCCCGAACTTCAGAATTTCCCACGCCAAATATGCTGTAAAGCAAGGCGGCAATCAGCAAAATAACAATCCCATAGCCTAAAATTCTACTGGTGGTTAGTCTCATAGTTTACAAGCTTGAAGGCTTAAATCGGCTAACACTAATCTTATCATATGCTTTTATCAGGAACAATTTCCCTGGTAGCTGCTTAAACGACCGAGGGTGGCGGCTATCGATGACCTTGCGCATCTCGAACACATGAACGGCTTTATAGTTCTGTCGATTGCCCTGCAGCTCCCCCACTGCCTCGAGCAGTAGTTCGCTCTGCAGGTAGGGGTGAAGTTTAAGAAACGGGACCAATCTCCAGTGAACCTCCCTATGCCCCCGCCGCAGCTTGACCGCCTGGCGAGCCTGCACCAGGTGAGTATCCAACCAACTTTCCAATTCGGTCAGATTTTCGGCATTGCGCAGAATAACCTCCCGCACCTGGGGATTAATCCGCTCCATCGCTGGCAACAGCCGGTGACGAATGCGATTGCGAGTATAGGTCACCTGCCGATTGGTGCGATCTTCTCGGCAGCCAAAATGAAGCGTCCGGGCCAGTTGACGCAGCTCCCTTTTCCACACCCGGAGCAGTGGCCGCCAGATGTGTCCCTCCCATTGGTGCATCCCGGCTAGGCCCCTTACTCCAGCTCCGCGCAACCAATTCATCACCACCGTCTCAACTTGATCATCAGCAGTATGCGCTACTGCAATCACTTTTGCTCGTTGCCGGCGGGCCACCCTTTCCAAAAAATCATAGCGGGCCACTCGGCCAGCTTCTTCAATAGTAAGCCTCCTTCGACGAGCCAGCTCTCTTACCCCCGTTCTCCCCACCACCACTGGCAGGCCCAGTCTTCTCCCCAGCGCCTGCACCCACCGCTCATCGGCCAAAGCCCCCCGCCGCAGTTGGTGATTCAGATGAGCAACTACCAGGCGCCAATCGTACTTGGACGCCAGATAAATTAAGAGATGCAGCAGGGACACCGAATCCACCCCGCCGGATACTGCCACCACTACGGCAGCTCGTCGGGGAGGCAGTTTATCCGCCTCGATCTGAGCTAGTAATCTATCGGTAAGTTTCACGCCTACATTATATAGACAGACGGCGACTTTTGGCCTAACCTAAATTACGCTATGCTAAAGGTGTTGAGGATGTCTGTCAGGGTAGCTCAGCGGTAGAGCAGTGGACTCATAAGCCATTGGTCGCGGGTTCAAATCCCGCCCCTGACACCACGCAAAAATGAGATGAACAAGGATTCCTTGGACCAATTCAAGCGCAAGCGCCACCTGCGCTCACGGGTAGTCACAGTGATCTTAGCTAGTATCTTTGTGTACATGACCGCTGGGACCGTCGAGGCGCTCTGGCAGAACTACGGCATTAATAGGGAGCTGACCAGTCTCAAAAACGAGATAGTCCAGCTGCAGGAGGAAGGTCGGCGGTTAACCTATCTAATCGCCTACTTGGGAACGGAATCGTTTAAGGAGCGGGAGGCCCGCCGCAAGCTGGGGTACAAAAAACCCGGTGAACAGGTGTTGGCCCTGCCCAACTCGATCTTAGAAGAGCTAACCCCCGGGCAGGCCAACGAATCAGCCGGCGAGGCACAGCCACCCCAATCAACTAACCCTCAGAAGTGGTGGGAATTTATCTTCGGGTAGCTCAGTTATAATAAAAATTAGTTGATAGCGGGCCGGTAGCTCAGCCCCAAAGGGGCCCCTTCGGGGCGGTGAGTAGCTCCATTATTAAAATATTAGAGTTCGCTTCCTTTGGTGGGCCCGTAGCTCAGCGGTAGAGCAGCCCCCTCATAAGGGGTTGGTCCTTGGTTCGATCCCAAGCGGGCCCACCAAAGGAAGGAGAGCAGACCCACCACTCCAAACTGGACAGTCGCTCCTTACTCTGATAGCATTGCCCTTGTCGCCGCGGGGTAGAGCAGTAGTAGCTCGCCAGGCTCATAACCTGGAGGTCGCAGGTGCAATTCCTGCCCCCGCTACCACGTAAAGCTACCTTGGTTTGCTATAACAAAAAGCTTTACGTGAGCCCCGTGGCAGTTTACTGCTTTACGGGGCCACATTGAAGCTGGACCGCCACGTGGCAAGCCACGATGATTTTGCATCCTAGGGCTATTTTTTAATTTGAGTGATTCCCACCCCAAACAAAACACCCCGGTGGCCGGGGTGTTTTATAAACACTGCAAGATAAAACTACTTCTTGCCCCAACGAGTGAACAACTCATAAAGAGCGGCCAAACCTACCAGGCCGTAGATCACCCGGGTGATAGTAGTCATGTCACCAAAGAATACCTTAATCACGTCAAAGCCGAAGAAACCGACCAAGCCCCAGTTCAGGCCTCCGATGACAACCAACAGAAATGTAATCCAACCTAATGTGCTCATGATAATTCCTTTTTAAATTAATGTTCTCGGTCCCCTACTCTTTATTCTACCAAAAACCAACCCCCTCAACGCAACTGACCCCCAATCCATTTACCGATCGCGTACTTGAGGAAACTCAGCTCCGGCTCGCCGTGCAAAGTGTGACCCGCCCCTGGAATAATTTGAAGCTCCTTGGGCCCCGGCAAGCTGTTGTACAGTATCCGCTGGTGAATGACCGGGGCAAGCTCATCCTTTTCCCCCACAATGATCAAAACCGGCATGCTTAGATCACTTGTTTTCTTCAGCACATTAAACCTCAACAAGTCGATGAGGAAAGGGAGCCAGTTCACCTCACCCGACGACCTGCCCTGCTCCCAGCTGCTTTTTATCTGTTGCCAGGTCTGCTCCCAGTCGGCGGGGGCTTTTTGAGGGGCTTCTTGGAGGTGCAGGGTGCCCGATACTACTCCGGATATCAACACTAATCCCCGAACACTTCCCGGATGTTGCTCCGCATACAAAGCTGCCGAAGTAGCTCCTATACTGTGCCCCGCCAGAACCAGCGGCTGCTTAAACCACGGCTGTTCCTGGGCCCACCTCACCACATCAGTCAGATCATCGTAGTAAGTGGTTGTCTTGGCATCTTCAATATATCCTCCGCTTTCCCCCCGGGCGTTGCTAGCATCATATCTAATAGTAATAAATTTATGCTCCCGAAAAGCGTCAGCGATCGCCTTAATGTCTGGCTCGTCTTTGTCGCCGCCCAGCCCGTGTGCGACTACCGCCACCCCTCGTGGCTGCGAGGGCTGCTCCACTACCATTACCAAGTCGGCCCCCCGGCGATTTTGAATCACCACTTTACTGCCCTGGTCCTCAACTGACCGGCCCGGCGGATTGATCGGCCTAGTCAGATTCCCGGTCACACCCAAAATCAGCAATACTAAGACCAGTATCCAGAAGATGTCGTAGCGCTCTATTTTATTTTTCTTGCGTCTTGCCATCTCTTCCACATCATATGCCAAACCCCCGCCGATGTTGAGCGAGGCTTATCATAACTTGGCTCAACAGCTCGGTTCGGATTGCATTCCTAAGGAGATAATTCGACCTTTTTGAGATGCTGCTGACGCAACTAGGTCAATTATAGAACCTTAGGAGAACCTGCTTGCCGGTAGGCAGGAATGCGACAAATGCGACAGTACTTCGAGTATCCCCTATATCTGAAAATGAGACAAATGAGACAGTGGCAGAGGGACTATCTTATGTCTTGTTTTAGGCTGGACTACGAGTAGTGGCGCAACCTTACCTAGCGCCCTTTGCTGTAGGTAGGAATCTGTATAGTTCTAATATTCAGGGGTGGGACGGACATATTTACATACTAGACTTGAGAAATTACTCAAATATATAAACAACGAAAATAGAGATAACGCTAAAGACAGCAAAAGTAAGAATTGCCGCCTCAAGAGACATTTTCATTGGCTCTTTCTTGGTCGGGTAATGGTGAACATACTCGTTGTAAGTAATGAGGTATGCCATAACCGAGCCAATCAGTGCAAATGGAAGCAGGAGAAGATAAATGCCGTAGCTCATAGGTTTCGAATTTCTGTTTTTAATTTGTTCAATTTTGCAATTCGGCTACCAAGTTCAATTTCTTGTTTCTTTGTCTCAGTTTCGGTCTTTTGCTGGATGGCCAGTCCCGTCTCCAAAGCTTGCAACATATCTTTTTGCATTTCCATAACAGCACTTCCAAATATGGTTTTGTAATCTCTAATGAGTTTTTCCATCCTTTGTGAGAAATCATAGCGAAGTTTCCCAGAGTGACGGTCAACAAGCATCTTGGCCCTTTCTCTGCTTTCCCCCCAAACCATCCTGTGGGTAATGATTTCGGGCAGTATGATTTTTAACGCATCAAGCGTCATGCTCAACATGCTACTCTCGTCTTCTGTCTGGAACCTGAACTCTATTTCAGCAGGCAGAGTTTCTCGTATTGTGACTTCCCTTTGCGAAACGCCAAACAGTTCCGATGACGATACAAATATCTTTTTGAATAATTTATTGATTCGGTCAATAAAGCGGCCAAGAATTTTTTCAAGTTGCTGTTTCAATTTTGATTCTTCTTCACCTCGCCAATCGGTAAAAATATTTCTAATCTCATTGGCCAAAAATTCATTCAGTAGTTCAATAAATTTTTTATTGCTCGTCTTTTTGTGGACAGTTGCCAGATCATCGACCTTGGCAATAAGTTCCTTGGTTTTTTCTTTTTTTAATTTCTCCAAATCCTCTTCCAAACCCTCTTTTTGAAGCTCTTTTATTTCTTCAGCAAAAAGCCGTCCGCTGTCACGACCTTCTTGATTGATTTCTGAAAGAAACAGCCTGAAATCGGCCAGCTTACTTTCAAGCTCTTTGAGCGGCGTATGGAGAGACTTTTCCTCAAGTTCAGCTAAAAACAGTTCTTCATTGATGACGCTTCTGATTTTATCGGCAGACGAGTGAAGTAAAACATTGCCTTTGTCTTCCAAAAGGAATTGCTCAAGTGATTTTTCAAAATCAAGCAAGCCGCTTTTCGCAAGCCGCCCCCTGTCGTTCTCAACTTTGGCTTCCAGAGCTTCTTTAGCAGACAGCGGGTAGATTGTTATATTTTTAAAATCTGCCCGCTTTTCAATAATGCTTTTGGTAAAATCAAGGGCTTCTTGGCGGTCGGTATCGCTAACAATATCAATCTTGTTCTGAATAAAAAATACCCGGGAAACTAACTTTTTCAAATCCTGCAAAAATAACAATTCAGCCTGCGTTAATGGCGGATCAACGCTTACCAAAAAAATAGCGGCGTCGGCTTGCGGCAGATACTGATAGGTTATTTCAGTATTGTGTTCGTGAACCGAAGCCACGCCAGGCGTATCAACAATCTGGACACCGCTTTTAAGATAGGATGAGGGGTAAAATACTTCCACTCTATCCACGCCCTTTTCGTTTTTAGGATTGTATTTTTCCGTTGCGTAGTGTTGGATTTCTTTAATCGGTATTTTCTTTTTTGAGCCATCGTTCATAAAAACAATGGCCTCAACTTTATTGCCGTATTTAAGAATAGTAATAATCGAGGTTAACGGGATAATGGCAGTGGGCAGGACATCTGCTCCAAGAAGCGTGTTAATAAAGGTGGTTTTACCTCGCTTGAATTGCCCAACGACAACAAGTGTAAAAATGTTTGCCTCAAGTTTATTACCAATTAGCGGCAATAGTTCTTTTGAAAATTTACTGACTGAAATTTTATCTGTTTCAATCAAGATATTGGCCAGCTTATTTTTTATCTCCGAATAAGTTTTAAGCATATCGAGTAATTATAATTTGGAATTGAAAATAAATAGCCCTCTACCTTATTGGTAGAGGTCATCAGTCCAAACGGACAATTAAGCGAACCTCATCGCCTTAATCGCTTGTCTCAATAATACTGTTTTTTACCCCACTCTGCAACTCACTATTGTTTGGAAACAAACAGCTCTCCTCACGAGAGTTTTTTGTTGGAATAGCAGTTTTGATGTCCCATCTCTTAATTGCGTATTTTTCTCGATTTATCGAGTATCATTAATATATTATTGGCAAACTTTGATTGCCCCCATCCATGAGTTACCGTCCTCCAAAAAATATTCTTATTCTAGGCCTCACCAGCTTCTTCAACGACCTGTCTGCGGAAATGATCCAAGCGATTTTGCCTGCCTTCTTTGTGTCAGTTCTCAAAACAGGTGCAGCCTCACTTGGTCTTGTGGGAGGTCTAGCTGACGGTGCATCAAGCCTCATTAAGCTTTACTCTGGCCGATATTCCGACAAACTACAAAAGCGCAAACCCTTCGTTATCTTCGGCTACTCACTGTCGGTTATTACCCGTCCCATTTACCTGCTCGTTTCTAGCGTCACAGGAGTCGCTGGACTGCTAGTTGCAGACCGTATCGGCAAGGGATTGCGTGAAAGCCCGCGTGACGCTCTGATTTCTCTTTCCACACCAAAAGAGGAAATGGGACGAGCCTTCGGATTTCATCGGACGCTTGATACGCTCGGTGCGATTACAGGACCACTCGTCGCCTATCTCATCTTACGTGCGTATCCAACCGGCTTTCATATAGTTTTTGCCACAGCTTTCTTTGCGGGAATATTCGCCGTTCTTACGATACTATTTGTTAAAGAGATTGTCGGTGAGATCCAAAATAAAAACCTCTCCCTCTTATCGCTGGCAGGATTTTCAGGTGACTTCAAGCGATACCTTATTGCTCTGTTGTTTCTATCATTGGGAAGTATGCCCGTTGCCGTTCTACTCCTCAAAACCCAAAGTATTGGGCTCACCCTCGCCTCAATACCGCTCTTTTACTTGCTCTACAACCTCTCATACGCTGGTTTTTCTTTTTCTGCTGGCAAACTTAGCGACAGTATTGGATCAAGAAAAGTCGTCGCCCTCGGGTATCTCCTCCTAATAGCCAGCTACATCCTGATTGCCTTTTCCCAGAATACCCTCCTGCTCATCATTGGTTTTCTTGTGCTGGGGTTATTCCCTGCTTTTACTGATGGAGTACAACGCGCGCTTGCCTCTGAACTTTCCTCTGACGAACAGCGTGGCAGCGCTCTGGGATATGTAAACGCTATTTCTGGCATCGGCCTCCTCTTCGCAGGTGTCGGTGGTGGGTATGTGTGGCAGCACTTTGGAGTCACCTACGCGCTCATGATTGCCGACATCCTTGTATTAATGGGTGTCGTATTTCTTTCCACCACAACTTCTCCGCGGGGAAGACAATAAGTTAATCTAATACGATTTTTCAACATCAAACCGAACTAAGGCACCTTTAGGTGTCTCGGTCATTTGACTCGTCTTTAGTTGGCTCAACAGAGGGCAAAGCGGTTCAGAACCATTGTAAGGAGTAAACCAAAATAACCCATCTGGGTCATCTCGGCTCCTACTACCCCAAAGGAGGGGTTCGATAACTGTCCTATTTGGCTCCCCCTACTGGACGAACTTCGAACTGCGTGTCAGGTTGTATCAACGCAAAAC
>Ga0315282_10003519_pt1 | contig 28025 bp, 24 predicted proteins | sample YL17G07_20_MG_FD_203693 | JGI IMG/M metagenome (GOLD analysis project Ga0315282, IMG submission 203693) | Sediment microbial communities from Yellowstone Lake, YNP, Wyoming, USA - YL17G07_20 | ecosystem: Environmental > Aquatic > Freshwater > Lake > Sediment | place: USA: Wyoming | collected...
GGGACGACCGCTGTGTGTCCCTTATTTTTCTAATCTTGAGGGAATTGCCTTTCTCCAGGTATCACTTAATGTTGTCAAGAGAAGGTCGATTATTGTCCTTTCTTTGTATTTAATTATGAGCCCTTTTCCGCCAACATTGCCCAGAATCTGATATGGGACTGAATGTCTTTTTAATATCTTTTCTAAAGTGCTCAGTTTATCCTTGTTCAGAGAAACCACTATTCTGGAAGGCGCCTCACCAAATAGAATCTCATCTAACCTCATATTTTCGTTTTTCAACTCATCCAATTTTATCACTGCGCCTAACATTTTTTTTGCATTTGTAATACATGATTCAGCCAGGGTTACGCCCAATCCACCCTCCGAACAATCGTGGGCGGAATTGATAATACCTGACTCGATTGCCTCAAGGCATGCTTCCTGAACAGCCTTCTCCATCTCTATATCTATCTGGGGATTGCCTCTCTTCTGTTTGTGTACAAGGTATAGATATTCGCTACCCGAAAGATCGGCCTTGTTTTCCCCTAAAAGGACTATCAAATCGGTCTCGTTCTTAAAATCCTGGGTAACATATTTATCCGCATCCTTTATCAACCCGACCATCCCCACCATGGGAGTTGGGTCTACCGCACCCTTAGGATTTTCATTATAGAAGCTTACGTTCCCGCTGACAACTGGTGTATTTAAGACAGCGCATGCCTGGGAAAGTCCTTCTATACACTTCTTAAATTGCCAGTAATTTTCAGGTTTCATCGGATTACCAAAATTTAAACCATCGGTAATCGCCAGTGGTCTCCCCCCGGCACAAATTATATTTCTCGCCGCTTCTGCCACCGCCATCATCGCCCCATTGTGGGGGTTCAGGTAGCAATACCTTCCGTTGCAATCCACGCTTATCGCTAAAGCCTTTTTACTGCCCTTAACCTTAACCACAGCCGCATCTGAACCTGCTCCCATTAATACTTCATTCTTATCTATAGCAGTAAATTTCTTATATGCTGATTCTTTGCTGGCAATAGTCGGGGAGTCTAGTAATTGCAATAACACTTTATTGAAATCATCCGGTTCCTTTATGGACTGGCGAGTCAACTTTTGCACCTCTTTCAGGTAGGCGGGTTCTGAAATTTCTCTATCATAGAGAGGTGCCTTTTTCGTAAGTGCCTCTGCAGGAATTTCGCAAACTACCACGCCATTCTCCTTAACCCGCATCATTTTATTATCTGTTACCTTTCCAATTTTGACCGCATTGACATTCCATTTCCTCAATATATCCAAAGCCTCTTTTTCTTTGCCATCCTTTAAGATTGCCAGCATCCTCTCTTGAGATTCGGATAGAAGGATTTCATAAGGTGTCATCCCTTTTTCCCTCTGGGGAACTAAGGCAACATCTATTTCAATACCTGTTCCGCCTCTTGTGGCTGTTTCGCAGGAAGAGCAGGTAAGTCCAGCTGCACCCATATCCTGCATTCCCACGACAAGCCCCTTTTCTATCAACTCCAGGCAAGCTTCTCTTAAACGTTTCCCGAGTTCTGGATTACCTATGGCAACTGCGCCCTTATCAGAACTCGACTCTTCAGTAATTTCTTTGGAGGCAAAACTTGCCCCGCCTACGCCATCTCTGCCTGTCTCTCCTCCTATATAATATACAGGATTTCCTGCTCCGTATGCGGCACCTCTTACAATGTTTTCTCGCTTTACAATACCCACAACAAAGGCATTAACTAAAGGATTGCCTTCATAGCTTTCATCAAAATAAGTCTCGCCGCCCACCGCATTAACTTCTGCAGTATTGGCATAATGAGCTAACCCTTTAATAACTTCTTTAAACAAGAATTTAACCCTTTCATTATCCAGACTTCCGAATCTCAATGCGCCCAAGCCAGCAACAGGCCTTGCTCCAGTAGTAAATATATCTCTTAAGCACCCTCCTATACCTGTAGCTGAAGCCTCAAAGGGTTCTACTGCTGAAGGGTGATTGTGCGATTCTATTTTAAAGGCAACCCCTAAGCCATCCCCTATATCAACGATTCCAGAGTTTTCTTCACCTGCACCAACCAATACCTGTTTGCCTTTGGTAGGAAAGAGTCTAAACAACTTGCGGGAATTTTTATAACTGCAATGCTCCGACCACATAGCTGAAAAAACACCCAACTCCGTAAAATTGGGAACTCTTTTGAGCAATTTTTTTATCTTATTAAACTCTTCTTCTGTAAGTCCCAAATTCTTTGCCAATTCTACATTAACAACTGGTGTTTCCACTAAACAGCCTCCTTCCTTTTGCCTCTGTATTGTCAAAAATCTTTGTTTTGTTCCCTCTCCCCCATTAACCCCCCACCTTTTTTCCGGGGGCCCCACTCCCTCAAGGGGGGAGGAGTAAGAGGAGGGGGCATTCTCCCCCATCAAGGGGGAGGAATAAGTTTTTAGAGATCTCTCGAACCTAATCTACAAAAATATATTCCCTCCCCACTTATGAAAGATTTCTTCCTTTACTTACAAGGCTTTTTTGACTTTTCTTTCATTGGATTTTTGACCTTCCTTTTGCCTCTATTCCCATTCTATTGTGCTTGGTGGTTTGGACGAAATATCATATACTACACGGTTTATTCCTTTGACTTCATTTATAATACGGTTAGAAATTCTCCCCAATAGCTCATAGGGAAGCTTTGCCCAATTAGCAGTCATTGCATCCTTACTTGTTACTGCTCTTATTGCTACCACATTCTCATATGACCTCTGGTCTCCCATAACGCCCACTGTCTTTATAGGCAAAAGCACACAGAATGACTGCCACAATTTGCGATATAATTTTGCTCGCTTTATCTCATCCATCAAAATCCAGTCTGCCTGACGCAGGATATCCAGTCTTTCTTTAGTAATAGCACCTAGCACCCGCACCGCCAGTCCCGGGCCCGGAAAAGGCTGCCTGTAAATAATATCATCGGGCAACCCCAGTTCTTTGCCTACAAGTCTTACTTCGTCTTTAAATAAATCTTTAAGTGGCTCAATTAACTCAAGCCTTAAATGGGGTGGCAATCCTCCGACATTATGGTGGGTTTTGATAGTTGCCGAAGGTCCTCCCCAGGGAGATCTTGATTCAATTACGTCTGGATATAATGTGCCCTGCGCTAAAAACTTAATCTTGCCTAACTTCTTGGCCTCTGTTTCAAAAACCTCTATAAACAATCTTCCTATAATTTTGCGTTTGGCTTCAGGATCCTTAATCCCTTTTAATCCCGAGATAAAGGTATCTTGCGCATCTATAACTTTTAGATTAATATGATAGTAATTTTTAAATCTTTTTTCAACAAGCAACGCTTCATCCTTACGCAATAGCCCATTGTCAACAAAGATGGCTATTAAATTCTTTCCTATCGCTCTATAGAGTAATACTGCTAAAACAGAAGAATCCACCCCACCACTTAATGCACATAAAACTTTCTCATTGCCCACTTTTTCTTTTAGTTCATTAATGGAATTTTTGACAAACGAATGTATATTCCAGGAAGGCTTGCAATCTGCTAAATGATAAAGAAAATTCTTTAGTATCTTTTTTCCTTTTGGTGTATGCACTACTTCAGGATGAAATTGAAGTGCGTAGAACCTTCTGTCCTTATTCTCCATTGCCCCAATGGGAGAATTTTCCGTTGACCCGATTATGCGAAAACCCTTGGGTAATCGCGAAATCTTGTCTCCATGACTCATCCAGATAGTTTCTTTTGAAGACAATCCTTTGAATAAGCCTTGTCCAAATTTTATTTCAAGAATAGTCTTTCCATATTCTCTTGCTTTGGCTTTTTCAACTCTCCCTCCTAAAGCCTTAGCCATAAGTTGTGCTCCATAACAAATACCAAGAATGGGAATACCTATATTGAATATATCTCTATCGCACATAGGGCTTTCCCTTGAAATAACGCTGGCAGGCCCACCTGAGAAAATAATAGCCTTTGGCGCTCTTTCTAAAAGCTTGTGGGAATCGATACTGTAAGGGACTATTTCAGAATAAACACCGCACTCTCTTACCCGGCGGGCGATAAGATGAGTATATTGCGAACCAAAATCTAAAATAGCTACCCATTCTCTACGCATTGTCCAATCCTATACTACAACATGATCCAACATAGTATCTGCAACTTTTACAAATCCAGCAATATTTGCACTCCTAACATAGTCAAAGCCATAACCGGTAGCTTCAGTCCTGACCAAGCTTCCACCCTAATCAATGCCCTCACCATTCAGAATACCTGTATCAATTACTAACTTTTTTATACTATCTAAAAACAAAACTATTTCACGCACTCCAACACCTATATCCCCAGTAGGAATAGCCCTATGTGACCCGATATGTCTCAAAAGTTCATTCATAAAACCTTTTTTGATTATCTCTAATTTCTTTCCATTAGTCAAGAAAAATAATGGAATTTTGTTCCCATTGTGGCCTCAATAAAAAAACGTCCTTCTTAGCAAAGTTCGTTGCTAAAAAGGACGCCCTTTCCTGATTTACCCCTCACCCTAACCCTCTCCCCCAAAGGGGAGAGGATAGTAGGAAAACTGTAGATTAAAATAACTCGACCTGTTCGCCCTTTTCGTTCGTTTTCTCTTCCAATCTATGTTTGGAGATTTCTTCCTCAACTGGAATAGGATAATTCCCATTAAAGCAGGCTAGGCAGAATTCTTCTTTGTCCAGATACATGGACTTAAGCATCCCTTCCTCGCTCAGATAATTTATGCTGTCCAGACCAATATAGTCTTTTATCTCTTTTAAAGTATGTGAGGAAGCTATCAATTCTCTCCCTGTAGGAAAATCTATCCCATAGAAACAGGGAAATCTATGAGGAGGACAACTGACTCTCATATGGATCTCCTTAGCACCAGCATCACGGAAGGTCCTTATTCTGGTTCTCGATGTAGTCCCCCGGACAATGGAGTCTTCCACAATTACTATGCGTTTGCCTTTTAAGACTTCCCTCACTGGATTGAGTTTTACTTTGACACCCAAATCCCTAACATACTGGGAGGGCTCAATAAAAGTTCTCCCCACATAGTGGTTTCTCACGATGCCCATTTCAAAGGGAATTCCGGACTGTTCAGCGTAGCCCAAAGCCGCATAGTTTCCAGAATCTGGAATGGGCATAACTAAATCTGCCCCTGTCGGACATTCCCTGGCGAGCTGTATCCCTAACTTCTTTCTGGTCAGGTAAACGCTCTTTCCAAAAATTTTACTATCCGGTCGGGCAAAATAGATAAATTCAAAGATGCAAAAAGAATGCTTCATACCAGAAAATGGCCTGACAGAGTGTAGCCCATTCTTATCTACAAAGAGCACTTCTCCTGGTTCAATATCTCTAAGGTACTCAGCCTGAATGAGGTCCAGAGCACAGGTTTCCGAAGCAATACAATAAGCATCATCGAGCTTTCCCAGACAGAGTGGCCTAAAGCCCCGTGGATCTCTTATCGCAATTAACTTATCTTCTGTTAATAAAACGAAAGAATAGGCTCCTTCTATCCGAGTCAGAGAATGGATTAACCTTTTCTCTAAATCGGCCTCTTTTGACCTTGCTATGAGGTGAATTACCACCTCACTATCCATGGTAGACTGGAAAATAGAACCCGATTTTTCCAATTCATCTCTCAGGCGAAGAGTATTGACCAAGTTGCCATTATGAGCAATGGCGATAGACCCTTGGGAATATTTAACGAAAAAGGGCTGAGCGTTCTTAATAATAGAAGAGCCAGTGGTAGAATAACGTACATGGCCTATTGCCAGGTGCCCGGAAAGCTTCTCCAGTACTTCATGGGTAAAAACATCAGCCACAAGCCCCATCCCTCTGTGCGCAGCCATCTGTTTGCCATCAGAGACAACGATTCCCGCACTTTCCTGTCCTCGGTGCTGGAGTGCGTAAAGGCCTAAATATGTAAGGCGTGCAGCATCCGCATGCCCAAAGATACCAAATATTCCACACGATTCCTTCAACACTTTGTCTCCTTCATCCATCCTTGTAGCAGCAAAACGCAGGCTGAAACCTGCGGCTACCTTAGGGCGACCGCAAGGGTCGCCCCTACGCTATAGCTCTCTATCTACATCTCTTAGACTCTCATCTTGATGCCCTTTGCTAACAAGTAGTCTTTAACTTCTCTTATCCTATATTCACCATAATGGAAAACGGAGGCAGCCAGAGATGCATCAGCTTTTCCTTCGGTAAGAACTTCGTAGAAATGCTCGAGTTTTCCCGCCCCACCAGAGGCAATCACGGGAATGTTTACTGACTCCGAAACGAGACGGGTTAGCTCAATATCATATCCAGCCTTAGTCCCATCTGTATCCATACTGGTGAGAAGGATTTCTCCAGCACCCATCCTTTCTACTTTTTTTACCCATTCTATCGTATCCATACCAGTAGGAGTCCTACCTCCATCGATATAGACTTCCCATTTTCTCTTTGCCTTTCTTTTGGCATCTATAGCTACAACAATACATTGACTTCCAAATCTTTCCGAAGCATCCCTAATCAATAGAGGATTTTTTACTGCCGCTGTGTTTATGGAAACTTTATCAGCGCCAGATTTAAGCAGCACATTGATATCTTCTATCCCGCTGATACCTCCCCCCACTGTAAAGGGAATAAAAACTTCTTCAGCAGTCTTTTCAACTACTTTTACTGTCGTTTTACGTTCTTCAACAGTGGCCGTAATATCTAAAAAGACGAGCTCATCGGCTCCCTCTTTACTGTAAAAGGCGGCAGTTTCCACCGGGTCTCCCGCATCTTTCAGATTTACAAAATGAACTCCTTTTACCACACGCCCGTTCATTACATCTAAACAAGGGATAATCCTTTTGGTTAACATAATGGATTATAGTTCAGATTAAATTACAAAAATTTCTTAAAATTCTTAATCCTTTCTCCCCACTCTTCTCAGGATGAAACTGCATTCCATAAATATTATTCTTTTGAATCATCGACACAAATTCTCTTCCGTATTCGGTTCTTGTGGCAACCACCTCTCTATCTTCTGGCTCAACATAGTAAGAATGGGCAAAATAGACAAAGCACGGAAAGTGAAGATTCGAAAGCAGAGTCACCTCGCCTTCTGGTTTTATCTCGTTCCACCCCATATGGGGCACTTTCATTTTATTTTCAAACCGTCTTACTTTTCCGTTTAAAATGCCTAAGCCTCTCGGAGCACCGCCTTCTTCGCTTTCGCTGAATAATAGCTGGAATCCGAGACAGATTCCCAGAAAAGGTCTACCTCTTTCGATAAATTTACAAATAGCAGGAATGATATCGAGTCTCTTGAGATTCTCCATAGCCTGAGAGAAAGCACCCACACCAGGAAGAACAATGGCATCAGCATTACAAATCGTCTCTTTCTCAGAAGTTATTCTAACTTTTGCTCCTACCCTCTCCAGTGCTTTACTCACGCTTCGTAAATTTCCCATACCATAGTCAATTACAGTTACAACCAAACAGCTCCTCCTCTTGGGGATAGGATATAGGAAGAGTAGGGGCGGCATTTATGACGCCCGATAATGCGGGTTTGATAAATCAAACCCCTACATTAATCCTGTTCCACAATATCACTAAATTGAAAAAATAGTTTGCGAAGAACTTCTGGAATTTTAGCCAAAAAACGAGGACGACACACTCGTTTTCCAGCAAATCACTGTTTGACGACCCCGATGAAAATCGGGGGAGGAGTTTTGATTTGCGCCGTTGCAGAGTCCGAAGTTTTCTGGCGTCAAAAAATTCCTCAGTAATGAGCAAACTATTTTTCAACTCCCCTATTGAGCCATTCCCAAAACTATCCCACTTCATACGGGTTTGATAAATCAAACCCCTACAATAGAAATGACCCTAATGAACTTGACCACCTTTCGGAGATCTCTCTAAGCGAGAGATTAATCACTTCTCCTCGACCATCCAATATCCTGAATTCTTTGCCACCGGTTCGGCCAATTATTTGAAAAGGCACTTTGTTTCTTTCGGCTATATCTCTAATCTTATCAACAAATTCTTTGCTACAGGAAAGAATGATTCTTGATTGTGATTCACCAAAAAGTAATGCATTCTTTCTTAAATCAAAAATCAAACCATCGATAACGGCTCCTATCATATTTTCCTTATTGGAAACGCAACATTCAGCTAATGCAACTGCCAACCCCCCTTCAGAACAATCGTGTGCCGAACTAACCAATCCTTTTGTTATTGCTTCTAATGTTGTCTTCTGAACTGCCTTCTCCAATTCCAAATTCAAATCCGGGGCATCACCCTTTATTAATCTATGTATTTGTTTTAAATACTCACTGCCTCCCAATTCTTCCTTGCAAGTTCCTAAAAGAACGATTGTCTCTTTCTCTCTTTTAAAATATTGTGTACAGATTTTTTTGATATCGTCAACAATTCCAATCATTCCAATTGTAGGAGTAGGGTAAATCGCACCTTTAGGACTCTCGTTATAAAAAGAGACATTGCCGCTAACTACAGGTATATTAAAAAACTTGCAGGTATCGGCAATTCCTTCTATACAACTTTTAAATTGCCAGAATCTATCCGGCTTTTCAGGATTACCAAAATTTAGACAATCTGTGAGAGCTGCTGGCTCTGCTCCTGAACATACCAGATTTCTTGCTGCCTCAGCAACTGCAATTTGAGCACCTCGGTATGGATTTAGGTAGCAATAACGGCTATTGCAATCAGTAGTGGCAGCAATGGCTTTATTTGTTCCCTTTAGCCTGAGTACAGCTGCATCCGAACCAGGCAAAACTACAGTATTGGTCTGGACCATATGGTCATACTGTTCATAAACCCATTCTTTACTGGAAATAGAGGGAGAACCCAGAAGCTTAAGCAAGACCTTGTTATAGTCTTCAGGCTCGGGAAGTGTGTTCATATCCAATCTATTCAACCTGTCTAAATAGTCTGGCTTACTATACGGCATATCATAAACAGGAGCCTCGGTTAATGCACGGGCTTCTATTTCAGCCACTACTTTTCCTTTATCCTTGATGCGGACTATCCCGTTGTCAGTAACTTTACCAATAACTATTGCATTTAGGTCCCACTTTGTAAATATCTTTTCTACTTCTTTCTCTTTTCCCTTCTTAACGCAAAGAAGCATCCTTTCTTGAGATTCAGACATCATTACTTCCCATGGTTCCATATTGGCTTCTCTTCTGGGAACAAGCTGTAACTCTATCTCCACCCCTGATTCTCCAGCCGAAGCCATCTCACTCGTTGAACAGGTAAGACCTGCTGCACCCATATCTTTAATTCCTACAATATGCTCTGTGGCTAAAGCTTCCAATGTAGCTTCGATTAAACATTTTTCGGTGAAAGGATCTCCAATCTGAACTGTTGTCCTTTTTTCTTCATCTTCTTTAAACTCTTGCGAAGCTAAAACGCTACAACCTCCAATGCCATCCCTTCCGGTACTTGCTCCCACATACATAATGGAATTGCCAACTCCGGAAGCACGGGCCCTGACTAATTTATCCTTCTTGGCGATGCCAATACTCATCACATTGACCAAACAATTGCCGGTATAGCTTTCGTCAAAATATATCTCACCACCGACAGTTGGTACTCCCAAACAATTTCCATAGAATTGGATTCCATCTACTACTCCGGTCAAAAGATACCTGTTATACGAATCTTGTAAAGGTCCAAAACGCAAAGAATTTAAGGATGCTATTGGCCGGGCTCCTGTGGTAAAAATATCTCTGATGATGCCTCCCACTCCTGTAGCAGCACCCTGTTTTGGCTCCACCTGCGAAGGATGATTGTGGCTCTCCATCTTAAAGATGACAGCTAAATCATCAACAATAATTCCTCCTGAATCTTCGCCTATTAAAATTTGGCATTTGCCCCTCTTTGGCAAAAGTTTAAGCCAGTTACGAGAACGCGGATACCCGCAGTGCTCAGACCACTCAACAGAAAACATCGCCAGTTCCGTAGGCGTTGGTTCCCTGTTTAAAATATCTATAATTTTTTGATATTCCTTATCGCTTAAGCCCAGTGCTCGATAAACCTCGTTAGAAATATCCATTAGCTCCTCCTGATATCACAAAATTTCTAACGGGGTAAACTTCTGGCTTTACCATGTTATCTACTCTCCAGCCATTTGATGATTGATTTGAAAACTAAAAGTCCGTCATTTGAGCCAAGTACTGACTCAGAACTCCTCTCGGGATGCGGCATCATTCCCAATACGTTTCCCTTCTTATTTATAATCCCCGCAATATTATCTATTGCTCCATTTGGATTGAATTCGCTCGTAGTCTTGCCTTCCCTGCTACAATAACGAAATACAATCTGGCTACTTCTTTTAAGCTCTCTAAGTCCTTCCTCATTGATATAGTAGTTGCCCTCATTATGAGCTATTGGTATTTTTAAAATTTGATTCTTTTTGCAAAGATTTGTAAATGGTGTCTCGTTATTTTCTGTCTTTATGTACACATACTTACAGATAAAATGAAGACTCTTATTTCTCAACATCGCCCCCGGCAAAAGACCCGTCTCAAGCAGGATTTGAAAACCATTACAGATTCCAATTACTGCTTTTCCTTTCCTGGCAAATTCAGAAATTCGCTCCATTATGGGAGAAAACATGGCTATAGCCCCGGTTCTTAGATAATCTCCGTAGCTAAAGCCCCCGGGTAATACAATGCAATCAAAATTATTTAATCTTTTATCTTTATGCCAGATATGTTTAACTGGTTGATTCAGAACATCCTTGATAATATAGAAACAATCCTGGTCACAATTAGAACCAGGAAAAACTACTATTCCAAATCTCATTTACACCCCTTTATTTGGAAACTGTAGTCTTCTATTATAGGATTTGCCAAAAGTTTCTTACACATCTGGTCAAGCTTTCCCTGAGCTTCTTTTTTATTCTTGAGGTTTAATCTTATAGTAATCAATTTCCCCACGCGAACTTCTTCCACTTCCTTATAATTTAAAGAAGCCAAAGCATGCTTAATGGTTAAACCCTGAGGATCAGATATTGTCTTTTTTAGAGTAATGTAAATTTCTGCTTCTAACATCTTCTACTCCCTCACCCTGACTCTCTCCTCTAACAAAACCCTCTCACCGTATCCTTCTCCCTTTGTCTAACGGCTCTCATCTTCTGTCTCATATGTCGAATAGTAATAAGGAGTGTAAGCCTCGAATTCTGCGCCGCAAGTATCCACCAGTTTAAAAGTAGGCAAAATACCCCTTTCTTTACGCAATCTATAAATGGAGACTTCATCCATTTTAAAAAGTTTGCCCAATTGTTTATCGGAAAAGCCATATTCTTTAGCTTTACGAATAAGTTCTGTAGGAATCTTAGATTTATGTCTGCCCTTAAAGGAAACAATCTTTTTTTCGAGCTCTACAATCTCTTTTATATTATACAAAAACCATTTGTCAATCTTGGTTAACTCATAAATCTCATTTATGTTCATATCTTTCTTTAATGCATACTTTATGTAAAATACCCTCTCCGCATTAGGCACTCTCAATCTCTCTTTCAGTCTCTCACCTGAAACCTCATCTTTTAAATCCTCTAATCCAAAAACCCCTATTTCTAAAGAACGCAGCCCTTTCTGCAACGCTTCCTTAAATGTTCGACCAATAGCCATCGCCTCACCTACAGATTTCATAGAGACGGTTAATGAGGGATCTGCCTCAGGAAATTTCTCAAATGTAAAGCGAGGAATCTTCACCACGCAGTAATCAATCGTCGGCTCAAAACAGGCGGGTGTCTTCTTGGTAATGTCGTTAGGAATTTCATCAAGTGTGTAACCAATAGCCAATTTTGTGGCAATCTTGGCGATGGGAAAGCCCGTAGCCTTGGAAGCCAATGCCGAACTCCTTGAGACCCTGGGATTCATCTCAATAATAACCATTCTACCATTATCTGGATTTACAGCGAACTGTATATTCGAGCCCCCTGTCTCAACACCAATTTCTCTGATGCAAGCAATTGCTGCATCGCGCATCTTCTGGTATTCTTTGTCGGTTAATGTTTGCGCTGGGGCAACAGTAATTGAGTCTCCTGTGTGAACGCCCATAGGGTCAAAATTTTCTATCGAGCAGATAATGACGACGTTATCCTTTAAGTCTCTCATTACTTCTAACTCGAATTCTTTCCAGCCAATAACCGACTCCTCAATCAAGATTTCACTAATCATACTTGAGTCAAGACCTCTCTGAGCAACTTCCTTAAACTCTTCTTTATTATAGGCTACACCTCCTCCTGTACCACCTAAAGTAAAACTTGGACGAATAATCACAGGAAAACCTATACTTTCAACTACATCAAGAGCCTCTTTTATGTTATAAGCCTTTCCGCTTTTGGGTAAGTCTAACCCAATTTTTTGCATTGCCTCCTTAAATAGCTCTCTATCCTCTGCTTTTTTGATTGCCTTGATATTCGCGCCTATTACTTGTACATTATACCTATCCAAGATACCTCTTTCTGCTACGGCTACGGTAACATTTAAGGCGGTCTGACCACCTAATGTTGGCAAAATAGCGTCTGGCTTTTCTCTTTCAATTATCTTTTCTACCACTTCCGGGGTAATCGGTTCTATATAAGTTCTATCAGCCATTGCCGGATCGGTCATAATAGTGGCAGGATTACTATTCAGCAAAACTACCTTAAATCCTTCGGCTCTTAAAACCTTACAAGCTTGCGTTCCCGAATAGTCAAATTCACAGGCCTGGCTAATTACAATCGGACCTGAGCCAATAATAAGAATCTTACTAATATCAGTTCTTTTGGGCATTGCTTTAGAATAAACTCCGTAGGGGCAGAGCGCCAGATCTGCTCTAATGGACGGGTTCAATAAATTGAGCCCCCACATATTTACTGTAGGGGTTTGATTTATCAAACCCGAGAAAGCGGGCTCAATAAATTGAGCCCCTACAAAGGAAGGCAAAGCTTCGCTTTGCCACTACCCCTTCATCATCTCAACAAATTCTTTAAATAGATATTGTGCATCGTGAGGACCAGGAGAGGCTTCGGGATGAAATTGGATTGAGAATATAGGTAGTCTTTTATGTCTCATCCCTTCCAGGGTATTGTCATTGAGGTTAATATGCGTAATTTCAATATTATCTTTGTTCAAAGAATCTATATCTACGCAGAATCCATGATTCTGAACCGTGACTGCAATCTTACCAGTCCTTAAATCTTTAACAGGGTGGTTTGCACCATGATGACCAAATTTGAGCTTATAAGTCTTCCCGCCAAAAGCTAATCCTAACATCTGGTGTCCTAAACAGATACCAAAAATTGGCAATTTGCCAATTAATTTTTTTACGGTCTCAACCACATAAGGAACACCAGCCGGGTCTCCTGGACCATTGGAAAGCAAAACTCCATCCGGCTTCATGTTTAGGATTTCTTCCGCTTCTGTCCTTGCCGGAACAACAGTCACCTGGCATCCATTATTGACCAATTCCCTCAAAATATTAAACTTAACTCCACAGTCAATAACGACTACTCTGTATTTACCGTTCTCGTTCCAGCATTCGACCCTATGAGATGTGACTTCTTTAACCAGATCCCTGCCAACCAGTCCGGGCGAAGACTTCGCTTTCACAGTTAAACTTTCTTCATCCAAATCCTCAGTAGAAATAACAGCCTTCATCGCACCCTGCAGTCTAATATGTCGGGTAAGTGCACGTGTATCTATGCTTTCTATCCCTACTATATTATTTTCTCTAAGGTATTCGTCTAAACTTTTTTGTGAGCGCCAATTGCTGGCAATGTGGCTACACTCCTTAACCACAAAACCTTCGACAAACGGCTTTCTTGACTCGATATCTTCGGAATTTACACCGTAGTTACCGATGAGGGGATAGGTCATAGTGACAATCTGACCTTTATAGGAGGGGTCGGTGAGGATTTCTTGATAACCGGCCATGCTGGTGTTAAACACTACTTCGCCATATCTCTCGCCAGTTGCGCCGAAAGACAAACCTACAAAAATTCTTCCATCCTCGAGGGCAATTTTTGCCTTTTTTGTTCTATTCCCATACCGTCGGCTCTTCATCAAATTTCATCTTTTTCCGTTTTGCCTCTGTTGGTTTTGTCGGTTTCGGTTTATAGCCAGTGAATTCTTCACATTGCAAAACAGGAAATTTTCTGGGAAAGGTGCACCCCTTATCATTGACGCAGGTGTTACATAACCCCTTTTTCTCCATGGTCACCTCATTCTAACCAAGGATTTCATCTACTTCATCCTTATCGCAATCCATCACATAGGTAATGCCAGAGATATCGGAAGCCTCCCGAGTCAATGCAAAGATATCGCTTCTGGCAATGTGCTTTAGAGCGAATTTTCTCGCGCCAGCCATAAGCTGCCTGAGACCTGTTGCTAACCTGTCGTAGTAGGTATACATTCCAATGGCACCTAAGGGGATGTCTTTGAAGTCTTTTCCATATTTTGCCTTTAATGTTTCAGCGGCAACAAAAATCTGCTCTATCGTTTCCCCATATTTCTTATACTCGGGAGGAACCTTCCCTTCCTTTACAAGATTACCCACCGTCTTGGCAGCCATCGTCGCAGCAAACGTCGCTCTACCCATACATACAGCCTTAACATAAGGTGCGCCCAACGCTATGGCTTTGAAAATATGGTCTTCCAGCGCAAGTCCTCCGGCAATTGCCACGGGAGGAACATATTTACCCTGCTCATCTATTCTCTTCAGCATTTTATAGAGGAGACACTCCAGTTCAACCGTCGGAATACCCCACTCATTCATCATCCTCCAGGGACTCATTCCGGTTCCACCACCCGCTCCATCTACCGTAAGGAGGTCAATCTTGCCCTCGGAGGCACACTTAACCGCTATCGCCAGGTCCGCCGGGCGGTAGGCGCCCGTCTTCAAAGTCACATACTTAAATCCGAGCTTTCTCAATCGCTCCACTTCTTTCAAGAACGCCTCCTCCTCAATCATCCCGAGCCTTGAATGTCTTTCAAACTCCTTGATAGCTCCCTCCTTGTAGGCTGTCTTTGTCACAGGGTCTTCCGGGTCAGGATAAACGATATATCCTCTCTTCTTAAGTTCAAGAGCTCTTTCTATAGAAGGCAATTTTACTTCTCCTCCTATATCTTTAGCCCCCTGACCCCACTTAGGCTCGATCGCCTCTACGCCCAACTCCAGGACATACTCCGGAACACCCAGTCTTCCATCTTCAACATTATATTGAACTACAACCGTGCCATTACCTGTATGCCATCTCTTATATGTTTTGATTCTGCGTTCCATTTCTGGGGATTTGACTATCTTGCCATTTTTAAATTCAGCCCTATGGTCCATCCCACAGACATTCTCCCCGGCAACGACTATTGTTCCCAATATAGCTGCGCCCACAGCATTTTCTTCCCAATTAATTCTCGCCACATCGGTTGAGCCTAAAGCACCTGTAAAGAATGGTACATTTAACTTAATTTTGTTCTTCCCACCCAATTCTGTCGCAACGCTAACAGCGGGAAAAGTAGCCTTATCAGGGTTCGCCTCCACTCCAACAGCGCCAACACAGGTGCCCTGAATATTGAAGTGAGAAAAGTCTATGGGATAATCCTTCTCAGAACCAGCAACAACTTTTCCGTAAGGCTGAGGGTAGATAACTTCTCTTCCCCTGATACCAGATTTCGCCACCTCACAAAAACCTATACAACCATCCAAACACACAACACATAACCCAGAACAAGGTGATGGACTCACCCTGTTCTTAGTATTCGTCGCAGAACTCGCATTCGGTCTACTAAACGTCATCTTCTCCTCCTTTCTATTCTTCCTTCTTCATCTCCTCCGACAAAATAATTGCCTCCGCCACCTCACGCATACTCTTCCTATGGTCCATACTATATCTCTGAAGCTTCAGATAAGCTTCCTCCTCTGTCAAACCCTCATCTCTCATCAAAATCCCCTTAGCCCGCTCAATTCTCTTACGCGCTTCTAATTCCTCCTGAATCACCCTGCTCTTCACCATAAGTTCAGTATTCTCAATAGCCACAGCCGCCTGATTAGCAATTGAAGTCAAAATATTAATCTCTGTCTCAGTAAACTTATATGGCTTAGAGGTATAACAATTGATGACACCTATAACCTTACCTTTCACCGCAAGAGGAACACATAAGAGAGAACAGAGCCCTTCCTTCCTGGCTATATCTTTGTATTTATACTCCTTCTCCTTAGTAACATCCTTGACAGCTATGGGCCTATTCTCTTTGGCAACTTTTCCGGCAATACCTTCTCCTATTTTCAACGGAGGTTTCTTGTTATATTCTTCACTGACGCTTTGGGTAGCCCTAATCAAAAGTTCGTTCTTCTTCTCATCAATAAGCATCAGTGAACAGATATTTGAGCCCATCACCTCCGCAGTGACAGCGACTATCAGGCGAAGGATATCTTCCAAATACAAATCCGAAGCTATGGCTTTACTTATCTTTGACAACGCCTTTATCTGTTCATCGAAAGGTACCCGTTCCATAACGACACCGTTTTGGCCAACTTTGCCTTAAAAATAAAAAAGGCGCTCTAATGCCAAAACATTGGCAAAGAACGCCATTGTTCCCTAGAAAAAAACGTCCTCCATAGCAAACCTTGCTACCAAAAAGGACGCCTTTATCCAATTCTTCTAACATTGAAGTAAAGGGGTTATAAAATAAAAAAGGCGTTCTCTCGAACGCCTTTGTCCCTTCCCTTTAAGCACTAACCTTGTGCTTTCTATTTTAATTTTATCACAGTTTTCTTAGACTTGTCAAGTTTTATTTTTCGCCTCATAATAGTTTGCTAATATGCGTACAATTTCCCATACGGACGATGAGTATACGGTATCAATTTTATAAATTTTTCCTTAAGGATTCCTTTGAAATCTAAACTAAAATCCTGGCAATATTCTTTGAGGTACAGATTAAGTTTGCCTCTGTCGTCTTCGTCTGGACCGAATAACCTTATTTCTTTCCCCAGCTGATAATTTTCTATTTCACCCCGAACATAAATCCTGCCGCCATGCATACCTGTGCCAATATAACTACCCACTATAGGTTCACCTTCTTGCTTATTGAGTGCTAATATTATAATTAGGCCACCCGCCATATATTCGGCCAGAAAGTCTCCTGCTTTCCCACCAACAATAATTACAGGATATAGATCTCTGTAGGCTTTCATATGTATTCCAACACGATAACCTACATTGCCTCTAATATAAATTTTCCCTCCTCGCATAGAATGGCCAACTATATCTCGCGCGTCTCCATAAACCACAATCTTACCGCCATTCATAGTATTGCCAATTCCATCCTGGGCATTAGAATTGACGATAATTGTAGGCCCATCCATAAAGGCGGCTAAATCATTTCCGGGAACACCATTAATGACAATTTTTATATCACTTTTAAGTCCATCTCCGATATAGCGTTGACCATTAACATTGTCCAAAACAATCTCCTTGACACCATTATCGATTGCTTGATGGATTTTCTCGTTTAGTTCTTTATAATACATCTTTTTCGCATCGATTCTAATTATTGTTGACTTTGATTTCATACTTCGATCCCCGCTCCCGTAACGAGATGTTTTCTATATTCCTTCGGTAAAATTATCAAACCAAAATCCTCTTTTAAGAGATATTCTTTAAAGCTCTCTGTATCAACTCTGTCTTTAATAAGTCCTGTATAAATTCCCGCCCGTTCTATCTCGCCTACAAAAATGGCACCTACTATTCTATTGTCCCTCAGGACAATTCTTTTATATATAGGCTTGTCTTTGTCAAAATGCTCTAAAACTTCATAACCTTTCCTCTCAGGGTAAGTTTGGCCCACTGAAATAGTTGGAATCCCGCATAACTCCATAGAATTCATCGTAAAACTTCCTGAATATTCTTTTTTCACACCAGCCATATTATATCCAGCAACCTTTCCCTGGCTTGTTGCTACTGGCCAAATAGCTATTGGGCGACTTATTCCTAAGAGCAAATCTTTTGCCTCGCAGCAATCGCCAGCGGCATAGATATCTTTAATACTTGTCTGCATAAAATTGTCCACCAAAATTCCTTTATTTGTCTTAATAGGTGTCCCCTTGACAAGCTCAATCTCAGGCCTTACCCCTATGGCAACAATAACTAATTCTGCTCGAATCCTCCTTTTATCTCTCAAGACCACTTCACTTGCTTTTTTATCCTTGCTTTTTATCTCGACTATAGTATTATTGATAAGTAGTTTACCGCCGACCTTTTCTAAAGCACGCTCAATTATACTTGATGCATTTTTGTCAAAAGTCGTAGATAAGATTCTATCAGCAAGCTCCACGATTGTCACTTTAATTTTTAATTCTATTAGAGCTTCGGCTGCTTTTAGACCAATAAGGCCACCACCAACGACAACCGCTTCTTTTACTTTATTGTATCTAATATATCGAGCGATTTCTTCTGCATCTTGCAATTTAGTAAAGGTAAATACACCAAATAAATCTCTGCCTTTAACCTCGGGAATGATTGGTGCCCCGCCTGTTGCAATTAGTAATTTGTCGAAAGGAATTATCTGTCTATTGGATAAGGTAATATTTTTTTTCTTTATATCTAACTTATTCGCCTTTTTATTTAAGATAAGCTGTACTTGGTTTTCTTTATAGAAATCTTCTGGGCAATAAACCATCTTATCTTTTTCTATCCTTTTACTCAATAAATAGGATATAAGTGGGCGAGAATAATTTAGATAAGGTTCATCGGAGATAACGGTAAGTTTACTTCTTAAATCAACCTCTCTGATTGCTCTCATTGCACTAATTGCTGATGGACCATTCCCTATGATTGCATAATTCATTTCTTCTCCTCGTAAACAATGGCTTCATTAGGACAATTTTTAACGCAAACTGGAATTTCTTCACCTATACACAAGTCGCACTTAGAAATTACTTTTTTACCTTCTCTGTTTCTATCAATTACTCCAAAGGGACAGACCATAATGCACATCCAGCAACCCACGCACTTATTTTCCTCACATAGTATTGCTCCTGTCTTTTCATCTCGATACATAGCCCCGGTAATACAGGCTTCAAGACAAGGCGCGTCTTCACAATGCCGGCATTGTAAAGCAAATGAGATTTGACCTTTTTCTTCTACAATAAGTCTCGGTTGCGGCTTCGGGTACTCTCCCTTATAAGCCTTGATTATGTTCTTTGTCCTGGAATGTTGTACCAGACAATAGACCTCGCAAAGGCGGCATCCCATACAATATTCTTCTCGGATTATTATTCTCTTCAGCTTCGCTTTATAGCCCGAGTTTTTAATTTTTGATATTTGATTTTTGATTTTTTTCACCACGCCTCTCCTGCTGGTTTTATGCCAAGTAATTTTAAGTCGGTATCGGATAATCCTACACCTCTCAGCTGTTCTCTGTTGCCTCTTAAGCTCTCAATTGCATTGATGCCCATACCTCCCAGCATCTCTTTTATCTCCAAGCTCCAGGCACGCAATAGATTAACCAATCTTTGCGTAGCAATATCTGGATTGAGCCTTTTCGTAAGATAGGGGTCTTGGGTAGCGATACCCCAGTTACACTTTCCTGTATAGCAGCTCTGACAAAGACTACACCCCATCGCCACCAAGGCTGCAGTACCTATATAGACAGCATCTGCACCTAAGGCAATGGCTTTAATTACATCCGCACTATTTCTAAGCCCACCAGCGGCAATAATAGAGGCTTGATTCCGAATTCCCTCTTCTCTCAATCTCTGGTCCACTACCGCAATGGCTAATTCTATGGGAATGCCTACATTGTCACGAACTACCGTGGGAGCAGCTCCTGTTCCTCCACGAATTCCATCTATAGCGACGAAATCAGCGCCTGCTCGGACAATTCCTGAAACGATAGGAGCAACATTATGCACTGCAGCAATTTTTACACCCACGGGTTTATTATATCGCGTTGCCTCTTTAAGAGCATAAATTAGCTGTTTTAAATCCTCGATTGAATAAATATCATGATGTGGAGCAGGGGATAGCGCATCCGTACCTTGGGGTATCATGCGCGTAGAGGAAATTTCTTCAGAAACCTTCTCCCCTGGAAGGTGCCCCCCAATACCCGGCTTTGCACCCTGACCAATTTTTATTTCAATAGCAGCTCCTGCTTCAAGATATTCTTTATGCACACCAAATCTGCCTGAGGCAACCTGAACGATTGTATTTGGACTATATTTATAAAGTTCTTTATGCAGACCTCCTTCTCCAGTATTATAGAAAGTACCAATTTCACCTGCTGCCCTGGCTAAAGACTTGCAGGCATTAAGACTTATTGAGCCATAACTCATTGCGCTAAATAATATCGGCGTTTCTAATTTGAGCTGTGGGTTTAATTTGGTCTTAAGTTGCGGTTCTTTTTTAGAATAATCTATCTCCAATTTATCTGGTTTTCTTCCAATGTAAGTGCATAATTCCATTGGCTCTCGCAATGGGTCAATCGATGGATTAGTGACCTGTGAAGCATTAAGCACAATATGGTCCCAGTATATAGGATAAGGTTTATCGCAGCCCATCCCGGTTAAAAGCACACCGCCAGTTTCAGCCTGTTTGATGATATTTTTAATAACCTGAGCATTCCAATTAGCGTTTAGCTTAAACTCAGAAGGATTGCGTCCTATTGTAATTGCGCCAGTGGGACAAATGGTCTCGCAGAAATGGCATCCAACACATTTTCCACTGTCAGAGAACACCGTATCGGTCTGGGCGTCATATGAATGCACGTCGTTAGAACACATCCTTACGCACACCTGACAGGCAATGCATTTTTCGTCGTCTCTTTCTATAATAAACTCTGTTGGCGGTGGTCTCTTAGCCATTTTGTTTCTTGAGCCTCCCGATAACCGGCTGGCCCGCTTTAGGCATCCAGACTTTATCTGGCGTTGGGCAAATCTCTCGAATTGCTGACTCCTCAGACGCCAAGTAAAGTTTATTCTCAAAAGTTGCAGCCATCAAGGGCCTCAATTTAATCCTATCATTTAGTCCTATCATAGACTCGCTATTCGCTACTATAATACTAAAGGGCCCATTGACTAATGCGCTTCCATAAGTAATACGGAGCGCTCGTAAAATTTCCCTTTTCTCTGGAGATTCCCTCTCCATGCTATCCCAAAAAGGAGCAGCTAATATATCAGCTACTATTTCAAAAGAAAGTTTATGTTTTCTAACCAAAAGGTCGAAAAGATAGGTCATTACTTCAGTGTCGGTAAAGAAAGCACAGGTATATCCATAATTTAGAAGGAACCTTCTATTTATACCATATGATGAAATCTCCCCATTATGCACAACTGACCAGTCTAAGAGTCCAAAAGGATGTGCACCTCCCCACCACCCCACGGTATTCGTGGGAAACCGGCCATGCGCTGTCCAGATGTAGGCTTCGTATTCTTCCAACCTGTAGAATCTTCCAATATCTTCTGGATATCCCACACCTTTAAACACGCCCATATTCTTGCCACTCGAAGCCACAAATGCACCCTCAATTTGGGTATTTATTTCCATTACGGTCTTAACCACAAAATCTTCTTCTGTTAAGTCATAGTGCAATTTCATTTTCTCTTCTTTTGGCTGTAAAAAATATCTCCATAGAAGTGGTCTATATTTTACAGATTTATCTTCTTTTGTAGGTATAATTTCGTCTTTTACTAATTTATAATTATTTCTAAGGAATTCCTCTGTTTGAACCATAGCAGATTTACTCTCAAACATCATGTGAAAACACCAGTAGCTTTTGAACTCCGGGTATATCCCATAAGCGGCAAAGCCGCCTCCTAATCCATTCGCACGTTCGCGCATAGAGGCGATTGAGGTAATAATGTCTCTCCCTGAAAATCTCCTGCCACTTTGGTCCATTATACCCACTAGTCCACAACCACTTATATCTTTCCCAGGAAAGTAATTCATTTTTCAATCTCTCCTAATATTCCTTATACTTATTGACAATTGGTAATCTTCTATCTTTACCAAATGCTTTTGGCGTAATCTTGATCCCCGGTGGCGCCTGGCGTCGTTTGTACTCGTTCCTATCTACCATCTGAATAACCTCTTTTACTATTTCTGGGTTCAATTTAGTAGATGATACAATCTCTTCGAAACCTTTATCCTCTTCCACATATTCTTTCAAAATCACATCCAAAATTGGATAAGGGGGAAGAGTATCTTTATCCATTTGGTTCATCTTTAATTCTGCGGAAGGCTCCCTTTTGAAAATGCTGTCTGGGATTAATCTTCTATCTTCTTTTTCATTTCTGAACCTTGCAAGTTTATAGACAAGCTCTTTAAGCACATCCTTTATTACTGCAAAACCTCCCGCCATATCGCCATATAAGGTGCAGTATCCCACAGAAGTCTCACTCTTATTCCCAGTTGTAAGCACAAGCCAGCCAAATTTATTGGACAACGCCATAAGAATATTACCCCGTATTCTCGCCTGAAGATTCTCTTCGGTCATATCAGGAGGTAAGCCAAAGAACTCTTTCTCAAACAAAAGAAGATATATTTTGAAAATAGCATCTATTGGAACTACAATTAGTCTGATCCCCAAATTATGAGCCACGAGTTTAGCATCAGATTGAGTCTCTTTCGATGAATATCGAGACGGCATCGACACTCCAATGACATTTTCTTTTCCAATCGCATCACAGGCAATTACAGCTGTTAAAGAAGAATCTATCCCACCACTTAACCCGATAATTGCTTTTTTGAATCCATTCTTTCTAACATAGTCGCGGGTTCCCAGAACTAAGGCATTATAAATCTCATTTATTCTATCTAATTTTTTGCAATATCTTTTGGGCAAATCTGGCTTTTTAGTATCCTTAAATTTATCCAATTTTATATAGTATTTACATTCAACTCTAGCCTTTGATTTATTGTTTACTCTTATCGGTAAATCAGCAAAAATTAAATCCTCTTCAAACTGCTTGCCTGTTACGATCTTTTTTCCTTTCGCATCAAGAATCATACTCGTGCCATCAAATACAAGCTCATCTTGACCGCCAACTAAGTTGTTGTAACAAATATAAGCGTTTGTCTCTTCTGCACGCTCTTTTAACATTTTCTCTCTTAAAGTCCCTTTTCCCGCATGATATGGAGAAGCAGAAATATTTATAAGCAGTCTGGCGCCCTGACCTGCCTGGTATTTTGCTACTCCTCCTTTCATCCAGATATCTTCACAGATGTTAACTCCAAGCACTGCTCTTCCTAAGGCAAACACAAAAGGACTATTTCCTGGTTGAAAATACCTCTTCTCGTCAAAAACGCCATAATTGGGAAGTTCTATTTTATGAGCGATCCCTTTTAATTTTCCTTTGTGAATTACGCCCGCAGCACTATATAAATTCCCCTCCTTATCTCTATCAACAAATCCTACAATTACCACAATATCAGATATTCTTTCTGCAAGTGAATGTACAGCTTTTATATTGTCTGTTACAAAATACTTCTTTAACAATAAATCCTCTGGCGGATAGCCACATATCGCCAGTTCGGGGAATGTTATTATATTGGCTTTAAGTCTTTGAGCCTGCATCGTGAAATCTAAAATTTTCTCCACATTCCCTTTTAAATCTCCCACGGTGACATTAATCTGTGCCAAGGCTATTCTTAATATTTCTTCCATCTCGAAACCTCAATATCCCAGAATTTAAGTCTTCGGGTAATCTATCCCCTTTATCCAATTCAAAAGCCTTAACTTCCCAGGGCATATTTTCAAAAAATTCGCCTATAATCCCTGGCCCTTCTATTGAAATATGCTTTATAATAACTATCATAACCCCTTTTAAAGAATAGGAAGTAGTTTATCCAGTTCATATTGTGTCAACTGTATTCGATAATTTTCCCATTCTTTTTTCTTTAGTTCAATAAATCTCGTAAATACATGTTCCCCTAAGGCTTTTTTAACAAGCTCGCTCTGTTCGGCAATAAGAACCGCCTCCCCTAAACTGTCAGGTAAAGACTCGATCCCCAGTTCCTTCCTTTCCTCACTGGATAAATGATATAGATTCTTTTCCATCGGCTCAGGGAGTTTGTATTCCTTCTCTATCCCTTCAAGCCCAGCATGAAGCATAACAGCAAATGTAAGATAAGGATTGCATGCTGGATCAGGACATCTAAACTCTGCTCTAGTGGCTTTCTCTTTCCCTGGGTGATAAACCGGGACACGTATTAAGGCTGAGCGATTTCTTTTTGACCAGGCAATATAAACAGGTGCTTCATAACCTGGCACAAGCCTTTTGTATGAGTTTGTCCATTGTGCAAATATAGCACTCATCTCTCTCGCATGTCTCAGTTGTCCAGCTATAAATTTCTTGGCCGCATCAGATAGATAGTATTTATCTTCTTTAGAGAAAAATGCATTCTTATCACCTTTAAACAATGACTGATGTGTGTGCATGCCACTTCCGTTTTCACCAAATAAAGGCTTTGGCATAAATGTGGCATATACTCCATACTTCTGTGCTATCTCTTTAACGACTATTCTATAGGTTATAACATGGTCCGCCATATCCAAGGCATCCGTATACCGCATATCAATCTCGTGCTGGCTCGGCCCCACCTCGTGATGCGAGTATTCTATCGGAATTCCCATAGCCTCTAAGGCAATGATTGTATCTCTACGCAGGTCGCTAGCCACATCCAATGTTGTTAAATCAAAATATCCGCCTTTGTCCAGTAGTTCTCTGCTTGATGTCTCATTTTTAAAGTAAAAATATTCCAGCTCTGGCCCTAGATAATAGTGATCAAATCCCATCTTCTTCATCCGTTGTAAGGCTTTTCTTAAGACATTTCGCGGGTCTCCCTCGTACAGTTCTCTCTCGGGCGTTAAGATATTGCAAATCATTCTGGCAACTTTCTTTTCCTGTGGCCTCCAGGGTAGAATCTGAAAAGTAGCTGGATCTGGCACTGCTACCATATCACTTTCCTCAATAGACTGATAGCCTGTAATAGACGAGCCATCGAAACCCATTCCGTCCTCTAATGCGCCTCCCAATTCGCTGTCAGTAATTGCAAAACTTTTTGCCTGCCCTAAAATATCAGTAAACCATAATCTGATGAATTTTACATCTTTCTCTTTAACCACCTTTAGAATTTCTTCTTTTGTTTTTTCAACCATCTTATTCTCCTTTCTTCAGTGATTTATTCATTCAGAAGGCTACCATAAAAACAAAAAAGACGTTCAAAAACCTAACATGGTTTTCTAGAACGCCTTCGTTCTCTTTTTAAAATAGGCGCAAACTCTGTACCTATTTTTTTATATCTATTACAAGTATATAAGTAAAAAATGAGTCGTTTTGGTAACCCCTTTTACCCAATTGCAACCGAACCGCGTTCTTCAGTACGAATACGTATGCATTCCTTAAGGTCTAACACAAATATTTTTCCATCTCCGATTTCGCCAGTCTTGGCGCCCTTTATAATCGCTTTTATAGTCGGCTCAACAAAATTCTCATTTACGGCAATCTCCAGTCGTGTTTTCCTTAAGAGGTTACCTGTTTCTTTTGCGCCTCGATATACCTCAGTTATGCCCTTTTGACGACCGTGACCTAAGACTTCATTTACAGTTATCAGATTTACCTCTGCCTTGTAAAGCTCTTCTTTTGTTTCTTCTAACTTGTCTGGTTGAATTATTGCAATAATCAGTTTCATAAAAAACCTCCTGCTATTCCAATACTGTATAAGCCCTTTCGTGATGCTGGGTAAGGTCAAGTCCCATGAGCTCTTCTTTTTCCGTGACGCGCACACCAATAAATAGATCAACCAATTTATAAATAATAAAAGTAACCACCAAGGTGTACACCAGTGTTGCTAAAACTGCTATCAGCTGGATGAAAAGCTGCTTGGGATTACCGAAGAATAAGCCATCAGCACCGTTGGGATTAACCGCTTTGGAAGCAAATAGTCCTGTCGCAAGAGCGCCGCACATACCACCAATGCAATGAACTCCAAATGCATCCAGAGAATCATCATAACCTAATTTTGGCTTAATTATACTTACCGCAGTAAAACAAAAGACAGCGCCTAATAGGCCGATTATTATTGCAGGTATTACACTCACAAAACCCGCAGCGGGAGTAATGGCCACTAAGCCTGCTACAGCACCTGAAGCTGCACCAAAGATTGTTGGTTTTCCATTACGCAGCCACTCTATAAGCACCCAGCTCAACCCAGCAGTAGCTGCGGCTGTATTAGTTACCACAAAGGCATTTACTGCTAACCCATTTGCTGCTAGAGCACTTCCCGCATTGAATCCAAACCAACCGAACCAAAGCAAAGCTGCGCCTAAGACTACAAAGGGCATATTATGTGGAGTCGGAATGTTTCGCTCCAAATTTTTTCTTTTGCCGATTATTAAAGCCGTAACTAAAGCAGCTATACCAGCATTAATATGCACCACTGTCCCTCCGGCAAAATCCAGCGCACCTAAATTTCTAAGCCACCCGCCGAGCCCCCATACCCAATGGCAAACTGGATCGTAAACAAAAGTTGCCCAGAGTAAAGTAAAAAGCAAAAATGCGGAAAATTTCATCCTTTCTGCAAATGCCCCGATTATAAGTGCAGGAGTAATTATGGCAAACATTGCCTGAAAGATCATGAATGCCTGATGCGGTATAGTTGCTGCATAATCAGGAAAAGACTCCAATCCCACACCTTTTAACCCAAACCAGCTAAAACCACCCCAAAAACCTTTTGCCGGAGCAAAAGAAAGACTGTAACCAAATAGAACCCATTGGATACTTAATACAGCTAAAATGATGAAACACTGCATAAAAATGCCCAAGATATTTTTACGTCTGACCATGCCGCCATAGAAAAAAGCAAGTCCCGGCGTCATCAACATTACTAAAGCTGACGAGACCAAGACCCACGCTGTATCGCCTGTATTTATCATTTCTTTCCTCCTCTTTAATAAACTAAAAAGGCGCCCAATTTTTACCTTCATGGTATCAAACTGGACGCCTACGTCTCTTATACTTACGTCGTATTAAAATCTTTAAAGTAACAAAGACGTCCCTTAATGAACGCCTTTGTCTTAACACAACAATGTGTCTTTTATAATCTCAGTTATTTAAAGTAAAAAATTTCCTTTTTTGGTAACCATTATTTTTTGGCATTTTTCTATAATCCTTTTTTTTTGCTTAACTACCATAACGTGTGATATACCTATCTCCTTACCAATCTCTCTCACTGTATAACCAGCTAATAGAAGTAAAAAGACCACTTTTTCCTTCTTTGTAAGACCATTATTACTTATTTCATCCATGGTTAGATTCCTATCTATACATTTATCCAAAGACTCACCGCCGTCCGGCAAAATATCTCCCAAAGTATAACCATCATCATTAATAGGTTTTCCCAAACTTACTATAATGGCTTTTGTGCTATTTTTTCTCAGATAATTTAAAATGTGGAATTCACAGCTTTTTACAACATAGGCCTCATTCAGGCCATCAGGAAGTCCTCCTTTAAAGTTGTTCCATAGATGAATACACATCTCCTGATAGAGATCCTCCTCACCAATGAAAAAACCATGGCCATTATGGTTTCTGGCTATTCTTTTTAATTTTGGAGATATTTCTTTAAACAATGTCTCAAAGTCCATATTCTTGCCACCGGGCCTAAAATAAAAAAGGCGTTCTACACCTTCCCTTGGCATAGAACGCCATTGTCCTAAAAAGAAAAACGTCCTCCTTAGCAGACTTTGCTACTAAAAAGGACGTCCTTATCCAATTCTTCTACCGTTGAACCAAAAGGACCATAATGCAAAAAAGACGTTCTTTCGAACGCCTTTGTCCCTTTTCCTTAAGCACTAGCCTTGTGCTTTATTTTACTAAATTAATTATATCACAAGCCCCCACCCTTGTCAAGCTTTTTTTCTTTGCGCTTCTCTTTTACAAAGCCTGTCTAACCCTTCAATTAATCCTTTTTAGCGACATTGTAGGCGTCAAGGATACTCCAGATGCCCAGGATACAAATAAAAAGTAATCCTACTGCAAAAATAACCGCTCCCC
>Ga0315282_10003520_pt1 | contig 28023 bp, 18 predicted proteins | sample YL17G07_20_MG_FD_203693 | JGI IMG/M metagenome (GOLD analysis project Ga0315282, IMG submission 203693) | Sediment microbial communities from Yellowstone Lake, YNP, Wyoming, USA - YL17G07_20 | ecosystem: Environmental > Aquatic > Freshwater > Lake > Sediment | place: USA: Wyoming | collected...
TGTAAGATGCGTAGAAGATGGTTCTCTAAAGTTGTTTCAGATACGTTGTTAAATTAATGTCTTTGTTTTGAATCCCCAATTTTTTCCTAATATTATTACGATGAGTCGTTACGCTCCGGACGGATATATCTGAAAGTTTAGCGATTTCTTTGGATGAAAGCCCGCTTTTTATCAAATTGCTGATTTCGATTTCTCGTTGGGTCAATCTAATCATCTTTTTTGAAATCTCCGCGCCAAATGGAGATGTCAGATTTTTCAAGTTTTCTTCTAATAAATTGATTGCTATTGGATCAATCTTTGAGCCTTTCATTTTCATTCTTTCCAATAATGGGAATAATAAATGGATGATATTTTTTTTGATGTGATCTTCCATTTTTTCTTTTTCCGCTTTCACCTGGTCCATGAGTTCTCTTAGCGCAATATTTTTTTGTTCCAACATAAAATTCTGTTCTGAAAGCTTTTGCTCGCTCTGGCGCAACGCTTCTTCTACTTGTTTGCGTTCTGAAATGTCGATGGCGGTCCCAAGGGCGGCCGGCTTTCTTTCATATTCAATAATGCCCGTAGAGAAGTCCACCCATAGCGATTGTCCTTCTTTAGTGATTACTTTTACTTCATATCTTAAAGGCAGATCTTCCTTTTTCAATCGGGCAATCGCTCTTTGTTGGACAATTTCACGAAAGTCCGGGTGAATCAGATCCCAGACATTCATATTTAAAATTTCTTTTTCGGTAAACCCCAAAACTTTTTCCATAATCGGATTTACATAAAGAAACCTGTTTTCTTTGTAGATGAAAATAGCCACCCCTGCCGTTTCAGCCAAGGTTCTGAATTTTTCTTCGCTGTCTCGAAGCGCCTCCTCTGCTTGTTTGCGTTCGGTGACATCGCTGCCGACAGCAATTGAACCTATAATGTTGCCTTTTTCGTCTGAAAGGCTTTGCGAGAACCAGGAGATGACCCGATATTGGCCGTTTTTACAACGGATGGTCGTTTCAAAATCCTTCGCTGTCTCTCCTTGCTCAATTATTCGAAGCGCCTTTGCGAAAATGTCATTTCGATATTGTTTGTCAGGGTACAACCATTCCCATATTTTTCCATGTCCGATTACTTTTTCGCGCGAATATCCGCTGATCTTTTCTGCTGCTTTATTCCAAATGAGGACATTTCCTTTTTCATCCAAGACATCGAGCCACATGCTCGCATTGTCTATAATAATTTGCTGAAACTGGTTTAATTTATGGATCGCCTCTTCGGCTTTCTTGCGTTCGGAAATGTCGCGGGTAATCCCCAGAAATCCGATTGCCTTGCCGTTCGAATCGCGCAGAAAGTTGAGTTTGACTTCCGTCCAATGGAGGCCGCCGTCTTTTGTTCGTTGTTTGAATTCAAAGGTCCGCGACCTACGCAGATTTTTCTTTTCCTGTTTCTCGATTTCCATTTCTTCCTGATAGACCTGCATACCCATCGCAATATCTTCCGGCAGAAGATCATCTGCAATAGTGCGAGACAAAGCTTCTTCCTGACTGGACCATCCGAAAAGCTGCACTACGGAAGGGCTGACGTACGTGTATTTCAAATTTAAATCCGTCGTCCAGATGACATCGGATGTATTTTCAGCCAGCAGCCTGAATCGCTCTTCGCTTTCCCGCAACGCCTCTTCGGCTTTCTTGCGTTCGGAAATATCTCGCGTGATTCCCAACAATCCGATGGGCTTGCCGCTTGAATCTCTAAGAAAAGTCACTTGTATTTCAGTCCAGACCAATTTGCCGTCCCTGGTATATTGCTGCAATTCCAAGATGCGCGACCTGTGGAGGTTTTTTGACGTCTTTTTTTCTATTTCCAGTTCTTCCTGCAAAATCTTTTTGACCTGCCCGTACCCGTTTGACGTCAAATCCTGTTCGATCGGCAATATTCGTGCTTCTTCGACGCTCGGATATCCGAAAACATGCATTACAGATGGGCTTAAGTAAGTGCAATTCAAGTCGAAATCCATAGTCCATATAACGTCCGTCGAATTTTCAGCCAGCCTGCGAAAGCGTTCTTCGCTGGCCCTTAGATCTTCCTCTGCACGCTTGCGGATCAGCGCTTCTGAAAAGGTCACCGAAAGGGTTTCGATTATCTCTTGATCGTATGGGTCATATCCCGATTTTTTGTTGGCCAGGGCAATCAAGCCAAATGTCCCGTCATGTTTTTTCAAAGGGACGCCCAGAAAAGAGATCAGGCGAGGATGGCCGCTTGGAAAAGAAGCATGATCGATGTAATTAGAAAGGTCATTATCGATAATCGGTTTTTGTTCCTGTAAAACTTTGCCCCATAGGCCCTGTATTTCCTGCCTGCTTATTTTCTTTAATGTTTTCTCTCTGGCGACTTTGTCATCTTTCCAGCCGCCGGTGTCAAAAGCGAGGGTGTCAAAGAACCCGTCTTCATTGATTTCACCGATGAAACCGAGCTTGCTGCTTGTAAGTTCTTCAGCGATTTTCAGACATGTATCGGCCATATCTTCTATAGATCCGCTTTTGAAAGATTCTTGTAAAACCTTATTGATTGCATCCAATTTTGCGCTTTGTCTTAAAATGTATTCTTCTGCTCGTTTGCGGTCGGTGATGTCTTCACCAATGGATTGGTATTCTACGATGTCATCATCCACAAATACCGCACGATCAATCCAACGCTGCCATCGAATTTCACCGTTTTTTGTAATGACTCGATGTTCGTACGTAGCTACGGGATTTTTTGAATTAAGAGATTGAAACTGGTTTCTCACATATTCGCGGTCTTCTTCGGGAATAAGCATGATAAAGTTATAGCCGATAAGCTCTTCGCGTTTTTTCCCAAAATATTGCGCGTAAGCTTCATTGACGAAAGTGATTGTGCCGTCAGTCAAAAAGCGGCAGATTAAAATAGGAAGATCTTCAACGATCGCGCGGTAAAGCGCTTCGCTTTTCTGCATCGACTCCTCTGCTTGTTTGCGGTGTAATGCGATGGATGACTGGTGCGCAAAGGTTTCGAGCGTCCTAATGTTCAAGACGGCATCTTTGGAAAGAAGGATAGTCGCAGATCCATATAACCGGCCATGCCTGGAAAAGCCTATGGCATAGATTTCATTGATGTCCAATAGCTTTTCAATGGAGCGACATATCGGCTTGGGGATTTTCTTAAAACTAAGTTCGTAAATACCGCCCGGCACTTTGACTAATTTGCCGCTTTTAAGCCCGATCCGGGCATCGTCATCATTGATTTTGAAAGACATTCCTATCAGATTCTGCCCGATAAAATCGATTACTTTTGTAATATTTTTTCCGAGACCATGGATCGACCTGCAAATTATGGAATCTGAATTTTTGTCGTATTCGTTGACCAAGATGATGGATGATCCCAGAATTTTATGCAGATATTCTCCGATAAATTGGTGGATATCGACTTTGGGAGCCAGCTCGACGCATTGCATGGCCGACTCGTACAAAATTTCCAGATCACGCGCATTTTTTCGTTCGCGCTGCTCCACCTCCTTGCGCTCGTTGACCTCCGCCAACAAATGCCTGTTGATTTTTCTCAGTTCTTCCGTGCGTTCTTGAACCGTCCTTTCCAATTCAATGCGAGTTGTTTGTAAAGATTTCTCGTGGAGTTTTTTCGAGGTAATGTCCTCAAAAATGTAAAAGCGCCCAAGATTCCGATTGTCTTGGTCGCGGACTTGCGTTGAAAAACTGCGGATAACACGGCCGTTTGCAAATGGAATTTCATCCTCGACAACGGCCCGATTTTCCTCGCTTTGAAGGGATTTAAAGGATTCTGCAAAGCCGGCTGCGTCGGCCATCAATGGCATGCAATGGCGGATGATATCGCTGTTTTTCAATTCGCCGCGGCGCAAGCGCTCTTCCAGTTGCTCGATGCCCCATAATTCGCAAAACTTGTGATTGAAGTGGATGATTTCATCCGTGCGATTATCAACGACCAAACATCCTAATGGAGAAGATTCGATCATAAAATATAATATGGACGTTTTTGTTTGAAGGCTTTCATTACCGGCCTCAAAAGAAGCGAGTTCGTTTTCAAGCTCAACTACGCGTTTGCGCAGCGTTTCCAACTCGCGTTGTGTTTTATTGCTTGTTAATTCTGTTGCATCCATGTCATCAATCTCCAAGCATAAGTGTTAAAAGCCATCCGAATGACGGCCTTTTCGACAAGGTTATTTCAATTATCCCTATGATGATATCAGTTTATAGAGTCATAAACGATGTTAGGATTTCACAAAATATTTGCAAGGGGGTTGCTCAATTTAGATAAAATTCAGGATCTGGTCGGAAAGCGATTTAGTATCAGCAAAACTAAAGCTCTTTTCATGAAATATGTCCAGACATGCCTCGACGACATCCGAGTCATAAAGGATAGCCTTGTTATTGGAAATTTCTTCCAAAGCGGCCGGCAAACCGAGCGCCGGCCTGTAAGGGCGATGATGAGCCATGGCTTCGACTACATCAGCCACCGCCAATATCTTGGACGGCAAAAGCAGTTTATCGCCCATAAGGCCCTGCGGATATCCGGATCCGTCAATTCTTTCGTGATGTTGCAAAACGATATCGGCAATAGGAAAAGGAAAATCAATGGTTTTTAAAATATCATAACCTGTCTGCGGATGTTTTTTGATAATGCTGAATTCTTCAACGCATAGTTTGGTCGGCTTAGCCAAAATTTCCGCCGGAATGGAAAGTTTTCCAATATCATGAATAATCCCGGCCATCCAAGTAGCGGTCACATAGTCTTTTATAATGTTCATCTTCTCTGCAATGGCTCTGGCCAGATGAGCCACACGGAGTTGATGCCCGGCGGTATACGGATCTCTTTTCTCTATTGTAATGGCCATCGCATTAATGATGCCGTTGAAGGACTTTTTCAATTGTTCGAGGGAACGTTGAAGTTGAGCATTGGTGCTTCCCAGTTCTTTGGTTCGCTCCTGAACCAATTTTTCCAAGTGCTTTTGGTAGCGAAGATTTTCTTTTTCCAGGCGGTCTTTTTCAGCATGCAGGGCTTTTAATCGGATGGCGCTCGCAACTGCTTTGCGGATGATTTTACCGGATACCGGTTTGGCAAGATAATCGAAAGCGCTTTCTCGAACAGCCCTGGATGCGGTCTCGACTGTAGGTTCTCCCGTCATCAAAATGACTTGTACCTTATGTGAAGTTTCACGTATTTTGGAAAGCAACTCCATGCCGCTCATCTGCGGTAAGATGATATCAGTAACGACCACATCAATTTTGTTTTTTTCTAAAATTTCAATCGCCTTTGAAACATCGGGAGCTGTAAAAACTTCATATCCGTCTTCAAGCAGGAAGATCTTTAATGGTTCTCGAACGCTTTCCTCGTCATCAACGACCAATACTTTTGCCATGATTCTTACTCCACATTTTTATAATTTTTTTTATTGCCGTCTAAAGACCAATCGCTAAGGATCGGCAACTCGATATGAAATCTTGTGAATTCTCCCTCCTTACTGTCAGCCCAAAGGGCGCCGTTGTGGTCTTTAATGATGCCATGACTTACTGAGAGCCCCAGTCCGGTGCCGACATCCCTGGGTTTGGTTGTAAAAAAGGGATCGAAAATTCGATTTATTATTTCCGGGGCAATTCCACATCCGAAATCCACTACTGTAATCCGCAGCCATTCTTTGTCTTCTTTTTCAATGCACATCGCGGTTATATTGATGATCTTATTTTCATCGTAGCCCGGATAGCGTTCATTGAGCGCATCTCGCGCGTTCGTCAATAAATTCAGAATTACTTGTTGGATTTGTTGGCTGCGGCATTTAATCTTAGGCAGATCTTTTGGAATTTCTAAGTTTATCTTGATTTGATCCTTTCGGAGGACTGCTCCAATAATTGAAAGAGTGGATTCAATAATATCTGAAATGAAAGCCGGGCTATGACTTTCTTTTTCTTGACGCGAGAAAGTCAGCAGGTTACGCACAATTTTGGCTACCCGACCGCCCTCCAATAGAATTTTCTCCGAATATTGGTACAAGGGCTCGTCAGGTTTCAGACGATTTTGAATCAGCTCGGCATAATTCATTATTCCGGAAAGCGGATTATTGATTTCGTGAGCGATGCCGCTGGCCAAAGTGCCGATCGATTCGAGCTTTTGCTGCTGTCGGAAATGAGCTTCCTGTTGCGCCTTTTCGGCTTCCGCCCGCTTGCGCTCGGTGATGTCGCGCTCGATGGATATTGAAAGAGTCTTTGAACCGACCTTAATCTCTCTCACCGAGCACTCGAAATCCCGGATCGCACCGTCCTTGCATCGGTGCTTCGACTCGAACACCCCGGCCTCTCCGGAAAGAACCTTCTGCCTCCTTTTCTCGATCAGTTCCAAGGCATTGGGGGCCGCCTCCAGAAAAGATACCGGCTTGCCGATGAGTTCATCCCGTTCGTACCCGAGGATGTGGAAGGTTGCGATATTTGCATCACGGATGATGGGAATGCCGTCGGGCCGGATTTCCAGAAGAAGGATCATGTCAGCCGCCTGCTCGAAAAGGGTTCGAAACCGCTTTTCGCTCTCCCTTAGCGCCTTCTCCGCCCTTTTGCGGTCGGTGATGTCTTGAACGGTCCCGACTATCTTATCGACTTGCCCGAATTGGTTTAGGACCGGATTTCCAATAGCGATGGCATCGACCGCTCCGCCGTTCGGAAGATTAACGCGTACGACGATTTTGTAGGGCTCGCCTTCGGAGGCCTTTTTGGCACATTCTTTCAATCGTGCGTAGTCTTCGGCGGAGTAATAACCGGCCTCTTCCTCCGCAGTGGGCGGACCAAGTTGCGGGTCTCGTCCATAAAGTGTGAACACCATGTCCGACCAAAATATTTGTTTCTTATTCAGATCATATTCCCAATTGCCTATCCGGCCAATCCTTTGGGCCTCTTTCAGTCTGGCTTGGCTTTCCAGTAACGCTTCCTCCGCCCGCTTGCGCTCTTTGATGTCGAGACAGGTGCCTATCATACGCACGGGCTTACCGTTCGTATCGGTGAAGGCGCGGCCCCTGGCGTTGAGGTAGCGCCAGCCACCGTCGCGGAGCTTCACGCGGTAGTCGGTATAGTAGGGTCGATTCTGCTCCAACGCATCAGCCACGTCGCGCTGCACATGCTCCCGGTCGTAGGGATGTAGCCGTTCGACGAACTGCGAGAATCGTGTGAGCCCTTCAGGGGCGACGTCGAACAGCCGGTATAACTCCTCCGAGCCGCTGATCTCGTCCTTGACGGCGTCCCATTCCCAGCTCCCCATGTGGGCCACCTCCTGGGCCTCGACAAGACGATCACGGGTCTCTCGCAGTTTCTCCTCCGATCGCTTATGGTCTGTGAAATCCGTGAACGTTCCTTCGATTCTCACCACCCGACCCTTCTCGTCTTTCACCAGATGGGCGTTCGCCATGACGACGATCTTTTTGCCGTTGATTGTCTTCGCGTTGATCAGGTAGTTTCGAATAAAGCCCTGGGTCATCAACTCGGTCAGATATTCCCCTCGGTCATCCGGATTCTGCCAGAAATCCGGTAGCCGGCTCCCTCTGACGTCTTGCTCGGTGTCAAAGCCGAGCATTCGATTGAAGGCTCGATTGTGGTCGAGCAACAGCCCATCCGTAGTGACACTATAGTAACCTTCATCAAGGTATTTCACCGTATCACGGAATTTGCGCTCGCTCTCCTCCAGCGCCTTTTGCGCCGTGCGTTCCTGAGTCTGGTCGCGAAAGACCAGCACCACGCCTGTGATTTCGCCGCTCTCGTCGCGGATCGGCGCGCCACTGTCTGCAATGGGCCATTCCGTTCCGTCGCGGGCGATCAGCAGGGAGTGGTTCGCAAGACCGACCACCTGCCCCTCGCGCAGCACGCGCTGTGCGAGGTTCTCCATCACGGCGCGGGTTTCTTCGTTGATGATTTGGAATACCTCGTCGAGGGGCTTACCCTGGGCTTCTGTCTCTTTCCACCCGGTGAGCGCTTCGGCCATCCGATTCATCCGGATAATCCGGCTGTTAACTTCGGTGACGATGACCCCATCGCCGATGCTGTACAAGGTGGCGCGAAAACGCTGCTCGCTCGACTTGAGATCCTCGTTTGCACGCTGGCTGCGGATTTTCATATTATCCTGCTTTTTTCTTTGTTCCGCTTTTACCTCAGCGTGTTTAGACATTTGTGCTCCCAAGTTCCAGAGACCGAGATTGGACCTTCCAATGAGTGATCGCCGGATATTTCATTCTTTTTGGCGTCAATCTCATGCATAAGGCGCACACATGTGGCGCCTCATGCCGTTTTGGTCCGGCCTCTGCTTCTGACCCCTCAATTTTTCTAAGATTCATTGATTTATTAGTGTTTAAATTTTTGGGCATAATCCTGCCCCCCCCCCGCATCAGGCGGAAAAAATAGAATTTTTCTGGCAACAATCCGGCGGTCATAATTATTATTGAAATAAAAAAGAACATTTTCGTCAAGTAATATTTTTTTCTTAGGACTCTCATCATGATTAAAAGCTATTAATATTTTGTTTTTATTATAGTATAATGTTGTTTCGAATTTGCAATACTTAAAAAATACCTATATAATACGTATATCTTATACGTAGTAAAAACGCTAATTAGAGTTTTTGAAAAGGAGCAAGTTATTTGTAACTTATTGAAATAATGGCAAATTCTACTTAAAAATTGATCGATGAGTATATCGAACTTTGATTGCAATGAAGTAGAAATTTCTATTTAAGAATCAATAAACAATTCGATTTGGTGTGATTTATTTAGCATTGGTATTTTAATGGAATAAGGATTTTGATTATTCTTGCCCTGAAAGGGAATAGGGCAAGCGCTTCCACCTGTTTATTCCGGATAGTGTTTGAAAAAAAGCTTTTAAAAGCCGTACGCTTCGTCTTGCTCTATTTTCGCCAATGTCCAGTCAAAATCGCCGCTGCTGATATTGGCGTTGCAGTATTCGCAGATTCCGTTCATAGAGACCTTGAGAGGCGCACCGCAGTTGGGGCAGTTATCGTTCGACCGAATATCGCCCTCGGTCCCTTCTTTGGATTTGAAACCCGCTTTGCGGATGAAAGTCCAGTACTCGGTAAATTTGCGGTTTTTTCCTTTATTTCCCGCAATGAGTTTGCCTTGCGCATCGATTGTATAGTCAATCATTTGTGCCCATATCCTGACGGTGATCATGTCAAAGTAAGGATCTCTCACCACTTTCACGACTTCAATTTTCTCAAGGTTGATGTTTTCCAAGTAATTGGTATACCCGTGGGTCTTATAACGTTCCATCCAGAAAAGGTGGAACTGGAAAAGTCGATCGGTCTCGTAGGGGCGAGCGGATTCCCATGACTTATCAGCCCACGATTTTTGCAGGGCAAAAAAGATGTCTCTGACCCGTTTCTTGAATTGATCCCAATTGAATTCCGGGTAGGCCAAGGCAAAGGCTTTGCGTTCGGCCTCGAGGTCCGGGGCGTAGAGGGTCGGAAGATCGGTTCCGACCTCTACCCCGCCTAAGGTCAGGGGCACGGTCTCGCGCGGGCGAATATCTTTTTCCTGAAGCTCGATCAATTCCCATGCGAAGTCGCCCGGTTTGACGATTGTTCCGCAATAAGCGCAGGCGCCGCTTTGGTCGATTTTTACCGGGCTTCCGCAAGAGGGGCAATGGAGCGATTTGGTGTGTTCGGGCCCTAACGATTTTACTCCCATGCGGCGTTGGAAAGTCATGCCTGTATTGGTGTACCAGGCGGTCGCCTTGCCGTCTCCTTTTGCCGGACGCTCGATGTAGTTTGTCTCCAGATCGACCATGATCCGCCAGTATGATCCGGCTTGTTGAATCATGGCGATTTTCGAAGAACCGACAATTACCCCTTCTATAACGAATTCCGTTTTGCGATTGCTTTCCAATTGTGTGTACAATTCGGGGCTAAGGAACGGCGATAATGATTCGGTGATTCCGCCCGCGCCTCGCGCTTCTTGGTATCTGGCATAAATCATCTGGACGAAATCGAGAAAAAGGATTTCGGAAAAATTAGGATCGTCATCTTTCAGATTGCCAAAAGAAGCCTGCGGAACCATACCCAGTTGTCTGCGGCGACGCATTGCTTCTGCTTTCATTTTCTCAATTTCAAGTCCGGATGTGAAAGAAAACCGATATCTTATGCCGGTAATTCCCGCCCAAGCGATGCCGGCCGCCAATACGCCGACAATCGGAAAACCGATTACCGGATGATTAGTGCAAAGCCCGACCAGAAAAATTATCGCTTGAACGACGAGGAGGATCAGATTAATCAGATCGCCGATATCTCCGCCGCCTCCTCCTCCTCTGCCGCCCGAACTATGGCCGCCGCCGAACGATTCTCCGCCGCCTAACCGCCCCCATGCATCGGCGGAGAAGACAAGTAAAACTGCGCAGACAAAGAGAGGGAATAAATATCTACAAAACGATCCCTTTGGTCTAAAAAAAACTCTGCGGGTCGAGTTTTTGAACCAAGCATGCAAGCGAAACGAATTCATAACATCACCGGACGGTTGGGAATTTCATTGGGATTTTCGCCTACCGGCGGCAGATTTCGTTCAAGCAGTTCGGCCATTTTCTTCATAGAGGAAGCAAATGATTCGGGGAACTCCTTGCTGAACGAAGACGCCTGGAGGTCTGCAACCGCCAGATTCCATTCCGGACGCGGTACAGAGCGCTGCACGCCAACGTCGGCGATCACCTCAGCGCGGCGCTCGAACCAAGACACGTAGATGAGCAATCCGGTGCGGTCTTTTGTGTGGAAAACGCCTTGGCGAACCAAAGCCGACTCGGCGCCCGCCCGCACTTGTTCGGCTCTGCGCTTTGACGAGCTCAGCAATCGGCGGACTTTGGGCGACAGCTTGCTTATCGCCCAACCCAATAGAAACGAAACCGCCAGATCAAGCGGAAGCCCCCACGGCGAGAATCTAAAAGGGGCGAAAACGATGAACAATATCGACAAAACGGCGAAGAGCAATCCCGCCAGCATGTTTACATCTCGATAACTGCCGGACTTCCCGGCAAAGACGACCACGAATTCCACTGCGGTGCGCGATTCGCATTCTGCGACGACTCGCTCTATACAATCCGCGATTTCCGATTGTCTTTGCCGATATTTTGAAGACATAAAGAAATGTTATTTAACCTTGGAAGGTAAATCAACTGGTTTGAAGAATTTCTTTAAGTGCCCGCCGGCTGTCAGGTTTGATTAATGCATAAAAAAATCTGAAAAGCATTGAGTCAAAAGGAAAGAAATTCCAGCGCTTCTATCATTAAACAGAAGAATGCAGTATCACTTATTTCCGAGCGATCCGAGTTTTCACTTTCTTCCACGAGTCTGTAATCAAAAAGCTTTCATTCGCATTTTCGATCATCCGCTCGAATTTCGGCATGGGTACGGTAAAAGTCAAAATGCTTTCTTGTACGCATGGCCGGGCCGAGACATCGAACATCCCCAGCACAGCTCTCGGCCGGTCGGACTTGAACTCCGCATATGGGTAATAGACAATCGAACCGCAACCGGCGCAAAAGGGCGCAATAACTCCATTGGGCTCGTATTCCTCATAATTGGCCAGCGTAAAAAGCCCGGAGAGCACATCAGGCGGCGCAAAAAATATGGCCGCTATGGGTTCGTCTTTTTCTTCGAGCCGATCCCATCGCTTAAAAACGATATATTTTGCGGGGGCCTTGATATGAACGTGCTCTTTCATGGACTTTTTTACAAGCTCCGGCGACTTTTTATAGCGCTCGCCTTCCATTTTTCCGGGAATCCCGCACGATAGGAAATATTCAAAATTCGGCCTGAGTTTTTGAGTAAATCCCAGATATCGCTTTGCTCCGCCGCATCCCAACGAATCGACATCAAAGCAAAGCGAGCGGCCCGATCGAACCTTTGCCAGATCGCAGATCAGGCATCTTTGACCGGAAAATGGGGCTACACGCTCTTCGATATCACCTTTGTCGGTATAGAAAAAACAAATGGGCAATTGAGCTCCCGGAAAATAATTGCCCCACATTGCCATGAATCGATCTTTGATTGCTGTGTCCATGAAGTCGACTCCTAAAAAAAGAAGTGGTTATATTTAGCAATGTTTGCATAAAACATTTGCCATAATATTATAGGATTCGAATTAAATTTGTACGAGTTCATTATTTTTTTTGAAACAACGTCAGCCTTTTATTGTTTTTTTTAATCGATTGCAAGGGTTCGGAATTTGCCAAGCGTCAACTACATTGAATCGGCAATTGCTGCGAAATTCGACAAAGGCCTGGTGCTGGTCACCGGCGCTACAGGATTTCTTGGGCAGCATTTGGTTCGGGTTTTGCTGGAGCGAAAGATTTCCGTTCGCGCGCTCGGATTGGAGCTCGATATCGGGTTAAAGTTATCTGCTATGGGCGCCGATTTCCGCCCGGTGGATTTTCGCAATCGTGCTGCAATGGTTGCCGCTTGCCAAGGCGTCGACAAGGTCGTCCATGCCGGCGCGCTTGCGAGAGCCTTGGGCGATTACAAGGATTTTTATGAGACGAATGTGAGCGGCACTGAGAATGTCATCGCCGGATGCCGGGTTCATGGAGTAAATCGTCTCGTATATATATCCTCTTGCAGTGTGCTGGCCAGGCCCAAACCGCAATTTCATTTGGACGAATCGTATCCCTTCCCGCGCGAATACCTTTCTTTCTACGCAGAAACAAAGGCGTTGGCGGAACAACGGGTGAATAAGGCCTATGAAGAGGGCTTATCAACCGTAATCCTGCGTCCTAGGGCCATATACGGTCCGGGCGATAAGGCTCTCTTTCCGCGTCTTGCAGATGCGGTGGTTAAGGGACGCATGCCCTTATTGGGCGACGGCGAAACTCTTACCAATATTACGCATGTGTCGGACGTCGTACAGGCTATCCTTCTTGCGCTCGACGCAGAAAAAGCAAATGGCAAGACTTATATGATTACAGGGAACGAAGATGTGAATCTTTGGGAGATCATCCGATTAGTTGCCGATAAACTTGGAGCGTCGCCATTGCACAAGAGAATTTCTGTAAAGAAAGCCATGGCCATAGGCGGGGCCATGGAATCGCTCTGGCAATTGCTTAATTTGCGCCGCGAGCCGCCGTTGACTCGCTATAAAGTCGGTATGTTCGGCTATTCGCAAACCCACGATATCTCGCATGCGTGTGAAGACTTAGGGTATGAACCGAAAGTTCATTGGCGTGAAGGCGTATTGCAATTTTTGGAGTCGTTGTCAGCGCCGGAAAAAGAAACTCTGCCGGGGGTTGCAACGGTTCAGGAAAAAGAATCCCCTTCTGTGCCGGTTCCGGTGAAATTTACATTGATGCAAGTCGGCGTCACAAGAGCGCAGGAGAGGTTGTTTGGCCTGAGCAACAGTTGGCGAAAGGTGGATATTCCGGCGCTAATCGCTTTGATCGAGCATTCGAGATACGGCGCGATCTTGTTTGACACCGGATACTCCACATATTTCTATGAAGCGACGCGCAAATATCCGGAGAAGATCTACTCTTTTATGACGCCGGTTAAGATTGAGGCAAAGGAGAACGCCGGCGCACAATTAGACCGAATAGGCTATAAACCCGATCAAATTAAATGGATTATTCTGTCTCATTTCGATCCGGATCATATAGGAGGGCTGAGAGATTTTCCCAATGCGCGCATTGTTTGTTCTTGGCGCGCATGGCGCGAGATCGCCGGAAAAAAGGGCATGGCCGCTCTTCGAGAACGACTTTTAACAGACCTGCTGCCCAACGATCTTGAAGCGCGGCTGCTGTTGCTGCCTGATCCAGATGGTCCGCCTATTGGGCCTCTGGGCTCCTCGCTGGATTTATTCGGCGACGGCGCTGTTCGTCTCGTTTCTTTGCCGGGCCATGCATCGGGCATGCTTGGCGCATTGATCACAACCGAAGCAAAGGAACAAATATTTCTGTGCGCCGACGCCTGTTGGACGGTGCGGACCATAGAAACAAAAAACAGTTCGCTGGGAGTACATCGTTTCTTAGCCAAGAATAGGCATGAGCAGGAAGAGACGTATCAAAAATTATTCCGTTTTCGCGACGAACTGCCCGATGTTCATGTTGTGCCGAGCCATTGCCCGATTGCTGCAAAGCGGTTTTTAAAATAAGGCGTATAAAATAGCTCGCATTTCGAGCCATTATCATGGTCTCTCTATGTGAAAAGGCTTGCAAACATCTTCGATCAGCGATTGAAACATTTATGCTTTCCAGGTTATAAGGGCCGATCAATTTTGGAGAACGCATTGAAGAGAAACTGCGCCAAAAGGATAATTTTTGCAGTAGTCGCAATGGTTGCGTTATTGGCTTGCAATGCATTCGCGGGCTTTCAACCGCCGCCGCTGCTTCCCGAACCGCATAAAGGCGGTGTCGTATTTTCTCCGGACGGCAAGGCTTCGCTCACAATAAACGAAGGCATTCACATTCTGAAATTGAGCGGAACGCATTACGAGATGGGCTTTAATCACGGCTATCTGCTGGCTCCTGAGATTATAAATGTTTTTACTCATTTTGGTTTTTGGATAGCGGCTGAAACCAAACAGGATTACGGAAAGCTTATTCGGCGGCAGGAATTGTTCGACTGGGGAGAATACGAGGAAGAATTGAAAGGCATGCTGGATGGGCTGAGAGCCGCATTGCCGAAGGAGAAGCTAATCGTTTCTCCGCCGGGACAGACTGCAAGGCCGATCGAATTGGCGGATCTGAAAATCGGTAATTCCATGGGCGATCTGATGATCGATATTATTTCCTGTTCCAGCTTCAGTATCTGGGGCGCCGGCAGAAAAGACGGTTCTGCGCTGCTTGCCCGGAACTTTGATTGGCTTACAGATCCGCAAAACACCATCATGAATCATCAGGCGATCATTTCCTATGATCCGGCAGACGGCGCTAGGTGGGTGAATGTAACATTCGCCGGAGATATCGGCTGTATCAGCGGCATGAACGAATACGGCATCAGCGCCGTGATTCATGTCATTCTGAACGGATATAAGACATCCGATAAATCCGGTTTTGTCCCTGGAACTATCGCGCTGAGAAAGGTAATCGAATCTCTGAATGCGTCTGGCTCGCCTGCAGACGCCGATAAAATTTTGGATAAGCTTCCGATGCTGGGAGATTATGCATATCACATAGTGTTTCCAAGCTCAGGCCGCACGGATGATCAAGTGGCGGGCATTTTCGAGTACGATGGAAAAGCGGATCATCCTGACGGCAGGGACACATATCGCAAGCCTTCGGACAATTCGCGCTTGCCGAAGAACGCGGTTCTGAATCAACGACTGGATTTCAATTATGCAATGATCAATGTAAATCATTATCTAATGCGCAAGCACGGGATTCCGTTTGCGGAAAGTCCGTACAGATATGCGAGCATCAAGCGCAAATTGAAGGCTGCGAAAAAAGACGGCAATGTGGATGTTGAAGAGGCGAGAAAAATCATGGCGTCCGTCGGGTTCAAGCCATCGGTGCTCATGGGTCGCTGGATTTCCTTGCATACGACAATCTTCGAACCCGATACTCGCATGCTCCATCTCTATTTTTCAAAAAACGGAAGACCCGGGTATGAAAATCCAAGGATGGATTTTGCGTTTACCGATTTGTTTTAGCCTTGTCATTCGGTCAGAAATATGGTTGGAGATAATTTTTATCTTAGGAGATTTTTTCTATAACAATTCATTAAAGGAGAGAGATTAAATGGCTATTAAGGCAAAAGAACTGATGGTCACGGTCCCTGACACAGTCAGCACCGGAGCGAAGATTTTGCGATCAATCGCAAATGCCAAGATCAACATGCTGGCATTCTGCGGATATTCAATGGAAGGCAAAGCTTTTTTGACTATGGTTGTAGGCAAAGGCAAAGAGGCGGAGGCGAAAAAGGTTTTGAAAAAGGCCGGCTATTCGGTAATAACGAATGATGTATTGCTAGTCGAGATCGGTCACAAGACCGGGGCCCTGGCGGTTGTCACCGAGAAGCTGGCAGCGGCGAATATCAACATCCCATATGCCTACGCCTCGGCAATCGGCAAAAGATCTTTGGTCGTTTTGGGAGTTGCAAACACAGGAAAAGCCCTGAAGGCGCTGAAATAAGAAATTCCTTAAGTTCTCTTTTCCGACGACTTTAAAAGACTTCGGAATAAATGGACTATTTATATTGGTAAATGTCGTGCAAAGAGCCCTTTGCCAATAGAATCCATTCGCAACCTGAACTGTTTTATCTTTGATACTTTTGGCATAATCAATTCTTGAGGTTTAGGATCGATGAGTAACAATCTTTTTGAAAGCTTCACTCAAGAGTATCTGCGATCTTTGCTTTTAAAATTTAAGGAAATCCGCATCGGTGTTCTGGGCGATTTTTGTTTGGATGTATATTGGCTGACCGACTTATCGGCGAGCGAGCCGTCGCTGGAAACAGGCTTGCCGACCCGTCCGGTGGCGGAGCAGCGTTACGAGTTGGGCGGGGCGGGTAATGTGCTGAATAACATTGCGGCCATTGGTTGCGGCGGCCTCGAACCCTTCGGCGTCATTGGCCCGGATCCGTTGGGTCGCGAGATGTCTCGCCTTCTCGCCGATTTGAACGTCCGCTCAGATGGCTTACTGCTCGAAAACAACAATTGGGCGACGATGGCCTATGTCAAGCCATATGAACGAGACGAAGAAACAAGCCGTCTTGATTTCGGCAATTTCAATCGATTGCCTGAAGCAACGGCGGATCGCCTGTTGTCTTTGCTGAAGGAGCGACTCGACTATTTGGATGTTGTAGTGATCAATCAACAGGTCCGGCAGGGGATTCATACCGGCGCTATGCGCTCAAAGCTGGCCGGGCTGATTCAAAAACATCCTGAAAAGATTTTCATCGTAGACAGCCGACATTTTGCGGATGCGTATCCTGGGGCTTATCTGAAAATCGGCGATCATGAGGCCACTCGCCAGATCGGCATCGAATATCCGGCCAATGCCCTTGTTTTGAAGGAAGATGTGTACAAAGCGGCAAAGATTCTCTATGAAAAAGCGGGGCGTCCGGTGTTCATCTCGCGAGGCGCTCGCGGCGTGGTGGTTCACGATAAAAACGGGCTGCACGACGTGCCTGGAATTCTTTTGCTGGAAAGGGTCGATCCGGTAGGCGCAGGAGATTCTATGCTGGCCGGTCTGGCGTTGGCGCTGGCTGCGGGCGCGGCTCCTGTGACGGCTGCGATATTCGGCAATATCGTCGCCTCGATCACCGTCCAAAAGATAAAGCAAACCGGCACAGCCGCCGCGCCGGAGATTTTGGCGGTCGGCGCTCAGCCGGATTATGTTTATCGGCCCGAGCTTGCCGAGGATCCCCGGCAGATTCGGATCGTCGAAAACACGGAATTCGAACAAGTGAGCGACAGAAAACCTCCGGTCAAGATCACGCACGCCATCTTCGATCATGACGGAACGATTTCCACTCTTCGCGAAGGATGGGAGAGGATCATGGGCCCGATGATGATCCGCGCTATCCTTGGACCTCGTTACGAATCCGCCGACGACTCGCTTTATCACCGCGTAGTGGATCGAGTTTCCGATTTCATCGACAAATCAACAGGCATCCAAACGCTGCTGCAAATGCGGGGTCTGGTGAAAATGGTGCGCGAATTCGGTTGCGTGCGCATGGAAGATATTTTGGATGAACACGGATACAAAAAGATTTACAACGATGCCCTCTTGCAAGTGGTGCGGCAGCGCATTGCAAAGCTGAAACGCAACGATCTGGATGTTGAAGATTACACTTTGAAGAACGCCGTCAGACTCCTTGAAGCGCTTCATAGGGTAGGCGTCAGGCTTTATCTGGCCAGCGGCACAGATGAGCAAGACGTCTTTGCAGAAGCGAATGCGCTAGGTTATGCCGGATTTTTTGAAGGCCATATCTACGGAGCTGTCGGCGATGCGACAAAAGAAGCCAAACGAATTGTCTTAGATCGTATTCTTCGAGAAATCGGCAAAGCGGAAGGGCTCGTCACTTTTGGTGACGGCCCGGTGGAAATTAGAGAGACGCACAAGCGCGGCGGATTCACTATCGGCGTCGCAAGCGATGAGTTGCGCCGATTTGGGCTGAACAGCGCCAAGCGAAGCCGCCTGATCCACGCCGGGGCCGATATGATCATCCCTGATTTTTCGCAATTGGAATCATTGCTGCGCTTGCTTAACATCAAGTCAAGAGGGTGATGACATGCCTTATCGGCAATTCGACCGAACAAAACTTTTGATGAAGCCGCTGTCTTGTCGGGTTAATAAAAAGAAAATAGAAGTCGATCGGGTTTTAATTACGGATGCGCCTGCAAATCTCGGAGAAGAAGCAAAAGCGATCATAGCCGGCTTTGCGGAACGCATTCGCCGAGCGCGGGAAGATAAAAGGCCGGTCATGCTGAGCTTTGGAGCTCATACGATAAAAAACGGCCTGGCGCCGGTGCTGATTTATTTGATCGAAAACGGCTGGGTCACGCATCTTGCGACCAACGGTGCAGGGATCATCCACGATTGGGAATTCGCCTATCAAGGCGAGACGAGCGAAGACGTGCGGGCCAATGTCGCCAAGGGCGAATTCGGGGCGTGGCAAGAAACCGGATTCTATATCAACCTTGCATTGTTGATCGGCGCATATGAGGGCAAAGGGTATGGCGAATCCGTCGGCGCAATGATCCATCACGAGCAGCTTTACATCCCGTCTAAAGAAGAACTGGAGAGCACGGCAAATGATAACATGCGCGACAACCCGGAACGTTCGGCAGGCGCAATGGATTTATCGGCTGCGATTTGCGCCTTTGATCTCAAAGCAGGATCCATGAAAATCCCGCATCCGTACAAGCGGTACAGTGTCCAAGCAAAGGCATTTGAACTTAAGGCGCCGTTTACAGGGCACCCGATGTTCGGTCACGATATTATTTATATGCATCCCCTTAATTCCGGGGCCGCAATAGGCCGAGCGGCGCAGCGCGATTTTCTGGCTTTTGTGGAAAACGTAAGTCGGATTAGCGGCGGGGCGTACATATCCGTGGGCAGCGCGATCATGAGCCCGATGATTTTTGAAAAGGCGATTTCCATGTCGCAAAACCTGGCGATTCAGGCAGGTCGGCGAATTGAAGGACACAGCATTCTGGTTGTGGACATTGCAAAGTCAAATTGGGATTGGTCTAAAGGAGAGCCTCCTGAAGATAGCCCCGAATACTATCTGCGCTATAACAAAAGTTTCTCCCGCATGGGCGGGACGATGAACTACTTGTCGGCCGATAACCGCGATTTTCTTTTGGCGCTGGCACAGGAACTTTTGTAAGACTTCGACAAAGTGCGCCCAAAGGCGTACAGCAGTATGCCCCTATAGCCTCTCCGCATTCCAACCTCCCACCTCAAGAGTTGGATTCAGACCTTGCAGAGAGGCGGTTTTGAATCTCACTATAACTTCACGCTCTTCTCCGGGCATCAGCGAAAAATAATTGTCCTCCCAAAACACCGGCGTGATGTCAGATCCGCCCGGCCCTCGCGTCAATCGCAACTGGATGGCGAAGGCCAGTGTAGAGCTTGGATTTCTAAGCCGCACATGCATTATTTGATCGTCTACTGTTGACGGGACGATAGTCTGGCTGACTTCGAGTTTCGTCGGCGGCAGCGAAGCGAGCATGGTCAGATCGGCTTCTGACTTGGTCGGCGTATAACTTTGATTGGCGAGGTTCCAAGCCATCTCTGTAGGCTTGGTCGACAGCCAATAGAAATTATTGCTGACGACTTTTCCGGTGTTGTCTTCCAAGTACAGCTTGATGAAGTAAGTGAGCGAGAGATCCGGTATTTCGGGAATGGTGAAAACGCGGATGCTCGCATCCGGCGCAACATCCAGTTTAGCCTCTTGGCGATATTTCTCGGTAAGATCGAAATTGTACACGTGCGCCGTGACTGTCATGCCTGAAAAGGATTGGAAATAAGAGTTCACGACCACAATAGAGCGGTCATCATATGAATATTGCACGTGCAACGGCTCGCATCCTTTTTTTGCGCCGAAATATGCGCCGCCGGGTCGCAAGAAGTAGTCGTAGAGATGCCAGATCATCGAGGGCCATTGATTGTTCATCATCCATTGAATGACGCCGGTTGAGTGATATTTATTGCGGCCGTAAGCTTCGAACATCGCGCGGTGGTTGTCATAGGCGATGATCTGGGACTTTTTGGCATAGTCCTCGATGCCGTTAGCAGCGCCGTACCGGGCTTCAATGCCGTGCGTGAAAACCCGCAGCGTCATATAGAAGCCGCGACCGGCGTGATATATCCAGAAACGGTCGATCGGCCAGTAATGATCACGGGGCAAAAACCGTTTAAGACTTTCAATCGGAGGCACGGCAGGCCCCGGCCCGGTTTCCATATTGAAACCGAACGCGCCTCCGCGCGTCGTATCGGCAAGCCAGTATTCGGGCGGCACATATTCGTAGGGGCCCGTCATTTTTACGCCTGACGGCCCGGTCAGCGGCGAGATATGTTGTTTCGCCGAAGACAGGATCACATCGGGCCAGCGATATTCCGCCAGAATGTCGTTGTACATCTGTTCGATGTCAGGCGGGGGGATGCCGTCGCTGCCGTTCAACCACGCGAGGACGCTTGGATGATTGCGGAGCGTGAGGGCCTGATTTTTCAGCGACTCCGCCGCCACTTGCCTGTCTTCATTATTCCACGCCCACCAATTCTCCCAATGATCGCAACAGCACCATCCGGAAATGATGAAAATTCCAACCTCGTCGCAGAGGCTCATGAAACGCTCGGTGACCGGTTTGCCTTCAAGACGGATCGCATTCAGATTCATGTCCAGCGCATACCGCACATCCGCCTCGTCTCGTTCAGCGGAAGAGCGCAGCAAAATATCCGGCGACCACGCGCCGCCTCGAATTAAGATGTCTTTCCCATTGATCTGAAAGATTCGATAGCCCTCTTGCGTCAGGCGCGAAGTGACGCTGCGAATGCCGAACCGGACAGACTGCGCATCCGAAATCTCTCCTTGGATGTCGAATGACATATTGCAAACGTACAGAGGTTGCGATCCCAGATGCGTCGGCCACCAGACTTGCGGATTTTTTATATTGAGCGCCGGATACTCTTCCGGAGCGAACTCAATAAGACGCTTTTCACTCGGAGCAAGCGTAACGTTTTTTTCGAAAGAGATTTCATCGATACTGCCGCGCAAAGTGCCTGTCACGGATTGGCCGGTCGCGTTGATCAACTCAGCGGCCACCGTGAGATGAGCTTCTTGCATCGAGGGGAGATCCAGTTGAGAGACGACCTGCGGGTTGCGCAACGCCACAATGCCGCCGGCGGATAAAGTCACCGGGCCTATAATTCCCATATTGCGGTCCTGCGGCGCGGGCCCCCAATCCACCCAGTTATATGCCAAATCCAAGAGCCCCGGCGGAAAAATCTCGACTGCAAGAACGTTGGGCCCTCCGATGCGGATTACATCAGTCACGTTGAATTCATATGCGCGGAAAGAGCCGGCCACTTCATAGCGATCTGCGATAAGACGACCATTGAGCCAGATATCGGCCCGGAAATTTATTCCTGCAAAACGCAGCCAGACGGTTTTATCGGTGAAATATTGTGGAAGGGTGAAGGATGTTCGGTACCACCATGATAAGCTAAAAGGGCTGTTCGGCGGCCTTGGCGAGAGAGAAACATCGAGCCCCATAGGCCAGTTGCCCGGAATATCGTACAGGTTCAAGCCGTATGACGGATCAGGATAAACGCCGTCATCCACCAGCGCCGCAAGCACAGTCGACGGCACGGTCGCGCCATACCAGCTATCGGGAGAGAACGCACCGGCGGAGATGACATCTCCCGTTTGCTTGACATCAGATGACGAACGGATGGCCCATCCGTAGTGCAGTTCCACCGGCTTTGTCTGTTCCGTTTGCGGGCCTGTATCGTCGCCGCCCGTCTCGTCGTCACCTGAGTCCTTGGTCTCTGAGCAGGCAAAGAAGATGATCCCGGTCGCCGCAACCAGAATAATAAATATCACGAGCAATCGGCCGAGCCTCATGCGATTCTCCTTCATAAATGGTTTATGCCGTCAAACCATAACATGAATATCTTTTGCTGAAATTGAATATTAATACTAGTGAGCCGCTAAAAACAGAGGGGTTGGAGAAAGAATACCATGAAGTATTTATCCCCTTATCCGGTTATCCAAAGGAGACAGCTATCTTATTTTTTGGAAAGAAGACGCAGCTCGGCAGCGCGAGAGTGCCCCTCCAGACCCTCAAGTCGCGCCATTTGCGCGGTTTCATGAAAGAGCTTGCGTGCATTAGCGGGCTTGTCAATATGGAGCCATGTGGGGAAGCGAAGAAAATGGATAACGGACAATCCGCCTGAAAACCGCGCTGCGCCTCCGGTGGGAAGAACATGATTCGGACCGGCTCCGTAATCGCCCAACACCTGTGCGCTTTTTGATCCGATAAATAAAGCGCCATAATATTTAAATCGCTTTCTGATTTTCCAGGCATTATCCGTCAATACTTCCAGATGCTCGGGTGCTAGGCGATTGCATACGGCGATGACTGTATCCAGATCGGGCGCCAATACGGCAAAACCGTTTTTAAGTGCGGCGCGTGCAACTTTATGAGACGGCAATGAAAGCAGTTGCCTTTCCATCTCCTTCTCCGCTTCTGATATGGTGGATTTATTCAGCGCAACGAGCACCGGCAGCGAATCCGGATCGTGTTCCGCCTGTGCGAGCAAATCCGCGGCAATTAAAGCCGGATCAGCTTTTTCGTCTGCGAAGACAATCAGTTCGGAAGGACCCGCCGGCATATCGATTTTCACATAACCGGCCACGATCTTTTTTGCCGCAGTGACATATTTATTGCCGGGGCCGACGATGACATCGCAAGGTGGTATGCGCCCCGCTCCGAATGCCATCGCCGCGATTGCCTGGGCCCCGCCCACCGCGAGCAGGCTGTCAGCGCCGGAGGCTAAGCAAGCCGCGAGCGTTACCGGCGTCGGGCGAGGAGACGCGACCCAAATGTTTTCGACTCCTGCGACCTTGGCGGGGGTTGCGGTCATCAAAACGGAAGAGGGCAGAGGATATCTTCCACCGGGGGCGTAACAACCTGCTCGCTCCATCGGTTCAATGAAGTGTCCGGCTTGTCCGCCTTCGATATCCAATGAAAAATCGCGAAAGCATCGGTATTGGGCTTCGGCAAATGCGCGGATTCTATCGGCAGTTCTGAAGATCAACTTTTGATTGGCCAATGGCAACGATTTCAGAGAAGCTTCCATATGCTTACGGTCATAAATCAATCTTTCTCCGGGACGAATATCCCCCAACCGCAGGGCATGTTCCAAAAGAGCGGGTTCGCCTCGCTGCCGCACATCGTCGACAATCGCAGCAGCTTGGGACATGACCTCAAAGTCCGGCGCATTTTTTCTGCATTTCGGTATTGATTCAGGCGTTAATCGACGAAGGAGGGGTCGTTTCATTGTGAAATGTTACCTTTCGATTTCTGTTTGTCGGGCCTGCGCGAGATCACAAGCGCGCGCCGATCCAATTCTTTTTCCACATCAGACAGAGATACGCCGCCGCGGATCATGGCGACTAAAGCGAAGTAAAGAAGGTCCGCGGTTTCCCAGATGGTCTCATCCGGATTTTTTGTCTCTGATAATTCCCTTGCCTCTTCTATAAGTTTTTCGCGCAGCAACTGCGGGGAATCCAACAACTTTCGGGTATATGAATCCGGCGGCGCGTGTTTCGCCCTTTGCGCTAAACGGCGCGCAAGTTTAAATATTCCGGCTTCCTCGCCCCAACAAGTCATTGTACCTTTATGACAATATCCCGATCCGTGCTGGCGAACCACGAAGCGCATAGTATCGCGATCGCAATCGAGATTGATGCGCAGAAGCTCCTGCGAGGCTCCCGACGTCGCCCCCTTGACCCATAATCCGCGAGAGCGAGAGCGATAGACGCCTCGCTTGGTTCGCACCGCTTCTCGGAGGCTTTCCGGATCAGAATAAGCCAAGCCCAGAGCGATGCCGTGCTCATCAGTGACCACCGTCGGCCAAAGGCCGTCCTGCCTGTCCGATACAAGCGGAGCGGCGATGGCGTCGGCAAGGCTCAGGTGTCCCGAATAAAGCGCCATGCCTACTTGTGCGTCGGCGCCCATGCGATCGGCTGCGGCGATTTCTTCCGGAGTTGTGAATCCGCCCGCAATCGCGAGACCGGCCTGTCCGCAGGTCGCTTTCAGTGTTTCTATCTGATCGAGAGCTGTTCCTTTCATGCGGCCTTCGCGTTCGACGAATGTGACCAAAAAACCGCCGACTAATCCTTCAAGTTGTCTCATTCGCTCGATCACGCCTTTGCCGGTTTTCTTTTGCCAGCCTTCAACGACCACTTCGCCGTGCATGGCGTCCAGGGCCGCAATAACACGTTCCTGCGGAAGTTTCTTGAGCACTTCCGGTTCGGCCGCGGTTCCCAGTACGACCTTTGCAGCGCCTTCATCGAGCCATGAGATGGCGGTTTGGGCGTCGCGTATTCCGCCCCCGACCCGGCAAGGCGCGATCCTAATGAGTTGCTTGATGATTTCGGCGTTCGAGCCTCTACCCAACGCGGCGTCGAGATCCACAACCGCTATCTCGCCTGCCAGCCGGAATTGCTCGGCGATAGGCAACGGATCGCCGGCATCCAAAACTTTTTCACAGCCGCCTACCAACTGCACTGCCTTGCCGTCCATCAAATCTATTGAAGGAATAATCACAGGCGGACCTCCACATTTTTGTTGAAAAGAAATTGCTTGATTTCAGAAACCGTCAAATCACCATCATGGAAGATCGAGGCAGCCAAAACCGCATCTGCGCCTGCCGCAAAGGCTTCTAAGAGTTGTTGGGGCGTATCCGCTCCCCCGGATGCGATAACCGGCACGTTTACCGCAGATGAAACGGCTCGCAACAGATCCAGGTCGTAACCGGAGCGTGTGCCGTCGCGGTCCCAACTGGTTAAAAGAATCTCTCCTGCGCCATGTTCGCAGCCGACACGCACCCACTCGATAACATCAATGCCGGTGTCGCGAGTTCCCGAGAGAACCACCACCTGCCATTTCCCAAGAGCAACCTGCTTGGCATCGACGGCTAAAACCATGCACTGACACCCAAAACGGCCGGCGACTTCTCGTATTAAATCCGGGTTCTGAACTGCCGCGGTGTTGATGCTCACCTTGTCTGCCCCGGCCTCCAGCAGAGCTTGAGCGTCTCCCGACGTGCCGACGCCGCCGCCGACTGTGAGAGGAATCGACAATTTTACCCGGACGCGCTGCACGGTCTCGTATTGAGTTTTGCGCCCTTCCGGCGTGGCGGATACATCAAGCAACACCAATTCGTCTGCGCCTTGTTTTTGATATTCGAACGCCAATTCTTCAGGCGATCCCGCATCGCGCAAGCTTTGAAAGCGCACGCCCTTGACCACTCGGCCGTCACGAACATCGAGACATGGAATAATTCGTTTTGTCAGCACGCTTCTCCTCCGTTCAAAGGAGCTTGCGACAACCACCGTTTCATCAGATCGAGCCCCCATTCTCCGGAAAGCTCCGGATGAAACTGACAAGCCAGGACGGACCCTTGTTCCAACGCCGAAACAAAACGCCCTCCATATTCCGAATAGGCGATCCTCCAATCCTGAGGCGGCTCAAGCAGACGAAATGAATTTGCGAAATAGGCATATCCCATTTGCAACAAGCGACAACCGGCTTCCGGTTCTATTCTGTTCCAGCCTAGTTGAGGCACGCGAACCGAATCCGGAAAGCGCAGGACTGTCTGATCGATGATTCCCAACCCGGGAACTCCGGGGCTTTCTTCGCTCTTCTTGCATAGCAATTGAAGTCCCAGACAAATGGCAAGTGTAGGCTTTCCATCTAAAATCCGTTTCTTTAATGGTTCTGCGATTCCTTTATTCCTCAATTGTTGCATCCCCGCCGCAAAAGACCCCACGCCCGGCAGCATTACGCTTTCCGCTCGGAGAATTTCATCGGGATTTTCGCTGATGAAAGGCTTCGCCCCCATTCTGGTCAGACCTGCAAAGACGGAGGCAAGGTTGGCGATCCCCGTGCGAATCACCAGCACTTCCTTTCCTTGCATTACAAAGTTCCTTTTGTGCTGGGAATCTGCTGCGATCCATCCGATTTTACAGCTTGACGCAGCGCAAGCGCGAAAGATTTGAACGCCGCCTCTGCTTTGTGATGATCGTTTTCGCCGTGCGAGACCTCGACGTGCAATGTCAATCGCGCGGCAGCGGCGATAGAGCTCAGCGCATGCGGAATGAGTTCGCAGGAGAGCTGACCGAGTTTTTCGCGTTGCAAACCAAGTTGAATCCTGCTGTAAGGGCGACCGGACAAATCGACGGCTGCGCTCGCCAAAGCTTCATCCATGGGCACCATAGCCCAACCGAAGCGCGCAACGCCCTGCCGGTCGCCGAGAGCCTGATTCAGCGCTGCCCCCAAAAGAAGCGCGCATTCTTCGACGCTGTGATGATCGTCTATTTCAAGATCGCCTTTGCAGGTCAACTCGATATCGAAACCGGCATGATAAGCCAATAAATTGAGCATGTGATCCAAAAAGCCGATGCCTGTGCTGATTGCGGTTTTCCCCGTCCCGTCCAGGTTCAGACGACAGCTTGTTTCGACTTCTTTTGTTTTGCGGGTAAGTTCTGCGCGTCGATCATTCATTGTAATAATTCCTCCATTTGGTAAAGGTCTGCGAGCACGCGCGCCGCTCCTGCCCTAAGAAGCGCAGCCGTGGCTTTGCTTTTGTCGTCGCTCGGCGCGACAATTCCCAAAGGCAGAACGCCGGCTGACCGCGCCGCGATCACATCGTCGGGAGTATCCCCGATCATCCATGCCCGACTTACCCCGAGGTTTTTCATGCAGCGCAAGACAGGGGCCGGGTCGGGCTTCAAAGGTCCGTCCTCAAGGCAGACCACTGTTTTAAATAGATCGGCAATACGCTCTTTTTCTAAAAACCGCATGGCGTCGGCGCGCGGACGTCCTGTTACGACAGCTATCGGAATTTTTTTAGAGAGATGCCTGAGCCACTTAGCCTCTACCAACAGGCTTTCGGTTTCGCGCAGGCCGGGTTTCTCCTGAGTGCCTTGATAAATGCTTTCGAATCTTTTAGTGACCTCATCCGTATCCGCTTGGACGCCATGTTTTTCGAGAAGCCGGCGCGTGACCTCCCATTCGTTGTTTGCATTGCCTTCGGCCTTGGCGGCGGCGATTTCATCAGGCTCGATGTGAACGCCGTAACTTTCTGCAGTAACGGCGATCGCAACGCGATAGGAGCGCGAATCGTTTGCAAGAACTCCATCCATATCGAACAACAGCGCTTCGGGTTTGCAAATAACCCGGAGCGTTCGAGCAAGACGGTCGCAGTTTGATTGGTTTCCCGGGCATGTAATTCGGATCCCTTCTTCAAAACCGTCTAGGGCTGAGAATATCCGACATAAAATGCCAAGGCCGGCCAGTGCATCGTGTATCCATAATGAGTCTTTAAACCCGGCAAATACGAAATTCCCCTGCGATTCATGAACCGTCGCGCCAAGCTCTCTTAGGAGTTGCTCCAATTGGCGGCGTTCTGAGCGCACCTGTGCAATGTATTGCCTGACATGATCTTCGCCCTCCGAAAGCCATTTTTCCGCCAGCACCAAAGAGATGCCGGACACCGGATACGGTGGGCCGACCCGTCGCAAACAATCGATAATCTGCGCCGGGCCTGCTGCGAATCCGACCCGTAAACCCGCCATTCCCCAAGCTTTTGAAAGAGTGTGAACTGCAATAGCGTTGGGAAGATTCAGGGCCGCTTCGGTCAAATCCTCGTCTGCAAAAGATGAATAGGCCAAATCAGCCAGAATTACGGCATGAGGAGCGGCCAAGCTCAATTGTTTCAAATCGGATGCTTTGGCCGCAAACCCGGAAGGATTATTTGGCGAAACAACCACTATTATTCCTGTGTTCGGAGTAATGGACGCCAACAC
>Ga0315282_10003521_pt1 | contig 28022 bp, 30 predicted proteins | sample YL17G07_20_MG_FD_203693 | JGI IMG/M metagenome (GOLD analysis project Ga0315282, IMG submission 203693) | Sediment microbial communities from Yellowstone Lake, YNP, Wyoming, USA - YL17G07_20 | ecosystem: Environmental > Aquatic > Freshwater > Lake > Sediment | place: USA: Wyoming | collected...
GTTAGGGTGCAACTGCTGGCGACCGCTCCTGAGGAGCCCGAGAAGCCTGAGAAGCTAAAGAAACCTGAGAAGCTAAAGAAACCTGAGAAGCTAAAGAAACCTGAGAAGCTAAAGAAACCTGAGAAGCCAAAGAAGCCTGAGAAGCCAAAGAAGCCCGAGAAACCCGAGGAGCCTGAGAAGCTTGAGGAAGGGGTTGATATTGCTAAGGCTGCCGCCAGCATCTTGGAGACCCTTCTGGCTCATCTGGGGCTGACGACATCAGTTGTGGCCGAGACTAAGCCCCCCCTCGGGGGTGATGGTGCCCCGGTTGTTACCCTCAATGTTACCGGGGATGACCTTGGTATCTTGATTGGGCGGCGTGGTCAGACCCTGGCTGCCCTTCAGCATATCGTCCGACTTATTGCCGCTCATCAGGCGAAGGCACGGGTGCCGATAGTTATCGATGTCGGTGGATATAAGCAACGCCGCTATGAGGCGCTAGAGGCTTTAGCCTTGCGGGTGGCGGAGCAGGTGAAGGTGAGGAAGAGACCTTTTGCCCTGGAACCGATGCCCGCTTATGAGAGGCGCATTGTCCATCTTGCCCTGGCTAACCACCCTGATGTTATCACAGAGAGTGTTGGCGAGGGCGAGGTGCGCAAGGTGGTTATTACGCCCAAAAAGTAGCGCTGATTTAGGGAGTGTTTATGTTTCGTGCCGTTGGTAGCAAGGTTAATTTTCCTCAGCTTGAGGAAAAAATACTCAGCTTTTGGAAAAGCCAGAATATCTTTGAGCAGAGTGTGGACGCCCGCCAGGGTAAGCCTCGTTTTGTGCTGTACGAGGGGCCACCGACGGCTAATGGTAGCCCGGGAATCCACCACGTGCTGTCCAGGGTCTTTAAGGATGTTATACCCCGCTATAAGGCGATGAAGGGCTACTTTGCCCCGCGTATTGCTGGCTGGGATACCCATGGGCTACCAGTGGAGCTGGAGGTGGAGAAGGAGCTCGGCCTTACCAGCAAGAAGGATATCGAGGATTTCGGCATTGCCAAATTCAACGCCCGCTGCCGCGAGAGCGTTTTTCGCTATCTCAAGGACTGGGAGGCACTGACTGAGCGCATTGCCTTCTGGATTGACCTTGAGCATCCATATATTACTATGGACAACAGTTATATTGAAAGTGTGTGGTGGGCAATAAAGGGGATGTGGGATAAGGGGCTTATCTATCAGGGACATCGGGTTACCCCCCACTGCCCCCGCTGTGGCACCTCACTTTCGTCTCATGAGGTTGCCCTTGGCTATGAGGATAATGTTGAAGACCCCTCAGTTTACATAAAGTTTAAGGTTGTCCTGTCATCGCTACAAAGCTCTGAGGTGCGCCAGCGGCTGTTTCATCTTTCTAGCTCTTCAGGCAGGGTGGCTTATTTTCTGGCCTGGACAACCACGCCCTGGACGCTGCCTGGAAATACTGCTTTAGCCGTTGCCCCTGACGCTGAGTATGTACTGGTCGAAGTTGAGAATGAGTACCTAATCCTGGCTGAGGCACGGCTGGAGGCATTGGGGCTGGGTGGGGCTCGAGTGGTGGCCAAGCTTAAGGGCAGTGATTTGCAGGAGCTGGTATATGAGCCCCTATTTAATCCTCACCAATTTGGCGTTACCCTTAAGCGGATGGGTGAGGTAGGGGAGGAGGAGTTAGAGACGGCTCGTGTCTGGGAGGAAAGTGGGTATATCCTCTATCCAATAATTGCTGGCGATTTCGTTTCCATGGAGGATGGAACCGGCATTGTCCATATTGCCCCGGCCTATGGCGAGGTCGACTATGACGCTGGAATTAAAAATAGGCTTCATTTTGTTCATATGGTTGATTTGCAGGGTAAAATCATCGGCAATTACCCCTTCGCCGGCAAGTTTGTTAAGGATGCGGACAAGGATATCCTCGCCGACTTGAAGTCAAGAGGCTTGCTCTATAAGAGCGAGAAGATTCGCCATACCTACCCCTTCTGCTGGCGTTGCGAGACGCCTCTTCTTTACTACGCCAAGCAGACCTGGTACATCAGGACGACAGCGGTTAAGGATGACCTTATCGCCAGAAACGAGGAGATAAACTGGTACCCAGAGCATATCAAGCAGGGGCGTTTTGGCGATTGGCTTCAGAATAATGTGGACTGGGCTTTCTCCCGGGAGAGGTACTGGGGGACACCATTACCGCTCTGGCAATGTGAGTCCTGTGGTAGCTATGAATGCGTTGGCAGCCTGAAGGAGCTAGAGAATAAGCCTAACTTCTCCGGGTTTAAAGAGCCTTTAGACCTCCACCGCCCCTTTGTTGATGAGTTGACCTTTGATTGCGCTAGGTGTAAAGGGGAGATGAAGCGAGTCCCTGAGGTTATTGACTGCTGGTTTGATTCTGGAGCCATGCCATTTGCCCAATACCACTATCCCTTTGATAATAAGACCCTGCTTGAGGATGGGAGGTTCCCCGCCGATTATATCAGCGAAGCCGTTGACCAGACGCGGGGCTGGTTCTATAGTCTTCATGCCATATCCACCTTACTTTTTAATCGGCGCTGTTTTAGCAATGTCATCTGTCTCGGGCACATCCTTGACGCCAAAGGGGAGAAGATGAGCAAGGCTAAGGGGAATGTGGTTGAGCCTTGGGCAATAATCAATAACTATGGGGTGGACGCCTTGCGCTGGTATCTCCTTACCGGCACGGCGCCGGGTAATGTGCGGCGTTTCTCCGAGGAGGCGGTGGCTGAGGTAACCCGTCGCTTTTTACTGACGCTGTGGAATGTCTATTCCTTCTTTGTTACCTATGCCAATATCGACCGCTTTACCCCAGCCGGAGAGCCGCGGCAATTATCAGAGCTTGACCGCTGGATTCTCTCCGAGCTTAATCAGCTCATAGCCGATGTTGACGGCGGGCTGGAGGCTTATAATCCGACTGAGGCAGGGAGGAGAATAGAGGGCTTTATTGATGTATTATCTAACTGGTATGTGCGGCGGAGCCGGCGGCGCTTCTGGAAGAGCGAGAATGATGCCGATAAGCTGGCAGCTTATAACACCCTCTACCAGTGTCTGGTGACGCTGACAAAGCTGCTTGCCCCGTTTCTACCTTTCTTGGCTGAGGAGATGTATCAAAACCTGGTCGGCTCGGTTTTCCCTGATGCCCCGAAAAGCGTGCATCTGGCTGACTTTCCTGCGGCTGATAAGGGTAAGATTGATGAAAAGCTGATGGCTGACACCAAGCTGGCGATGAGGGTATCAAGCCTCGGTCGGGCGGCACGCGCCAAGGCCGGCGTCAAAGTGAGACAGCCATTACAGACTACAAATGTCGGCGTTAGTTCTGAGCAGGAGAAGCAGGCTCTTGAAAGGGTCAAATCACTAATAATGGACGAGCTTAATGTTAAAGAACTAGAAATTAAGTCTTTTAAAGATGTAGCAGCTCTTGAAAAAAAGGAGGGTTATGTGGTTGCTGCTGATGCGACTACTAATGTTGCCCATTATACGCTTCCTACACCTGCACTTAAGGCTGAAGGCATAGCCCGCGAAATTGTCCGCCGCCTGCAGGCAATGCGCCGCTCCGCCGGCTTTGATATCGCCGACCATATCGTTACCTATTATCAGGGGGATGAGGGTATCAGGGAGATAATGACAAATAAGACTCTGGCGGAATACATCAAGCAGGAAACGCTCTCCCGAGAGCTTATTGATGGGGTTCCCCCGGAGGGTGTCTTTACCGAGCGCTACAAGCTGAGTGGCCATGATATTTTGCTTGGGGTTAAGAGGCTGGGCTAGTCCTTCCCCTGAAGGGCTAGGGTGGGGAACTTGCCCTAAGTGTGGCGTAGGTAGTCTTTTCACTGTTACCCCGCCAGAAGGTTATCTTTACTCTTTGCCCAATTTGGCTGGAGTAGACGGCTTGATTTAATTCGTCAGCAGTGGTTATCTTTTTTTCGTCAAAGCCGGTTATAACATCACGTTGCCTAATTCCAGCTTCCTCCGCCGGGCTGCCCGCAGTTACGTCGGTGACAAAGGCACCACTATTTACGGCTAAGCGGTATCTAAATATTACATATTGGTCGACAGTATAAGGCGTTGCCCCAAGCCAGGGGCGAACCACATATCCCGTCTGGATTAGTTCCTGAATTATCGGCCCTGCGGTATTAGCACTTATCGCATAGCCCATGCCCTCAACGCCAACGGTGGCAATCTTAGCGCTGGTAATGCCGATGACATCGCCAGCCATATTAACCAGTGGTCCGCCGCTATTACCTGGATTTATTGCGGCGCTAGTTTCAATAAGGTCGTAAAGTGTTTCGCCTGAGGATACCTCCAGGGAAACACCAAGGCGACTGATTATGCCCTCTTTAGCGCTTATCCCCAGCCCCAGGGGGTTGCCGATAGCCACTACCCAGTCACCGACCCTCAGCGTTCTTGAATCGCCTATCTTAACCGAAGGCAGGTTCTTGGCATTGACCTTAATCACAGCCAGGTCGTTGACGGGGTCGGTTTTTACTGCCTCGGCGGGGAATGTTCTGCCATCAGCAAGGGTTACGGTAACACTCTTAGCCCCTTCAACCACATGATTATTGGTCACAATAATTCCATCCCCGTCTATAATCCAGCCTGAGCCGGCGCCTGCCTGCTGCAGTGGTCGGTTAAAGATGTCATAGGTTATGACCTCGGTGTTGATCGCCACCACTGAAGGTTTGACCTTAGCCACCACATCAGCAATGCTGGGCAGAAACTGGTTTTGACCCTGTGAGGGGGGTAATGTCCAGTTAGACTCAACGGGGGTGGTAGAGGTGGTGGGCGGCGAGATATTTATCTGGGGCAATGCACAGCTACTACCGAGGAGAAGACACAGGGTTAAAAGGCAGACTATGAAATATTTTATCTTCATCGCTTTAGTTGATAATAGTGTCTGAATATTAAAACAATATTAAGACTTTGGAATTATTCTAGCACGCAGGCAAGATTAAGGCAAAGGTTTTTGTTCACTTTTCAAAGGTAGTAAAATCTGGTATAGTTTAACCCAGTTTCAAAAAGGGGGTCTTGGTGTCCAAGCCGATAATAGATAGGGCGAGGGGTGAAGGCAGGGTGGTTTTGACCGAGGTCGAGTCAAAGGAGTTGCTCAAAGGGGCGGGGGTAAGCGTTATTGAGACGAAGCTGGCTAAATCAAGGGAGGAGGCAGTCTCCATAAGCCGGCAGCTTGGCTTTCCGGTGGTATTAAAAATAGCCTCGCCGGATATTGTCCATAAGAGTGATGGTGGTGGGGTTAGGCTTGGACTAAAAAACGCAAGCCAGGTTGGCAAAGCCTACGATGATATTATGCCGGCTATTAGACAAAAGTATCCCGAGGCAAGGCTCCAGGGGGTGGCGGTGCAGAGGATGGCTCGCCCCGGCGTTGAGGTTATTATTGGTATGTTCAAGGACGCCCAGTTTGGTCCGGTGCTTATGTTCGGTCTGGGGGGGATTTTAGTTGAGGTCCTTAAGGATGTCTCCTTTAGGATTGTTCCCTTATCCCGAAGGGATGCCGCTGAAATGCTCAGGGAGATAAAGGGCTACCCCTTGCTTGAGGGTTATCGGGGTCAGGAGGTGGTGGATATTTCTTACCTTGAGGAATTGTTGCTTAAGGTGTCTAGTTTTGTTGAACAGACCCCTGAGATTAAGGAGCTTGACCTCAACCCCGTTTTTGCCTATAGCGATGGGGCGGTAGCTGTCGATGCCAGAATCATACTGGAAGAAGGTAAGTAATGAACCTGAGACTAATGTTGGAAGCGTCGGCAAAGCAGTATGGGACAAAGACAGCGGTGGTTATGGGTGAGCGGCGGTTGTCCTATATCCAGCTAGATGAAATGGCAAATAAAGTAGCCAACGCCTTGCTGGGGATGGGGGTGAAGAAGGGTGACCGCGTGGCGATGCTACTAACCAATAGCCCGGAGTTTGTTGCCTTCTATTTTGGCGTGGTCAAGATTGGTGGCATTGCCGTGCCACTGGATACCAGGTATAAGCTGGGGGAATTGACCTCTCTCTTTGATAACTCCAAGCCCAAGGTGGTAGTCAGCGAAAGCCCTATTCTAGAGCCAATAGTTAAGGCATCAAGTAGATTCGGCTACATTAAGCATATTATTGACGTCAGGGGTAAGGAGATTATGTCTGCCCCCTCGGCGCTGAGGTCTGAGGTTGCGCTTAAGCCTCAGGACATTGCCCATATTGCCTATACCTCAGGCCCCACCCTTCGCCCAAGAGGGGTGGTGCTATCCCATGAGAGTTTGGTCAGGGAGGCGGCGATATCGGCCGCTGGCTTTCGGCAGACAGATAGGGATGTAGTGGCGCTATTTGCCCTGCCTATGCACCATGCCTTTGGCTTGGTGGTAGTGATGATGACCGCAATCTTCAAGGGGAGCACGGTGGTAATGGTCCCCGGCTTATCTATTGATAATCTCCTTGAGGTTATTGAACGGGAGAAGGTTACCATATTTATGGGGGTGCCCTTTATCTACCTGTTGCTGGTGGATAAGGTTGAGGCGGAGGGGATGAAGCATGACCTGAGTTCCCTGCGTCTGTGCGGCAGTGCCGGGGCGGCAATGCCGGCTGCGATTTTAAGGCGTTTCCAGCAACTTTTTAAGCGGGATGCTGTTGATTTCTGGGGTATGACCGAATCCTCGGCGCATGTTACCTGCCAGTCGCTGGATGGGGTGGGGAAGCCGGGCTCGGTGGGAAAGGCCTTGGCCGGTTGGGAGCTGAAGATAGTGGATGGTAATGGCAGGGAACTGCCGCCAAACCAGCCGGGTGAGATAATTGTCCGGGGACCGGTAATGAAGGGGTATTATAAAAGTCCCGAGGCTACTGCCAGGGCAATAAGGAATGGCTGGCTTTATACCGGGGATGTTGGTCGGCTTGATGAAGCGAGCAATTTGTTTCTCACCGGCATGAGCAAGGACATGATTATTGTCAAAGGGCAGAATATCTACCCCGGCGATATTGAAGCGGTGCTGTCTACCCACCCCAAGGTGGCTGAGGTGGCAGTGGTTGGGATTCCTGATGAAATACGTGGTGAGACGGTGAGGGTGGTGGTAAGGTTGAAGCCGGGGTCGGTGGCGGATGAGGCGGAGCTTAAGCACTTCTGTCGGGAGCATATGGCTGATTTTAAGGTGCCGCGGCAGATTGTCTTTGTTAATTCCCTGCCCAAGACGGCTGATGGGAAGGTTGATAAGAAGAGCCTGAGACGAGCTGGTTGAGGAGGAATAGGTGAAGAGAAGGGTAGTCGTAACCGGTATTGGGGCAGTAACCCCCTTGGGGATTGGGGTGGAGGAAAGCTGGGAGGCGTTGTGCCAGGGGAAATCGGGCATTGGCGGGATTACCAGATTTGACGCTAGCAGTTTTCGGACCAAGGTCGCCGGGGAGGTCAAGGGGTTTAACCCGACGGATTTTATTGAGCGCAAGCAGGTAAAGAGGGGAGACCGCTTTATCCATTTTGCCCTGGCGGCTACCAGGATGGCACTATCTGACTCGGGTTTGACCATAGATACCAGTAATAGTGAGCGGGTGGGGGTATCGGTGGGGACGGCTATGGGCGGGATAGAGAGTGTGGAGAAGAACCACGAGCTGTTGCTCCAGGGTGGGCGTGACCAGATTTCCCCATTCTTTATCCCCAGTTTTCTGTGCAATATGGCCGCCGGGCAGATTGCTATTGAATATGGGGCGAGGGGGGCGAATATGTGCCCGGTGACCGCTTGTGCCTCGGGGACGCAGGCTATCGGCAATGCCTTTCGGGTTATCCAGCAGGGTGGGGTTGATGTTATGATTGCCGGCGGGGCTGAGGCGGCTATCAGCCCGCTTGTCTTCGCCGGACTTGATGTCATAAAGGTCATGACCGCCAGAAACGATGAGCCCCAGAAGGCAAGCCGCCCCTTTGATAAAGACCGTGATGGCTTTGTCATCGGCGAAGGGGCGGGGGTGGTCATCCTTGAGGAGCTGGGGTTTGCCCTGAAGAGGGGGGCTAAAATCTATGGCGAGGTGCTGGGCTATGGACTCAATAGCGATGCCTATCATATAACCGCCCCCGACCCTGACGGTAAGGGCGCCGCCGCTTGTATGAAACTGGCGCTTGATGACGCTGGCATCTCTATTGATATGGTTGATTATATTAACGCCCACGGCACATCAACTGTGCTCAATGACCTCTCTGAGACCAGGGCGATAAAGAGCGTGTTTGAGGGGCGTAGCTATAAGATACCGATAAGCAGTAATAAGTCAATGATAGGTCATCTCTGGGGAGGGGCGGGGGTGGTGGAGGCAATATTCAGCCTGCTGACTATTAATCATAGTATTCTCCCGCCCACTATCAATTATGAAATCCCAGACCCCGAGTGTGACCTTGACTATGTGCCCAATGTGGCGAGAAAAGCCGAGGTAAGGATAGTCCTGTCTAATTCCTTCGGCTTTGGTAGCACTAACGCCACCTTACTCCTCGGCAGATTCTCGGAATAAAGCAGTCTTTCTGTAGCATTGACATGATTGGTCTCCCACCATTACACTGTTATTAGGGTGTTAGAGGTTTTGAATTCATGAAGTGTCCCATAGATAGGAGCGATATGATTGTGGTCGAGCATCAGAGGATTGAGCTTGACTACTGTCTCCAGTGCTCCGGAGTCTGGCTCGACTTTGGAGAACTGGAATTACTGGTAGCAGTTCTCAAAGCTGAAGGGGCAAATTTATCTCATACTGAGCTACTCACGCCCTATGAAGCTAAGGTAGCTGAAGCCAGGCGGAAATGCCCTATCTGCGGTCGCAAAATGGACAAGGTCTGGCTTGGGGAAAAACCTAAAGTACTGATTGATAGCTGTCCGCTGGGTGATGGGCTCTGGTTTGATAGTGGAGAGTTGCAGCAGGTCCTGCGGGAAATGGAACCATTGGCAACACCGGCGGCCAGAGATGTAATCTCTTTTCTGGGTGATGCTTTTCCGGCCAGTCACCAGGTGGGCAAAAAATAGAAAGACCATAATTCAATAAAGCTGTAAAATAAGAATAGCACGGAGGTGAACAATGATTACTGGAATTATTATTGGCGCGATTGTTCTCATTCTCATCATTATCTATGTCGCCAACTATAACGGACTGGTTGGTCTGCGCAATCAAACTAAGAACGCCTGGGCGCAGATTGATGTCCAGTTAAAGAGACGGCATGACCTCATCCCTAACCTGATTGAGACGGTTAAAGGCTACATGAAGTATGAAAGGGCAACGCTGGAAGCAGTGACCAAGGCCCGCAATCTAGCGCAGGCAGGAGTAAGCGCCAGCCCTGTTGAACGAGCTAAGCTTGAGGGCAAGCTCGGCGGGGCATTATCGAAGCTATTGGCGGTGGTAGAGAACTACCCCGACCTTAAAGCTAATCAGAACTTTCTAAATCTGCAAGAGCAGTTGACTTCAACTGAAAACAAGATAAGCTTTGCCCGCCAGTACTACAACGATTCTGTTCTAAATTACAACAATAAAACTCAGATGTTTCCTTCCAATATCATTGCCGGCATGAGCGGTTTCAAACAGGGCGAATTCTTTGAGGTCGAGACACCCGAGGAGAAAGAAGTCCCCAAGGTCAGCTTTGAAGCTGAACCTAAAACCAACACCAAGGCTGATACTAAATAAAATCTATGTGGGAACAAATTAGATCTAATCAGATTCGGTCTGTGGCCTTGGTAATCATAATGGGTATCATATTGCTCTTGATTGGTTACTTTGTTGGCCTGTACTTTTTCGACAACGCAATTGCCGGTCTGGTTATTGCCCTCATTGTCTGGGGCATAATGGACCTGATAGCCCTCTTCCAAGGGGATAGTATCATATTAGGTATGTCTGGGGCTAGGAAAATCGGTGCTGAGGACCACCCTCGTCTTTACAATGTGGTCGAAGAGATGAAAATCGCCTCGGGGCTGGAGAAGATGCCTGATGTTTACATTATTGATGACCCTGCCCTGAATGCCTTCTCCACGGGGCGTAGCGCCGACCATGCTGCGGTCGCCATCACCTCGGGACTCCTGGATAAGCTTAACCGAGATGAATTGGAAGGCGTCATCGGCCATGAAATAGGACATATTAAGAATCGGGATATCCGGCTCATGCTTTTGGCCAGCATTTTGTTAGGTGCTATTGTTATTCTCGCCTGGTACGCCACCAGAATCTTATTCTTTAGTGGCATGTCTGGCAGTAGTAGCCGGCGGGGAGGTTCCGCCGGAGAAGGAAGCGGTGTGGCAATGCTGATTGTCCTGGTGGTTGGCCTCATTCTGATGATACTGGCACCCATCATGGCGCAGCTCATTTACTTTGCTATTTCCCGCAGGCGGGAATATCTGGCTGATGCCTCTTCCGCTCTCTATACCCGCTATCCTGAAGGCTTGGCTTCTGCACTGGAAAAACTGGAGAACAATAATACACAGGTCAAGAATGCCAATAAGGCCACGGCACCGATGTACATCAGTAATCCCTTCTATAAGAAGGGCATGTCAGTCGATAACCTTTTTGCCACTCATCCACCCCTCGCTGATAGAATACGTATCCTGCGTGCTATGTCAGGGGCTTCATATGCCGATTATGAGAAATCTTATGAAAAAGTAAAGGTTGCAAAGGTTATCCCCGCTTCTGCCCTGGCTAGTGCTGCGTCTGTTAAATTGCGACAGGCATCTCCCGGAGCCCGGGCTGGGGAAATACAAGACCGGATTGACCGCGTCCGCGAGACCTCTGATTTAATGTGGCGTATGAGTAATTATAAGTCCCTTATCTGTGATAACTGCGGTGCCCGCCTGAGGTTACCACCCAGCTACAATCAGTCGTCTGTTCGTTGCCCGCGTTGCGGCTATATAAACCAGGTTTGAGTGCCTTGGAGCTATGCTAAGCTAAGAAAGTCTCCGCTTAGGGACAGTGGGGGGAATAGGTGGCCGATAAATCAAACTTTGTCGTAATCTCTACGGTTCAGGGTGAACTTGTGGCTAATGTTATAAAGTCACACTTAGAGAGCGAGGGAATCCCTGTTCTGCTGAAATACGAGAGTGCGGCAAGAGTCTATGGCTTAACTGTGGACGGTTTAGCGCAAGTACGTATACTGGTACTGCAGGAGCTTGCTGAGGAGGCGAAACGCATAATCGGGGCCTGAGAGGTCTCTGGAGCGTTCACGCTAACTTCGGGTTCCTCGTTGCCGGCTAGTTCTTCAACTTAACCCTTTTCACGGTAGATGTACTTACCACCACGAACCCAGGAGGCGCCAGCTCCGATTAGACATATGACAATGGAGAAGATCAGCACCTCGACAAGACCTTGGTGGAAAGCACTGTCGATGAGCTGCGGGAAGAAGGCTCTGGAGGTGATGTTCGCCGCCTGCTCCGGGGGCAGAGCGTTAAGTATATTTGGGGGAATCAGGGTACGTAGCGGGTTGTACCCTAAGAACGCGGCAAATAGATAGCCTACTGGTGGTGCGCTTGCCAGCTGTTGTGCAATCTGGGCTGGTACGTCGTGCTGTACAAGCCCGTTGTACATGGCCGCTGGCATTGATGCATTTAACCCGATGACCATGAGAGAGAAGATAATCGCCATGGACAGCGGATTCCCAACGTTAATAAGCGTCGCCCGCATGCCGGAACCTACACCACGGTGCCGAGGGGGGAGACTGTTCATGATTGCCGCCGTGTTGGGTGCTATGAACATCCCCATGGCTAGGCCATCGAGCAGGATTACCAGCGCGAAAAGGGGATAGGCGAAGTCCACCGGCAGGGCTAACATCAGTGCGAAGCCGACTGCCGTCAGTATCATGGCGATGGTGGCAAAATAGCGTGCCCCGAAGCGGTCAGATAACCGACCTGAAAGCGGTCCGGCTATCAGGATGCCGATGCTAGAAGGTATCATATATATACCTGCCCAGAGCGGCGTAATTTCAAAGTCATAGCCGTGAAGTGGCAGCCAGATGCCCTGCAGCCAGATGGTGAGCATAAGCATTAGTCCACCCCGGGCTACAGACGCCAAAAACCCGGCCACATTTCCGGCGGCAAAGGCACGAATGCGGAACAAATTGAGCCGAAACATAGGTGCTGGCACACGTTGTTCAATGAAGACGAATGCTATCAGAATAACGACACCCCCAGCTATCATGCCCAACACGAAGGGAGTCGTCCAGCTCATAGATGAATTGGCGCTGGGATTGATGCCATAGATGATGCCTACCAGGACCATGGTCAGACCGGCGGCAAAGGTGAGATTGCCTAACCAATCAATAGGCTCACTTTTACTGATACCTACCTCTCGAAGTGTCCGGTACGCCCAGATAGTCCCGCCTATGCCAATGGGCACATTAAAGAGAAATACCCACCGCCACCCCCATTGAGCTATAAGCCCGCCCACCAGGATACCCAAAAAAGTGCCGGCGATGCCGGCTACTTGATTTAGGCCAAGAGCCATCCCGCGCTCGTTTTCGGGGAAGGCATCGGTGAGAATGGCCGCTGAGTTAGCGAACAAGAACGCGCCACCGATAGCTTGCACGACACGGAATAGGATCAGTTCAACTGCGCCAGCTGGCCCAGTACTCCAGGGGATGGCACACAGAAGAGACCCCACGGTGAAGATGGCAAATCCCAGGTTGTACATTCGGGTACGCCCGAACATGTCCCCCAAGCGGCCAAGGGTAACAACAAAGACGGCTGATACCAGCATATACCCCATCAGTAGCCAGAGCAGGTAATTGAAACTATCCGGGGCCAGAGGGTCAATACCAATACCCCTGAAGATGACCGGCAGGGCGAGGAGGACGCTAGTGATGTTAATGAAAGCCAGCAAAATCGACAGGGTCGTGTTAGAAAGGGCAATCCACTTGTAATTTACCCCACTGCGGGGCTGGTTATGCGTCATGTTAAGGCGAGAAATCCTCCAAATGGTGTATTATACACTGCGTTATATAGACAAGCAACATTATTACTTTCGCGGTTCTGTTCGGTTGACGTTGGTAAAAATTTAAGGCTAAAGAACTAGGAACCTTGTGTCAAACCTATATCCGCTATGCTGATGAACAAACCATGTTAGATTGCACTTTTTAGCGGTCTGTTCACTTCTCCGATCATAAGCGGTTAAAGACGACTATCGCCGCGGTTATCAAAATAGCTGTAAAAATCAGCAGCATCCATAGATCAAAACCTATGCTGTGGACGGCAAAGGCTTCTATTCCCTGGGAGCGTAATGTGGTCGTTAAACCTATCTGGCGGATGGGGTCAACCCCGTAGGTGAGGGGGTCTATTTTACTTAGAACATCCATCCATGTGGGCAGGTTTTTCAGCGGGAAGAGAGCGCCGCTAAGGAAATATAGTGGCATTATCAAAACCGTCATTATGACCTGGAAAGCCTGGATTGATTTAATTAGGCCGCCTAATGCTACCCCGAGGGATGTTACCATAACGGCTAGGAGAAATAGGAATGGGATTAGCTGCAATACCATCGGCAGGGATAAAGGTACATCAGCTAGTAACGGGGCAAGCATCATAACAATAAGCGCCTGCGCCACCGAGATTGTAGCCCCGGCCAATATCTTGCCCAGGGCGACTACATAGCGACGAACTGGTGCCGCCAGTATCTCTTTGAGAAAGCCGAACTCCCGGTCCCAGACAACGGTTACGCCATAAAACATCGAACTGAACAATACCGTCATACCAACAATACCGGGAAACATGAACTTCTTGAAGTCAATCCCGCCGGCCATTGAGCCAAGGGCAGGGGCTAACCCGTTACCTATAATAAGTAGAAAAAGTATTGGTTGGACAATGAAGCCGATAAGACGGGCTTTATCGCGCCAGGTGTGCAATATTTCCCGTCGCCATACTGTAGCTAGAGCCCGTGTGTCCCGGTCTATTGCGCTGTCAATTTGTGCCAAGGCAACTACCTCCCTTTGCCCCTATCCCCTTCGCATCTTGAATAGAGCGCGCTGTTGCTCTCTGCTATCGGCACCTTCCCGCCGAATAGCCCGCCCTGTAATCTTCAGAAAGACATCGTCCAAGGTTGGCCGCCTCAGGCTTATGCTTAATATCTTAGGATAGCCATCGGTCCGGCTAAACGAGTTTACAAACCGTGGAATGAACTTTGCCCCTTCCGCCACCTCAAATTGCAGGCCGTCTTCACCCTGCTTGGCGGTAATGCCAAATTTTCTTTTTATGAGTTTAATAGCCTTTTCGTTATTGTCGGTATCCATAGTGATAATATCTTCTCCGGCCATGCTCTTCAGGCGGGCGGGTGTATCCATGGCTACGATTTTACCATGGTCAATAATGGCAATTCGGCTGCAGTTTTCGGCCTCATCCATGTAATGCGTGGAGAGGAAGATGGTAACCCCATGTTCCTGGTGGAGGTCTATTATATATTGCCAGATACGGGCTCTGGTCTGGGGGTCAAGCCCCAGGGTGGGTTCGTCTAGGAACAGGACGCGGGGCTGGTGTAACAGACCCCGTGCAATTTCCAAGCGGCGTTTCATCCCGCCGGAATAGGTGCCGACAAGTTTGTCCGCCCAATCAGATAATTCAACCAAATTCAACACCTCTGGTATCCGCTTATCCATGATGTCTCGGGGAACCCCATAAAGCTGGCCATGTACCTCTAGGTTCTCCCTGCCAGTTAACTGGTTATCTACGCTCGTTTCCTGGAAAATAAGCCCGATGGACTCTCTTACCTTCATCGGCTCCTTAGTGATATTGACCCCGTTGATTAATGCTGTACCAGAGGTCGGCTGTAACAAAGTGCAAAGGATGTTGATAGTGGTGCTCTTCCCCGCCCCATTAGGACCGAGGAAGCCGAAGATCTCACCAGCCTCGATATTAAAGCTGATGCCCTTTACCGCTGTAAAATTGCCATATTTCTTGACTAGATTGTGCGCTTCAATGGTAAACATTGTTCACTTCGTATAGATAGTGACCTCGGTGGATAGCCCTGGGTACAGGTGGTAATTACCCTTTTGCTCAAAGGCAATTTTTACTGGCACGTCTTGAGTATTAGCCGCTACGACTACTGAGGATCCTGCCGGTCGCTGAACCACGGAGGTTGTTAGCGGGATGATATATTCCACGATGCCGCCCAGTGTTTCGTTGGTGGCATCGACATGGATGTCAACCCTCTGCCCCGGCTTTACCCGGTGTATCTCGTTTTCATCTATATTGGCTATTACCCAGATGTCATCCGGGTCAATGATGGTAAGAAGCCGTTGCCCCGGTGATACCGTATCGCCCAGGTTGACCCACCTGCTGGCAACGATGCCAGATATAGGTGCCGTAATATTCTGTTGGACGTACTGGGGGTTATCTGAAGATGGCATAGTGGCAACAAGTGTAATCTTGAGTGTGGCCACAGGGTGCAACTTTTCCACTTTATCGCCGGTGTCATAAGGCAGCTGCACCACCTGCCCCCCGTTCTGCGCCACTACGTTAACCGCTGTGCCATCAATCCGAGCGTTGTCCGTGTAGACAAAGCTATAAGTGGGCTGGTACCAATAATGCTGGAGCAAGAAGAAAGCAAGCACCAGGATACATACAAAAGCAACTAGGGGAATAATACGCCGTCGGCTAAGCATTTTTTGCCTCAAAATCTCCTTAAGAGGGATACTATATCAGGCTCAACTCCCTGTCAAACCTCCGATACTTGACAATTTTCATAAAGGTGCTACAATTCATATAAATCAGATATTTATTATATATCGGATTCAATTGCTTGTCAAGCCGCTAATGCTTGATAACTTCATATCAAATATTTATTACTTACGAGGAGGGACACATGGAAGGCAAAGGTAGCTGGCCGGGATTTAGGTGTTTTGGCTCAGCAATGGTTGGTTCCAGAGGGCAGGTGGTTATACCAGCCAGTGCTCGTAAGGAGCTGGGTATAAACACCGGAACTACACTCCTGGTCTTTATCGGTACCCCCAGAATTGGATTAACCTTGCTTAAAGCCGATACCGTCGAACGAATTGTAAGCAAAGTGAGCGAACAGCTGAACAGTGTGGAGAAGATACTGAAAAATTACGCCCCACCAGGTGCTGGAAGCTCTCGGGGGGTAAGAGATGAAAAAGAAGCTTAAAGTCGGTTTATTATTGGCTCTGGCTTGTCTAGTCATGGTCAACCTTGGCGCCTGTGCTCGCCAAGCCGAGGAAGGTCAGCGTCAACTAGTTAAGGTGAAGCGGGGCGATTTGGCGGTAACTGTCAATGCTAATGGCGCTCTCTCTTTTGTTGGGGATAGAAAATTAGTCTTTGGCATTAGTGGCACTATCGCTGAGGTAAATGTTGCCGAGGGTGACCGGGTGAGTCAGGGGAAGGTGCTGGCGAGCCTGGATACCACCTCCTTAAAACTAGCTGCCGAGACGGCTAAGGTTGACCTAGATATAGCGACAAATAGCTATACCAAATTAACCTATCCTTATAGCCCTTCTACCTTTGCCATTAATGTCCCCACGGCATTGGCGGCTGTGGTTGGTGCCGAGGCGGCATTAAATGAGGTCCTGAAATCGCTAACGTTAGAATTGAGTTTTGACCAATACTCGCAGGTACAGCAGCAGTTAAAGAAAGCCCAGGACAATTTGACTAAGGCTGAGGAGATGCTGGGGCGGGGACAAGGGGGGGCTTTTTACCCATCGAATAGTGGGGTCGACTTCTGGACGATAAGGGCTACCCAGCTTGGGATGGAAAAAGCCCAGGTGGCCTTAGATAAGGCTAATGCTGACCTGGAGAAAGCGGTGATAGTTGCCCCCTTTGATGGTGTTGTCGCCGCAGTGAATGTTAAAGTGGGGGATACTCTATCCGCTGTAGACTACTCCACTAGAACCATCGTCGAGTTAATTGACCCGAGGAAGATGGAACTTAGTGCTGAGGTTGATGAGATAGACGTACCGAATGTGAAGCTAGGGCAGAGAGCTATTATTATTGCCGATGCCTTGCCTGATGTTAAACTCCAGGGTGAGGTTACCTTTGTGTCCCCAGTGGCGACTGAAATATTAGGGCTGAAGTTATACAATATCAAGGTCGATTTTGAGGTACCGGAAGGTTCTGAGCTCAAGGCGGGGATGAGTGCCACTGTCAACATCGTCACCAATGAACGGAGTGGCGTTTTGCTGGTGCCCAACCGGGCTATTAAGCAGGATAGTCAAGGTAAGCCGGTGGTTAATGTTATGGTCAATGGTGAGATTAAGGAAAAGGCGGTAGTTATTGGTATTACTGATAGCTCTCAGACTGAGATTGTATCTGGACTTAGTGAAGGTGATACGGTGGTAATACTATAGAAAAAGCATAACCCGCTTTTTCTATAAGCGACACTACGACCTTCAAAGCTAGCGTCTTCTCCATGCTTGCTCGCTGTTTTGTCACTTCTACTCTTGAAAAGTAAGAGACCATGTGCTATACTCTTATACCTAGAAGAACTAGGTGTTATCATAAGCGAGGCGATAAATGGCACAACGGCGAGAGCTAATCAAGGGTAGTATTGATTCCCTGCTTCTTAGTCTGATTGAACAACAACCAATGTATGGGTATTTAATTATTAAAGAGCTTGAAGAAAGAAGCCAGGGCTACTTTAAGTTTAAGGAGGGTACCCTTTATCCCGCCCTGCACCGCTTGGAAGGGGCGGGCTTAATCCGGGGTGAATGGCAGGCACTGCCCAGTGGTCGGCAGAGGCGGTACTATTACATTACGGCAAAGGGACTCCATAGCCTGGTAACCACAAGGGGCCAGTGGCGGGACTTTTTAGCAGCAATGAACCTGATTATTCAGCCTGACTAGCGTGAGGCGGAGAAATGGTAACTGCCCTTAGTCATTACCTTGATAGTATAAGGGAGAACCTCAGGCTTGACCGCTCTGTGGAGAGGGAGGTTGTTCGCGAGCTGGAGACACATATTGAGGACGAGCTCCAGGATTTAGAGGAAGCCGGGCTGTCGGCGGAGGAAGCGGCTAATACCTGTTTGAGGCTTTTAGGCTCGGCTAAATTGGTAGCCCGCCAGATATATGAAGCCCATAGCCAGGGGAGTTGGGTTCAAGCGCTATTAGCCGCCATGCCCCATATCCTTTTTGGTCTTTTGTTTGCCGTGAATTGGTGGCGGGGCATTGGCTGGCTGCTGGGGATGTTGGTGCTTATCCTTAGTATGGCGGTCTATGGCTGGTGGCGGGGTAAGCCAGCCTGGCTCTTCTCTTGGCTGGGCTATTCGTTGCTGCCAGTAGTGGCGGCTGGTCTCCTCCTGCTCTATCTGCCGCCGGGGTGGTCCTGGGTGGCAATAGTATTTTATCTGCCGCTGGCGTTATGGCTTTTATACGCAATCACGGTTCAAACCCTGAAGCGGGATTGGTTATATACCTCGCTGATGCTGCTCCCGGTGCCGACCATTGTCGGTTGGTTCTTGGCGGTTGAGCCGGTAAGTGAATTACCCGGGTATTGGCTCCAGTGTCTTGGCGATTTTGCCCCGTGGATTGGATTAACCTTCCTTGCTTTGGGCTTGACTGTGGCTACGTTTATCCGTTTAAGAAAGCGCTGGTTAAGAATATCAGTCTTGGTGGCATCAGGGCTGATAACCTTGACTATGGTTGCCTACTATACCGAGGGCAGGCTTAGTCTGCCTGCCTTTCTCATCCTGATTGTGGTAATGCTGCTCCTTCTGCTCAGCCCGGCGTTAGTCGAGCGCAGGCTGAGGCATGGCGGACAGCGGTCAGCAGCTTAGGTTATTCGGGGGCGACAATGCAAAAGGTGACGGTGGTTACTGATAGCCTGGCTTGTTTGACCAAAGAATTGGCCAGACAGTACCGGATTAGGGTTGTGCCCCTTAATATCTACTTTGCGGGTAAGATTTATAAAGACTGGGTGAATATAACCCCGGAGCAGGCATATAAGCTATTTTTAAAGGCTCCCGACTCCTGGGGCACATCGGCACCATCGCCTGGGGATTACCTTAAGGTTTTCCAGGAACTGGGCAGTCGAATCAAGAATATCGTCTGTATTACTGCTTCATCTAAATTGAGTGCCACCCATGATGTTGCCAAACTGGCTAGAGAGCAAGCCAAGGCTGAACTTCCCCGCCTCTCCATTGAGGTACTTGATTCTCAGATGGCTACTGCGGCTGAGGGGCTTGTTGCCCTAGCTGCGGCGCGGGCAGCAGAGGCGGGCAAGAGCCTGGCTGAGGTGGTTAAAGTCGCCGAGGAGATAAGGGGAAAGGTTACCTTCCTCGCCTTTCTTGATACCATGCGCCATGTTTACCGCACCGGCCGCGTCCCCAAGATAGCGGCCCAGGTAGGTTCTATGCTCAATATCAGGCCACTGCTTACTATTTCCTCGGGGGCGGTGCGTTTTACGGGGGCAGTGAGGAGCAGGGAGCGCGGTGTTGAGCGGATGCTTGAGCTAATGAGAAACAAAGTGGGGCAGAATCCAGTTCATGTAGCCGTGATGCACGCTTATGCCCTGGAAGAAGCCAAGAAGCTAAAAGAGAGGGTGGCGTCTGCGTTCGATTGCGCCGAGCTCTGGATTAGCGAGTTTAGCCCGCTAATGGGCTATGCCACCGGCACCGGAACCCTGGGTCTTGCCTTTTATCCTGAAGGCGAACATGACGGATAAGGTAGCCATTGTTGCTGATAGCATCGCTTGCCTCAGCAGGGAACTGGTGGCGCAGTATAAGATTGCGATTGCCCCTCTCCCCATTCGTTTTAGGGACAAGCTCTATCAGGACTGGGTGGATATAACCCCCTCCGAAGCCTACAAGCTCTTTCTCAAAGACCCGGACTCGTTTCAGGCGGCAGGTGCCTCGCCCGGTAGTTTCCTTGAAGCCTACCACGAGGCGGGTAAGCGGGCTAAAAGTATCCTTTGCATTACCCTCTCGGCTAAAATTAGTGGTGCCAATGAAGCTGCCCAGAGGGCAAAAGAGCATTTCAAGGCCGAGCTTCCTCATATCTCCATCGAGGTACTGGACTCCGAGACAGTTACTGCCGCCGAGGGTTTTGTTGTCCTAGCCGCCGCCCGGGCGGCGGAGGCAGGCAAGGGCCTGGCTGAGGTGGTTAAGGTGGCAAAGGAGATGAAGGAGAAGGTTACCTGGCTGGCTTACCTGGATACCATACGTCATGTTTACCGCACCGGGCGCGTCCCCAAGATAGCGGCTCAGGTGGGGTCACTGCTGAATATCAAACCAATACTTGGTATGTCCTCTAAGTCCTCAGGGTTGATTGGTTTTATGGGTGCCGTGCGCAGCAAGGAGGGTGGCATAGAGCGGATGCTTAAGATAATGAGAAACAGGGTGGGGCAAAGGCCGGTTCATGTGGTGGTGATGCATGCCTATGCTCCCGATGACGCCGAGAAGCTAAAGGAGAGGGTGGCATCAGAATTCAATTGCGCCGAGCTCTGGATTAGCGAGTTTAGCCCGCTGATGGGCTATGCCACCGGCACTGGAACCCTGGGGCTTGCTTTCTATGAGGAGGACTGATGGATATCGGGATTATAGTTAAAGGGATTATAGCTATAGTCCTTGGCTATCTACTTGGTTCCATTCCTACCGCCTATCTCGCCACCCGTATTGCTACCGGCAGGGATATCCGCCGGCTGGGCGGGGGTAATGTTGGCGGCTTGAATGTCTTCCGTGAGGTGGGGATTGTTCCAGCGGTGGTGGTGGGCATTGTTGACCTGGGTAAGGGGGTGGCCGCGGTGGCTCTTGCCCAGTGGGTGTTGCAAGTTCCCCCGCCCTTAGTTCTGGCGGCGGCAGTGGCATCGGTGGTCGGCCATAACTGGATGGTCTGGCTAAAATTCAGTGGGGGGAAGGGTATGGGTGTAAGCATTGGTTCCCTCGCTATCCTACTCCCTCTCTATGGCTACCCCTGGGGGTTAGCCATCTTCTTCGGCATGGTGCTGATACCCTTTATAATCACCCGCAATGTTGCCCTGTCTATGGGCTTTGGTCTTCTTTCTCTCCCTTTCATCGGCTGGCTGGGTATGCATTCAAATGAGTTTGTCATCTTCAGCGTTGTCCTTGGTTTGATAATACTTTTAAAATTTATCCCCACCGCTATGGTGACAGCGGCTAGAACTCGTAGTGCGAAGGGTTTCATCTTTGACCGCGTGCAGAGGGGCAAAAGATAGCCATCTAGCCAAAATAGGGCAAACATTCTATAATTGGGGGTGTGGAGGATAGCCAGCTTATCTCCGATGTAACGCGATTAACTGAGGGCTTGGGGAGGCTTCCCGAGCCGGTAGTCAAGCCCAATTTTGTTGTCGTCAGCGGGTTACCCGGGGCGGGCAAGACCTATTTCTGCAGTAAACTAGCCGAGAGACTGCCCTTTGTTATTCTGGAGAGTGACGCCCTACGCAAGACGCTTTTCCCATCACCGAGCTATAGTCCGGAGGAGAGCGCCCGCCTTTTCCGAGCGCTACATCACCTCATTGAGCGGCTGCTCAAGAAGGGGGTTTCCCTCATCTTGGATGCGACTAATTTATCAGAACAGCATCGTGAGCGGCTATATAATATTGCTGACCGTCTGGAGGTTAGGCTGGTGCTGGTAAGGGTTGAGGCACCGCCACAGGTGGTATATGAGCGGCTTAGGTCAAGGGTGGGGGGAGCCAGTCCACAGAATAACTCAGACGCCGACTGGTCGGTATACCAGCGGATGAAACCTACGGTTCAGAGGATACGCCGTAACCACTACGCGGTTGATACCTCAAGGGATATTACCCCCGTGCTGGACAAGATTGTCCGTGAGGTGAGGCATTAACGGAGGCTAATATGGAGATTAAGGTCAAGGCTGGTGATATTACTAAGACTGAGGCTGGGGCTATCATACTGGGCTTGTTTGAGGGGGTGGGGCGGCTTAATGGTGAACTAGCAATAATAGACAAGGTTTTGGGTGGGGCGCTCGCTCAGCTTATTAGTCAGGGTGAGATAAAGGGCAAGGCCCGTGAGGTAACTGTCATTCATAGCCTGGGTAGGCTCCCCGCGGCTCGGGTTGTGGTTGTTGGCCTGGGTAAGAAGGAGGAGTTGTCTCTGGATAAGGTTCGGATGGCGGCGGGTGAGGCCTGCCGGTTTTTGCAGCAGAAGGGGGTTGGTGATGCGGCTACTGTTGTCCTGGGGGCAGGGGTAGGTGGGATGGGCTTGGATAGTGTGGCTCAGGCGATGACCGAGGGTGCCTTGCTCGGCAGCTACTCGTTTCGCCGGCATATGACCGGTGAAGCTGAGCATGGTGAGCTCAAGCAACTTACCATCGTTGAAGCTGATAAGACTAAACTCCCTATTTTGCAGAAGGGCTCTGGTAAAGGCAGAATCCTGGCTGAGGCAACCAAGCTAGCTCGGGATATGGTCAATGAACCGGCTAATTACATGACGCCGTCTCGTATGGCTGAGGTTGCTGCCAGTCTGGCTAAGACCCATGGTCTTGAGCTTGAGGTCCTGGAGCGAGAGCAGATGCGAAAGTTAGGCATGGGGGCGCTTCTGGGGGTGACCCAGGGGAGCCGCCAGCCGCCAAAATTCATCCTCCTGCGCTATCAGGGGAGAGGCGCGGCTCAGATTGATTTAGCCCTCATCGGTAAGGGGATAACCTTTGATTCCGGGGGTATTTCAATAAAGCCGGCGGAGGGGATGGAGGAGATGAAGGGGGATATGGCAGGAGGGGCGGCGGTTATGGCGGCGCTGGGTGCCATCTCCCAGCTCAAACTCCGGCTCAATGTAGTGGCGATTGCCCCCTGCATGGAGAACCTTCCCGGGGGCGAGGCGTTAAAGCCGGGCGATGTCCTTAAGGCAATGAATGGCAAGACCATTGAGATTATCTCCACTGACGCCGAGGGGCGCTTAACCCTGGCTGACGCCTTAGGCTATGCCAATAAGCTTGGTGCCAAGCGTATCGTTGATGTGGCAACACTGACCGGCGCCTGCCATGTTGCCCTGGGTGATGATTGCAGTGGTGTTTTTGGTAATAACCAGGAGCTGGCGGACAAGTTACTAGCCGCCAGTGCTATTGCCGGAGAGCTTATGTGGCAGTTGCCGATGTATGAGCTGGCTAAGGAGCAGCTAAAGAGCGAGGTTGCTGATGTTAAGAATGTGGGTGGTAAGTGGGGTGGGGCTATCACCGCCGCCCACTTCCTGTCTGAGTTTGCCGGCAATACCCCTTGGGTTCATGTTGATATTGCCGGGACTGCCCGCAGTGAAAAAGAGCGTGGCTACATCGTGAAAGGGGCAACCGGGGTGGTGGTGCGCACCCTGGTCAACCTTGCCCTTTCCCTTGCCAAATAGGAGGGGATTATGAAGATTAGATATTTGGGGCATGCTGCATTTTTAATCACCTCAGACAAGGGTATAAGGATAATAGCCGACCCTTATAAGACCGGCCCCGGACTGACTTATGGGGAGATAAATGAGTCGGCTGATATCGTTACCGTAAGCCATGAACACGGCGACCATAGTAATGCCGCCGGCGTGAGGGGTAATCCTGAGGTGGTTAAAAAAGCCGGCAGGTCAGCGGTTAAGGGGATAGAGTTTAACGGTATTGCCAGCTATCATGACGAGGCTAAGGGGAGGATGAGGGGTAATAACATCATATTCTGCTTTGGGGTGGACGGCATAAGAGTCTGCCACCTCGGTGACCTTGGTCATTTGCTCGATGCTGGGCAGGTGAAAGAGGTCGGCAGTGTTGATATATTGCTCATCCCGGTGGGCGGTTATTATACCATTGATGCCAATGTTGCCACCCAGGTCTGTAACCAGTTAAAGCCGAAGATAGTCTTACCGATGCATTATAAGACGGAGAAGGGCATCCCCGGCATCTCTGGTGTAGATGAATTTGTAAAGGGTAAGAATAATGTCAGCCGGCAGGACTCAAGCGAGGTTGAGTTCAAAGCAGGCAAGTTGCCATCCGCCAGTCAAATCATGGTTCTTAAGCCAGCGCTTTAAGATTGTCTATTAACCTCACCCCCTCTTTGGCTGTTGACGATAGTGGTATAATAGTGTATGGGGGGTGAGGGAGCGAGAATTCTGAATTTAAACATAAGCTGTATCGTTCTTGCCGGTGGCAAGGGCGCGCGTTTTGGGCGGGACAAGGCTCTGGAGGTTATTGACGGTAGTAATTTGCTCCAGCGGGTAGTATCGCAACTTAGCTCCTTTAACAGCGATATTATTGTAGTTGTTGCCCGCAGGAAGTCCCTGCCTCTTACTATTTACCCGGGGCTTAGAATAGTGACTGATATCTACCCCGCCAAGGGTGCCTTGGGTGGTATCTATACTGGACTGGCTGCCTCAAACTCGCAATATAACCTTGTTGTCGCCTGCGATATGCCCTTCCTCAACCAAGCCTTGCTCCGTTATATGGTGCAGGTCTCACCCGGCTTTGACCTGGTGGTTCCCCGGCTGGGGAAGTGGGTTGAACCGCTCCACGCCGTTTACTCCAAGAACTGCCAGGCTCCCATCGAGCGGCTGCTTAAGCAGGGTGAAATAAGGATTAAGACACTGTTTAGCCTGGTCAAGGTCAGGTATATCGAAGATGACGAGATTAGCCGCTTTGACCCCAAGCACCTGAGCTTCTTTAACATTAATACCGAGGCTGATTTGGAGATGGCACAGCAACTGGCAAAGGAGATAAGCGTTGATAAGCGTTGACGAGGCCCTGGAGAGGGTTCTGGAACATATAAGTGTGCTTGAGGCTGAGGAAAGCCCAATTCTTGGTTGTCTGGGGCAGGTTCTGGCTGAGGATGTATTTTCCCCCATTACTATCCCCCCGCTGGACAATTCAGCCATGGACGGCTATGCCGTCAGGTCGGCGGATACCCGTGGTGCCAGCCCAAAATCGCCTCGCCTTCTCCGTGTTATTGAAACGGTCGCTGCCGGGGCTACTCCCAGCCTTGAGGTAAAAGCGGGTGAGGCTATCCGGATTATGACCGGGGCACCGCTCCCTAATGGTGCTGACGCGGTGGTGAGGTTTGAGTCTACCGATGAGTCAGAAGGGGGGGGAAATCCGCCGGAAATAGGCATCCTGGCTGAGGTAGAGCCGGGGACGGAAGTCCGGCGGGCGGGTGAGGACATTAGTGCCGGCTCATTAGTCTTGAGGAAGGGGACAGTAATCAGAGCGGCCGAGGTTGGTGTCCTGGCTTCGCTGGGGCGGGGTAAGGTGAGGGTTATTCGCCGCCCGGTGGTGGCTATTTTAGCCACCGGCGATGAGCTAGTAGAGATTACTAAGCCACTGCCTCAGGGCAAGATATATAACAGTAATAGCTATAGCCTGGCGGCCCTGGTCCTGCGCTATGGCGGCATCCCCAAGCTCCTGGGGATAGCCATAGACAATGAGGACTCGCTGCTGGCTGGACTTCGCCTTGGAAAGGAGGCTGACATCCTGCTAACCTCCGGCGGCGTCTCACTCGGTGATTATGACATTGTGAGGGAGGTTCTGGCAAAACAGGGTGAAGTTGTCTTCTGGCAGGTGCGGCAGAAGCCGGGGAAACCGCTCGTCTTTGGCGTATTTCGGGGTGGGGTCAGGGATATACCCCTCTTCGGTCTGGCGGGTAATCCGGTGAGTGCTATGGTTAACTTTGAGCTATTTGTTCGTCCGGCTATCCTTAAGGTGATGGGGAAAAAAAGTTTAACTAAGCCCACCGTGGAGGCGGTATTAGCCGATGAGATTGAGAATTCCGATGGGCGGCGTGTCTTCGCTCGGGCGATTGTCGAGAAGCATGATGGCAAGTACCTTGCCCGGCTTACCGGTCCGCAGGGCTCAGGGATTCTAACCTCGATGGCTCTAGCCAATGGCTTAGTGGTTGTTCCCGAGGATAAGCCCCGGGTGAAACGGGGGGAGCTGGTTAAGGTAATGATGCTGGATTGGGGTGAAGAGATTGATATTTGATGCTTCAGGGTTTGTCTTTGAACCACCACCGATAATATCGAGGGCAAGGCGCGTTTTGATTAAACCCTGTGCTGCCTACCCCTACCCATATCCGGTGACTACCAGCCCGGGTATGCTGGCGACGATAATAGATGGCATCAGGCAGATTTCTGACGCCGATATTCTAATACTTGAGGGTACACCGGGGGGCACACCGGTGTTGCCGCTCTACAAGAAACTGGGTTACAATTTCCCCAGGGTATTGATGCTGGATGTTAAGGATTGTGTCTGGGTTGAGGTTGATAACCCACTAGCCAAGCCTCTGGCGATACCTACCTTCTGGGTGCCTAATGTTATCCTGTCCTGTGATTACCTGATAACTGTGGCTCCACTCAAGGTGATTAGGGGCAGTGGCAGCCTTAGCATAATGAACCTGCTCAAGGTGCTGCCGAGCAAAAAGTATGGTGGTGGGGCACCACGGGGGTGGAGGGATTTATATCGGCTGGGGATAAATAAGGTGGTGACTGACCTCTATTTTACCCTCCCCTTTGACCTCGGCATTATTGAAGCCCGCCAGAAGTTCATCGGGCGAGACGCCGTGACCAAGGAAGAGGTTAAAAGGTGTGGCAAGGTCTTTGTTGGTGAGCCCTTCGAGGTGGACTCTGAGGCGTCCCAGACGCTGGGGATTAAGACAGATTACCTTGGTTTAATCAGGGAAGCCAGGGTGGGGCTGGAGGGTTGAGGCAAGCTAGTACCTTATACTGAAGTCGTGGTAATTCCCGGTGTACTCTGACCAGCTGGTGACTACCCTTTCCACCTTAGCCGCCGGCGGTCCGACATTAAGATACTCGATTAATTTTTCTAGCCGCTTTTTTTCTCCTTCAGCCACAACCTCTACTGCCTCTCTATCGTGAAGGTTGCGCGCAAAGCCGCTCAAGCCCAGCTCTTCCGCCCGCCGCAAGACAAAGGCGCGGAAGAAGACGCCCTGAACATAGCCGTAGACTGTAGCCTTCACCGAGGCTAGATTGGTATTGTCCATCACCGCCCGAGCCTTTAACTCCCCCCTTTTATGGAGCCTTTGATAAGCGGCTATATCCCTTGCTCCTCTTGCTTCTTTCCCTTTTTAATTACTTCCACTTCTACCGGAGGGGGGAGGATGGTGGTGCTTATCTTCTGAGCTTCTTTCTTGGGCTTTTTCTTTTCTCGCCATCTATAATCTCGTTTTCCCATGCTAGCACCTCTAATCCATGCTTAATTAAAGTTTAGCAGAGGGTGATTATGGTGTAAAGTTGGTTGAGAGGCGGGCTAGGGCGGAGCGGGCGGCTTTTGTCTCTGCCGCTTTCTTGCTTCTCCCCGACCCCCGCCCCAGGACCTTATTACCCACCCTTACCTCAACGGTGAATGTTCGCTCATGTTCTGGACCCGTTTCTTTGATTAGGCGGTAGATGGGTGTTTTTTGCCGTCTTGCCTGGATAAGCTCCTGTAGCTTTGATTTATAATCGGTCTCTACCCCTTTATCTAGCTCTTCGCCGGCTATTTTCAGGATGAAGCCCCTGGTGGCAGCCAAGCCCCGGTCAAGGAAGATAGCGGCTATGACAGCTTCTAGGGCTCGGGCCAGGTTGGCTGGTTTATGCCGCCCCCCGCTTGCATCCTCCCCCCTCCCCAGATAGAGGTAGCTACCTAGCTTGAGAACCTTTGCCTTGTGGGATAGTGATTCCTGACGCACCACGGAGGAACGGAGTTTGGTCATCTCCCCTTCATTCAGGTTGGGAAAGCGCTGATATAGCTCTTGGGCGACGATAAAGCCTAAAATAGCATCGCCCAGGAACTCCAGCCTTTCGTTGTCGGTTAGGGCAAGGGCTGGGTTCTCATTGACATAGGAGCTATGAACCAGGGCTTGTTCTAGGAGAAGGTGATTTTTGAATCTGATGCCCAGGTTTTTTTGCAGTTTAGCCAGATTAGTCAAGGCACTACCTCACTTTACTAAATAACATAAACCTCCAAGCTAGCGCTGTCAATGGTATCTTTATTGAGGTTGTTTACTAACCCCTCACCCTTTGTCCCCCTTCCCTTGGCAAGGGAAGGGGGTAAGGGAAGGGGGTTAGGGGGATGGGATTACCATATTTTAATCGGGTTCCCTGAAAAATCAAAGATTTTTTAGGGTGAAAGGGGGATGGGTTACTAAATAATCTCTTTTATTGCCAGTGGGCGGGCTTGGTGTTATAATCCT